>Ga0208242_100226_pt1 | contig 61082 bp, 55 predicted proteins | sample SubbioAug_CSW13A_FD_184825 | JGI IMG/M metagenome (GOLD analysis project Ga0208242, IMG submission 184825) | Serpentinite rock and fluid subsurface biosphere microbial communities from McLaughlin Reserve, California, USA - CR12Aug_CSW13A (SPAdes) | ecosystem: Environmental > Terrestrial > Deep...
ATGTGTTTCCCCGCCTGCCGGTGCGCCAGTGGGTGCTGTCGGTGCCCAAACGGCTGCGGTACTACATGCAGCGAGAGGGCCCGGTGCTGGGCATGGTGCTGCGCATCTTCCTACGCGTCATCGCGCAGCGGCGCCAGCCACAGCTCCCAAGCCAAGCCAACCACGATCAGCGCCAGCACGCTGACCACAGCGATGAACCGCGTGCGCCGCGCAGCAGCCGAGGGTGGGGTGGATACGAGCGCCAGGTGCGCGGCAGTGCCGTCGAAATCGGGGGAGGGGCTTGGGTTCATGGAGTGGGGCATGGACGGTGGCATGATAGCGCCATGCGGGCATCCAAACTGTCATCTGGGGCCATGGGCGCGGCCCAAATCTTGCGCCGACCGGCCCAGACCCTGTGGGAAGGGCTGCTGCACTTCCCGTGGCGCACCACGGTACAGACGCTGCGCGCGCGCTTTCGCGCCGACGACCTGAGCAACGCTGCCGCCAGTCTGTCGTTCACCACCGCCTTTGCCTTGGTGCCTTTCATCACCGTGGCGCTGGCCGTGTTCAGCCTGTTTCCGGCCTTTGCCCGCGTCGAGCTGCAGGTGCGCCAGTGGCTGCTCAGCGGCCTGATTCCGCCGCACATCGCCGAGCCCATGGCGCAGTACCTGTCGCAGTTTTCGGCCCACGCCACACAGATGGGCGTGGTCGGGGCGGTGGGGCTGCTGCTCACGGTGCTGGTGATGGTCTGGTCGATCGACCTCAAGCTCAATGAAATCTGGCGCGTGCGCCGCATGCGCTCGTTCATGCAGCGGCTGCTGATCTATTGGAGCCTGCTGACGCTGGGCCCGTTGCTCATCGGCCTGAGCCTGAGCCTGACATCCTATGCGCTCTCGGTCTCGCAAGGCTGGGTGCAGGGCGTGCACGGGCTGCTGTTCACGCTGCTCGAGGGCTTGGAGTTTGCGGTGATTGCGGTGGCCCTTGGGGCCATGTTTCGCTACGTGCCCAACGCCAGCGTGCGCTGGAGCCATGCGCTCGCCGGCGGCCTGTTTGCGGCCCTTGGGGTCGAGCTGGTCAAGGGCCTGCTGGCTTGGTATCTGGTGGCCATGCCCACGCTCTCGCTGCTCTATGGCACGCTGGCCACGCTGCCCATTTTGCTGTTCTGGGTCTATCTGGTGTGGGTGATCGTGCTGCTGGGCGCGGTGGTGGCGGCTTATCTGCCCAGCCTGCTGGCCGGGGTGGCGCGGCGCGGCGACGCACCGGGCTGGCACATGCAACTGGCGCTGGAGGCGCTGGCGCAGCTGCAGCTCGAGCGCCAAGCCGGGGGGCGCGGCCTGCCGCTGGACGCGCTGGCAGGAAGGCTGCGCGTCGATACGCTGCAGCTCGAAGCCCCGCTGGAGGCGCTGCAGGCGCTCGACTGGGTCGGGCGGCTCGACGAAGGCGGTGAGCGCTTCGTATTGTTGGTCGATCCGGTGCAGACCGCTGCCTCGCCGCTGCTGCAAAGCCTGCTGCTGCCGGTCGAGCCCAGCACGCTGGCGCTGTGGCAGCGCAGCCGCTGGAGCGAGGCGCGGCTGGCCGATCTGCTGCCGCAGCACGGTGTCTGATCAGGGTGGCGGCAGGTAGTCGCGCAGGCCTTGCAGCACCGCCTCGGGGGCTTCGCTCATCAGGGCGTGGCCTGCGGGCAGACGCAGCACGCGGCTGCCCGTTGGGGCGGCGTCGATCAAACTTTGCGCCGCTTTGGGTGGCGTCATCTGGTCGTGCTGGCCCAAAATGAACAACACCGGGCGGCTCAGGCGCTGCAGCGCTTGCAGGCCTTGGTCGTAGCGGTCGCAGGCCGCAAAGCCCCGTTGCAGCAGGTTGGTTTGGGGGTTGCTGGCCAGCACGCGGCGCATCAGGGCGCGCGCGCAGCCGCGCAGCCACGTGCCGGGGCCGAGCACCGACGGCCCGCTGGCCAAGCTGCTGTGGCTGTACTGGTTGATGCGCTCGATGGCTTGCAGCGGCTGCTCTTGCGCTTGCTGCAGCAGGGCGGGCGCGACGCGCATGGGGTAGGCGCTGCCCACCAGCGCCAAGTGGCTGATCCGCTGCGGCGCCGTGGCGCTGGCGTGCAGCGCGATCAGCGAGCCCCAGCTGTGCCCGACCAGCGCCGCTTGCTCGATCTGCAGCGCATCCAGCAGCGCCAGCACGCTGGCGGCGGCTTCCTCCACGCTCGCCGGCGCCGCGCCGCCGCTGCGGCCGTGGCCAGGCAGGTCGATGGCCAGCACGTTGAAGCCGTGGTGCGCGAGGTAGCGGCTTTGCAAAATCCAGACGCTGTGGTCGTTGAGCACGCCGTGGATGAAGACCACGGTCGGGCGCTGCGGCGCCAAGGGGCGGCCGCCGGTGTAGGCGTACAGGGGGCCGCTGGGCAGGTCGATCAACATGGTTTTAGCCTCCTGCCTTTTCTGCCACCTTGAGGGCGCGCTTGAGGTCGTCGATCAGGTCGGCTGGGTCTTCGAGCCCGATCGACAGCCGGATGGTGCCGGCGCCGATGCTGGCCGCCGCCAGTTCGGCGTCGTTGAGGCGAAAGTGGGTGGTGCTGGCCGGGTGGATGACGAGGCTGCGGCAGTCGCCCACATTGGCCAGGTGGCTGAATAGCTGCAGCGCCTCGATGAAGGCGCGGCCTTGGGCGCGGCTGCCCTTGAGGTCGAAGCTGAACACGCTGCCGGCGCCGCGCGGCAGCAGCCGCTGGGCCAGCGCGTGGCTGGGGTGCGACTCGAGCAGCGGGTGCCCAACCCGGCCCACGAAGGGGTGGCGCGCCAAAAACTGCACCACCTCGGCGGTGTTGCTGATGTGGCGCGCCATGCGCAGCGGCAGGGTTTCGATGCCTTGCAAGATCAGCCAGGCGCTGTGCGGGCTCAGGCAGGCGCCGAAGTCGCGCAGCCCCTCGCGGCGGGCGCGCAACAAAAAAGCGCCGACCGTGGATTCTTCGCTGAAGACCATGTCGTGAAAGCCGGCGTAGGGCGCGCACAGCTCGGGGTGGCGCCCGGCGCGCTCCCAGTCGAAGCTGCCGCCATCGACCAGCACGCCGCCGATCACGGTGCCGTGGCCGCTCAGAAACTTGGTGGCCGAGTGCAGCACCAGGTCGGCGCCCAGCGCCAGCGGCTGCATCAGCCACGGGGTGGTGAGCGTGCTGTCGAGCAGCAGCGGCAGGCCGGCGTCGTGCGCGATCTGCGCCACGGCGGGCACGTCGAGCACGTCCAGCCCCGGGTTGCCCAGCGTCTCGCCAAACAACAGCCGGGTATTGGGGCGCACGGCGGCGCGCCAGCCATCGAGGTCGGCCGGTGCCACGAAGGTGGTTTCGATGCCAAAGCGGCGCAGCGTGTGTTGCAGCAGGTTGTGGCTGCCGCCGTAGAGCGCGCTCGAGGCCACCAGATGCCCCCCAGCGCCCGTCAGGGTGGCCACCGCCAGATGCAGCGCCGCCTGCCCGCTGGCGGTGGCAATGGCCCCGATGCCGCCTTCGAGCGCGGCCACGCGCTGCTCGAGCACGGCGTTGGTCGGGTTGCTGATGCGGCTATAGACGTGGCCGGCGCGCTCGAGGTTGAACAGCGCCGCCGCGTGGTCGCAAGACTCGAACACGAACGAGGTGCTCAGGTGGATCGGCAGCGCGCGGGCACCGGTGCCGGGGTCGGGGGCGGCGCCGGCGTGCAGGGTCAGGGTGTCGAAACCGGGGTCGGCGGGGCCACTCATGGGGGTTTGTCCTCGGGTCGGGTTTGCGGGGGGTGATCTGCGCCCCATTGTGGGCTATATTTGAGCCCGAGCCGGGGTCGGCCCATACAGGAGTTTAGCGATGAAGGTCAGCGACATTTTGCGCGTCAAGGGCGGTACGCTCTACACCATTTCCCCCGACGCACCCCTAAGCCAAGCGGTGCAGACCATGGCCGAGCTCGACATCGGTTCGCTGGCCGTGATGGAATACGGCGAGCTGGTGGGCATGCTCACCTTTCGCGAGGTGCTGCACACGGTGGCGCGCAACGGCGGCAACTGCGGCACCGGCAGCGTGCGCGCGGTGATGGACGACCACCCCATGAGCTGCACCAGCCAGACCGACCTCGAGCAGGTGCGGCCGCTGATGCTGCAAAAGCACTCCCGCTACATGCCGGTGATGGACGAGCGCATGCTCATGGGCGTGATCAGCTTCTACGACGTGGCCAAGGCGGTGGTGGAAGCGCAAAACTTCGAAAACAAAATGCTCAAGGCCTACATCCGCGACTGGCCCGAGGAAGAAGCGCAGCCGGCCGATAAGGCCTAAGAGGCTGGGAAGCGGGAGCCATTGGCTCTGCACCCGCAATACGGGATAATCTGCCCGCATGAGCGGCAACACCTTCGGCACCCTGTTTTGCGTCACCAACTTTGGTGAATCCCACGGCCCGGCCATCGGCTGCGTGATCGACGGCTGCCCGCCGGGCATGCCCTTGAGCGAGGCCGACATTCAGCCCGAGCTGGATCGGCGCCGCCCCGGCACCAGCGCCTTCGTGACGCAGCGCAAAGAGCCCGACCAGGTGCAGATCCTCAGCGGCGTCTATCAAGGCCAGACCACCGGCACCCCGATCGCGCTGTTGATCCCCAATGCCGACGCGCGCAGCAAAGACTACGGCGAGATCGTCCAGACCTTCCGTCCCGGCCACGCCGACTACAGCTACTGGCGCAAATACGGTCTGCGCGACCCGCGCGGTGGTGGCCGCTCGTCGGCGCGCCTGACCGCGCCCACGGTGGCCGCCGGGGCCGTGGCCAAAAAGTGGCTGCAGCAGCAGCACGGCATTGCTTTTCGCGGCTGCCTGACGGCGCTGGGCGCGCTCGAAATCCCCTTCGAGGGCTGGGAGCACGTGGGGCACAACCCGTTTTTTGCCCCGGTCTCGGATGTGTCGGCGCTGGAGCAGTACCTGCACGACTTGCGCAAGCGCGGTGACTCTTGCGGGGCGCGGCTGCGCGTGAGCGCGCAAGGGGTGCCAGCCGGGCTGGGCCAGCCGATTTACGACAAGCTCGACGCCGACATCGCTTACGCCATGATGGGCCTCAACGCCGTCAAAGGGGTGGAGATCGGGGCCGGTTTTGGCTGTGTGGCCGATCTGGGCAGCACGCACGGCGACGCGCTCACGGCGGCCGGCTTCGTTGGCAACAAGGCCGGGGGCGTGCTGGGCGGCATCAGCAGCGGCCAAGACATCGAGGTCGCGCTGGCGATCAAGCCCACCAGCTCGATTTTGCTGCCGCGGCCTTCGATCGACCTGCAGGGCCAGCCGACCGAAGTGCTCACCAAGGGCCGCCACGACCCCTGCGTGGGCCTGCGCGCGGTGCCGATTGCCGAGGCCTTGTTGGCGCTGGTGCTGATGGACCACGCGCTGCGCCACCGTGCCCAGTGCGGCGATGTGCGGCTGGAGCAGGGGCCGATTGCGGCGGCGGCACCGGCGCCGGGTTGAGCGCTTTTGCGCCTGTGGCTCAGGCCCCGCCAGCCCCGTATTTGCGCACCAGCGCCTCGAGCGCGATCTGGTAGCCCTCGACCCCGAAGCCGATCACGATCCCGGCCGCGGCAGGCGAGAGGTACGAATGTTGCCGGAAGGGTTCGCGCGCGTGCACGTTCGAGATGTGGCATTCGATCACCGGCAGCTGGGGCACGCCCTTGACCGCGTCGTGCAGCGCCACCGAGGTGTGGGTGTAGGCGCCGGGGTTGAACACGCAGCCCAGCGCCAAACCCTCACGTTGCAGGCGACCGTACTCGTGCAGCTTGTCGATCAGCGCACCTTCCCAGTTGCTTTGCAGGCATTCGGCAGCGTAGCCCAACTGGGCGGCGGTGCGCTCGAATGCCGCCTGCACGTCGGCCAGCGTGGTGTGGCCGTAGAGCTCGGGCTCGCGCGTGCCCAGCAGGTTCAGGTTGGGGCCGTTGAGGAGCAGGATTTTTTTCATGGCTCGGATTGTGCTTGGTTTTCGCTGCGTTGGGGAGCGGGCCAGCGCAGGGCGCCGGTGGCCAGCAGCACGCCGAGCAGGATCACGCCGCCGCCGGCCAGCATGCTCAGCGTGATCGCCTCACCGAGCAGCAGCGCGCCGTAGATGAGCGCAAAAACCGGGATCAGAAAGGTCACGGTGAGCGCCTTGCTGGCCCCGGCGCGGGCGATCAGGCGAAAAAACAGCAGATAAGCCAGCGCCGAGCACAGCAGCCCGACCGCCACCACCGCCCCCCAAGCCCCCAGGCTCGGGGCCTGCGCCGGCCAGAACCAGGCCATGGGCAGCGCCAGCGCCAGCGCCGCCCCGGCTTGGCTGCCGCCGGCGATCACCAGCGGCGGCACGTCGCTCAAATACCGCCGGTGGTGGCTGGCGGCCAGCCCGTAGCACAGCGTGGCCCCTAGGCACGCCAGCACCGCCCAGCCGGTGCCGCCGCCGGCAAAATCGGCCTTGGGCCACGAGAGCAGCAGCACGCCGGCAAAGCCCACCGCCAGCCCCAGCGCGCGCCCGGCTGGTAGGCGCTCGCGCAGCCACAGCCAAGCCACCAGCGCGCCAAAAAGCGGTGTGGTGGCGTTCAAGATGGCCGACAAGCCGGTCGAGATCGACAGCAGCGCCCAAGCAAAGAGCGCAAAGGGCAAGGCCGAGCTCAGCAGCCCCGAAACAAAAATCGCCCCGGCGTGGGTGCGCAGCAGGCGCCAGTGCCCAGCCAGCAGCAGCAGCGGCAACAGCGCCGCCGCCGCCACGCTCACGCGCAGGCCGGCCGTGGCCCAAGGCCCAAACTCGGCCGCGCCCAGCATCATGAACAAAAACGAAGAGCCCCAGAGGGCGGCCAAGAGCAGGAATTCGGCGGCGAGGGGCATGCGCATCAGGGCGATTGTCGCTTATGCCCAGCGCCGGTGCTGCGCCACCCGTGCTGCGCCGGCTTTGCGGCAGGGCCTCGGGGGCCCGGCCTTAGACGCCCGACCTTACACGCCCAGCCTCACTTGCCCCACGAATCCTTGAGCGCGGCGATGCGGTTGAACACCAGTTGGCCGGGGCGGTGGTCGTGCCGGTCGGCGACGAAGTAGCCGTGGCGCTCGAACTGAAAGCGCTGCTCGGGCAGCGCCTGCGCCAGCGTGGGCTCGACCCAGGCTTGGCACACCTGCAGGCTATCGGGGTTGAGGGCCTGCAGGAAATCGGCGCCACCGGCTTCGGGCTGGGCGCTGTTGAACAGGCGCTCGTACAGGCGCACTTCGGCGGCCACGGCGTCGGCGGCGGCCACCCAGGTGATGGCGGCCTTGGCCTTGACACTGTCGGCCCCCGGGCTGCCGCTCTTGGTGCCGGGCAGCAGCACGGCGTGGACTGCGGTCACGTGGCCGCTGGCGTCGGCCTCGAAGCCGGTGCACTCGATCACGTAGGCGCCCTTGAGGCGCACCCGGCTGCCGGGGCTGCACTGGGTGGGATCTTTGGGGTCGGGCTGCGGCGGGTGCAGGCGCTTGTAGCCTTTGGGTGGCACGGTGGCAAAGTCGTCGCGCTCGATCCACAGCTCGCGCCCCAGCAGAAACTGGCGCGGCGCCGGCGCGCTCTGGCCCTCGGGGGTGTGCGGCAGCGCGGGCAGGGTGCAGCTTTCGGTGTGCTCGGGGTTGCCGTGCAGCTCGGCCCAGTTGCTCAGCACCAGCTTGAGCGGCTCGAGCACCGCCATGGCCCGCGGCGCGCTGTGTTCCAGGTCTTCGCGCAGGCAGCCCTCGAGGCTGGCGTAGTCGATCCAAGAGTCGCTCTTGCTGGCGCCGATGCGCTCGGCAAAAAGGCGGATCGCGCTCGGGGTGTAGCCGCGCCGGCGCAGCCCGGCCAAGGTGGGCAGGCGCGGGTCGTCCCAGCCGCGCACGCGGCCCTCGTTGACCAGTTGCGCCAGTTTGCGTTTGCTGGTGAGCACGTAGGTGAGGTTGAGGCGCGCGAACTCGTACTGGCGCGGCAGCGGGTGTTGCAGCAGGCCGCCTTCGGCCAAGCGCTCGAGCAGCCAGTCGTAAAAGGGGCGCTGGTCTTCGAATTCGAGCGTGCAGATGCTGTGCGTGATCTGCTCGAGCGCGTCTTCGATCGGGTGCGCGTAGGTGTACATCGGGTAGATGCACCAGGCGTCGCCGCTGCGGTGGTGGGTGGCGCGGCGGATGCGGTACAGCGCCGGGTCGCGCAGATTCAGGTTGGGGCTGGCCATGTCGATCTTGGCGCGCAAGACCATGGAGCCGTCGGGGTGCAGGCCGGCGCGCATCTGGCGCAGGCGCTCGAGGTTGTCGGCCGGGCTGCGGCTGCGGTAGGGGCTGTTGGTGCCGGGGCGGTTGAAGTCGCCGCGGTGGGCGCGCATGGCCTCTGCGCTTTGCTCGTCCACGTAGGCGTGCCCAACCTGCACCAGGTATTCGGCGGCGCGGTACATGAAGTCGAAGTAGTCGCTGGCAAAGTAGCGGTGTTCTTCGATGCGACCGGCGCAGTGGGATTGCCAGTCAAAGCCGAGCCAGCGCACCGCCGCGTCGATGGCATCGACGTATTCCTGCTCCTCTTTTTCGGGGTTGGTGTCGTCGAAGCGCAGGTGGCAGATACCGCCGTAGTCGCGCGCCAGCCCGAAGTTGAGGCAGATGCTTTTGGCGTGCCCAATGTGCAGGTAGCCGTTGGGCTCGGGCGGGAAGCGGGTGCGGATGCGCGCCGGGTCGGGCACACCGGCGGCGTGGTGCGCCGCATCGCCAGGGCTGCCGCCCCAGCGCCGGCTGGCGTAGGTGCCGGCTTGCAGGTCGTGCTCGATGATCTGGCGCAGGAAGTTGCTGGGCTTGGCTTCGGGTGCTTGGGGCGCGCTGGCAGTCTGGCTGGCGGGAGGGCTAGCGGGCCGGGTGGGTGGGGCAGGGGGGGCGGCAGGGTGAGAACTCATGGGCCGATTTTAGGGGCTGGGGCACTGCTGGGGTGACTGGGGAGGGCTTGTCGGGCTTGCAGGCTCACGGGTGCAAAGAAGCGTGTGGTGTTAGAATCACGGGTTCCCAACGCTTCGCTGTCCAGGTGGACAGTCGCGTGTCTCAGGCGTTGCGAGGCTTTTTTAGTGGGGCTTGTTCCCCACCCGAAGGATTCAACCATGGTCGTCATTCGACTTTCTCGCGGCGGCGCCAAGGCGCGCCCGTTTTACAACATCGTCGTGGCCGACAAACGCAGCCGCCGCGATGGCAGCTTCATCGAGCGCATCGGTTTTTACAACCCGGTGGCCACCGGTGGCGAAGAGCCGCTGCGCGTGGCGCAAGACCGCCTCAACTACTGGCTGGGTGTGGGCGCGCAGCCCTCTGACACCGCAGTGCGCCTGTTCAAGCAGGCAGCCAAAGCCGCTGCACCGGCAGCCTAAAGCGCTGGCGCTTCGGCCGCTGGCGTTGCCCTTTAACCCATGGCCGCACTCGCCGGACTAAAGCCCGCGCCGCTGCCCGCAGATGCGGTGGAATTGGGCCGCATACAGGAGGCGTGGGGCATCAAGGGTTGGGTGCGGCTGCACAGCCACAGCGCCAAGCCCGAGGCCTTGCTGCACGCTTGGCGCTGGTACCTATTGCCGCCCGAAGCCCCTTTCGCAAGGGGCTTTGACGCTTTTGAAGGCAGTGTGGTGGTGCAGGTGCACGGCATCAAGCGCCACGCCGACGGTTTGGTGGCGCAACTGGCCGAAGTGCCCGACCGCAACGCCGCCGAGGCGCTCAAGGGTGCGCGCATCTTGGTCGCGCGCGCCGATTTCCCGGCCGCTGCGTCCGACGACGAGTACTACTGGGTCGATCTGATCGGGCTCGAGGTGGTCAACCGCCAAGGCGAGGCGCTCGGGGTGGTGCGCGATCTGCTCAGCACCGGCCCGCACAGCGTGCTGTGCCTAGAGTACTTGGCCGAGGGCAAAATGGCCGAGCGCCTGATTCCCTTTGTCGCCGCCTACGTCGATGCGGTCGATCTGCCCGCGCGGCGCATCACGGTCGATTGGCAGCTCGATTATTGAGCGCCGCTGCCGCCGTGCAGCGCGCCGTGGCCATGCGCTTTGACCTCATCTCCCTGTTCCCAGAGCTCTTTGAGCCCTTCATGCGGCACGGCATCACGAGCCGGGCCTACGAATCGGGGGCCTTGCAGTTGCGCCTGTGGCCCTTGCGCGACTTCGCCGACGGCGCTTACCGGCGTGTGGACGACCGTCCCTTTGGCGGCGGCCCCGGCATGGTGATGTTGGCCGAGCCCCTGCGCCGCTGCTGGGAGGCGATCCGCAGCGAGCGCGCGCAGTTGGGCCTGCCGCTGGGGCCCACGCTGCTGTTTGCGCCGCAGGGCCGGCGGCTCGATCATGCTTTGGTGGCCGAGCAGGCGCAGGGCAGCGGCGCCATTTTGGTGTGCGGGCGCTACGAGGGGATCGACCAGCGCTTCATCGACCAGTGCGTGGATGGCCAGATCAGCTTGGGCGATTTTGTGCTCTCGGGGGGGGAGTTGGCGGCGCTGGCCCTGCTCGACGCCGTGGCGCGGCTGTTGCCCGGCGTGCTCAACGACGCCCAAAGCCACCAGCAAGACAGCTTCAACCCGGCCATCGACGGCTTGCTCGACTGCCCGCATTACACCCGGCCCGAGCGCTGGAGTGGCCCGCTGGGCGAGGCCGAGGTGCCCGAGGTGCTGCTCTCGGGCCACCACGCGCGCATCGAGGCTTGGCGGGCGCAGCAGCGCCTTGCGGCCACCGCACGCCTGCGGCCCGATCTGTGCCCGACTGCGCCGGCGAGCGCGCCGATTGGAGCCGGTCGAGCTTGATCAGGATGCTATAATCAGAGGCTTTCGATCCTCTGGTCGGCCGCCCCATGGTCCATGCAGCGCAGTGCGCTCGGGCCAGCCCAGCTTGGCAGATGCCGTGTTTGGGCTTGGGGCCTTTAGTGCAGCGCGACCACGATCGGTGTTTTAGGAAGCCATGAACCTGATCCAGATCCTCGAGCAAGAGGAAATCGCTCGTCTCAACAAGAAAATCCCCGACTTTGCCCCGGGCGACACGGTGATCGTGCACGTCAACGTGGTTGAAGGCACGCGCAAGCGCGTGCAGGCCTACGAGGGTGTGGTGATCGCGCGCCGCAACCGTGGCCTGAATTCGGGCTTCATCGTGCGCAAAATCTCCAACGGCGAAGGCGTGGAGCGCACCTTCCCGCTGTACAGCCCACGCATCGAGCGCATCGAAGTCAAGCGCCGCGGCGCCGTGCGCCGCGCCAAGCTCTACTACCTGCGTCAGCGCAGCGGCAAGTCGGCGCGCATCAAAGAAAAGCTCGGCGCTTAATCCCAGGTGCTTGGCGCGCTCTCTGCTCCAAGCGCAGCGTGAGCTGAAATCCAAAGCACACCGTGGGGCCGATCCAGCAACCGCTGCTGCCACCCGACGATGCGCTGCGCCGCCAGCTGCACGACGAGGTGCATGCGCGCCCACCGGCGCGTATCGCCTTGCCGGCGGCGGTGCTGTACGTGGCGCTGTTCAACGACGGAGTCAGCCGCGAAGCCGAGCTCGATGCCTTGCGTCAGTTGCCGGGGCAGGGTGACCTGTGCCTAGACGACTTGCAGGGCAATTTTCTGCGCCTGATGCTGCCCGGTTACACCCTCAAGTGGGAGCGCCACAGCGAATTCACGCGCTACTCGGTGGTGCAATCGCAGGCCGGTGCCGCAGCCGACTGGTTTGCCTCCGACCACTGGGGCGCACACCACGTGCTGCCGCCAGGCTGGCTGGCGCATCTGCCGGGGCGCACCTTCTGCGCCATCGAGCTGGCCTTGCTGCAGGGCGACCCGGATCGGGCACAGCTGTTGTTGGCTCAGGCACGCGACGCGCTCGGCGAGCACACGCTGGCGGCCTCGGTCATGGGCAACCAGTCGCATTCGCTGCTGGTGACCGACTTTAAACTGCGCGACAACGGTTTTGAGCGTGTGTTGGTCTATGCCGCCGCGCACACGTCCGAGACCCGCGCCGGCCGCATCGCCCAGCGCCTGCTCGAAGTCGAGACCTACCGCCTGATGGCCCTGCGCGGCCTGCCGGTGGCCAAGACGCTGGGACCCGAACTGGCACTGGCCGAAGCCCAGTTGGCGCAGATCACCGCCGACCTCGAGCACAGCGAGCGCTCCGACCAAGCCCTGCTCGACGCCCTGGTGACGCTGGCGGCCGGGGTCGAAAAAGCCATCGCGCAGTATTCGTTTCGCTTTTCGGCCTCGCGCGCCTACCACAACCTGGTGGAGCAGCGCATCGCCGAGTTGCGCGAGGCGCCCATCCCCGGCACCCAGACCTTGGGCGAGTTCATGCGCCGCCGGCTGGCGCCCGCCATGGCCACGGTGGCGGCGACCGAGCTGCGCCTGAACACGCTCTCGGAGCGGGTGTCGCGCGCCAGCGCCTTGCTGCGCACGCGGGTCGATATCGCCACCGAAGGCCAAAACCAGCAGCTGCTGGAGAAACTCACCCGCGGCCAAGCCATGCAACTGCGCTTGCAGTCCACCGTCGAGGGTTTGTCGATCGCGGCGATTTCGTATTACATCATCAGCCTGCTGTTGTACGGGGCCAAGGCAATCGAGTCGGCGGGCGTGCCCATACAGCCCAATATCGCGGTGGGTGCGCTGATTCCGGTGGTGCTCTACGGCGTTTGGCGCACTGTGCGGCGCATCCACCAAAAGCTGCACGCGGCCGAGTAAAGCGCGCAGCGTGGGCCACGCGCTTTGGCTTCGCAGGTGCGCCCTAGCCCAGCATATCGGCCCAGATGTTTTGCGCCCAGCCAATGGCATAGACGCCTTCCAACGCGCTGGGCGCCGGAGACACGCCACCCGAGCCCGGCACCACCAGCATGGTGCGCTGTTGCGCGTCCCAGCGGTGCACGCTGGCCACGTGCATGGCGTCGGTGTCGTTGATGAAGCTGTAGCAGGTGTTGGCCACGATGGGCATGGAAGGCACCGGCTGACCGAGCAGCAGCGACATCACTGCGGCGGCACACACCTTGCCGTGTTGGTTGGCCATGTGGCCCGATTTGGGCATGCCGGCCGAGGTTTGAATCGCGTCGCCGAGCACGTGCACGTGCGGCACGGCGATCGATTCGTAGCTCAGGAAGTTGACTTCGCACCAGCGCCGGTTCACGGTCGCAAGGCCGGTGTTTACTGCCAGGTCGGCAGCGCGCATGGGCGGCAAGACGTTGGCCACGGTGGCGCGAAAGTCCTCTTGCACCTCGAATTTCAAGGTGTTGGTGCTGGCATCGACGTCGAGCAGGGTGTGGCCAGGCCGGTATTCGATGTGATTGGGGAAGTTTTGCTGGAACACGCGCGTGAACAGGCCGCGCTTGGATTGGATTTCGGGGTTGGCATCAAAGATGATGACCTTGCTGCGCGGCTTGGATTGCTGAAAGTAGTTGGCCACTAGGCAGGCGCGCTCGAATGGACCAGGCGGGCAGCGGTAGGGCACCGCCGGGATGGCGAGCGCATAGACGCCGCCGTCTGGCATGGCTTCGAGCTGGCGCCGCAGAGCCTGGGTTTGCTCGCCGGCTTTCCAGGCGTGCAGCACGCGCGCCTTGGCTTCGGCCGAGGCCATGCCGGGCAGGGCATCCCACATGAAGTCGATACCGGGCGAGACGATCAGGCGGTCGTAGCCGATTTCGCTGCCGCCGGCGAGCTGCACCGTGTGCCGCGCGGGGTCGATGCGGTTGACGCGGTCGCGCACCACCTGCACGCCGTGGTGCTGCTGCAAGTTGGCGTAGCTGTGGGTGATGAAGCCCATGTCGCGCTGGCCGCCGATGACCAAGTTGGACATCGGGCAGGAGATGAAGTTGGCGTTGGGCTCGATCAGCGTCACACGCACCTTGCCCTCGGAAAACAAGCGCAGGTATTTGGCGGCGGTGGCCCCGCCAAAGCCGCCGCCCACCACCACCACATGGGGCGCGCGGGCGCTCGCGGGGGGCGTGGCGCAAGCGCTCAGGAGACTGACAGAACCCATAGCGCCAGCGGCGCTGAGGGTTTGGACGAATTGACGGCGTTGCATGGTGAAGGCTCCTTTTTAGCGCGGCAGGGCGGCAAAATAACCAGCGATGGCGGCGATCTGCTCGTCGCTGTAGCCGCGGGCGTGGTGGTGCATGATGGTGGCCGGAACGCGTCCAGTCTTGAAGCCTTGCATCTTGCGGATCATGTCGTCGCGGGGCATCCCGGCCAGCGAGGGCATGCCGGGCTGGGCACGGCCTGCGGTGCCGTGGCAAGCCATGCAGGTGGTGGCCCAAACGCGGATCTGCAACGCGCTGGGGGGCTGGGCGGGCGCGGCGACAGTGGTGGTTGCGGTGGCGGCTGCCGGGGGCGCAGCGGGTGCTTGAGCTTGGGCGATAAGCGCCGCAGCGCCGAGCAGGCCCGAGGTGAGCAGCAGAGCAAAGGGTTTCATGGGGGCAGACTCCTTGGGGTGTAAACGGCAAAGCAAGGTGATCGAGCGCCACCGATAGGCGGTGCAGGCGTCTCTGGCTTCTGAAAAAATTCGGGGGCTGGCATCGCGAGCGAGGGCCACCGATGCATTATGCGAGCCCGAGGCGGGCAACGGCGCGCCCGAAGTTCGAATAATACGCTCTGATGTTATGCGACTGGCGCATAAAGACAGGTGGGGCGGCGCGCAAGGCTTAAGACTCGAGCACCAAGGTTCGAGCCCTAGGGTGCATCAATGCAGCAAAGCCTGAGCGAACTCCCGCGCATCAAAGGTTTGCAAGTCGGCCAGTTGTTCGCCCACGCCGATGAAGTACACCGGCACCACGGCGCCGCGCTCGCGCCCCCAGGTGGCGATGGCGGCCAGCACGCCACCCTTGGCGGTGCCGTCGAGCTTGGTCACCACCAGCCCGGTCAGACCCAACGCGGCATCGAAGGCCTTGACCTGCGCCAGCGCGTTCTGCCCGGTGTTGCCGTCGATCACCAGCAGCACCTCGTGCGGCGCGCTCGGGTCGGCTTTCTGGATCACGCGCTTGATTTTTTTCAGCTCCTCCATCAGGTGCAGCTGGGTCGGTAGGCGCCCGGCGGTGTCGATGATCACCACGTCGCGCCCGCGTGCACGAGCGGCCGTGACGGCATCGAAGCTCACCGCCGCCGGGTCGCCGCCTTGCTGGCTGATGACTTCGACCGTGTTGCGCGCCGCCCAGACCCCGAGCTGCTCGCGCGCGGCGGCCCTAAAGGTGTCGGCGGCGGCCAAGAGCACGCTGGCACCCGCGTTGGACAGGTGCCAGGTGAGCTTGCCGATGGTGGTGGTTTTGCCGGCGCCGTTGACGCCAGCGATCATCAGCACCGTGGGGCCGTCGGGCTGGGCGCCGATGGGCAGCGACTGCTGCAAGGGACGCAGCAAGTCGGCCAGCGCCGCGGCCAGCAGCGCCTTGACGGCGGCCGGGTCGGTGGCCTTGCTGGCCTTGACGCGCAGGCGCAAGTCGTCGAGCAGATACTGGGTGGCCTGCACGCCGGTATCGGCTTGCAGCAGCGCGGCTTCGAGCTCTTCGTACAGCGCCTCGTCGATCTGGGTGCCGATGAACACGCTGCCGATGCTGCTGCCGGTCTTGCGCAAGCCCGACTTGAGGCGCTCAAACCACGAGGGGCGGCTGAGGTCAGCGGCGGGCGCGGAGGGGCTGGGTGGGGGGGCTGGGTCGGCGCTGCTTGGGGCTGCGGTGGAGCCGGGCAGTGCCGCAGCACTGGGTGGGGCCGATGCAGCGGCGGCTGCGCTGGGCGCTTGCTGCACCTCGAGCGCGGCTGCATGGGGCGCTGCAGCCGGCGGCGGAGGCGCATCGGCCGGCGCGGCGGGCTCTGGCGCGCCAGAGAAAAATTTTTTCTTCAGGTAACTGAACATGGGGCTCGCTTAGGTGTCAACGCCAAAGCGGGTGTAAAGACACGCGCCGGCTCTGCGGGGCCGTCTCTGATGGACAATCCCAACCATGCATTCTATGAAACCTGTTTGGCCCAAGCGTTTTTTTGCGCGTTGCGGGCATTGGATGGCGTCGTTCGCAGCGTTGGCCGCGCTGCTGCTGGCGCCGCTGCCGTCCCTAGCCCAAGCGCAGCCAGCGCCAGCGCCTGAACAGGTAGCAACAGCGCCCAGTTCGGCCTCGGCCTCAAGCGCAGCGCACCAATCCACCCTCGCCAACGGCCTGACGCTGATCGTGCTGCCCGATCGGCGCGCGCCCACGGCGCTGCAGATGCTGTGGGTGCGCGCCGGCTCGATGGACGAGGTCGATGGCCAGTCGGGCCTGGCGCACGTGGTCGAGCACATGCTGTTCAAAGGCACGCCCACCGTGCCCGAGGGCGAGATTTCGCGCCTGGTGGCGGCCATGGGCGGGCGCGACAACGCCTTTGTGAGCCGCGACGTGACCTCGTTTCACCAACAAATCCCGGCCGCGCGCTTGCCCGACGTGATGCGGCTGGAGGCCGACCGCTTTGCCCACAACACCTGGCCCGACGACGCGTTTTGGCGCGAGATGCAAGTCATCAAAGAGGAGCGGCGCCAGATGGTGGAGGAGTCGGCACAGGCGCGCATGTTCGAGGTGTTCATGGCCAGCGCCTGGCTGGCGCACCCCTACCGGCGCCCGATCGTGGGCTGGATGAGCGATCTGCTCTCGCTCCAGCCCGACGATGCGCGCGCCTTTTACCAGCGCTGGTACGTGCCGGGCAACGCGGCGCTGGTGGTGGTGGGCGACGTGGACGTGGCGCAGGTGCGCGCCTGGGCCGAGCGCTACTTCGGTGCCATCCCGGCGCGCGCCGTGCCCGAGCGCAAGCCGCAGACCGAGCCCGAGCAACGCGGCACGCGCCGCATCGAATACATCGGGCGCACCGACCGGCCCTTGCTCGTCATGGGCTACAAGGTGCCGCAACTGGCGCACCCCGACGCCACCGACGCCGCCAGCACCGACGCGCTGGCGCTGCTGCTGCTCGCTGGTGTGCTCGACGGGCACAGCGCGGCGCGGCTGGAGCGCCAACTGGTGCAAGGTGCGGTTGGGCGCCGGGTGGCGCAGGAGGTGAGCGCGTCTTTTGGCTACCTGGGGCGCGGGCCGCAGCTGTTTTTGCTCTCTGGCACCCCGGCGCCCGGGGTGAGCCCGGCCGAACTCGAAGCGGCGCTGGTGGCCGAAATCGCGCGCGTGGCGCGCGAGGGCGTGAGCGAGGCCGAGCTGCGCCGGGTGCGCAACCAGTGGCTGGCGGCCGAGGTGTTTCAGCGCGACTCGCTTTTTGCTCAAGCGCGGCTGCTGGGCAGCTACTGGGCCCAAGGCTGGCCGGTGGACAGTTCCGAGCGCCTCATGCGGCGCCTGAGCGCGGTCACACCGCAGCAGGTGCAGGCCGTGGCGGCGCGCCATTTTTCGCCCCAGCGGCTCACCGTCGGGCTGTTGTTGCCGGAGCAAGCGCCATGAAAACCCTTGGGTTGCGATGCGGGCCATGGGCCGTCATTCTGGGGGCCATGTGGCTCGCCTTGGCCGTGCCGGGTGCCGCCCAAGCCGCCCCGGCCATCGAGCACTGGGTGCAGCCCAGCGGGGCGCGGGTGCATCTGGTGCAAACTGCGGCTTTGCCCATGCTCGATGTGCAGATCGACCTCGACGCCGGCAGCCGCCGTGACCCAGCACCCCAGGCCGGGCTGGCGCAGACCACGGCGGCGTTGTTGCGCGCGGGCGTGCAGGCGCACGGCGAGCGCGCGGCGCTGGACGAAAACGCCTTGGCCGAAGCTTGGGCCGACCTTGGGGCCCAGTTCAGCGCCAGCGCCACGCGCGACCGCCTGAGCCTGCGCTTGCGCACCCTGACGCAACCCGACTTGCTGCAAGCGACTCAAGATTTGCTCGCGCAGCAGCTGGCCGCTCCGGCCTTTGCCGCGCCGGTGTGGCAGCGCGAGCGCCAGCGCTGGGTGGCGCGCTGGCAGCAGGGCCAAACCGAGCCCGAGGTGCTGGCCGAGCAGCTGCTGCACGCCGCCGTCTATGGCGCGCACCCCTACGGCCAGCAAGCCCGGCCCGAGACTTGGGCCGCCATCGAAGCCGAACATGCGCGCGCCTTTTGGCAGCGCCACGCCCAAGCCTGCAGCGCTCGCGTCACGCTGGTGGGCGCCATCAGCCGCGAGCGCGCCGATGCGCTGGTGCGCGAGCTGCTGGCCGGCTGGCAGGGCCACGGTTGCACCGCGCTGCCGCCCGTGCCCGAGGTGCAGGCGCTGGCGCAAGGACGCCTGATTGAGCAGCCCTTTGCAGTCGCACAAACCCAAATCCTGATCGGCCAGCCCGGCTTGGCGCGGCGCGATCCCGACTTTTTGGCCTTCATGGTGGCCAACCAGATTTTGGGCGGCAGCGGCTTTAGTTCGCGCCTGATGCAAGAGGTGCGCGAGCGCCGCGGCCTCACCTACGACATCCACAGCCGCTTCGTGCCCGGCCGCCACGCCGGCGCCTTTGTGGTGGCCACCACCACCCAGCCGCAGCGCGCCGCGCAGGCGCTGGCGTTGGTGCAAGAGGAAATTCGCCGCTTTGTGGCCGACGGGCCGACGCAAGCCGAGATGGAGCACGCCCAAGCGGCGTTGATCAACGGCTTTGGGCTGCGCCTAGACAGCAACCGCGAGCTGCTGCAAGAGGTGGCGGCGCTGGCCTGGCACGACCTGCCACTGGACGATCTGCAAACCTGGGGCGCGCGGGTGGCGGCGCTGGAGCGCGCGCAGGTGCACCGCGCCCTGCAGCGCGTGCTGCAGCCCGAGCGCATGGTGACGGTGGTTTTTGGGGGGCCGGCGCCATGAGGCGAGCGCAGCCTGTGGGCCAGCCCGCCCGGCAAGCCGCCCCCCTTGCCGCCCGTTCACCTTCCCAGCCCGCCGGCACGGTGCGCCTGATCGGTGGCCTGTACAAGCGCAGCAAGCTGACGGTAGCCAACCATCCGGGTTTGCGCCCAACGCCGGATCGGGTGCGTGAAACGCTCTTTAACTGGCTGGGGCAAGACCTGCAGGGGCTGCGCTGCCTCGACGCCTTTGCCGGCACCGGGGCGCTGGGCCTGGAAGCAGCCTCGCGCCGCGCGAGCGCGGTTTGCCTGCTGGAGCGCGACCCGGCGCTGGTGCAGGCGCTGCGCTCCACTGTGCAGCGCCTTGGGGCCGCGCAGGTGCAAGTGCAGCAAGCCGATGCGCTGGCTTGGATGGCGGCAGCCACGCCGGGCGCGTGGGATGTGGTGTTTCTGGATCCGCCTTTTGCCGCAGCGGCCGGGGGCGATAAGGCCAGCCCGCAAGGCTCAAGGGGTGGCGCAGCCGGCACGGATCAAGCAGACGCAGCGGTGGGCGGGAGCGTATTCGCGCGCGCTCTAGCCCTTGCGCGGCCGCTGCTGGCGCCAAACGGCCTCGTGTACCTCGAAGCCCCGCTGCCTTGGAGCGACGCCATGCTCGAGCCCTTGGGTCTGCGCGTGCAGCGCCAAGGCCGGGCCGGGCAGGTGCACTACCATTTGCTGGCTGCAGCGCATAATCATGCCCCATGAGCCGCTCTGCATCCACCAAAGCCGCCGCCAAAGCCGCTGCCAAGCCCACCTCTGAGGCGCGGCTGGCGGTCTATAGCGGCACCTTCGACCCGCTTACCCTGGGGCACGAGGACGTGATCGCGCGCGCCGCGCGCCTGTTCGATCAGCTCATCGTGGCCGTGGCTGCGGCGCACCACAAAAAAACCCAGTTCACACTCGAGCAGCGCCTGAGCCTGGCGCGCCAGAGCCTAGCCGAATGGCCCCAGGTGCGCGTGCTGCCCTTCGATGGGCTGATCATGGACTTTTGCCGCCAGCACGGCGCCACGGCCGTGGTGCGCGGCATCCGCAACGCCAGCGACTTCGACTACGAGGCCCAGATGGCGGCCATGAACCGCAAGCTGCTGCCCACGGTCGAAACCGTGTTCGTGCTGCCGCAGCCCGAGTTGCAGTGCATCTCCAGCACCTTGGTGCGCGAGATCGCGCGCTTGGGCGGCGATGTCTCGGCGCTGGTCAACCCGGCGGTGGCGGCGCAGTTGCGCAGCGCCCACAGTGCCGCGCTGCATTGAAGGGGCGGCGCGCATGGCCTTGACGATCACCGCCGAGTGCATCAACTGCGATGTCTGCGAACCGGTGTGCCCGAATCAGGCGATCTCGATGGGCCCAGACTTCTACCAGATCGACCCGGCGCGCTGCACCGAATGCGTGGGCCACTTCGATCAGCCCCAGTGCGTGGAGCTCTGCCCGGTGCAGTGCATTCCGGTGCATCCGCAGCACATCGAAGACCGCGCCAGCCTGGAGCGCAAATACCGGCGCTTGACGGCGGCCAGCAGCCCCTGCGGCGCTTGACGCACCCTAAAATGGCCAAAATGGGCCTTAAAAGGCTTTAACCGGAATTAACGGACATTAACGGACATTAACGGGCGCTAACGGGCGCTAACGGGCATTAACATGCCGCTAATGCGCCACCGGCGGCGGCAAGCGCGGTGGCTTGGGCCGAACCGGTTTAGAGGTGTGTATGGCTGCGGTGGCGCGCTCCACTTGGCCGGCCAGCAGATCAGGCAGGGAGGCCAGCGAGCGCTCGATCGCTGTGTCGATGGCGCTGCGCTGCTCGGGCGCTGGTTTTTTGAGCACCCAGTGCACCACCTCGGCTTTGTGGCCGGGGTGCCCGATGCCGATGCGCAGCCGCCAATAATCGGCGCTGCCCAGTTGGGCGTGGATGTCGCGCAGGCCGTTGTGGCCGGCGTGACCGCCGCCGCGCTTGAGCTTGACCTCGCCCGGGGGCAGGTCGAGTTCGTCGTGGGCGACCAGAATTTGCTGCGGCTCGATCTTGTAAAAACGCGCCAACGCCGCCACCGCTTGGCCGCTGCGGTTCATGTAGGTGCTGGGCTCGAGCAGCCAAAGCGTGTGCTCGCCCACTTGGGTGCGAGCGGCACGGCCAAAAAAGCTGCGCTCGGGGCGCAGCTCGGCCCTGAGCGCGCGCGCAGCCGCCTCCAGCCACCAAGCGCCCGCGTTGTGGCGCGTGTCGTGGTATTCGGGCCCGGGGTTGCCCAGGCCCACCAACAGCTTGACCATGAGCGCAGCTGCTCAGCAGGCCGCCGCGGCTTACTTCTTCTTCTTGGCTTTTTTGTCGCCAGCCGCAGAGGCCACCGGCGCCACGATGACCTCTTCCACCGGCTCGACCAAGGTGGCCAGCGTCGGGTTCGGTTTGCCGTGCGTGACCAGCTTGACGCCCGGGGGCAGCTTGAGGTCGTTGGCGTGGATGGCTTGGCCCTTGACGGCTTGGCCCAGATCGACTTCGATGAACTCGGGCAACTGGATTGCCAGGCACTCGATCTCGACTTCGGTGAGCACGTGGTTGACGGTGCAGCGGTCGATCTTCACGGCCGGCGAGGTGTGGGCGTTGATGAAGTGCAGCGGCACCTTTTTGTGCAGGCGCGTTTTGTCATCGACGCGCTGAAAATCCACATGCAGCACCAGCGGCTTGAAGGGGTGGTACTGCACGTCGCGCAGCAGCACTTTGTGCACCGCGCCGCCCAGCTCCATGTCCAGCACGCTGGCGTGGAAGGTCTCTTTGTGCACGGCGTGCCAGAGGGCGTTGTGGTCGAGTTCGATGGCGATGGGTTGTTGCTCACCACCAAAGACGATGGCCGGCGTGCGGCCCGAGTTGCGCAGACGGCGGCTCGCACCCGTACCCTGCGTGTTGCGCTCAAAAGCGACAAATTTCATGCTCTAACTCCTGCTAGGGCCCGGCCGCGACCAGCTCTGAACCCTGATTAAAAAAACGCCGCGCGCCCAAAATCGGGCGCTGGCGCTGACGGTGCTTGCCGTTGCCGCTGGCGGGGATTAGTCGCTGTCGGTGTCGGCAAACAAACTCATGACCGACTCGCCGCTGGCGATGCGCACGATGGTTTCGGCCATCAGCGGTGCCACGGAGAGTTGGCGGATTTTGGGGCAGGCCTGAGCGGCCTGGCTCAAGGGGATGGTGTTGGTGACCACCACCTCGTCGAGCGCGTTGCCCTTGGCGATGCGTTCGATCGCCGGGCCCGAAAAAATGGCGTGGGTGCAGTAGGCATAGACGCTCTTGGCGCCGCGCTCTTTGAGCACCTCGGCGGCCTTGGTCAGGGTGCCGGCGGTGTCGATCATGTCGTCCATGATGACGCAGTTGCGGCCTTCGATGTCGCCGATCACGTGCATGACTTCGGACACGTTGGGCTTGGGGCGGCGCTTGTCGATGATGGCCATGTCGCAGTCGAGCTGCTTGGCCAGCGCGCGCGCACGCACCACGCCGCCCACGTCGGGCGAGACCACGAGCAGGTTTTCGTAATTCTTGGCGCGCAGATCGCTCAGCAGCACCGGCGAGGCGTAGATGTTGTCCACCGGGATGTCGAAGAAGCCCTGAATCTGGTCGGCGTGCAAGTCCATGGTCAGGACGCGGCTGACGCCCACCACCTGCAGCATGTTGGCCACCACTTTGGCGCTGATCGGCACCCGGCGCGAGCGCGGACGCCGGTCTTGGCGCGCGTAGCCGAAATAGGGGATGACGGCGGAAATGCTGACGGCCGAGGCGCGCTTGAGCGCATCGACCATGATCAGCAGCTCCATCAGGTTTTCGTTGGTGGGCGCGCAGGTGGACTGGATCACGAACACGTGGCGGGCGCGCACGTTTTGTGTGATCTCGACCGTGACTTCGCCGTCGGAGAAGCGCCCGATGCTGGCCGCACCGAGCGGCGACTGGAGGTGCTGCGCGATTTCGGCCGCCAATACCGGGTTCGAGTTGCCGGTAAAGATCATGAAATCCGGTGCGTGCACGGGGGTTTGAATTTGCATGGAAAAACCGGCGCAGATAGAAGTATTTGGCAGGGGAGGAAGGATTCGAACCCTCGAATGCCGGAATCAAAATCCGGTGCCTTAACCAACTTGGCGACTCCCCTACACGGGTAACAAACCGAAGGCTTGCCACCGAATGCAGTGCTGGAACTGTAGCTTCGTGCTGAACAGAGCTTGCGATTATAGCCGTAAAAACCGCTATCAGCGCTCGCACCACCCAAACAGCGGATGTTCCTGCAAATTGCTGCAACACCTAGCGACCCAGTGTCCGGGCAGGTCGGCAACGCGGTATCGCGCGTTGCCGCCTGGCGCCAAGGGCGCAAACACCGCACTGCCCGAGCCGCTCATGCGCGCATCGAGCCCGTGCTTGGCCATCCAGCGCAGGCCCAGAGCGATGTCGGGGCACAGCTTGATGGCCACAGGCTGCAAATCGTTGCCTTGCAGCCCAGCCCTAGAGCTTGCAGCAAAGTCTTCGATTCTAGCGCGGGGTGTATCCCTTTTCAGGGACGGGTGCGAAAAAATATCCGGGGTCGAGGCCCCGCTGGGGGGTTTGAGCACCAGGTAGCGCGCCGGCTGCAGGTCGATGGGCTGCAGCGTTTCACCGATGCCTTCGACCCAAGCGTTGCGCCCGCCCACAAAAAACGGCACGTCGGCCCCGAGTGTGAGGCCGATGCGCTGCAGATCGGCCCCATTCAGCCCCAAGCCCCAGAGGCGGTTGAGCGCGAGCAAGGTGCTGGCGGCGTCCGATGACCCGCCACCCAAGCCGGCTTGCTGCGGTATCTGTTTGTCGAGCGCGATCTGTGCGCCCCACGTGCAGCCGGTGGCGCTTTGCAGCGCCCGCGCGGCGCGCAGCACCAAGTCGTTGGCCGGCAGGGCTTGCCCGGGCTTGAGGTCTGGGTTGAGGTCCAAGCGGCTGATCTGGCCGCTGCTGAGGCGCTCGAAGTGCAGGGTGTCGCACCAGTCGATGAGCATGAACACCGACTGCAGCAGGTGGTAGCCGTCGGCGCGCCGGCCCACGATGTGCAAAAACAGGTTGAGCTTGGCCGGAGCGGGGACGTCGAGCAGCTGGCGCAGGGTCATAAGGAGGGCGCTAAATGGAGGCGGAGGCTGAGTCTCAATGCAGGATCAAGCGCAGCTCGACCGCCGGCGTGGGCAGCCAGCGCCGCGCCTGCAGGCGGCCTTGGGCGTGGCGCGACAGATCGGCCTGCCAGCCTTCGATCTCGGCCTGCTGCCCGCGCAGCCAAGCAAACAGGGCCGGCAGCGGCAGCGCGACACCGGTCAGGGCGGCGCTGAGCTCGTCCATGTGGGCATAGACGCTGCTGCGCCCGTTGTGCAGCAGCAGCGCCTGCTGGGCATCCCATTGGGCGTGCGCCAGCCTTTGCCCTAGGGGGCTTGATAGGCTGAGGCTGCCGCTGTCGGCGTTGCCCCAGAGCTCAAAGTTGGCGCTGAAGTGCTGCACGGGGTCGGTTTCGATGGTCAGCGCCAAGCGTCCGCTCCAGTGGCTGCGCTCGGGTTCGGGCTTGGCCTGCGTGGTGCTTAGGGGTTCCTGCGTGGGCGGCTCTTGATTGGCTGGGCGCAGGGGCACCGGGCTGGTGCAGCCCGCGAGTGCGGTCAGCGCACCCAAACCCAGCGCAAGCACGCAACGGCGGCGGTGCAAGCGCTTCATGGCTGGGCCTGCAGCCGGCGCAGGGTTTGCAGCAGGGTCTCGTTGTCGGGGTTGATCTGCAGCCCCAGGCGCCAAACGGCCAGCGCCTGCTCACGCTGCCCCAGCACCCAGTGCACCTCGCCCAGGTGGGCGGCGATCTCGGCATCGGGCAGGCGCTCGAAAGCCATTTTTAGCAAGCGCAGCGCGTCGGCGTGGTTGCCCAAGCGGAACTCGACCCAGCCCATGCTGTCGAGGATGTAGGCGTCGTTGGGGTCAACCGCCAGCGCTTTTTCGATCAGCGAGCGCGCCTCTTGCAGGCGCAGGTTGCGGTCGGCCAGTGAATAGCCCAGCGCGTTGTAAGCGTGGTGGTAGTCGGGGTGGCGCTGCATCAGCAGGCGCAGCATCTGCTCCATGGCCTCGTACTGGCCGGCGCGCTTGGCGGTGAGGGCTTTTTCGTAGAGCAGGTCGGGGTCGTCGGGGAATTGCTGCATCGCTTGGCCGTAGATTTGCAGCGCCTGTTCGTACTGGCCGATGTCGCGCAGCAGCTGGGCTTCGGCCACCAGCTTGCGCCGCGCTTGGGCGTCGTCTAGTTCGGGTTGCTCGCGCAGCAGTTGCCGCGCCGCCTCGACTTGGCCTTGGCGCGCCAGCAGGTGCGCGCGCCGCAGTTGCAGCGCAAAACCGGCTTCCTCGGGGTTGGGAATGCGCTCGAGCCAAGCTTGGGCAGCAGCCCAATCGCGCTGCCATTCGGCCAGTTGGGCCAGGTGCAGGTAGGCTTGGGTGCGGCCACGAGCCGCCTGTTCGGCTGGCTGGCCGGGGGCCAGTTCGAGGTAGCGCAGCAGGGCCGTGCGGGCCGGGCCGGGCCGGCGCGAATTGGTCTGCAAGATGCCTTGCAGCAGCCAAGCCGAAGCCAGGTCGGGGGCGCGCTCGGTCAGCAGGCGCAGTTCGCGCTGGGCGTCGGATACGCGCCGCAGCTCGAGCAAGCGCTGCACGTAGGCGAGGTGGAGGTCGTGGCGCTGGTCTGCCCCGGCGGCGTCGGTGCGCTCGAGGTAGGCGCGCAGCAGCGCCTCGGCCAGTACGCTTTGGTGTGGCAACAGATCCAGTGCCAAGGTGGCGCCGTGCACCGAATCGGCCTGCAGCCGCAGCGCCTGTTGCGCGGCTTGCAGCGCCGCCCGGTGGTCGCCCTGCAGCAGATCCATGCGCCCCAAGGCGGCGTGCGCGGTGGCTGCAGTGGCGGGGTCGGCCAGCGCCGCTTGCAGCGCTTCGTGCACCACACGCCGGGCGGCGACCCGGTCGCTCAAACGGCCCAGCGTGGCCGGGATGGCGCTGATGATGTCGTGGCGCCGCTCGATCGGGGCCATCTGGATCAGGCGCTGCAACACCGGGCCGATTTCGCCCGGGCGGTTGAGAGCCAGCAAGATCTGCAGCTGAAAGCGCAGCGGCTCATCGCTGCCTGGAAAGGCGCGCGACCAATCGCGGGCGGCGTTGAAGGCGGAATTGCCGGCCCGGCTTTGCAGCGCCATGTCAACCGCACGCCTGAACAGCTCCGGGCGCTGTAGGCGCACGGCGGCGTCGAGCATGAGGGAGTGCGCGCCGCCCGGGTCGCCGCGCTGGAATTTGAATTCGGCCAGCAGCAGCTGGTAGAAGGTGTCGGCATCGAGCGCGGTGGGCGGGCCGGGAAACTGCAGCTCGAGCGCGGGCGCGCTCGGCTGGCTGGCCGGTTGCGTGGCCGGTTGCGCAGCCGCCGGGCCGTGCCCTAGGCCGAGCAGCAGGGCCGCCAAAACGGCGATCCAGCCAAATCGCCGTCGGATGGCCTTGCCCACAAAGGCGGCGGCAGTAGCAGAAGCAGGGGTAAAGGCCAAGCGCATGATCCCATGATAATTGATGCGCTGGCGCCCAGCGTCGCTGGGTGGCAATTCTGCAGCCCGGCCGCAACAGCTGTCATTTGTGTTGGATGGATGCCATCTCTAACTTGCCCGAACTTGCACCATGCCCGAACTGCCTGAAGTCGAAACCACGCGCCTGAGCATTGCCGAGCGGCTGCAGGGCGCCCGCATCGAGCGCATCGAGGTGGGCAAGGCGCTGCGATGGCCGCTTGGGGTGGCGCCCGAGGCGCTGCTGCAACGGTGCGTGCGCGGTGTGCGGCGGCGCGGCAAGTACCTGTTGCTCGATCTGGACCACGGTTTGCTGCTCGTGCACTTAGGGATGTCGGGCAGCCTGCGTCTGGCCGCGGCTATGCCGCCCCGAGGTCCGCACGACCATTTCGATTTGCACACCAGCCTGGGCGTGCTGCGCCTGCACGACCCGCGCCGCTTCGGGGCGGTGGTCTACGCCGAGGGTGAATCCGACCCGGTGGCGCGCAAGCTCTTGGGCAAGCTCGGGGTGGAGCCGCTCTCGGGGGCCTTTGAGCCCGAGGCCTTTTATGCCGCCTTGCGCCAGCGCCGCGCCAGCATCAAACAGGTGCTGCTGGCGGGCGCGGTGGTGGTGGGGGTCGGCAACATCTACGCTTGCGAGGCGCTGTTTGTGGCGGGCATCCGACCCACGGCGGTGGCGGCGCGCCTGAGCCGCGCGCGGGTGCAGCGGCTGCATGCCGCGATCGTGCAGGTGCTGCAACAGGCGCTGCAAGCCGGTGGCAGCAGCTTGCGCAACTACTCCAACGCCGACGGGCAGAGTGGCCACTTTCAACTGCAAACCCAAGTGTATGACCGCGCCGGGGAACCGTGCCGGGTCTGTGGCCGCCCGATCCGGCTGCTGCGCCAGGCCCAGCGCTCGAGCTATTACTGCGCGCAGTGTCAAAAAGCCTGAGCCTTCCAACGCAGATCAGCCGCTGCAGTGCCGCCAGTGCTATATTGCCCCCCATGGAATTTATCCAACAATTCGATCTCCACAGCCGGTGGCGCCAGCAGCGGGCACAAGATTTGGCCCGGCTTGGGCAGTGGCTCGCCGGCCACGAGCTGCTCGACGACGGCGCGCGCGCGCGCTTGGCCCACCTGCAGTCCCAATTTGCCAGCGACCGGGTGATGGTGGCTTTCGTGGCCGAGTTTTCACGCGGCAAGTCGGAGCTGATCAACGCTATTTTCTTTGCTGGGTACGGGCGGCGCATCATGCCCGCCAGTGCCGGACGCACCACCATGTGTCCAACCGAACTGGGCTACGAAGCCGGGTTGCCGCCCTGCTTGCGCCTGCTGCCGATCGAGACCCGCATGCAGGCGCAATCGCTGCTCGAGTGGCGCAGCGCCCCCGATCAATGGCAGCGCATCGACCTCGATGTCAACCAGCCTGAGCAACTCGCGCAAGCCATCGAACAGGTGGCGCAGACGCTGCGGGTATCGGTCGAACAGGCGCGAGCGCTCGGTTTTTGGCACGAGGACAACCCCCAGGACAACCCGGCGCCCGGCCCCGATGGGCTGGTGGAGGTGCCGCGCTGGCGCCACGCCCTCATCAACATGGCGCACCCCTTGCTCAAGCAGGGTTTGGTGATCGTCGATACGCCGGGCCTGAACGCGATCGGTACCGAGCCCGAGCTCACGGTCGGTATGCTGCCCCAGGCGCATGCCGTGGTGTTTATTTTGGCGGCCGACGCGGGGGTGAGCAAGTCCGATCTGGCGATCTGGCGCGAACACCTAGCACCCACAGCCGAGCGCGGCGAGTCGCGGCTGGTGGTGCTCAACAAAATCGATGTGCTCTGGGACGAGTTGAGCAGCCCGCAAGCCGTCGAGGCGCAGATCGAGCGCCAGCGCCTGCACAGCGCCGAGGTGCTCGGTCTGCAAGGGCGTCAGGTGTTTGCGGTATCGGCCCACAAAGGCCTGCTGGCCAAGGTGCGCCAAGATGCCCAGCTGCTGCAGCAAAGCCGCTTGCCCGAGCTCGAGCGGGCCTTGGCTGATGACGTGCTGGGACAACGGCGGCGCCTGTTGCAATCAACTTTGCAGCAGGCAGTGCAGCAGTTGCGTATCGAAGTCGAGCGCCAGCTGCTGGTGCGCAGCCACGAAATCGAAGAGCAAGTGCAAGAACTGCAAGCCTTGCGTGGCAAAAACGCGACGGTGATCCGGCAGATGCGCGCCCGCATCGAGCTCGAGCAAGCCGAATTTGACCAGAGCGCACTGCGCATACAAACTGTGCGTTCGGTGCACCTCAAGACGCTGCGGCTGCTGTTTGCCCAGCTTGGCAGTAACCAGATCAAGGCCGAAGTGGCCGAGTTTGCTCAGGCGCTCAAGCAGCCTGGAGTCAAATTGGGCGTGAAAACGATCTACAAAGACACCTTCGCGCGTTTGCGCGGCGGCATGTCCCAATCGCAGCACTGGGCCAACGAGGTGCAGGACATGCTCTCAGGCATGTTTCGCAGCCTCAACGCCGAATATGGTTTTACTCTGCAGACACCGCAGCGGCTGGATCTGACCCGCTTTGTGCGGGAGATCGATGGCATCGAGAGTGCACACTTGCAGTATTTGGGATTGACCAATCTGCTGCGGCTCACCCAAGCGGGGTTTTGCGAGCGGCTGGCCAAAGCGGTGCTGTCGAGCTTGCGCAAGCTCTATGAAGAAGCCTCGAGCGAAGCCGAAATCTGGAGCAAAACCGCAGCCTCGCAGCTCGATGGTCAGTTGCGCGAGCGCAAGCGCAATTTTGCGCGCCGCATCGAAGCCGTGCACCGCATCCAAGAGGCTGCAGGAAGCTTGGATGAGCGCATCAACGAACTGCTGGCCCGCCAAGCCGAGGTCGAGGCCGAGCTTGCGCGCTGGCTGCAGTTGTGCGCTGAAGCGGTTCAACCTGACGCAGACGGGGCCTCTTTAGCGTCTGACATTGCCGCGCCGGATACCCCTTTGGTGCCACTGGCCGATAAAGCGTTGTCTACAGCAACAAACTAAAGCTGCGCGGATGGCGCAAGCGCTGTTTTTTGACGCGCTGGTGGCGTGGCAGCGGCGCTTGGGCCGCCACCACCTGCCGTGGCAAGGCACGCGTGATCCGTACCGGGTCTGGCTGTCGGAGATCATGCTGCAGCAAACCCAAGTGGCGACTGTGCGCCCCTACTACGAGCGCTTTGTGCAGCGCTTCCCCGATGTGTGGGCGCTGGCGCAGGCCGAACCGGACGAGGTGCTGGCGCATTGGAGCGGGCTGGGCTACTACAGCCGGGCGCGGCACTTGCATGCCTGTGCACGACTGGTGGTGCAAGAAGGTGGGCGCTGGCCGGGCAGCGCGGCCGAGCTGCAGCGCCTGCCCGGCATCGGGGCCAGCACGGCGGCGGCGATAGCGGCCTTTTGCTTCGGCGAGCGGGTTTCCATTCTGGACGGTAACGCGAAGCGCCTGCTGGCAAGGCTGTTGGCATTTGAGGGCGATCTGGCGCACGCGCCTACCCAGCGCACGCTGTGGCAGCAGGCCCAAGGGCTGCTGCCTGAAAATGCCAGCGCCACCGACATGGCCGCCTACACCCAGGGCCTGATGGATTTGGGGGCTCAAATCTGCACCCGCAGCAAGCCGCGCTGCACCGAATGCCCGGTGGCTGCGCTGTGCCTAGGGCTGGCGCAGCAACGCGTGGCCGAGCTGCCGCACAAGTCGCGCCGCAGCCCGCGCCGGCTCGAGGACTGGTGGCTGCTGCTGCTGCGCCGCGCCGACGGGGCCATTTGGCTGCAGCAGCGCCCGCCGCGGGGCATCTGGGCCGGCTTGTACGCGCCGCCGGTGCTGGCCACGCAGCAGGCCGCGCTGCAAGCGCCGCCCGGTGCGCGCGCGGGGCATGCGCCCAGCCTGCATCCGGTCATCTCGCACAGCCTGACGCACCGCGAACTGCGCCTGCACCTGGTGCAGTGGCAGTGGGCTGCGGATGCGCCTGAGCCCGTATGGGGGCCGGGGCGCTGGCTGCTGTCGGTGGGGCAGCCGCCGGTGGCGCTGCCAGCGCCGATCCGCACTTGGCTGCTCGAACACCTGCCGCCTGCTGCCGGTGCAGGCACGGGCTTTGAAGTTTAAGGGTGGTGCTGCAAGGCGTCGAGTTCGCGGTGCCGCACCTGCACGCTGGCCAGTTCGGCAAAGCCCTGCGCCAGGCGTTCCACCAGATACACCGAGCGGTGCTGCCCGCCGGTGCAGCCGATGGCCACCGTCACGTAGCTGCGGTGGTCGGCCTCTAGGCGCGGCAGCCAGCGCCGCAAAAACGCTTCGATCTGCTCTTGCATCGCCGCCACTTCGGCTTCAGCCTGCAAAAACTGCGCCACCGCCGGATCGCGCCCGGTCAGCAGGCGCAACTCGGGTTCGTAGTGCGGATTGGGCAGCATGCGCACGTCGAACACAAAATCGGCATCCATCGGCACGCCGCGCTTGAAGGCAAAGGACTCGAACACCAGCGTCAAGCGGGCCGGGGGCAGTTGCAGCAGCGCCTTGACCGTGCTGCGCAGGTGCGCGGCCTTGAGTTGGCTGGTGTCGAGCACTTGGGCCTGCTCGCGCAAGTCGCTGAGCAGCTCGCGCTCGAGCTCGATGGCATCGGCCAAGGCGCGGCGCTGGTCGCTGCTGTCTTTGAGCGAGAGCGGGTGCAGGCGCCGGGTTTCGGAGAAGCGGCGCACCAGCGTTTCGGTGCTGGTGTCAAGAAACAGCACGGTGAGCGGCAGGCCACGGGCGCGCAGCTGGCGCAGCCGCAAGGGCAGGGTGGGCAGCGCGCGGGCGCTGCGCACGTCGATGGCCACCGCCACGCGCTCGGTGGCTTCGGCCTGCTGCAAGGCGATCAGCGGCTCCAGCAGATCGGGCGGCAGGTTGTCCACGCAGTAAAAACCGGAGTCTTCGAGCGCGTGTAGGGCCACCGACTTGCCCGAGCCCGACATGCCGGTGATCAGGACGAGTTGCACAACAGCTCCTGAGCGTGCGCCAAGGTGGTGTCGGTGAGCTGCTGACCGCCGAGCATGCGCGCCACTTCGGCCACCCGCTGCGCACCGTCTAGGGGCTCGATCTGGCTGCTGCTGCCGTGCGCGTCTTGCCCTTTGCTCACGCGCAGGTGCTGGTGCGCGCAGGCCGCCACTTGCGCCAGATGGGTCACGGCCAGCACCTGCCGGTCGCTCCCCAAGCGGCGCATGAGCTGGCCCACGGTGTGCGCCACCGCGCCGCCGATGCCGCTGTCCACTTCGTCAAAGATCAGCGTCGGGGCGCTGCCGACCTCGCTGGTGCAGACCGAGATCGCCAGCGCGATGCGCGACAGCTCGCCCCCAGAGGCCACTTTGCCCACCGGGCGCGGGGTGCTGCCGGGGTGCGCAGCCACCAAAAACTCGACCTGGTCGAGGCCGTGCGCCTGCGGCTCGGGCAGGGCCTGCAGCCGCACCTCGAAGCGCCCGCCGGCCATCCCCAGGCCCTGCATGGCTTGCGTGATGGCGTGCCCAAGCCGCGCCCCGGCCTCCAGGCGCAGGCTGCTCAGGCGTCCGGCCTCGGCGCGAAAGCGCGTTTGGGCTTGGTGTTCGGCCTGCTCCAGCGCCGCCAGATCGGCGCTGCGCTCGAGCTCGGCCAGCGCCTGGCGGCAGGCTTGCAGCCGCTCGGCCAGCGCCTGCGGCTCGCAGCGCAAGCGCCGCGCCAGCGCCAGCCACAGGCCCAGGCGCTGGTCCAGCGCCTGTAACGCCGCCGGGTCGAGCTCGCTGCGCTGGGCGTGCTGCTGCAGGTCGTGGCAGGCGTCATCGACCTGCGCCAGCGCGCTGCTCAGCAGCTCGGCCAGCCCCTGGTAGCGCGGCTCCACGTGTTGCTGCGCTTGCAACGCCTGCGCGGCGCGGTAGAGCAGGGTGCGGGCACTGGCTTCGTCTTCGCTCAGGCAGTGCAGCGCCGTTTGCGCCGCCTCCAGCAGCGCTTGCGCGTGCGCCAGCCGTCCGTGCTGCAAGTTGAGCTCTTGCCATTCGCCGGGCAACGGGGCCAGGCGCTCGAGCTCGGTCAGTTGCCATTGCAGGCGTTCGCGCTCTTGTTGCAGCTGGCTTTGCTGCGTGCGCGCCTGCTCGAGGCTGCGCTGCGCGGCGCGCCAGTCGCTCCAGAGCTGGCGCAAGGCGCGTGCGTCGATGCGGGCGTAGTCGTCGAGCAGCTGGCGCACGGCTTCGGGCCGCGTCAGGCGCTGCCAAGCGTGCTGGCCGTGGATGTCGAGCAGCAGCTCGCCCAGCTCGCGCAGCTGGGTCGCGCTGGCGGCGCTGCCGTTGATCCAGGCGCGACTGCGGCCTTGGGTGTCGAGCTGGCGCTTGAGCCGCAAGGGCTCGCCCGGCTCGCCCTCAAAGCCCTGCTCGGCCAGCCACTCGCGGGCCGCTGCCGTGGGCTCGAATTCGGCCACCACCTCGGTGCGCGCCGCACCCTCGCGCACCACCGCGGCGTCGGCGCGCGCGCCCAGCGCCAACTGGAGGGCGTCGATGAGGATCGACTTGCCGGCCCCGGTCTCGCCGGTGAGCACGGTAAAGCCTCGGTTCAAATCCAGTTCCAGTTCGCGCACGATCACAAAATCGCGCAGTGCCATGCGTTGCCAGCTCAACCCACGCCCCCTTCGTTCCAGTGCAGCTTGCGCCGCAGGGTGTCAAAATAGCTCCAGCCCAGCGGGTGCAACAGGCACAGTTGGTGCGCCGCGCGCCGCACCACGATGCGGTCGCCATGCAGCAGGCTGGTGAAGCTCTGCATATCAAAGTGTGCGCTGGCGTCGCGCCCCGAGACCACCTCGACCGCGATTTCGCCGCTGGACGGCAGCACCACGGGGCGGTTGGTGAGCGTGTGCGGCGCAATCGGCACCATGACCCAGCCGTCGATGGCCGGGTGCAGCAGCGGCCCGCCGGCCGACAAGGCGTAAGCGGTGCAACCCGTGGGGGTGGCGATCACCAGGCCGTCGGCGCGCTGCTTGGCCACGAAATGGCCATCGACCTCGACCCGCAGCTCCACCATGCTGGAGGCGCTGCCGCGGTTGACCACCACGTCGTTCATGGCGATGGTCTCGAATACGCACGAGCCGTCGCGCCAGACGCTGGCGTGCATCAGCGCGCGCCGATCCTGCTCGTACTGGCCATGCAGAATGGCCTGCAAAACCGGGGCGTAGCCCTGCCACGGGATGTCGGTGATAAAGCCCAGGCGGCCTTGGTTGATCCCCACCAGCGGCACTTGCTGGCGCGCCAGCTGGCGCCCGATGCCCAGCATGGTGCCGTCGCCCCCGAGCACCAGCGCCAAATCGCAGTGCTGGCCGACCTCGTTTACATCGAGCACCGGGTAGGGTTCCAGCCCGGTGTTGAGGGCGGTTTCGCGCTCCAGGCTCACGGCGCAGCCCTGATCGAGCAAAAAATGCACCAAGGTGTCAATGATGTCGCGCGAACCCAGTGCGTTGTACTTGCCGATCACCGCCACGTGGCGAAAGCGCAGCTCTGCAGCTGGCGGCGGTGCAGCAGGGGTTGAGGCGTGCTGATTCATGTGCAAATTAAAGCACAAGCCCATTAAAATCTTCCTCATGCTCGATGACCGCTCCAAGCACCTGCTCAAAACCCTAGTCGAGCGCTACATCGCCGACGGCCAACCGGTGGGCTCGCGCACCCTGTCGCGCGCGGCCGGGCTGGAGCTCTCGCCCGCGACCATCCGCAACGTCATGAGCGACCTCGAGGAACTGGGCCTGATTGCCAGCCCGCACACCTCGGCGGGCCGGGTGCCCACCGCGCGCGGCTACCGGCTGTTTGTCGATACCATGCTCACCGCCCGGCGCGACGAGCTACCCGCCGCGGAGTCCATGCCAACCGCAACCTTGCAAGGCGAGCAGCCGCGCCAAGTGCTCAACCAAGCGGCGCAGCTGCTCTCCAGCCTGTCGCACTTCGTGGGCGTGGTGCGGGTGCCCAAGCGCGCCAGCGTCTTTAGGCACATCGAGTTTTTGAGCCTGTCGCAACGGCGCGTGCTGGTGATTTTGGTCTCGCCCGATGGCGAGGTGCAAAACCATGTCATCCACACCCAGCCCGAGTTTGAGCAAAGCCAGCTGCAAGAAGCGGCCAATTTTCTCAACGCCCACTACGCCGGCCTGACGCTGAGCGAAGTGCGCGACCGCCTGCGCACCGAAGTCGAGCGCCTGCGCGGCGAGATCGCCGCCCTGATGCTGCAAGCGGTTGAGCTGGGCACCGAAAGCGAGGCGCAGCAAGACGCGGTGCTGGTGGCCGGCGAGCGCAACCTGTTGTCGGTGAGCGATTTTTCGCACGACCTAGGGCAGTTGCGGCGGCTCTTTGACATTTTCGAGCAAAAAACCCAGCTCATGCGGCTGCTCGACGTGTCGCACCAGGCCGACGGGGTGCGGATCTTCATCGGCGGCGACAGCCGAGGCGTGCCGTTCGAGGACTTGTCGGTGGTCAGCGCGCCCTACACCGTCGATGGCGCCGTGGTCGGCACCCTGGGCGTGATCGGTCCGCAGCGCATGCCCTACGAGCGCATGATCCAGATCGTGGACATCACCGCCAAGCTGCTGGGCAACGCCCTGAGCCAACCGCGCTAGGGGTTTCGTAGCCCGCCCTGAGAGGCCAGCCCCTTGGTGTGACCCTATGCACGCCTGTGCCGTTGCGTGTATCGGCGCTTGCTTGGCCGCTTGTCTGGTCGCTTTCGGATGCAGTAAACTCCCAAGCTCTGGGCCTCTAGCTCATGCTTGGTTAGAGCAGCGGACTTAAGCTGCGCCGCCCTGCGGTTCGCAAGAATACGGGCGGCGCGAATGTGGGTTGCCGGCGGGTAAGTTCACTCTGCCTGCCGGTAGAACTGCTCAAATTCGGGGAAACCTCTGCCGCGCAGGCGTGGCGATCCCGAGCGAAACTCCCCCTAGGGGGGAGGACGTGTAGAGACTGTACGGGCAGGTCGTAACGACAAGAGACAGTCCAGACCACAAACCCGAAAGGGGTGGCGAAAGCCATAGCTGGTACGCATAATCCGTTGGTGCCGTGTTCGACTCACGGGAGGCCCACCATTTTTCAGCGTCGCCCTTGAGCCGCCAGTGTACGCACAGCTAAGGCGTTGCCCTATTATTCAGGCCTTCAACTAAAAATTGGGCAGAGAGCTGAGCGCCGTATGAAATGCTTTAGACCCTGACCGACCCCAGTCTGTTTGATAATACTGATTTTGAGGAGTGAGCCGATGCAGCGTAATCGCGCCAGCGGTGGGTCGGGTGTGGAGTCCAATGACTTTGAACGACTTGGGTGGCCGACCCAACTGCTGCGCAAGCTCATGTTCGTCGATTTGCCCATTAAACGCAAGTTTTTGCTGCTCGGGGTTGGCACTCTGTTCTGGTTTTGCGTGCTGTCGTTCACGGTATCACGACAGTGATCGGGCAGATCGACGCGCTGAGCACCGGCGATGTGGATTTGAGCAAAAAGGTCGTCATCCGCACCGACGACGAAATCGGCCAACTGTCCGACAAGTTCAATCAGCTGGTCGAGCGCGTCTATGGCATGACGGTGTACAAAAAAGTGATCGAAGACGACGCCACGCTCGAAGACGTGTACCGGCGCTTCGAGCCCGACCCCGGCTTCGGCCACGTCTGCACCCCCATGCTGGCTGGTGGGCACACCATCGGCGTGGCGCAGATGCGCTTTGCCATCGATGCCAACGGCGCTGCGCTAGACGCGGGAATGAGCAAAAAACTGTTCAGCGCCAACACCTACATCGAGCAGTCGATCTCGGTGCTCGAGGCCAAGCGCCTGATGGCGACGCTGCGCGAGTCGGCCATGATCGACCCGCTCACCGGGCTCTACAACCGGCGTTTTTTGCAAGAGCACACGCAGCAGATCATCAGCGGTGTGTTGCGGCGCAAGACCCAAATCGGCCTGCTGCTGTGCGACCTCGACTACTTCAAACAGGTCAACGACAGCTATGGGCACGACGTGGGCGACTTGCTGCTCAAGCAAACCTCGCAGACCCTGCGCAGCGCCGTGCGCGACTCCGACATCGTGATCCGCTTTGGCGGCGAGGAGTTTCTGGTGCTGCTGATCGACGTCTGCCCGGGCGACTCCATGGCCGTGGCCGAAAAAATTCGCCTCGCCATCGAGCAGATGAAGGTCAACATCAATGGCGAGACGCTGCGCAAGACCATCTCGGTCGGGGGTCAGCGAGTTCCCCGGCGACACCGACGGTTTCTGGCAGGCGATCAAGTACGCCGACGTGGCCCTGTACCAGGCCAAAGACCAAGGCCGCAACTGGGTGCTGCGCTTTGCCCCCGAGATGTGGCAGCAGGGCGAGTTTTGAAGTTTGCTCGGGGCTGAGAAGCTGAGAGGCTGAGGCGCAGCCGCTGAGGCTTCAGCATCTTTCGGCGTATCGTGCGCCTGATTCAGGTTTTTCGAGACAAAAAATTATTACACTCGAGGCCCATGGCGCAACACCCCCCACTTGACCCCTCAGCCGCTGCCATGAGCTTGGGCGCGCGCACGGCCTTCGTGCTGCTGCCGCTGCTTGCCTTCATGGCCGTGCTCTGGACGGCGGCCACGCAACCGCTGCCGCTGGACATCCACGTCCCTTGGATCCCGGCGCTGGGCGTGCACCTCGACTTTCACATCGATGGCCTGACGCTGCTGATGCTGCTGCTCATCACCGGCATCGGGGTGGCGGTGTTCGTCTATGCCGGCGGCTATCTGGCCGGGCATCCGCAGCAAAAGCGGCTCTACATTTTGCTGTCGTTTTTCATGGTCGCCATGATCGGCACCGTGATGGCCGACAACCTGATCGTGCTGTTCCTGTTCTGGGAAGCGACCAGCGTGCTGTCGTTCCTGCTGGTGGGCTTCAACCACGAAGACCCCAAGAGCCGCAAGTCGGCGCAGCAGGCGCTGGTGGTTACGGGCAGCGGTGGGTTGGCGCTGCTGGCCGGCATTCTGTTGCTCGGGCAGAACATGGGCACGTTCTCCATCCAAGAGATCATCGCCCAGTTGCCCTACACCGAGCACACGCCGTTGCTCACGGCCGCGCTGCTGCTCATCATCTTGGGCGCCTTCACCAAGAGCGCGCAGTTTCCGTTTCACTTCTGGCTGCCCGGCGCCATGGCCGCGCCCACGCCGGTGTCGGCCTACTTGCACTCGGCCACCATGGTCAAGCTCGGCGTTTATCTGCTGGCACGGCTCGACCCCGGCTTTGGCGGCTGGGAGCTGTGGCAGTGGACGCTGCAGATTTTTGGCTCATTTACCGCCGCCTGGGCCATGCTGCTGGCGCTGCGCGAGCGCGACCTCAAGCGCATTCTGGCTTGGTCCACCGTGGCCACGCTGGGCACGCTGGTGATGTTGGTGGGCATGGATGGCCACGGGGCTTCGGTCGCGGTCAGCGCGCTGTTGCTCGCGCACGCGCTCTACAAGGCGCCGCTGTTCTTCGTCGCTGGCAACGTGGACCATGGCACCGGCACGCGCATCATCGACCGCTTGGGCAACCTGCGCCACGCCATGCCGCTCACGGCCGCAGCGGCGGCGCTGGCTGGGTTGTCGATGGCCGGCATTCCGCTCTCTTTTGGCTATGTGGTCAAAGATGTGGTCGGGCAAGCCGATGCCCTCGGGGCCTTGAGCGAATTGGTCAAGGTTGCCAACACCATTTTTGCTGCCGTGGCGGTGGCGGTGGCGGCGGTGGCGGCGGTGCGCGTTTTCTGGCGCCACCCAGGCCACAACATCACCCCGCCCGATGCCCACGAGGGCGGCGTGGCGCTCTGGGCGCCGCCGCTGGTGTTGGCTTGCATCGGCATCAGTTTGGGCGTAGCGCCGTTCATGGCCGATTGGCTGTTGGGCGTGGCCGCCGAGGCCATGACGCCGCGTGCCGAAGCGGTGGCGGTGCACTTCGCGCTTGAGTTCAGCCTCGGCAGCCTGCTGTCGCTGGCGCTCACCGTGGGCATAGGCGCTGCGGTGTTTATCTACTGGGACCCGCTGCACCGGCGCTTTGACCGGTTGTTGGCGCGCTTTGATACCCTTAGCACACCGGCGCAGTACGAGCGCTTCATCAACGGCATCCCGGTGTGGTCATCGCGCAGCACGCGCTGGTTGCAGCACGGTGAACTGCCTGGTTACAGCACGCTGATGGTGGGCTTTGTCACGGCGCTGTTGGCGGGCATTTTGCTCGCCGGTTGGGGGCATTGGTTGTGGCCGCAATGGGTCGCGCCCTCGACGGGTTTTGTCTTGGCTTGCTTGTTGATCGTGTCCGGTGCGCTGCTGGCTGTATTCCAACGCGACCGCCTGGTGCTGCTCTTGTGTTCGGGGCTGGTCGGCTACGGCAGCGCGGTGTTCTTCATGTACACCGGCGCTCCCGATGTGGCCTACACGCAGTTCGTGGTGGAATCGGTGTTTGTGATCGTGCTGGCTTCGGTGCTGCTCAAGCTCAAGCTCGCTGGGCGCGGTCAGGGTATGCCCAAGCCCCACACCAGCCCCTGGGCTTTCCCTCTGGCTGTGGCGTTTGGTGCCGTGGTCACGGTGATCATGCTGGTCTCGTTCAGCGCCGCCTTCAACACCCAACTGACCGACTTTTTTGCCCAAGTGAGCGTGCCCGAGGCCCATGGCCGCAACGTGGTCAACGTGGTGCTGGTTGACTTTCGCGCCCTCGATACCCTGGGCGAAATCGCGGTGGTGATGCTCTCATTCTTGGCGGCATTGCCGGTGTTGCATGCGGTGCGCGCGCACATGCTGCGCCAGAAAAAATCCACCCAAGAGGGGAGCAAAGCATGAACCGCCGCGTCGTCATTCTGGAGTCGATCTCCAGGCCACTCTACGTCGCTATTTTGCTGGCTTCGGTTTGGGTGCTGCTGCGTGGGCACAACGAACCCGGGGGCGGATTCATCGGTGGCTTGCTGGCCGTCAACGCCTCGATCCTATGGGCCGTGGCCCATGGCAGTGACGCCGCGGCACTGCGCCTGCCCTATGGCTCGCCTCTGCGCCTGACTGTGATCGGCCTTGGCATTGGCATTCTGTCGGGCATCCCGGCATTGATCGTTGGCGATCCCTTCCTCACACACATCTGGGGCTACATTCCCCTGGGCTTTACCGAGCTAAAGGTATCGACCGTGATCATTTTCGACCTAGGCGTGTACTTTACCGTGTGGGGCGCCCTAGCTGGCTATGCGCTGGCCTTGTTGGGCGTGGATGAATCGATTAAGGGCCGCGACATGACGCAAGACGGGAGTGCCAGCAAATGATTTGGCTCATCGCCCTCACGGTGGGCATCACCGTGGCTGCCGGAGTCTATCTGGCCTTGTCGCGCGATTTGTTTCGCTGCGTGATCGGCTTGGCCGTGCTGGGCAGTGCGATCAATTTGCTGTTTTTGGCGGCCGGTCGGGTAGCTGTCATGGAGCCGGCGGTCATTCCATTGGGCGAAACGGTGCTGCGCGACGCCTCCAACCCGCTGCCCCAGGCATTGGTGTTGACGGCAATCGTGATCGGTTTTGCCCTGATCTGTTTTTCGCTCACGCTGGCATTGCGTGTCATTCAAAGCGCGCAAACCGACGACGCGCTCGATCTGCGCATGGCTGAACCCTTGCCCACCGACCCCGTCAAGCCGCCCTACAACGGTCCCGCCCACGAGCCCGAGCTCCCTGCAGCGGCCGCATCCCAGGGGGTTGGCCGATGAGTTGGCTTGCTGCCAGCCCGGTGCTGGTTCCTATGGCCACGTTGGTCGCTGCCGCTTTGGTGCAAAAACGCCCTGCAGCGCAGACTTGGGTCAGCTACGTAGGTTTGATCATTTTCTTGGCGTGCGCCTTGGCCCTCACCGTCGAAGCGCACCAAGGCGTGGCCGTGCGTTCGGTGTTTGGCGACTGGGGTGCGCCCTACGGCATCGAGTTTTACGTGGATCGTCTCAGCGCCTCGATGCTGCTGATCACCGCCATCATGGGGCTGGCCAGCGTGATTTTTTTGGCCAGCGACGCCGACACCTTGCCGCGCCATCCGCTGCTGCTGCCCCTGATGCATGGGTTGCTGCTGGGTGTGGGTGGTTCGTTTGCCACCGCCGACTTGTTCAACCTCTACGTGTGGTTTGAGGTGGTGCTGATCTGCGCGCTGGGGTTGCTGGCCATCGGTGGCCGCGTCGACCAGTTGGACGCGACCTTCAAATACTTCGTGCTCAACATCATCGGCACCCTGCTGCTGTTGGCCGCCGTGGGGGTGATCTACGGCATGACCGGGCACCTCAACTACGATGCCCTAGCACATGCTGCGACCCAGCTCAGCCCTTGGATGCTGGGCCTGATGGTGAGCCTTTTGCTGCTGGCCTTGCTCATCAAATCGGGCGCGTTCCCGCTTTATGCTTGGCTGCCTGCGGCCTACCACACCCTGCCGGCTCCCGCGTTGGGCTTGTTTGCCGGTTTGCTCACCATGCTCGGTGTCTATGCCGTGCTGCGCTTGCTGGGCGATGTGTTTGCCATCGCGCCGCCGCTGGTGTTTGAAGCCTTGGGCTGGATCGCGGCGGCGAGCATGTTGTTTGGCGTGTTGGGTGCGGCCTACCACTGGGACATGCGCCGCATCTTGGCTTTTCACACCGTCAGCCAGGTGGGCTACATCCTGCTCGCCATCGCGCTGGCCAGCCAGGCCGGCAACGCTGCCGCGTTGGTCTATACCGTGCACCACTTCATCGTCAAGGCCAACCTGTTTTTGATCGCGGCCATGATTTGGCGCCTGACCGGCAATTACGACCTGCGCAAAATCGGTGGCTTATACAAAGCCCGGCCTTGGCTTGGGGTTCTGTTTCTGTTCGTGGCGCTGTCGCTGGTGGGCATCCCGCCGCTGTCGGGCTTTTGGGCCAAATTCGTGGTGTTGCACGAAGCCTTGGCCCAAGGGCGCTACGTCTGGACCTTTATCGCCTTGCTGGTCAGCGTGCTCACCTTGTATTCGATGGTCAAAATCTGGATGGAGGCGTTCTGGAAGCCACACCCCGACAAAAACTGGAGCCTGCCCACTCAAACGCATTTATGGCCCGCATGGGTGGCCACAGTCGGTCTGGCGGCCCTGACTTTGGCCATTTCTCTCTACCCGCAGCCCCTGATTGAGTTCGCGCAAGCGGCTGCGCTAGCCTTGGGAGCGCGCTGACCATGCTCAAAATTTTCGTCGCCCTGCTGCTGTTGCTGCGCTTTCTCAAGGCGGTGGTGCTTTCCGGCGTGCAGACGGTGCAAGTGATCCTGCGCGCCAGCACGGGCAGCCGCACGCCCCCACCGGCGGCTTTTTTGCGCCTGCGCTTTGCCCCCATGAGCCCCATGGGCGCCTCGTTGCTCGGGTGCATGATCACGCTCACCCCGGGCACCACCACGCTCGACATCGATATGGAAAAGCACGAAATCCTCATGCACGTGCTCGATGCCTCCGATCTGGCCTCGATCGAGCAGGGCATACGCAGCGACTTTGAGCGCAGCTTGATTAAACTTTTTGGGGAGCAGCGCGCATGATCATCGAATGGGCCAGCGCCGCCCTGATCCTTTTGGTTTTGGTCGCCATGGCTTTGTCTATTTGGCGCATCGTGCAAGGCCCCACCGGTGCCGACCGCATTGTGGCGCTCGATATTTTTTTGGCTGCCGCAATCGCGCTGTGCGTGGTGGCGTCGATCTTGACTGCGCGCACGGTTTATTTGGATGTGGGCATTGGTTTGGCGATCGCGGGCTTTGTGGCCACCGTCGGCTGGGCCCTGTTGCTCGATAAGGGGTCGGCCTCATGACGCTGGCGCTGGAACTCTTGGCTGCCCTGTTTTTAGTCGCTGGTGGCGTGCTGCTGATCATCGCGGCGTGGGGCGTGGTGGCGCTGCCCGACGCGCTGGCGCGCCAACACGCCGCCACCAAAGCCGGCACCTTTGCGCTGGCCATGGTGCTGGTGGGCGCGCTGCTGTTTGCCGGCACTTGGGACTGGGGCTGGCGTGCCTTGCTGATGCTGGGCTTTTTGTTCGCCACACTGCCGGTGGCTTCGCACATGCTGGCACGGGCGGCGGTGCGCGAATCGCGCCTGATTCCAGACGTGAACAAAGTGCCACTGATCGGCGACGATCCGGCTCAGCCCAAGCCGTAAAAGCGCCGAATCCCCTCCCACGCGGCCTCGGGCGTGTCCACGGTTTGGAACAGCTCCAGATCGGCGGGGCTGATCACCCCTTCTTCGACCAACACCTCGAGCCGCAGCAGGCGCTGCCAGTAGTCGCTGCCAAAGAGGAAGATCGGCAGCGGTTTGGCTTTGTGGCACTGCACCAAGGTGAGCACTTCAAACAGCTCGTCCAGGGTGCCGAAACCGCCCGGAAACGCCACCAGCGCCTTGGCACGCATCAAAAAATGCATCTTGCGCAGCGCAAAATAGTGGAATTTGAAGTTCAGTTCGGGGCTGACGTAGGGGTTGGACATCTGCTCGTGCGGCAGCGTGATGTTGAGCCCGAGATTCAGCGCCCCCGCCTCGTGCGCGCCGCGGTTGGCCGCCTCCATGATGCCGGGGCCGCCGCCGGTGACGATGTAGAGCCGATCCTGTGCCTGGCAGTGCAGGCTGTATTCGGCCACCAAGCGGGCAAAGCGGCGCGCCTGCTCGTAATAACGGGCGTTGCGCTGCAGGGTTTGGGCGGCGGCAATGGCTTGGGCATTTCCGCTGGCCTGCGCCTGCTCAAGCAACTCGGCCGCCACTTGCTCGGATCGAAAGCGCGCGCTGCCAAACACCACCACGGTGTGCTCGATGCCAAGCTCCTGCATCTGCAGCTCGGGTTTGAGCAGTTCGAGCTGCATGCGGATGCCGCGCGACTCGCGGCGCAGCAAAAATTCTGGGTCGGCAAAAGCCAGCCGGTGCGCGTCGGGGTGCAGCTCGACGCCATCGGCGGCTTGGGCCTGCAGTTCGGCCCAGGCATGCGCCAAGCGGTTGACGCGCAGGTCTTGGGGGTCGCCCATCAAACCCGGCGCCGGTATTCCCCGGTGCGGGTATCGATCTCGATGCAGTCGCCTTGTTCGACGAACAAGGGCACCGAAACCTCGAAGCCGGTGCCGATTTTGGCGGGTTTGAGCACTTTGCCCGAGGTGTCGCCCTTGACGGCTGGCTCGGTCCAAGTGATTTCGCGCTCGACGCTGGTGGGCAGCTCGACCGAAATCGCTTTGCCGTCGTAGAACACGACTTCGACCGCCATGCCGTCGGCGAGGTAGTTGAGGGCGTCACCCATGTTGCCGGCTTCGACTTCGTACTGGTTGTAGTCGGCGTCCATGCAGACGTACATCGGGTCGGCAAAGTAGGAGTAGGTGCAATCCTTTTTATCAAGGATGACGTTGTCGATCTTGTCGTCGGCCTTGAACACGACTTCGGTGCCCATGTTGCTCAGCAGCGCCTTGAGCTTCATGCGCACGGTGGCAGCACCGCGGCCGCCGCGGGCGTATTCGGTTTTGAGGACGATCATCGGGTCTTTGCCGTGCATGATGACGTTGCCGGCGCGGATTTCTTGGGCGATTTTCATGGTGGGTGCAGTCTGGGAAAACGAAGCATTTTATCTTTTTTAAGGGCTGCTCATCGCTCCTGCTTTGTTCTGCCCGCACACCCAAACCGCACCGCAGGTGCGCCTAATGGACAATCTCGGTTTAAATGCCCGTACCCGTTGCGTCACGAGGTGGGTGGAGCAGGTGGCCCGGTTGGCTGCCTCAGTGCCCTTCGTCGGTTGGCGGGGCGGCAAATAGCTCCTGCACGCTGGATGCCGTCAAAATCGCTGCCATCCAGCGCATGAGCTCGTCTTCGCTGGCTGCGTTGAGGCGCGAGCGCACCCAGTCTGGCACGGTGCCAAAGCGCAGTTGGAGCTGGTAAGACAGGGCTTTGGCAAAGCCTTCGAGCTTGCCCTCGAGCTTGCCCTCGAGCTTGCCTTCGAGCTTGCCTTCGAGCTTGCCTTCGAGCTTGCCTTCGAGCTTGCCTTCGAGCTTGCCTCGTTGCAAGCCTTGTTCGATGCCTTTTCGGTGCGCTTCGTCGAACCAGCGCTCTATGGTTTGCTCTAGCATGGTGTTGGCCTCCAGCAGGTCGTCTATGGTGTCGAGTTCATCTATGTTAGCGTGCTTGTTCTTGCGCCGCAACAGCAACCGCACCCAAACCGTGATGGCGCGGCGCAGTTGCTGTGCGCCGGGGCCTTGCAGCAACTGGCCCATTGCGCCCAGCACCTCGGCGATATCGGCCGGGCTGCGGCTGCGCTCGAGGCGAAACAGCGCTTCGGCCAGGTTGCGCACCTCGGGCAGGGCGTGCAGCTTCAGGCGCGCCTCGTCCACCAGGTGGTAGAGCAGGCGCGGCCGGTAGGGTTCGAGCCCGGGCAGGCTGGGGGCGTAGCAGTCGGCTACGTCGGTGGCCGCAGCCCAGCGCGGCGCACCGTTGTAGAGCACGATCGGCAGCACGCTGGGCAGTTTGCCGTCTTGCAGTTCGCCCTCGCGCAGCAAATGCTGCGACAGCAGGCCGACGTAGACCATCATGCGCAGCGCCATCCAGGGGTCGGGCTCGCTTTGGAACTCGAGCAGCAGGTAGACCCACACCCATTGCTGGCCCACGCGCACGCGCCAGACCATGTCGTCGTGGCGCTGGCGCTCGCTCTCGCTCACGTAGCTGGCGTTGACGCGCTCGAGCGTGGAGAAGTCGGCCTGCTCAAGCCAAGCCCCGTCCATGAAGCCGAGGAGCAAGTCGCGCACCATCTCGGGGTGCGAAAACAGCAGCTTGTAGCCGCTGTCGTGGGCCGGGGCAGATGGGGTGGGCATGGTGGGGGATGATAGCCTGACTAGCCCAGCAGCGCGCTCAAAACGAAGCCCACTCGCCATCGGCATCGGCCGAAGCGTTGGCTTTTTTGCCTGGGGCGGCTGAGGCTGGGCTTGATCGAGCTGCCCCCGCCGATCTGGGTGGTGGATTGGACAGCCGGGGCTGGGCCGCCGCTGCACGCGGTGCTGCGATGCGGCTGGTGTCGGCAGGGGCTTGGGTTTTGCCGCTTGCCGCAGCAGTGCGGGTGGCGGCGCCGGGTGTGCGGCGCGGCGCAATGGTGCCGCGCTGGCCCGTGGCGGATGCCGCAGTGCCTTGGGTTGCGCTGGTTGCCGCAAACTCCTGCCCAGATCCACCAGCCTGCGCCCCAAGTTTGAACACCGCCACCAGTTGCGCCAAGTGCGCGGCTTGACCCTTGAGGCTCTCGGCGGCGGCGGCGCTTTGCTCGACCAGGGCGGCGTTTTGCTGCGTCACCTGATCGAGCTGCTGCACCGCTTCGCCCACTTGCGTGATGCCCTCGGACTGCTCGTGGCTGGCAGCGCTGATCTCAGCGATCAGATCGGTCACGCGCTGCACCTGATGCACGATATCGCGCACGCTCTGGCCCGCTTGCGCCACCTGCTGCGTGCCGGCCCCGACCTTCTCGACGCTGGTGCCGATGAGTGCCTTGATCTCTTTGGCCGCCTGCGCGCTGCGCCCGGCCAGCGAGCGCACTTCGGATGCGACCACGGCAAAGCCGCGCCCCTGCTCGCCGGCGCGCGCCGCTTCCACGGCCGCGTTCAAGGCCAAGATGTTGGTCTGGAAAGCGATGCCGTCGATCACGTTGATGATGTCGGCGATCTTGTGGCTGCTGGCGGCGATCTCGTCCATCGTGCCCACCACCTGCGCTACCACGGCACCGCCGCGCTGCGCTGCGGCGCTGGCCCCGCTGGCGATCTGGCTGGCGGAGCGTGCGGTTTCGGCGTTTTGCTTGACCGTGGCGGTGAGCTCTTCCATGCTGGCGGCGGTCTGCTCCAGGTTGGAGGCCTGGGTTTCGGTGCGCTGCGACAAGTCGGCGTTGCCGCTGGCGATCTCGGTCGAGCCGGTGGCGATCGAGTCGGCGCTGTGGCGCACTTCGCGCACCACCTTGGCCAGGCTGGTGTTCATGGCGTCGAGGGCGCGCAGCAGATCGGCGCTTTCGTCGCGGCCCGACACCTCGATGCGCGTGCTCAAGTCGCCGCCGGCCACGCGCTGCGCCAGCGCCACGGCTTGGCTCAGGGGCCGGGTGATCGAGCGCGTGATGGCCCAAGCCAGCGTGCTGCCCAGCAGCAGGGCCAGTAGGGTGCCCAGGAGCGTCAGCAGTTGTGCGGTTCGGTTGCTGGCATTGATGTATTGGTATTTGGTGCTGGCATTGGCATCGCTCAATTCCACCAAGGCTTGCAGGCTTTGCGTCACCGGCCGCGCCAGTGCGGCGATGCGCTCTTGGTACATCTGCTGGGCGGGCTCGAGCTGCTGGGCCAGCAGAGCGTCCATGATCGGCAGCAAGCCCTGAGATACGTAGGCGAGGCGGGCCGCACTAAAGGTTTGGAACATTTGGCTTACTTCGCGCGTCATTCGGGTGGCCATCACAGCCTCATGGGCGCGCGTTACGGTGGCGATATTGGCGCGCAGCTCGGTGTTGCGCGCCTGCACATTGGCCGGCGTCGGGTCGAGCAAGGCGTCCATGACCAAGACCCGGTTGCGCAATATCAGCCGCTCCATGGTGTTGAGGTGCATCAGCGGTCGCACGTTGTCGAGGTACATCGACTCGGCACTCGTGTTCATGCGTTGCGTGGTCAAGAAGCTCAGCGCCGAAAGCGCCAGCAGCAGCGTCAGCAGCAGCGCCGACAGCAACCCGAGACGGGGGCCGATTTTTAGGCTCTGGATCATGGTAGTTCCTTGAGGTGTTGGTTTTTTGTTTTAAAAGTGCAAAAAATGGACAAAGTTTGCGGGCGCGCAGGCAGCCATGGGGCTGTGCGGCGCACGGCGGCGGGCAGCTTCAGGGGGGGGATGATTGCGCGGCGATTGGGCTGCGCGGGGGCAATCAAGGGGAGCGATTGCGCGGTGCGCAGCGGCAGTTTGGGGGAACGATTGCGCAGCGCATGGCATCCGCAAGGGCACAGTCTGAGCCGTTGTGCCCTAGGCTTGCTTGCGCAAAATATGCTCCACAGAATTTAACCCTACGAATCGTACACTATAGGCGTGGTCATGGGCTTGACGCGAACTGAGCCTAGCGGCATCACCCAAGTACCACCGCATGCGGCGAGATTGCAGGCCCAACACTCCTAGGTCAAGCGCCGCTCGGAGCAGAATGCGCGGTGACGAAGCGCAGCAACTGGCGCACCAGGTCGTCTTGCGCCCGCAGCCGCTGGCGCGCCTGCCCGATGCAGTCGGCCCACAGACGCAGGCGCGCGGCGTCGAGCGTGGGCAGCGCGTCGGCATCGAGCCCGTTCCAGACCCGGTGCCAGTGGCGCAAGCAGGGCGGGGCGGCGAGCCAATCCAGAAAGGCTTCGAGCTTGGCGTGGTGCGCGCCGTCGTCTTGCGGGTAGATCTGCCAGACCAGTGGCTGGCCGGCCCAGAGGGCGCTCACCAGCGAGTCTTCGCCGCGCACGAAGTTGAGGTGGCAGGTGCGCAGCAGGGCATCGAATTCGGTTTGTGCCAACAGCGGCAGCAGGGTGGTTTGGGCTGGATTCAGGGGCTGGTTTGTGTGGTTCTGGCTGAACCCGGCGGTGCGCCAAGCGGCTTGGGCGCGTCCGGCGGTGAGCAGCCAGTGCGCCTGCGCCAGCGCCGGGTCGGCCAGCAGCGCGGGCAGGGCTGGGGCTTGGTAGCAAAACAAGAGCACCCGGAGTTCGGCGGCGGGCGGCAGCCAAGGGCTGGGGGCGGTGGGTACTGGCGCGGGCGGGCAGGTGTCGAGCGAGTCATGCAAAGAGCAGGCCGTGCCGGCGGGGCAATGTTCGCCCAGCAAGCCGCCCGTGCCGGCGCTGAAGCCGGGGTAGTAAAACCACTTGCAGCGCCCGGCTAGCGGGCCGCTCAGCACCGGCGAGGGCAGGCCGTGGCAGCGCTCGGTCCAAGGCTCGGCGCTCAGGTACTCGAGGTTGATCCAGACTTGACCGGCGCGGCCTTCGGGCTGCAGGGCCTGCACCCAGTGCGGCTCGATGCTGCAGCCAAAGGCTTCAATCAGCACGTCGCCGGGTTCGACGGCGGGCGGCGCGGTCTCGGGCTGCAGGCGCGGCCACGGGTGCACGCTCAGCTCCGCCAATTCGCCTAGTCCTTGGTACAGGGGCTGGGCGCTGGTGCTGGCTTGGCTGGGGCTGGATCTAGGGCTGGGGCCTGGGCCTTGCAGCGCGCCGGGGGACGCCATCCAGGACAGCGCCGAAGCGTCGTCCACCCACAGCCGCACGCGCTGGCGGTGCGCCACCAGTTGCCGCGCCAGCCGCCAGCAGACACCCAGATCGCCCCAGTTGTCGATCACGTGACAAAAAATGTCCCAGAGCCGGGGGGCGGCAGGGGCAGGTGCGGGTGCGGCGGCTTTCATGGCACAGGATTGTCGCTGGCCTTGCGCGCGGCCCAGTGCCACAATGCAGCACCATGACCGAGGACGCGCACACCCCAACCCCTTTCCCCGAAGCGCTGCTGCACGCCGTGGCGGCCCTGCCGGGCTTGCCGGGGGTTTATCGATTTTTTGACGCCGCCGGTGCGCTGCTCTACGTGGGCAAGGCGCGGCATCTGAAAAAGCGCGTGTCCAGCTACTTCAGCCGCCGCCACGATGGCACGCGCATAGGCCACATGGTGGGCCAGATCGCGCGCCTTGAGAGCACCGTGGTGCGTTCCGAGGCCGAGGCGCTGCTGCTCGAAAACAACCTGATCAAGGCCAGCCAGCCGCGCTACAACATTTTGTTCCGCGACGACAAGAGCTACCCCTACCTGCGCTTGGGCAGCGGCGTGGGGCGCACGGCGGGCTCGCCAGGCATCGCAGGCAGGGTGCGCAATGTGGGCGCGCTGGCGGCAGCGCCAGCCGCAACAGCCGCAACAGCAGCAGCGCAACCACCGCTCGAAGCGGCGCAGCCGCAGGCCTTCCCGCGCCTGTCGTACTACCGCGGCGCCGTGGACGGGCGCGGTCAGTACTTTGGCCCCTACCCAAACGGCTGGGCGGTGAAGCAGACCATCGAGCTGCTGCAAAAGGTGTTCAGGCTGCGCACTTGCGAAGACACGGTGTTTATGCACCGCAGCCGCCCCTGCCTGCTGTACCAGATCCGGCGCTGCAGCGGCCCGTGCGTGGGGCTGGTGAGCGCCGCCGACTACGCGCGCGATGCGCAAGACGCCGCCGCCTTTCTGCGCGGCCAAACCGACACCTTGCTGACGGCGCTGGAGCAACGCATGCAAGCGCACGCCGAACAACTGGCGTTTGAACAAGCGGCCCAGGTGCGCGACCAGATCGGCAGCCTCGCGCAAATGCTGCAGCAGCAGGCGATGGAGAACGTGCGCGACCAAGAAGCCGATATTTTGGCCGTGAAAGTGCAGGGTGGGCGCGCTTGCGTCAACCTAGCGATGGTGCGCGGTGGCCGCCATCTGGGCGACCGGCCTTTTTTTCCGGCGCAGGTGGCCGACGGGGCGCTGCTGGCCAGCGTGGAGGAGGGCGCAGATGCAGGATTAGATGAAAGCGAAGGCGGGGACGCAGGTGGCGTCGCAAAAGCAGACGCAGAACCACGCCCAAAGCCAATGACCGATGCGCAGGCAGAGGATGCCGCCGCTGCGTCGGCACCCAGCCTAGAGACCCGGGTGCTGGAGGCCTTCATCGCCCAGCATTACAGCGCCCACCCGCCGCCGCCGCTGCTGGTGCTGGGGGCGCCGGTGAGCGCGCACCTGCTCGATTTGCTCGGCCAAGCCAGCGCGCACAAGCTGCATGCGGTGTGGCAGCCGCGCGAGCAGCGCCGCGCTTGGCTCGAGATGGCGCAGCAAAACGCGGCGCTGCAGCTGGCGCGTTTGTTGTCCGAGGAGGGCTCGCAGCAGGCGCGCACGCGCGCGCTGGCGCAGGCACTCGATCTGCCCGACGAGGCGCTGGAGCGCTTGCGCATCGAGTGCTTCGACGTCTCGCACAGCGCGGGCGAGGCCACCATGGCCGCGTGCGTGGTGTTCGAGGGCCACAAGATGCAGAGCGCCCAGTACCGGCGCTATGCGATCGCGGGCATCACGCCCGGCGACGACTACGCCGCCATGCGCCAGGTGCTGCTGCGCCGGTACGGCAAGCTGGCTGCAGCCCAAGAACCCGAAACCAGCGCTGGCCCACGCTGGCCCGATGTGGTGCTGATCGACGGCGGTGCCGGGCAGGTGGCCGTGGCGCGTCAGGTGTTCGAGCAGTTCGGGGCCGATGTGGGCCGCATCGTCGGCGTGGAAAAGGGCGCCGGGCGCAAAGTCGGGCTCGAGGAACTGGTGTTTGCCGACGGCCGCGACAAAATCGCCCTCGGGGCCGATTCGGCTGCGCTCATGCTGGTGGCGCAAATCCGCGACGAGGCGCACCGCTTTGCCCTCACCGGCATGCGCGCCCAGCGCACGCGCACCCGCACCGGTGGCAGCCAGCTCGAAGACATCCCCGGCGTCGGCCCCAAGCGGCGCGCGCGGTTGCTGCAACGATTTGGCGGTTTGCGTGGCGTGGCGGCGGCCAGCGTGGCCGATCTGGCCGGCGTCGAGGGCATTTCGACCGAGCTGGCGCAACAAATCTACAAGGCTTTGCGCTGAACGGCGCGGCAGAATCCGGACAAACCCTCGCATAATCAGCCCCATGTTTTTTAACCTGCCTACTTCGCTCACTTGGGCGCGCATCGTCTCCATCCCGGTGATCGTGGCGGTGTTTTACTGGCCCGGGCTGGAACAAAGCACGCAAAACCTGATCGGCACGGTGCTGTTCGTGCTGTTTGCGCTCACCGACTGGGCCGACGGCTGGCTGGCGCGCCGGCTCAATCAGACCTCGGCTTTTGGCGCCTTCCTGGACCCGGTGGCCGACAAGTTTCTGGTCTGCGCCTGCCTGCTGGTGCTGGTGCAGCTCGATCGCGCCGATGTGTTCGTGGCGCTCATCATCATCGGGCGCGAGATCGCCATTTCGGCGCTGCGCGAGTGGATGGCCACCATCGGCGCGGTGCGCAGTGTGGCGGTGCACGTGGTGGGCAAGCTCAAAACCGCGGTGCAGATGATCGCGATCCCGTTTTTGCTCTACGACGCCACGCTCTTTGGCCTGATCGACACCCGGCTTTGGGGCACGGTGTTGCTGTGGATTTCGGCCATTCTCACGGTCTGGTCGATGGTTTACTACTTGATCAAAGCGCTGCCCGAAATCCGCGCCAAGTCGCGTTAAAACAGCGCCCCTTTCGCACCCATATCGCACCCCTATCGCGCTGCAGCGCTCACCCATGCTCGGCCGCACGCCCCAGACGCCCCACGACGCTTGGTTGCGCGCCATGCCGTGGGTGTTTGTGCTGATCTGGAGCACCGGCTTCATCGTGGCGCGCTACGGCATGCCGCACGCCCCGCCGATGACCTTTCTGGCTTGGCGCTATGCCTTGTCGATCGCCCTGTTTTTGCTCTGGGTCTGGTGGGCGCGGGTGGCGTGGCCGCGCAGCCGTTCGCAATGGGGGCACTTGGCGGTGCTGGGGCTGCTGATGCACGCCGGCTACTTGGGCGGCGTGTGGGCGGCGGTGAAGGCCGGCATGGGCGCGGGGCTGGTGGCGCTGCTGGTAGGGCTGCAGCCGGTGCTCACCGCCATCTGGTTGTCGGCCTTTGCCGCCTCGACCGGTTTGGCCGTGACGCGGCGCCAGTGGCTCGGGTTGCTGCTGGGCTTGGCCGGGCTGGTGCTGGTGTTGTGGCACCAGTTCGTGCCCCCAGATGCGCAGGCGGCCGTGGGCGCAGCCACGGGCCAGATCGGCGCCACCTGGTTCAACGTCGGTTTGGCCGTATGCGCGCTGCTGAGCATCACCGCCGGCACCTTGTACCAAAAACGCTACGTGCAGCCCTGCGACGTGCGCAGCGCCAACACGGTGCAGCTGCTGGCGGCCTTTGCCGTCACGCTGCCGCTGGCGCTGCTCGAGCCCGGCGGCATGAACTGGAACGCCGAACTGGCCGGGGCGCTGGCGTGGTCGGTGCTGGCGCTCACGCTGGGGGCCAGCTCGCTGCTCTATCTGCTGATCCAGCGCGGCGCCGCGGCCTCGGTGGCCAGCCTGATGTACCTGGTGCCGCCGTGCACCGCCGTGCTCGCCTGGCTGCTGTTCGACGAGCCCATCACCGCCCTGACCGTGGCCGGCGTGGCGCTGACTGCGCTTGGCGTCAGCCTGGTGGTGCGCAGCCCCGCACAAGTCAAAGCCTGATCGCCAAAGCCTGATACTTGGATACTTGGCCAATCCAACCCGGCTCAGGCACCCAGCCCAGCGCCAATCTCAACGATTCCGGCCTCTTATTGTCCCCCACCGACCCCACCCTAGGAGCCGCCCCCATGAAAACGCACCGCATCGCCGTCATCGCTGGCGACGGCATCGGCCTAGAAGTCATGCCCGAAGGGCTGCGCGCGCTCGAAGCGGCCGCCAGCCGCTTCGGCATCGGCTTGCAGTTCGACCATTTCGATTTCGCCTGCTGGCCCTACTACGAGCGCCACGGCCAGATGCTGCCCGACGACTGGAAAGAGCGGATCGGCAGCCACGACGCGATCTATTTTGGCGCCGTCGGCTGGCCCGAGAAAATCCCCGACCACATCTCGCTCTGGGGCTCGCTGTTGCGTTTTAGGCGCGAGTTCGATCAGTACGTAAACCTGCGCCCGGCGCGCCTGCTGCCCGGCATGAGCGCGCCCCTGCGCCGCCGCGACGGCACACCCTACGCCCCGGGCGAGATCGATATGTGGATCGTGCGCGAAAACACCGAGGGCGAATACTCGAGCGTCGGTGGGCGCATGTTTGAGGGCAGCGAGCGCGAAATCGTGCTGCAAGAAACCGTGATGAGCCGCCACGGCGTCGATCGGGTGCTGCGCTTTGCCTTCGAGCTGGCGCAGAGCCGCCCCAAGCAGCACCTCACCAGCGCCACCAAGAGCAACGGCATCGCCATCACCATGCCCTACTGGGACGAGCGCGTGGCGGCCATGGCGCGCCAGTACCCCGGCGTGCACGTGGATCAGTTCCACATCGACATCCTGTGCGCCCATTTCGTGCAGCGCCCCGACTGCTTCGACGTGGTGGTGGCGAGCAACCTGTTTGGCGACATCCTGAGCGACCTCGGGCCCGCCTGCACCGGCACCATCGGCGTGGCGCCCAGCGCCAACCTGAATCCCGAGCGCCGCCACCCCTCGCTGTTCGAGCCGGTGCACGGCTCGGCCCCCGACATCGCCGGCCGCGGCATCGCCAACCCGATCGGCCAGATCTGGTGCGGGGCCATGATGCTCGATTTTCTGGGCCACCGCAAGGCGCACGACGCGCTGCTGCAAGCCATCGAAACCGTGCTGGCTTCGGGAGGCGACGCGCCACGCACCCCCGACCTCGGCGGCCGCGCCAGCACCGCCGACTTGGGGCGGGCGATCGCCGAGGTGGTCGGCGCATGAGCGCAGCCCCGGCGGCTCCGGAAGCCCCGGCAGCCCAGACAGCGCTTCCAGCCCCCGGCGCCGGCCCGCAGTCGGTCTTTGCCCTGCTCGACGACTGTGAGGCCAACGCCGCGCAACCCAGCAGCCGGCTCTACACCGGCTTCGTGCGCGAGCACGTCTGCACCGATGCGACCGACCGCGCCGCGCTGGACGCCCTGTGGGCTGCCGTGGCGCAAGACCAGCGTGCCGGTTTGCACGCGCTGCTGCTGGCCGACTACGAATGGGGCGAGGCCTTGGTGCTGGGCCAGCCCTCGGCGGCCTATCCGGGTGCGGCGCTGCGCTTGCTCATGTTCAGCCACCTGCAGCGGCTCGCGCGCGAGCAAGTCGATGCCTGGCTGCAGAGCTGGCCCGGCTCTGATGCCGGCGGCGGCACGCTGGCACTGCAAGAGAGCGTCGATGAAGCGGGTTTTGCTGCCGCCATCGAGCGCATCCACGCCGCCATCCGCGCCGGCGAGACCTACCAGGTCAATTACACCTACCGCTTGCAGGGCCAGGCCTGGGGCGAACCGGTGGCGCTGTACGCGGCCTTGCGCGCGCGCCAACCGGTGCCCTTTGGCGCGCTGCTGCGCTTGCCCGACGACCGCTGGCTGCTTTCCTGCTCGCCCGAGCTGTTTTTGCGCCAGCAGCACGGGGTCTTGAGCGCGCGGCCCATGAAGGGCACGGCCGCGCGCATCCTTGCACCAGAATGCGACACAGACATCGATGGCGTGGGCGACCGCGAGGCCGACCTCGCCAGCGCCAGCAATCTGCAAGCCGACTGCAAGAACCAAGCCGAAAACGTGATGATCGTGGACTTGCTGCGCAACGACATCGGGCGCATCGCGCTCACCGGCAGCGTGCAGGTGCCGGCCCTGTTCGAGATCGAATCCTACGCCACCGTGCACCAGATGACCTCCACCGTGCAGGCCCGGCTGCGGCCTGAGGTCGGCTGGCCCGAGCTGCTGCGCGCCACCTTCCCCTGCGGATCGGTGACCGGCGCGCCCAAGCACCGCACCCTGCAGCTCATCCGCGCCTTAGAGACCACGCCGCGCGGCCCCTACTGCGGCGCCATCGGCTGGCTCGACGCCGCGCCAGCAGGCCAGCGCGTGGGCGACTTCTGCCTCTCGGTGGCCATCCGCACGCTCACGCTCGGGCCGCCGCACCAAGGATTGAGGCCGCTCAGCCTAGGGGTAGGGGCGGGCATCGTGCACGACAGCGTGGCCGCCGACGAGCTGGCCGAATGCCGCCTCAAAGCCCGCTTCCTCACTGGATTAGACCCCGGTTTTGATTTATTCGAAACCATGTTGCACCTTCCCGGTTGCGGCTTGCAGCATCTGGGGCTGCATCTGGCGCGCTTGGCGGCCAGCGCGCGGGCGCTGGGTTTCGCCTTCGACCCCGACGCGGCCCAGGCGCTTTTGCGCCAGCGCGCGGCCGAGCTGCCCACCGATGGCCCGGCGCGGGTGCGGCTGGCGCTGTCGCACAGCGGCCGGCTCAGCCTTGCGCACGCTCCTTTGGCGACATTGCCGCCCGGTGTCGTGACACTGCGGCTGCACCCCGAGCCGCTGCCGCTGCACAACCCGCTGGCCGCGCACAAGACCACGCGCCGCAGCCACTACGACGCCGGCATCCGCGCCGCCGAGCGCGAGGGCGCCTTCGACAGCCTGTTTTTCAACACCGCCGACGAGCTGCTCGAGGGCGGGCGCAGCAACGTTTTTTTGCGCTTGGGCGGCCGCTGGTTCACCCCGCCCGTATCTGGCGGCGCCTTGCCCGGCATCCAGCGCAGCTTGCTGCTCGCCGACCCCGCTTGGGCCGCCAGCGAGGCCCGCCTGACGCGGGCCGACCTGCAACGCGCCGAGGCCATCGTGGTGTGCAATGCGCTGCGCGGCGTGCTGCCGGCGCGTTTGCTATAGCGCATCAGAGCGCGCCCGTGCAAGCGCCCCAGAAAACGAATCTTGAGCCCCGGTTACAATGCGCCAGCCATTTCAGCCCAGCGCGCCTTCCCCGGTGCGTTCGGCTAACATCAGGGGTTTCCCGGTGGGGTGCTTAGCTCAGTTGGTAGAGCGGCGCCCTTACAAGGCGTAGGTCGGCGGTTCGAGCCCGTCAGCACCCACCACCCACCCAACGCCGCACAAGCCCGGCGTTCACTCATTCTGTTGCAGGCAGCGCCCACATGTTTGATTTTTTTCGCAACAACATCAAGTTCCTGATGGCGGTTCTGATGTTGCTGATCATCCCGGCCTTCGTGTTGGTGGGGGTCGAAGGCTATGGGCAACTGGGCGCCGATCCCAACGCCGTAGCGCGCGTCGGCGGCACCGACATCACGCGCGAGCAGTGGGAAGAGCGGCACCGCAACCAGATCGATCGACTGCTGCAGCAAACGCCCGGCCTGCAACGCGCCCAGATCGACACCGAAGCCAGCCGCTTTGCCACGCTCGAGCGCATGATCGACGAGCAACTGGTCTTGCTGGCGGCCCAAGAAGCCCGGTTTTTGGTCACCGACCAGCAACTGGCCGCCACGCTGGCGCAAGACCCCACCATCGCCCAACTGCGCCGCCCCGATGGCACGCTCGACTTGGATCGCTACCGCCAACTGCTGGCCGCCCAAGGCCTGAGCCCCGTGCAATTTGAGGAATCATTGCGCGCCGACCTGATCCGCCGCCAGTTGCTCGAGGGCTTGGCCGTGACCGCTTTCGCCCCCCCGAAGCTGGCCGAACAGGCTTTGGGGCCCTTTTTCCAGCGCCGCGAAATCCAGTTCACGGTGTTCCGGCCTGATGACTTCCGCGCCGGCGTCGCCCTCACCGAGGCCGACCTGCAGGCCTTCCACACCCAGAATCCGAACCTGTTTCAGTCGGCCGAACAAGTCGACGTCGAATACCTGGTGCTTGATTTGAACGCGGTGGCGCGGGGCATCACCATCAGCGAAGCCGATTTGCGCGCGCATTACGAGCAAACCCGCGCCCAGCTCGCCGCCAAAGAAGAGCGCCGCGCCAGCCACATCCTGCTCACGCTCGAGCCGGGCGCCAGCCCCGAACAACAAGCCCAGGTGCGCGCCCGCGCCGAAGAGCTGCTGGCCCAGGTGCGCCTCAACCCGGCCCGTTTTGCCGAACTCGCGCGCGCGCACTCTCAAGACCCCGGCTCTGCCGCCAGGGGGGGCGATTTGGGCTTTTTTGCCCGTGGCGCCATGGTGCCGCCGTTTGAGCAGGCGGTGTTTGCGCTGCAGCGCGGCGCCATTTCAGACCTGGTGCAGACCGATTTCGGCTTTCACATCATCCAGTTGCTCGAGGTGCGCCAGCCGGCCGCCGAGCCCTTCGAGGCCGTGCGCGAGCGCCTCGCGGCCGAGCTGCGCCAGCAACAGGCGCAGCTGCGCTTTGCCCAAGCCGCCGAAACCTTTTCCAACTTGGTCTATGAGCAGGCCGACTCTCTAGCGCCCGCCGCGCAGGCGCTGGGCCTGACCGTCAACCGCGCCCAAGCGGTGGTGCGCCGCGGCCCCCAGCCCGCCGGGCTTGCTCCCGCCTTGACCCATCCCGAGCTGCTGCAGGCCCTGTTTGCCAGCGACGCGCTCACGCTCAGGCGCAACACCGAAGCGATCGAGGTTCAGGCCGGGCAACAGCTGGTGTCAGCAAGGGTGCTCGCGCACCGGCCCGCGCAGCTGCAGCCCCTGGACGCCGTGCGCCCACAAGTCCGCGAACTGCTGCTGCAACGCCGCGCGCTGGATGCCGCGCGCACCGAAGGGCAAGCCCGCTTGGCGGCCTGGCGCCAAGCCCCGGAAGCGGCCCAAGGCCGGCTGTCACCCGCCGTGGCCCTGTCGCGCACCGAACCGCAAGGCGCGCCCGCCGAGGTGCTGCGCGCCGTGCTGAGTGCCGCCGCCCCAGCATCCGCCGATGCCCCGACTTGGGTAGGCGTCGATATGGGCCCCGACGGCTACGCCGTGATCCGCATCAACCGCGTGCTCGAGCGCGAGGCACCCGACGCGGTGCGCGCCGGGCTGGAGCGCAACCAGCTCGCCGACCTGTGGGCACAAGCCGAAACCCAAGCCTACCTGCGGCATTTGCGCACGCGCTTCGAAGTCGAAATTTTGCAGCCACGCCCCACCGCCGAAACCGCCGCCGCGTCCTGAATCAGGGGTATAATCTAAGGCTTGCGGTGGCTGTAGCTCAGTTGGTAGAGTCCAGGATTGTGATTCCTGTCGTCGTGGGTTCGAGTCCCATCAGCCACCCCACGTATTTCCAAATAATATCAAGCAGTTAGCCCGGTTTCCCGGGCTTTGTGCTTTCTGGGCTGCGCTCGATGTAACGGCGGATGTAAGCGCGTTTTGCACGTCAGCGGTGCGGCTGCTCGAGCACACAAAACCCGGATCAAGGGCCGGGCTCTGGCGGTGGTGCAAGCGCTGGCGGCTCAGGCGCTGGCTTGCTCCAGCCGCACCACGGCGCGGCAGCCTAGGGCTTTGGCATACCGCTGCACGGTGCGCATGGAAGGCTGGCGTTTGCCTGCCTCGAGCCTTGCAACTGCGCTTTGTGTGGTGCCCATGCGCTCGGCCACCTGGGCTTGCGTCAGGCCGGCGCGGGCGCGGGCGTGCAGCAGCTCGCGGGCCATATCGAACTCGGCGGCTAGGGCGTCGTATTCGGCTTGCACGGCGGGCTGCTCCAGCAGCTTGGCCTTGATTTGCTCGAGGGTGATCATGGCAGGGTCTCCAATCGGTTCAGGGCGGTTTCAATGGCGCGGCGCGGTGTGGCTTGGGTTTTCTTGATGAACACGTGCAGCACCAGCAGGCGGCGCTGGTGCACGGCAGCGTACACGGCGCGGGCTATGCCATCCCGGCCTTGTAGGCGCATCTCCCACAGCTTGCCTTGCAGGGGGCGTATGTGGGGCAGCCCTACGCGCTGCGGCCCCAAGTCCTCGAGCAGCTCGGCAGTGCGCAGAAAGCGGGCTTGCATATCGGGCGGCAGCGCCAGCAGCTCGGGCTCGGCTTGCGGGTGCAGTGTCACAGTCCAACGGTTCACAGTATAGCCTTTTTGCGATGATTAAGCCACCACGATCAGCTTGAGCGGCTGCGCTGGCGCAAAGCGCACGCCGGCTTGCTCCAGTATCCATGCCTCGATGCGCTCATGGTGGATGCGCAGCCCTTGCGGGTGCGGTGCTCGATGTTGTGCTCATCCATTTAATGCCTAGCGCCTTGCGCTAGCGCTTTCAAAGCGCCGAGCCCCACTCAAGGATTCGCCCACCCGGCTGATAATGCCTCGGCCTGTTTCAGCACGGTCTCCGTCGCTTCCTCCTGCCTATCCGGCGGGTACTTGTAGCGTTTGAGCAACGTCTTCACCATCACCCGCAGGCGCGCTCGCACGGTCTCGCGCACCGACCAGTCCACGGTCACTGATGCCCGCAGCTTCTGCGTCAGTTCGACCGCAATCGCCTTCAGTGTCTCGTCGCCTAGGTCGCGGACAGCGGCCTCGTTGGTTGCCAGCGCATCGTAGAACGCCATCTCGTCGCCGTTGAGCCCCAACTGCTCTCCGCGCTGCGCAGCGGTGTGGAACTTCCTAGCCATCTCGATCAGTTCTTCGATGACCTGCGCGGTCTCGATGGCCCGGTTGCGGTAGCGCTGCAGGCTCTGCTGCAGCAGCTCGGAGAACTTGGCCTGCTGCACGACGTTGGTCTTGAAGCGCGAGCGTATGTCGTCTTTCAGCAGCCGCTGCAGCAGTTCCACCGCGAGGTTGCGCTCTTTCATGTGGCGCACGTCCTCTAGGAACTCCTCGGACAGAATGCCAATGTCGGGTCGATTCAAGCCGGCGGCTTTGAAGATATCCACGACTTCGGCACTGACCACGGCTTTGCTGATGATTTGCCGCAGCGCGTGATCCTTCTGCTCATCGCTAAGCTTCTTGCCCGAGGTGCCGAACTTGGTCAGCGCGGCCTTTACGGCCTGCAGAAAGGCGAGCTCGTCCCGGTGTGCCAGCGCCCCGTCCAAGCTGCAGCAGAGGGCGAACGCCTTGCTGGCGGCCAGCACAGTGTCGGCAAAGCGCTTCTTGCCATCTTCCGAGCCCAGCACGTGGTTCGCCACGCCGGGCAGCAGCTGCCAGGCCTTCGTGCGAAAGTCGGTGTAGTCAAAGCCGTGTAGCATGCCGTGCAGCACGTCCATCTTTTCCAGCAGCACGGCTAGCGCGTCCTCGGCGGCGATGGTCGGCTTGCCGTTGCCCTTGGCCTGCGTGTAGTCCTTGAGCGCCGCCTTCAGCTCGTTGGCGATGCCGATGTAGTCCACCACCAGGCCGCCGGGCTTGTCCTTGAACACGCGATTCACACGCGCAATCGCCTGCATCAAGTTGTGGCCCTTCATCGGCTTGTCCACGTACATCGTGTGCATGCACGGCGCGTCGAAGCCCGTGAGCCACATGTCGCGGACGATGACCAGCTTGAAGGGGTCGGCCGGGTCCTTGTACCGGCGCTCTAGGCGCTTCTTGACGTCCCTGCTGTAGATGTGCGGTTTGAGCAGATTCTTATCCGAGGCCGAGCCGGTCATGATCACCTTGATGGCACCCTTCTCGGGGTCGGGGTCGTGCCAACTCGGGCGCAGAACCACGATGGCGTCGTACAGGTGCACGCAGATTTCGCGGCTCATGGCCACCACCATGGCCTTGCCGTCTAGGCTGGCCAAGCGGTTCTCGAAGTGCTCGATCAGGTCGGCCGCTACCTTCTGGATGCGCGGTGGCGCGCCCACCAACTTTTCCAGAGCGGCCCAGCGGCGCAGCTGCGCCGCCTTGACGGTGTCGTCCTCTTCGTCCTCGGTCAGCTCCTCCACTTCGTCGTCGAGATACGGCGCATCGGCTTCCTGCAGCTCCAGTCGGGCGAGGCGGCTCTCGTAATAGATGGGCACCGTGGCGCCATCCTTGACCGCCTGCTCGACGTCGTAGATGTGAACGTAATCGCCAAAGACCGCGCGGGTGTCCCGGTCCTCCAGCGATACGGGCGTGCCGGTGAAGGCCACGAACGTGGCATTAGGCAGGCCGTCGCGCAAATGCTGGGCGTAGCCGTAACGCACGTTGCGCAGCACGCCGTATTTGGCGGTGGGTTCGGCTACCTGTAGCGCCATAGGCTCGTTGGCCGCGTCGTTGGTCGTTAGGGTCTTGCGGGCGTCCTTGATCTGCTTTTGCAGCTTGGGCATGCTGGCCTGGAAGCCGTACTGGCTGCGGTGGGCCTCGTCGCAGATGACGACGATGTTGTGCCGGTCGGAGAGGACGGGGAAGCTGTCCTCGTCCTCTCCCGGCGTGAACTTTTGGATGGTCGTAAAAACAATACCGCCCGAGGGCCGATTGGCCAGCAGATCACGCAGCTTGGGCCGGGTGTCGGCCTGCACTGGGGTCTCGCGCAGCAGCGCGGCCGCGCCGGCGAACACGCCAAACAGCTGGTTGTCTAGGTCGTTGCGGTCGGTCACCACCACTAGGTTGGTCTGCCGTGAGCGAGCCCACGCGGGCCTCGATGCCATCGCTGATGACCAGCAGCGCGTTGCTCTGGAACAGGTCGGGAATGTCTTGCTTGTAGGTTTGCAGCTGGTTGAAGGCGGCCCACAGGTCGGCGTTCT
>Ga0208242_100227_pt1 | contig 61018 bp, 59 predicted proteins | sample SubbioAug_CSW13A_FD_184825 | JGI IMG/M metagenome (GOLD analysis project Ga0208242, IMG submission 184825) | Serpentinite rock and fluid subsurface biosphere microbial communities from McLaughlin Reserve, California, USA - CR12Aug_CSW13A (SPAdes) | ecosystem: Environmental > Terrestrial > Deep...
AGGTCCTCGCTGGCCACCTTGAAGCTGATGAAGGCCGCCGGCCGTCCGTCGTCCCCACGCTGATAGTAGTTGGTCCGCAGGATCGACTGGACCAGCAGGGCGATGCGACGCAGCACCCGGTCATCGTCCAGGCTCTCCACCATCTGCAGGGCCTCGGTGATCTCCTCCATCACCGCCTTGGCCTGGGCCTGGCGCTCGGCCAGATCGGCGCGGACCGCCGGGTCGAAACGGGTTCGGAACAGGTCGAGGATCAGGCGGGTGACGCCGGGCCGGCGGCTCAGCGCCTCTTCCTGCAGACGCTGGGAGGGATCAAGGCCGGTCTGCTGGCGATAACGGGCGAGCGCCCGGACAAGGGCGGCCTCCCGCCAGCCGATGGACAGCTCCAGAACCAGGCGGTTGAAGCCGTCATTCTCGGTCTGACCGGTCCAGACGGCGACGAAGGCCTGTTCGAAACAGGCCTTCACATCCTCGAACACCAGGTCCGCGCCCCGGGGGTCGTCCAACTCGAACTCATGCACCCAGACGGGCTCTGCGCCCACCTTGCGCACCGGGAAGCCGGCCTCGGCCATGGCCTTCAGGCCCATGCTCTCCAGGATCGGCAGCACATCGGCCAGGGGCGCAGGCTCGGCCGGGCGATAGAGTTTGAACCGGAAATTGCGGGCCGTGTCGCCCTCACGGCGGAAGGCCCGCACTCGGACGACCTCGTCCGGCGCGAGGGCGTCGATCACCGCCACGTCGGCCAGGGCCTCTGCGGCGTCATAGCGATCGCGGTAGCCGGCCGAGAAGGCGCCATAGTAGCGGCCGAGCAGGTCGCCGGTCACCGCAGCAGGCCGCTCCAGGTCGCGCACGGCGGCCTCGAACCGGTCCTCCCAGGTGCGGGCCGCCTCGGCGATCTCGGCCTCGACGGCGGCCAGATCGGGCTCGCGCTTCTGGCCGGCGCTAAAGCCGATGATGAAATGCACCCGGGCCAGGGGGGAGTCCGAGAAGCTCGGATAATAGGCCGAGACCCGACCGCCATAGGCCTTGGCCAGCAGCTGACCGGCCCGGATGCGCAGGTCGGAATCATAGCGTTCCCGGGGCACGAACATCAGGATCGAGCAGAACCGGTCGAAGGGATCGCGCCGCTCGAACAGGCGGACCCGGGGCCGGTCGTACAGATGCAGCACGCCGAGCGCATTGGTCAGCAGCTCGTCCTCGGTCATCTGGAAGAGCTCGTCGCGGGGATAGTTCTCGACGATGTTCTTCAGACGCTTGGCGTTATGGCTGCCCGGCGCCTTGGCCGCCCGGGCGAGCGCGCCGGCCGCCTTGGCCCGCACCAGGGGGACGTTGCTGACGGGCTGGTCGTAAGCCTCGGCCGTAAAGAGACCGACGAACCGCACCTCGCCTGAGGGACGGCCGTCGGGGCCGTACCGGCGGACCCCCACATAATCCATGTAGCCGCGGCGATGGACCTTCGAGCGCATATTGGCCTTGGCCACGGTGACGGCGGACTCGTCTTCCAGACGCCTGGCCAGCTGGGCGGTGAGCACGGCCGGCTCATTGGTCCGGCGCAGAACCCGCTGCGCCGGATCGCGCAGGACCCCCAGACCGTCCTGGGGCTGGAACAGCGGCTCCTCCGGGGCGTAGTCGCCGCCCTCGACCCGGGGATATTCATAGATCCGGGCGCCCAGGAAGACGAAGTGCTCGGTGTGCAGCCATCGCAGGAAGGCCAGTTCCTCGGCCCGCCGCGGCGTCTCGGGCGCCAGGGATTCCAGCTCGGCCACCGTGCGGCCCATCAGGTCCAGCATGGCAGGGAAGTCGGCCACTGCGGCCCGGGCGTCGGCCAGCGCCGCGCGCAGGCCGCTCAGCAGCTGGTCTTCCCGATCCGGACCGATCCGGTCGACGAAGACCTGGATCATGGATTCCCGGTGGAGGGCGCCGTCGGGGCTCCGATGTCCCTTGGCGTCCCGGGACACCTCGACCACCGGGTGGAACATGGCGCGGACCTGGAAGCCCTGGTCGGCGATCTCGCCCATCACGCTGTCCACCAGGAAGGGCCCGTCCTCCTGGACGATCTCCACCCGGTCGAAGTCGAGCCGGGGCGAGTCCTCGGACGCCCGCTCAGCGCGCACGATCCGCAGGATCGGCGACAGACCGCGACGCTTTTCGGCGAAGGTCCAGAAGGCCGCCAGATTGGCGGCGAGGTCATCCAGGTCGAACTCAGGCAGCTCGGCCGGAACCACGTCCTCGGCGGCCTGGGCGGCGAAGGCCTGCAGGGCCTGGTCCTTGGCCGGACCTGGCCCAAGTCGGGCGAGCAGCTTGTCGGCGAGGATCTGGCCCAGCTCTTCGGCCGGAGGTGTGTGGACGGGGCTCATGGCAGTCTCCCTTTCACCAGAACGCCGCCGGAGGAGAGGATCCGGCGGCGTTTGGTTCCGACGGGGGGGACCGGCGGAACCCTGGGGCTCGTCGCGTCGACGTCCCTTGCGGGGCGACGCTCTGAGGCCGGGGACGGGCGATCCCCGACAGACCTTCAGATAGGTGTTCAAACGTCAAAGGGAAGACCTGCCATCCATGGGTTCTGGACCTTGGGCTGAGGCTCCGCCGTGCGGACAGGCCCGGCGACGGGCCCCTGGGCGCGAGGCTCAGTGATTCTCCGACTGTCCTTCGACCCCGGCGCCCCGTCAATCGGCTTGCACGGCGGCGCCGACATGTCGCACAGACACGGGCAGATTATCGCAGTGCGATCAGGCTTCCGGGGGCGAAAATGCCCCCACACGGAGATTGTCGCCGCGACTGGCCGATCCGGGTTCGGGCCGCTAGCCTGACTCTGAACAACGGGGGATACGGGATGACGGCGAGCGGCGCAGACGGTGTTCTGGTAGGCCTGGGGGGCGAACAGACCCTGTTCCTGCGGCTGGACCGGGCCAACCGCCACGGCCTGGTGGCCGGCGCCACCGGCACCGGCAAGACCGTCACCCTGCAGATCCTGGCCCAGGGCCTGTCGGACGCCGGCGTGCCGGTCTTCGCCGCCGATGTGAAGGGCGACCTGTCAGGCGTCGCCATGGCCGGCGCGCCCAACGAAAAGCTGATCGCCCGGGCCGCCAAGATGGGGCTGGAGATCGCTCCCCTGGGCGCGCCGACCGTGTTCTGGGACCTCTTCGGGGAGCAGGGCCACCCGATCCGCGCCACCGTCTCGGAGATGGGCCCGCTGCTGCTGTCGCGGATGCTGGAGCTGAACGACGTGCAGGAGGGCGTGCTGACCGTCGCCTTCCGCGTCGCCGACGAAGAGGGCCTGCTGCTGCTCGACCTCAAGGACCTGCAGGCGGTGCTGGGCTTTGTGGGCGACAACGCCGCCAACATCAGCGCTCGCTATGGGGCGGTGGCCAAGACCAGCCTGGCGGCGATCCGGCGCAAGCTTCTGGTGCTGGAAGACCAGGGCGCCGCGGGCTTCTTCGGCGAGCCCGCGCTGGCCCTCTCGGACCTGATGCGGGTCGATGGCTCGGGCCGGGGCCATGTAAACATCCTGGCCGCCGACCGGCTGATCAATTCGCCGAGACTCTACGCCACCTTCCTCCTGTGGCTGCTGTCGGAGCTGTTCGAGGAGCTGCCCGAGGTGGGCGACCCGGAAAAGCCGCGCCTGGCCTTCTTCTTCGACGAGGCCCACCTGCTGTTCCGTGACGCGCCGAAGGGCCTGCTGGAGAAGGTCGAACAGGTGGTCCGGCTGATCCGCTCCAAGGGGGTCGGGGTCTATTTCGTCACCCAGAACCCCGCCGACATCCCAGACAGCGTGCTCGGCCAGCTGGGCAACCGCATCCAGCACGCCCTGCGGGCCTATACGCCCGCCGACCAGAAGGGGCTGCGCGCCGCCGCCCAGTCGTTCCGCGCCAATCCGGACTTCGACACCGCCGAGGCGATCCAGGGCCTGGGCGTCGGCGAGGCCCTGGTCTCCCTGCTGGACGAAAAGGGCGCGCCCTGCGTCGTCCAGAAGACGCTGATCCGGCCGCCCGCCTCAAGGCTTGGTCCGGCCACGACGGCTGAGCGAAGCGCCCTGATGGCCCAGAGCCCGGTGCGGGGTCTCTATGACGAGGTGAAGGACCGCGACTCCGCCCATGAGCGCCTGCAGGCCCGGGCCGCCGAGAGCGCCGCCGCAGCCCCGCCGGCCAAGGCGGCGCCCGAGCCCCGCGAACCCGCCCGCCGGAGCCGCAGCAGCGGCGGGAGCCGCCAGAGCCTGGGCGAGGCCTTCACCAAGTCGGTGCTGCGCACCGTGGGCAGCCAGATCGGCCGCGAGATCGTCCGCGGCATGCTGGGCGGCCTGCGCCGGCGATAGGCGCGGCTAGAACACGCCGGCCGCCTGGCGGACCATGGCGCTGAGCTGTTCGGCGCGGAAGGGCTTGCGCAGAATAGGCCAGGCCTGCGCCTCGTCCGGGTCATCGAGGGTCTCGCCGCTATAGCCCGTGGTCAGCACCACCGGCAGGCCCGGATGGACCGCCTTCAGCCGCCGGGCGAGATCGACGCCGCTGACCCCGCCGGGCATGACGATGTCAGATAGAACAAGATCGAAGTCCGCATCCTGGCCCAGACGACGCAGGGCCTCGACCCCGTTGATCGCCGTCTCCACCCGGCAGCCGAACTCGTCCAGCAGGCTCTGGGTGACCGCGCGGACCGCATCGTCATCCTCGACAAGCAGGACGCGCAAACCGTCTATGCCGGCCGCCACCGGAGCGGCCTCGACTTCGGGGGCCGGCGCCGTGGCGCGGTCGGCGGCCGGCAGGTAGAGGCTGATCGTGGTCCCCTCCCCCGGAGCGCTGCGGACATCCACCGCCCCGCCGCACTGGCGGATGAAGCCATAGACCTGGGCGAGGCCAAGGCCAGTCCCCTTGCCGGTCTCCTTGGTGGTGAAGAAAGGCTCAAAGACATGTTCGAGCACGTCGGGCGCCATGCCCGACCCCGTATCGCTCACCGACAGGCGGACATAGTCGCCGGCCTGCGCCTCATGCACCTCGCCCTCGACCAGGGCCTGCCGCGCCGCCTCGATCCGGATCTCGCCGCCCGGCGGGGTGGCGTCGGCGGCGTTGACCACCAGGTTCAGCAGGGCCGCCTCGAACTGGGCGGCGTCCAGCCTCGCCGCCCCGACCTGCGGCGGGCAGTCGATGGTCAGGGCGATGGCCTCGCCGGCCGCTCGGCGGACCAGGGGCTCGATCTGCTCGACCAGCGGCGCCACCGCCAGATTGTCGAGGCGCAGCTCCTGGCGGCGGGAGAAGGCCAGCAGCTGACGCGTCAGCCGCTCGCCCCGCCGGCCCGCGGCCAGGGCGGCGCTGGCCAGGCGGGTGACCCGCGCGGTGTCGGCCGGGTCCTTGAGCATCATGTCCAGACCGCCGATGACCACGGTCAGCAGGTTGTTGAAATCGTGGGCCACGCCGCCGGTGAGCCGGCCCACCGTCTCCAGGCGCTGGGCCTGGGCGAGCGCCGCCTCGGTGCGGGCCCGGGCCTCCAGGCTGGCCTCCAGGTCCCGGGTCCGTTCGGCGACCCGGGCCTCCAGGTCCTGACGGGCCTCGACCACCTCGGTGATATCGGAGGCCGAGCCGAACCAACTGCGGACCCCGCCAGCGGCGTCCGGCAGGACGGCCGCCCGGCCGTGGAACCACCGCCAGGCGCCATCGGCCCGCCGCAGGCGAAACTCCGGGGCGAAGGGCAAGGCGCCGTTGACCGCCTGGCGCCAGGCCTCGGCCACGGCGTCGCAGTCCTCCGGGTGGACAGACTGCAGCCAGCCATCGCCCAGGGCCGAGCCCGGCGCGCCGCCGGTGAACTCGCTCCACTGTGGGCTGGCGAAGGTCCAGGCGCCCTGGGCGTCGCTCACCCACATCAGCTGGGGCAGAGATTCGATTAAGGCGCGCACCCGCGCCTCCCCGCGACGCAGGGTCTCCACCGTTCGCCGGAGTTCGGTGACATCGCGGAAGGTGACGGCTACGCCGCCGCCCGCCCGCAGAGCGCTGGACCGGACCCAGTGCTCCTGGCCGTCGATGACGCGAAGAACCTCCACATCATCGGGCTCAACTTGGGTCAGCGCCCGGCTCAGGCGCTGAAACATGTCCTGCCCGGTTTCGTCGGGAAACACCTCGCGCACCCGGCGGCCCACCAGGGTTTCGACGCCGGCCGGCGCCATCCGATCGGCCGCCGCATTGGCGTAGACCCAGACGAAGTCCACGAGCGCGCCGCTCTTATAGATCGGGTCGAGGATGACGAAGCTGTCCTTGGCCGCCTGCTGGGCGAGGCGAAAGCGCTCCTGAACCGTGGCGCCGCGGCGGATCGCCACCCGCAGGGGCTTGGCCAGGGCGACCGTCAGGGCGCCGGTGAGCACGAACAGGCCCAACGCCACAGGTAGACTGGCCCCTGCGCGGGCTTCGGCCGGCCAGAGCGTCGCCGCCACCAGGGCGCTCAGCCCCACGGCCGTCAGCCCGCCCCGGGCGCCGGCGACCACGGTGGCGAAAATGATCGCCGGGTAATAGATCATGAAGGCCGGCGGCGCGGTCAGGGCGAGTTCAACAACGCCCTGTGCGGCCGTCGCTGCGGCGACCGCGCCGGCGACCATCCCATAGGCGATCGCAGGCCGCTCGATGGCGGTGGCGAAACGCTGGGCCCAGGTGGCCATCATTTGGATACGCACCCCCAGTGAGGGATTTGGCTACTTCAGGCCCTCACTGTGGCGCAACGTCGCAGCCGGGGAAACCCCGGCTGCGATCCCAGTCTTAGCGCGGCGGCATGCGGATGGCGCCGTCGAGGCGGACATGTTCGCCGTTGAAGTAGCCATTGCGGCACATTTCCACGGCGAGAGAGGCGTATTCCTCGGCGTTGCCCAGACGCTTGGGGAAGGGCACCGAGGCGGCCAGGGCGGCCTTCACGTTCTCCGGCGCGGCGTTCATCAGCGGGGTGTTGAAGATGCCCGGCAGGATGGTGTTCACGCGGATGCCGTCGTTCATCAGGTCACGGGCGATGGGCAGGGTCATGCCGACCACGCCGCCCTTGGACGCCGAATAGGCCGCCTGGCCCACCTGGCCATCGACCGCGGCCACCGAGGCGGTGTTGACGATGACGCCCCGCTCGCCGTCTTCCAGCGGCTCCAGCGACAGCATGCCCTGGGCGGCCTTGGCCACGCAGCGGAAGGTGCCCACCAGGTTGATCTGGACGATCTTTTCGAAGATGGCGATCGGGTGCGACTTGGTCTCGCCGGTGGTCTTGTCGCGGCTGGCGGTCTTGGCGGCGAAGCCGGTGCCGGCGCAGTTGATCAGGATCCGCTCCTGACCATGGGCGGCGCGGGCCTTTTCGAAGCCGGCCTCGACGGTGGCGTCGTCGGTGACGTCGACCTTGCAGAACACGCCGCCGACATCCTTTGCGACCGCTTCGCCCTTGTCGGCGTTCATGTCGAAGATCGCGACCTTCACCCCATGGGCGGCCAGGGCGCGGACCGTGGCCTCGCCGAGGCCCGATGCGCCGCCGGTGACGACGGCGGCGACAGAGGAATCAAGTTTCATGGACGCTACGCCTCCTGATGCGTTTAATGATGCAACCTGAAACTGGCTTATCCTGATGATCGCGCGGCCTAAAGTATCACCCGACGTCAAGACTGACGGATTTGATCCGACCCAGGCGCTGGATCCGAGGCGGGCCCTCGTGCCCGCCGTCGTCAAGGTCAATGAAGAGCGGGTGCGGCGGGGCTTTTGGCCCAAGATCGTGCGGACCGCCTCGAAGATCCCCTTCGCCGCCGACGCCATCGCCGTCTGGTTCTGCGCCCGTGACCCGGCCACGCCCAGCGCCGCCAAGGGGATGATGCTGGCCGGGCTGGCCTATTTCGTCATGCCCGCCGATGCGATCCCCGACATCCTGGCGGTGGTCGGCTTCACCGATGACGCGGCCGTATTCGGGGCCATGCTGGCCCTGGTGGGCCGCTATGTGAAACCCCGCCACAAGGCTGAGGCTCAGGCCTTCCTCGATCGACAGGCCGAGGACAAGGCTAAGGGCTAGACCTCGGCCGCAGCCCTGATCCGGGCCTGTTTGGCGAGCTGCTGCTCGCGCCAGGTGATGGAAAGCGTTGAGATCACCACCACCGCGGCCCCGAGCAGGGTCCAAATGGTCGGAAGCTCATTGAACAGCAGGAAACCGGCGCCGGCGGCGAAGACCAGGCGGATATAGTCGATGGGGGCCATGGCGCCGGCGTCGCCGATGGACATCCCCTTGATGTAGAAGCCCTGGGTCAGGGTGCCGACGACGCCCATGACGCACAGAAGGAACAGGTCGAAGGGCTCGGGCCAGCGCCAGACAAACAGGGCGCCGGGCAGGGCGAAGACCAGGCCGAGCGTGGCCGACCAGACCAGCAGCACCATGGGGCTGTGGTCCCGGGTCATCACCTTCATGCCGGTGATGGTCAGCGCGAACAGGAAGGATGAGGCCAGCATGGCCGCGGCCGGCCAGCCGATGGCGAACTCGCCGCCAGCGCCTGGCCGCACCATGATCAGCACGCCGGCGAACCCCACCAGGGCCGCGCCGATCCGCATTGGCCCCACCGGCTCGCGCACAATGAAGAAGGCCAGCGGCACCAGCCAGAGCGTGCGGGTGAACGACAACGCATTGGCGTCGGCGAGCGGCATCTTCTGGAAGGCGTAGAAGGACAGGATCATCCCCAGCGTGCCCGCCGCCGAGCGGAACAGCAGGATGCCGGGCCGCGTGGTGGCGAAGGCCGCGCCCCGGCGGTTGATGATGAAGGGGATCAGGATCACGAACCCCGCCACCTGCCGGTAGAAGGTCTGCAAGGCCGCCGGATAATCGTCGCCGAGAAACTTGATCAGCGTCGTCATCACGGTGAAGCCGAGCGCTGACGCCACCATCCACAGAGCCCCGTGGACATTGGGCGCCAGCGGCGGCCGGGACGGCTTGTCCTCGCTCAACCGCCCCGCCTCAGGACGCGGCAGGCGCGGCAGGCGGCGCAAACGGCGAGTCCTCGCCGAACATCTGCACGAAGGGCGAGGGCGAGGCCGTGTCCCAGCTGTGGCGGCCGCCGACCGTGATGCCGCCGTCCACCACCAGGTGGGTCCCTGACACGAAGGCCGAGGCGTCCGAGGCGAGGTAAAGCGCAGCCTGGGCGATATCGGCGGGCAGGCCGGCCTTGGGCACCGGCTGGACGCTGGCGGCGCCCTGTTCGACCCGGGCGGCCATCTGGTCGGCCACCTCGCGGGGGAGACCCAGCGACGCGCCGAAGATCGAGGTGGCGATCAGGCCCGGGCAGATGGCGTTGACCCGCACCTTCTGGCGCGACAGCTGGGCGGCGGCCACACGGCTCATATGGATGACGCCGGCCTTGGCGGTGGAATAGGCGATGGGGCCAAAGCCGGCCTGCAGGCCGGCGATCGAGGCGGTGTTGATGATCGAGCCGCCGCCGCGGGCGATCATCATCGGGGCGGCGTGCTTCATGCCCAGCGCCGGCCCACGCACCAGCACCGAGAAGATCCAGTCCCAGCCCTCGGCGGTGACCTCGGTGATCGCCCCCATGCGGTCGGAGATGCCGGCGTTGTTGAACAGGATGTCGAGGCCGCCAAAGGCGCTGTCGGCCAGCTTCAGGGCGGCGGCGATGTCGTCTTCGGAGGTGACATCGCAGTGGGCGTAGCGGACCTGCTCGCCGAAGCGCGCCTCCAGCATGGCGCCCTTTTCGTCCTGGATGTCGGCGGCCACCACCTTGGCCCCCTCGGCGACGAACAGCTCAACCGTCCCGAGGCCGATGCCGGAGCATCCGCCAGTGATCACCGCAACCTTGCCCTCAAGACGTCCAGCCATGACGCATCTCCCCTTTGGGCGCTCGCACGGACGTCGGCGCCTCATCTATGTGATCGTCGATCACTAAAGCGGGATGGGCGGCAGGGGAAGATGCTTCCGCCCGCCGCCCACGCGATCAGGGTCGCGGCGATCAGTCGACGGTGACCACCACCTTGCCCATGGCCTTGCGGCTGGCCAGGTGGGCGATGGCGTCGGCGCCCTTCTCCAGAGGGAAGCGCTCGGAGACATGCGGCTTGATCTTGCCGGCCGCATAGAGATCCAGCAGGTCCTTGACGCTCTGGGCGAAGGCTTCCGGATCCTTGGCCGCCCAGGTGCCCCAGAACACGCCGACGATCTCGCAGCCCTTCAGCAGGGTGAGGTTCAGCGGGATCTTCGGAATCTCGCCGGCGGCGAAGCCGATCACCAGATAGCGGCCCTCCCAGGCGATGGTGCGCAGGGCCGGTTCGGCATAGTCGCCGCCCACGGCGTCATAGATCACGTCGAAGCCGTTCGGCCCGGCCTTGGACTTGAACAGTTCCGACAGCTGCTTCTGGCCGTCGCGGTCGAAGGGGCCGCGGCCATAGACCACGCCCTCGTCGGCGCCGTGCTTGATGGCCAGATCAACCTTCTCCTGGCTGGAACAGGCGGCCACGACCCGCATGCCCATGGCCTTGCCCAGTTCGACGGCCGCCAGGCCGACGCCGCCAGCGGCGCCCAGGACCAGCAGGCTCTCGCCGGCCTTCACCCGACCGCGATCCTTCAAGGCGTGGAACGAGGTGCCATAGGTTAGGATGAAGGCCGCAGCCTCGTCATGGGGCATGCTGTCGGGGATGTGCCACAGGCGGTTGGCGGGCAGGGCCACCTCTTCGGCCATGCCGCCCCAGCCGGTATTGGCCAGCACCCGGTCGCCGACCTTTACATTCGTGACGCCTTCGCCGACGGCCTTGATGACGCCGGACAGCTCGCCGCCCGGCGAGAAGGGGCGCGGCGGCCGCGACTGGTACTTGTCCTCGATCATCAGCACGTCGGGGAAGTTGACGCCGACGGCCTTCACCGAGATCAGCGCCTGGCCGGGACCGGCTACGGGCGCGGGAATGTCCTCGACGACCAGGGCGTCCGGACCGCCCGTCACCTTGCTCAGCACTGCCTTCATGTCGTTCTCCCACGTCCGATTTGCGCAATTGGCGCGGACGCTAACCCAGCCCCGGCGGCGGCGGAAGGTCGCGGACGAACATTTGTTTGAAGGGCCACACCATCGCGACTTCCCCAGCGTCATCGCCCGCGAGTTGGCCCCGGACGCGGCCTCGCCTATATTGGAGGACCTTCCAGACAGCGAGTTCAGACCCTTGGGCGTCACCCTCGATCTTTCGCGCGCGGCGTCCGCCGCCGCGCCGACCCGGCCGAACCTGTCGGGGCTGACCCGGCCGCAGCTGGCCGCGGCCCTGATCGAGGCCGGCGTGGTCCGGCCCGACAAGGCCAAGATGCGGGCCACCCAGCTGTGGCGCTGGATCCACCACTATGGCCTGACCGACTTCGGCGCCATGACCGACGTGGCCAAGGAGACCCGCGCGGCCCTGGCCGAGGCCTTCACGCTTTCCCGTCCCGAGGTGGTCGAGCGCCAGGTCTCCCGGGACGGCACACGCAAGTGGCTGATCCGCATGGCGCCGGGCATCGAGGTCGAAACCGTCTACATCCCCGATGTGGGCCGCTCCGGCGCGCTTTGCGTCTCCAGCCAGGTGGGCTGCACGCTGAACTGCACCTTCTGCCACACCGGCACCCAGGCCCTGGTGCGTAATCTGACGGCGGCCGAGATCGTCGCCCAGGTGCAGGTGGCCCGGGACGATCTGGAGGAGTGGCCGAGCCCCAAGGAAGACCGCCGGCTCTCCAACATCGTCTTCATGGGCATGGGCGAGCCGCTCTACAATCTGCCCCATGTGGCCGCCGCCATCGACATCATCGCCGACAATGAGGGCATCGCCATCTCGCGCCGCCGGATCACGGTGTCGACCTCGGGCGTGGTTCCGGAGCTGATCCCCCTGGGCGACCAGACCCAGGCCATGCTCGCCATCTCCCTGCACGCCACCAATGATGAGCTGCGCGACGAGCTAGTGCCCCTGAACCGGAAGTATCCGCTGGACCAGCTGATGGCCGGCATCCGCGCCTATCCGGGCCTGTCCAACGCAAGGCGGGTGACCTTCGAATACGTCATGCTCAAGGACGTGAACGACAGCCCGGCCGAGGCCAAGGCCCTGCTCAACCTGATCAAGGGCATCCCGGCCAAGATCAACCTGATCCCGTTCAATCCGTGGCCGGGCTCGCCCTATGCCTGCTCGGACTGGAAGACCATCGAGGCCTTCGCCGCGGTGCTGAACCGGGCCGGCTACGCCTCGCCCATCCGCACTCCCCGGGGCCGGGACATCCTGGCCGCCTGCGGCCAGCTGAAGTCGGAAAGCGAGAAGATGCGCGCCAGCGAGCGGCGGCGTCTGGCCCAGGCGACGGACGCGCTTTCCCCTGCCGAACCCCTCGCGTCAGAGGCGAAGGACGCACCTGCGGCCTGAACTGCTTGCCGTGGCCTGCGGCCCTCGTGCTAACCATCCCCCTCCCGACCCCGCCGAGGTGAGACCGTATGCCCCCCGACCTTCAGTCTCCGGAAATCCAGGCCTTCGCCATCGGCTTTCCCACGACCCTGCTGCACGCCGGCGTGGCGGTGCTGATCCTGTTCCTGGGGGCCGCGCTCTATGTGCTGCTGACCCCACACAAGGAAGTCGCCCTGATCCGCGACGGCAACGCTGCGGCCGCCATCTCCCTGGGCGGCGTGCTGGTGGGCCTGGCCGCCCCCCTGGCCCTGTCATTGAACTCGTCCACCTCCCTGGTGGAGATCATCATCTGGGGGGTCTCCACGGTGATGGTCCAGCTGCTGGTCTTCCGGCTGGTGGACCTGCTGCTGCGGGGCTTGCCCCAGCGAATCCAGGAGGGCGAGGTCGCCGCCGCCGCTCTGCTGGTGGGCGCCAAGCTCGCTACCGCCCTGATCCTCGCCGCAGCCGTGGCGACCTGACCGCCTGATGCACTTTCCCCGTCTTCCGGACTGGCTCGTCTACGCAGCCGTGGTGCTGGCCCTCCTGATCTCGGCCGTTGGCCGGCAGGAGAACGCCGCTGCGCCGCCGCCGCCGCCGCCGGTGCCGGGCGAGGAAGGCCTGCCGCTCGGGCCCGCGTCCCCCTTCGATCCGGCCGTGGTGGTCGAGGTGCCGCAGACCGCCGAGCCCGGGGCCGGCACGGCCTTCGCGGTCTCTGACGACGGCGTCTGGATGACCGCCCGCCATGTGGTGGAAGGCTGTAGCCATGCGGCCATCATGGTCGCCGACGGCCGCGGGGTGGACGCCGAGGTGTTCATCGACCCCCGGGGCGAAGCCGCCATCCTGATCACCGAGGGCGGCGCCCCGGCCCTTCCGCTTGGCCTGGACCGCACCTTGCGCCGAGGGGACCGGGCCTTCCACCCGGGCTATCCCCAGGGTCGCGCCGGCGAGGCGACCTCGCGCCTGTTGGGCCGCGAGAACCTCGTGGTCCGCGGCCGGGGCGAGCGAACGGAGTCCGTTCTCGTCTGGGCCGAGACCGGTCGCACAGATGGGCTCACCGGCACCCTGGCGGGGCTGTCGGGGGCGCCGGCCCTGGACAGCGGCGGCCGGGTCATCGGGGTGACGGTGGCCGAGGCGCCGCGCCGGGGCCGGATCTACACCACCTCGCCGGAAACCGTGCTGACCGCCCTGAACGCCTCGGGCCGTCAGGCGGCCAACTTCGCCGTGGGCGAGCCGGTCACCCCCGAAAACTACGGCCGGGTGGCGGACAATCTGCGCCGCGACCTGCGGGTGGCCCAGGTGATCTGCATCGCGCCGGACGCCGTCAACGCCCGGCCGGGTCGCGGGACGCCGGCAGCCATGCCGGCCCCGGAAGCCCTGCCGGAGGGCGCGGCGCCGAAAGCGCCGGATCAGCCGGGCGGCAAGGCCGCAGCCCCGTCGGCCTCGCCCTCTGCGGGCTGAGGGGCCAGCGGCTTCTGGCGCGCGGCGACCATGAAGGCCAGGACGATGCCTACCACCCCGATCGCGGCCGAATAGACGAAGAACAGCAGATATCCTGTGCCCAGCGAGGCGGGACTAACCCCAGACTTCTCCATGGCCCCGGCATAGGCCTCGGCCGGCAGGCTGGCGAAAAGGCCGCGCAGTCCCCCCATGACGCCGCCGGCCTCAGCCGCCGCCGCTGTGCTCTCGACGATACGGCCCGACTGGGAGGCCAGGAGCTTGCCCGGCAGGGAGTAGAAGGACGAGAAGACCGCATACTGGGTGGCGGTGAAGCCGTGGCCTGTCAGGCTGGACATGTAGGCGATGAGGCAGGTGCCGGCGAAGCCGCCGGCCACATTGTCCACGCCGATAGCGACAAACAGCGCGGGGAGCGAAGCCCCCTTCAGGGCCAGCCAGGCGAAGATCAGATTGCTCAACGGACCTGCAAAGGCGCCGATCAGCATGGCCTGGAGCAGGCCGAACCTCGCCACCGCCAGCCCCCCCAGGAAGACGCCGAGCATGGACATGGCCACCCCGAACACCTTCCGCACCTCGGCGATCTCCACCAGGGTGAAGCCCAGGTCGAGATAGAAGGGGGTCATGATGTTGAGGACGAAATCCGCCAGCCGATAGAGACAGATCAGGGCCAGGATCAGGGCCGCGGTCCCCCGGTAGCGATCAAAGAAGTCGATGAAGGGATCAAACAGCGCCGCCGAGAGATAGACCCCCGGTCGGGTGCGGAAGCCGGGGATCGGAAAGGCGGCCAGCACGATCAGACCGCCGCCCGCCAGCACGGCGCCCACCTGCAGGAAGACCCCCCAGGGCCGGCTCGTCCAGGCCGCCGCCAGGGACTCGCCAGCCCCCGCCTGGCCGATCGCGCCGAGCCCCTGGGCCAGGATGTCGGCCGAACCGGCCAGGCCGGAGCCCAGGACGATGGCGCCGGCCACCACCAGGGTCAGACGCGCCAGCCATTCGGGGAGCTCAAGTCCGGGCCGTGAGGGCACGCCCTCCAGGTTGATGGCGCGCACAATGTGCTGGGCTTCCCGCGGGGCGCCCAGGACGCCGGCCACGCCCACCAGCATCAGGGCGGCCATGACCAGGTAGGAGACGTTCCAGCTGTACTGCTGGGCCAGAATCAGCGGTACGGCGCCGGCCACGATGATGGCGATGCGGTAGCCCCACTGGTAGGCGGCCGCCAAAGCGCCCTGACGGGTTTCGCCAGCCGCCTCGATCCGCCAGGCGTCGATGACGATGTCCTGGGTCGCGCCGGCGAAGGCCACCAGCACCGCCAGAAGGGCCATCATGCCAAGGTTGCGCACCGGATCGCCGCCGGCCACCAGCCACAGGCCGATCATCACCGCGGCCTGGGCCACCAGCATCCAGGATCGCCGATGGCCCAGCCGGTCGGTGAGCCACGGGATCTTCGTCCGGTCCACCAGCGGGGCCCAGAGCAGCTTCATGGAATAGGCCAGCGTCGCCAGGGAGAAGATGCTGATGACCTGAAGGGACAGGCCCGACTCCCGCAGCCAGGCCGACAGGGTGTCGAAGATCAGCAGGTTGGGCAGGCCCGAGGCGAAGCCCAGGGCCAGCATGATCAGGGCCCGGCGTTCGCCGTAGACGGTCAGGGCCGACCAAATGCTGGGCTTGGGCGCAGGCGTCTGGCCGGCGTCTTGGGTGTTCATGGCGTCTCCCCCGAGGCGGGACGCCCCGCCAGATTCAGCCGACCTTGGCGCGCCCTGCGGCTTCCGTCCAGACCGGGGCGTCCAGGGACCGCCGGGCCCAGCGGGAAAGCACGATTCGCAGGGCCTCCACGGCCAGGGGCTTGACCAGGAAGTCGTTCATGCCGGCGGCCATGCAGGCCTCCCGGTCCTCCTGGAAGGCGTTGGCCGTCAGGGCGACCACCGGGGTCTCGACGCCGGCGGCGCGCAGGCGGCGCGTGGTCTCCTCGCCCGTAATGTCGGGCAGGCGCATGTCCATCAGCACCAGGTCGTAGGCGCCAACCTGCAGGGCGGCCAGGGCCTCATGGCCGGTGAGCGCGTGATCGATGCTGCAGCCTTCTCGGCCGAGCAGGGTGCGGGCCAGCAGCGCATTGACCGGATTGTCCTCCACCAGCAGCACCCTGGCGCCCGGCGCCGCCGCCGGGGCGACCCGGTCATCGTCGGGCGCCGGAGCCTGGTCGGAAGCGCTCTGCAGGGCCGCCAGCACCCGCTCGGCCAGGGAGGCGCGCCGCAGGGGCTTGATCAGATAGCCGCAGAATCCGGAGGCCCGGTAGCGGGCGATGCGGTCACGCTCCTCCGGCGCCAGCAGGATCAGGGCCGGGCGGTCGAAGGGGCGGCGCACCTTGCGCCCCCCTTGGCCGAGCGCGTGGTCCAGCAACAGGACGTCGTGCGGACCGGTCAGAGGCAAGAGCTCCTCCACCTGGGCGGCGACCACCGGTGTCCCGCCGCAGGCCAGCACCTGCTGACTGGCGGCCTCGCGCACCACGAGGTTGGGAGAGGCGATCCCGACCCGCAGGCCGGCGAGCGGTCGTGACGGGACCGCCGTCGATCCGGCCAGGGTCTCGAACGGCGCCTCGAACCAGAACACCGCGCCGCCATGGGCCGCGGTTTCGACGCCCACCTCTCCCCCCATGGCCAGGGCGAGGCGCCGGGCGATGGCCAGGCCCAGGCCAGACCCGGTCAGCTGATGGCTGGGATCAGACTGGGCGAAGGCTTCGAAAATGAGGTCCCGGGCGGCCTGGCTGACGCCGGGGCCCGTATCCGTGACGGTGAAGCGCCAGCGTCCCTCGCCCGCAGGCGCCGCCCCCAGCAGGACACCGCCTTTAGCGGTGAACTTCACCGCGTTGCCGGCGAAGTTGAGTAGGATTTGCCGCAGGCGGCTTTCGTCAGCCAACAGAACCGCCTCGGCGTCCGGCGACGCCCAGGCGATCTCCAGGCCCTTCTCGTGGGCCCGGGGGCTGAGCAGTTCGCAGACCGCTCGCAGCAGCTCCTCCACCGGAACCGGGGCGGCGCGCAGCTCGACCTTGCCGGCGCCCAGGCGGGCGAAGTCCAGCAGTTCATTGACCAGGCCCAGCAGATGTTCGCCGGAGTCGCGCATGGCGCTCACATAGGCGCGCTGTTCGGCGCTCAGTCGCGTCCCCTCGAGGAGACGCGCCATGCCGAGCACGCCGCTCAAGGGCGTGCGGAATTCGTGGCTGAGGGCGGCGAGTTGCCCCGTGCTGATCTGCTCGCCATCGGCGGCGGATCCATCGATGTGGTCGGCTGGCGTTCCCATGTCGCCAGCCTAGTCCCGCCGGATTTAACGGCCCGTCAAAGCCCTGGCTGAGGCTCGTCGTCGCGGGCCATCTCCCGCGCCAGGGCGAGCAGGGCCTGTCGCGCCCGGGAACGGGGAATCACCCGGTAGGCTTCCAGCATCTCAAGGGCGCCCGGGGTCATCAGGGCCGTGAAGGCCTCATCCGGCGGCGCGCTCTCGTGGGTCTCTTCGCCCACCAGCCAGCTCACCGTGGTCTGCAGGGCGCGGCTGGCGGCCACCAGGGTGGAACCCGAGATGCGGTTGGCGCCGCGTTCGTATTTCTGAACCTGCTGGAAGGAGACTCCCAGCCGTTCGGCCAGGTCGGACTGGCTCATGCTGAGGGATCGACGGCGGGCGCGAACCCGGGCGCCGATCGCCCGATCGACGCCGTCGACGTCCGTCTTCGCATCCGACTCCGTCAAATTCATCTCCGGCTCCATCTTGACGCTCAACCTCTGAGCGATCCCATCTGTTGGGCTATACGTTTGAAGGCGGGTGATGGACGCAGCCCCCCGCATAGCGTGTAGTGAAACCATCCATTGGGGATGAAGGGTCATGACTGAACAGGTGGAACTGCTGACCGCGCGGGAACGGGAGTGCCTGCGCCTGGTGGATCGCCATTTCAGCTCCAAGCAGATCGCCCGCGAGCTGGGGATGTCCAAGACCTCGGTGGACACCTATTGCGACCGCGCGCGGCGCAAGCTGGGGGTCAATGACCGCTACCACGCAGCCCGACTGCTGGCTGACCATGAGCGGGAGGGCGGGGCTGCGGCCGGGCCTGTCCTGATCGCGTCAGGACAGGACACAGTCAGGACAGACCGATCGCCGCCGGCATGGTCGGGTGAAGCCTCATCAGGAGGCGAGACCCATGAAGCACTGGAATGGCGAGGATCGGCGGGCGTCGGTGAACCGGGCCCTGCACCTCAGACGCGAGATCGAGGCCTTCGAGGAAAAGTGGCCGAAACCCTCGCCGCAGGCGGAGTCGATGCCGGGCTTCGCCTGGGACCAGCTGGAGCGTCAGCTGACGGATCTGGCGGCCTCGTCGGTCCAGGCCGACATGGTGACGCATCTGGTGTCGGCCACACGCAAGCTGGCGGCGTTCAAGCCCCCGGAAATGGTGATGCGGGAAATCCTCTGCCTCACCTGGGTGCTGCTGGACGAGAACTTCCATCCTGGCGAAACGGCAGCACCGGCGGCCTAGGCCCGACCGCGCGGATCGGCCTGATCCTCGCCATCGCCATCGGTTCGGCCCTCGCCTTCGGGGGCGTTCTGGCGGGGCTTCAGGCCTTGTCCACGCTGGTCTGACCACCGCCGAGGGGCGCTGACGCGCACCCCCCGGTGTCGCCAGCGCCACCGACCTAACCGAAGATCACCCCAACATTCCCCCGGCGCACAGCCGGCGGGACGGAGAGACCCCATGCTCAAGCAACGCCGCATGTACGCCGACCAGGTCGCCGCCAGCCTCTTCGAGGCCGAAACCGCCATCGACGCCGCCCTGGCCAAGACCGCCGCCCTGGCCGGCGTCATGCCGGGCCTGCGGGCCCAGGCCGGCCTCTCGGCCCTGATCGGGCAGGAAGCCGTCGAATGGACGAGCCGCTCCATCAGCGCCCTGGCTGAGGCCCGCCGCGCGGTCATTGAGGCCCACAAGGAGCTGAGCATCGCCCAGAAGCAGATTGGCCTGGGCGCCGTGCTCTATGGCGACGGGGCGCCCAAGCCCGGCGAACCCATCCATGCGCCGTCCCTGCGCGCTGTTGGCGAGACCAACGCCGCCTGATCAGCCCCACCCTGTTGAGGCCGGCGCCTATGATTGGGGGCCGGCCTCTGCCACCCTGGCGGGCGTGAACCGACCTGGGGGCCCCTGCCTTGTATTTCGCCGTTCTCCCGCAGCAGATCTGGTTCATCGCCATGATCCTGGTGTCCGGCGCCGCGCTCTGGCGGGGCGGGATTCCGGAAAAGCGGGTGGCGGTGGCCAATGTGGCCGCCTGGTTCCTGACGCCCCTGGCCTACGACCGTGACGCCCTGGGGCTCCAGTGGGGCGTGCTGGGGGTCGATGCGCTGTTTCTGGCCTATCTGCTGTTCCTCGCCCTGACCACAGACCGCCTGTGGCTGTTGTTCGCCACTGCGTTCCAGCTCCTGGGCATCGTCACCCACGTGGCCATGGGGGTGGACGAGGGCGTGCCGGCCCTGCCCTATCGCTGGGGTCTGGTGATCTGGAGCTATCTCACCCTGACCTCCCTGGCCGTGGGCGCCTGGGTTCATCGGGATCAACCGGCCAGGACGCTCGACCCCTCGGCGGAAACCCGGCGGTAGATCAGCGCCTCGGCCAGATGCACCCGCCGGACTGACTCCACCCCCTCCAGATCGGCGATCGTTCGCGCCAGCCGCAGGGTGCGGGTCCAGCCCCGGGCGGTCAGGCCCGCCCCCTCGGCCGCCCTGGACAGCAGGGCGCGGGCGGGGTCGTCCAGATTGGCGATCGCCTCCAGCCGCTCCCCTGAGGCCTGGGCGTTCAGCGGCGCGGCGCTCTCGCCTGCGGTCGCGGCCCGCTCCAGCTGGACCTGTCGCGCCTGGGCCACCCGGGCGGCAGCCTCGGCGGTGCCGGCGGCCGGGGGCGGCAGGGCCATGTCAGCGGCGGTGACGGGGGGCACTTCAACCACCAGGTCCATGCGGTCCATCATCGGGCCGGAGATCTTGCGCTGATAGTCGCTCTGGCAGCGGGGCGCCCGACCGCAGGCGCCGCGGCCCGGCCCGCCGACGCCACACCGGCAGGGATTCATCGCCGCCACCAGCTGGAATCGCGCCGGATAGCGCACATGGGCGTTGGCCCGGGCCACCACCACCTCGCCGGTCTCGAGCGGCTGACGCAGGCTGTCCAGGGCCTGGGCGGAAAACTCCGGCAGTTCATCAAGGAACAGCACGCCGTTGTGCGCCAGGGAGATCTCGCCGGGCTTGGCCTTGAGGCCGCCGCCGGTGAGCGCAGCCATGCTGGCTGAGTGGTGAGGCGTACGGAAGGGCCGTTGGCGGGTCAGCTCGCCCTTGGCGATCAGGCCGGCCACCGAGTGGATCATGGAGGTCTCAAGCAGCTCGGCCGCCGACAGGGGCGGCAACAGGCCGGGCAGCCTGGCGGCCATCATCGACTTGCCCGATCCGGGCGGGCCCATGAACAGCAGGTTGTGGCCGCCGGCCGCGGCGATCTCCAGGGCGCGCTTGGCGTTCTCCTGCCCCTTCACATCGCGCAGATCCGGGACGCGCTCGCCCTCCACCACCGGACCGGGCTGCGGCGGCGACAGGATCTGGGTCCCGCGGAAGTGGTTAACCAGGGCGATCAGGGACGGCGCGGCCAGGATGCGGGTGTCACCGGACCAGGCGGCTTCAGCCCCGCAGGCCTCGGGACAGATCAGGCCCAGCTCCATCCCGCCGGCGGCCACGGCGGCCGGCAGGGCCCCGGCCACCTGGACGATGCGGCCGTCCAGGGACAGCTCCCCTACCGCCGCCCAGCCGGTCAGGGCGTCCGGCGGGATGATCCCCATGGCCGACATGACCGCCAGCGCGATGGGAAGGTCATAGTGGCTGCCCTCCTTGGGAAGGTCGGCCGGCGCCAGATTGACGATGATGCGGCGGGCCGGCAGGGCGAGGCCCAGGCCGGCAAAGGCCGCCCGCACGCGCTCCCGGCTCTCGGCCACGGCCTTGTCGCCCAGGCCGACCACCACGAAGGCCACCGCCCCGCCCGTCAGCTGGACCTCGACGTCCACCCGGCGGGCCTCGACCCCGTCGAAGGCCACTGTCACCACGCCCGCCATGGCGCTCTTCCCCCGCGACGCCCTCGCCTCAAGGGCTCTCAGGGGCGAGTTTATCCACAGAGCCGCAGTCGCCGCGGCCCAGACCACGAACAAAAATAGAACACAACGGGAAGCTGCGACAAGAGCGAAATGCGCGGAGGCGATTGAACGGCTATCCTATGCCCCGGCGCGGATCGCCTCCACCCGCGCCCACATCAGATCGGTGGCGTCGATGCCGGTGAACTTCTGCAAGGACCGCGCGCCGGTGGGCGAGGTGACATTGATCTCGGTAAGGTAGTCGCCGATCACGTCGATCCCGACAAACAGCAGGCCGCGGGCCTTCAGCTCCGGGCCGATGATGCCGCAGAGCTCCCGGTCCCGGGCCGTCAGCTCGACCGCCTCGGCCCGGCCGCCGACTCGCAGGTTGGAGCGGATCTGGCCTGCGCCCGGCACCCGGTTGATCGCTCCCACCGGTTCGCCATCCACCAGCAGGATGCGCTTGTCGCCCTTTGTGACGTCGGGCACGAACTTCTGGATGATGACGGGCTCGCGGCCGATAGCGGCGTGCAGCTCGAGCAGCGCGTCAAGATTGGGATCATCGGCCAGCAGGCGCGCCACGCCCGAGCCACCGTGCCCGTGCAGGGGCTTCAGCACGACATCCCCATGCTCGGCCCGAAAGGCGTAGATGGCGTCGATATCCGAGGTGATCAGGGTCGGCGGCTGCACCCCTGGAAATGTGGTGACGAACAGCTTTTCCGGGGCGTTACGCACCTCGGTGGGGTTGTTGACCACCAGGGTCTTGGGGTGGATGGCGTCAAGGATGTGGGTGGCGGTGATGTAGGCCATGTCGAAGGGCGGGTCCTGGCGCAGCAGGACCACGTCCATCTCCGCCAGGTCGCGTCGCTCCCACGCCCCGAAGGCGGCATGGTCGCCCTTGACGTCCTGAACCCGCACAGAGCGGCCGCTCGCCGTGACCCGGCCGTTTTCCAGGGACAGCTTGTCGGGGGTGTAGACCCACAGGCTGTGGCCCCGGGCCTGGGCGCTGAGCATCATCTGGAAGGTCGTGTCCCCCTCGATGTTGATCGATTCTAGGGGGTCCATCTGGACGGCGACCTTCAATGCCATGACGCGCTCCTGGTTCAACGGCTGTCCCGACATAGGCGGCGGCGGGCGAGAGCGCCAGGGCCGGGCGCCTCAGTTCAGCCTGAGCCGGACCCGCTCGCGCTGGACCCGGGCGGCCAGGGCGGCCCCATGATCCAGCTCTCCGGCCCGCGCCAGGGCTTCCAGCGCTCCGGCCAGGGCGCCCTGTCCCTCCCGGGCGGTGGCCACGTCCAGCCAGGGTCGATGATCCTGGGGGTCGAGCAGCGCCCGACGCAGGGCCGCCCGCTCGGCCCGACCATAGTCGCCCGCCGCCGCGGCGCGGGCGAAGATGTTGTTCTGCAGACGGATCAGGACGGCGCGGTCGGCCGCCGGCGCCATCAACAGGTCCAGCCGGTCGGCCACATTCGGGGTCAGGCCCGCATGCAGCGCCCGGCGGGTCAGCTCCGAGGGCAGAACCACCCGGCCCTCACTGAACGGATCGAGCGCCAGGGGCCCCTCCGGGGTGTCGATGCGCAGCAGGAAGTGGCCGGGGAAATCGACGCCCTTGACGTTCAGCCCCCCCAGCTTGGCCACGTGCAGATAGAGGATGCCCAGAGTCACCGGCAGGCCCTTCCGCCTCTGGGCCACGGCGATGATGTCGGCGTTGTCGGGATCATCATAGGTGAAGAGGTCCCCGGAGAGGCGCAGGTCGCCGGACATGGTTTCAGCCAGCGCCTCCTCCTGACTCTCCCGCCGGAGCCGGGCGGTCAGGCGCTCGACGCCGACGGCGGCCAGGTCTTGCACGACCTGAGGATCGCGGGCCGGGTCATCGTGGATGGCGCAGGCGATGGCGGCCTCCAGCAGCGGGAAGTCCTCGCCTGGTCCCAGGCGCCCGGCCTCAGCGATCAGCGCCTCAGCCTCATCGCGGGTCATGCATCCCCCCTCACGCCCCACTCCAGGCGTCCGGGCGATGCTGCGGCAGCCGTCCGGGCGCCAGGGCGATCAGGTCCAGCCGCACCGCCATGGCCTTCAGCCGGGGGCGTCCCCCGGCCACAGCCGCGCCGGCCCGGCGCAGGCGATCACGCTGCTCAGGCGCGACGGCGGCCAGGGCGTCGGCCAGGGTGAGCCGGCTCTTGACCTCCACCACCGCCAGCACGCCGCCCTTCTGGGCCAGGAGGTCGATTTCGCCGAGGCGGGTGCGAAGGCGGAAGCCGAGAATCCGGTAGCCCTTGAGCATCAGCCAGATCGCCGCCCAGACCTCGGCCCGGCGGCCGCTGCGGCGGGCCAAGGCCCCACGAAGCTGGCGCGTCCCCGCAGCTTGGCCGGGCTCAGGCTTCGGCATCGGCCTGATCCGCCTTCAGCTCGAGCGCCCGGCGGTACAACTCCCGGCGGGGCAGGCCCAGCGCCCGGGCCACCTCACCGGCCGCCTCGGCGGGCTTCAGCCGGACCAGGGCCTCACGCAGGGCGAGATCCGCATCGGCCGCGGTCGCCTCCATCTCTCGCCCAGGCCCCACCAGAATGACGATCTCGCCCTTCGGGGCCTGCAGGGTGGGATCGGCCGCCAGGACGTCCAGCGGCCCGCGCACCACCGTCTCGTAGAGCTTGGTCAGCTCGCGGCAGACTACCGCCTCCCGTGGCCCGAACACCTGGGCCATGTCGGCCAGGCTGTCCCCCAGCCGCGAGGCGCCCTCGAAGAAGACCAGCGTCGCCCGCACCCCGGCCACCTCCTGGAGGAAGCTGCGCCGGGCCGCGCTCTTGGGGGGTGGAAAGCCGGCGAACAGGATGCGGTCGGACGGCAGGCCCGCCACCGACAAGCCCGCCAGCAGGGCCGAGGCGCCTGGGATGGGGTGGACGGGAAAACCGGCGGCGGCGGCTTCGCGCACCAGACGATAGCCGGGATCGGAGATCAGCGGCGTGCCGGCGTCCGACACCAGGGCCACCCGCCCGCCCTGCTCCAGCACCGCCAGGGCCTTGGGTCTGGCCCGTTCGGCGGCGTGCTCGTCGTGGCGCTCCATCTTCCCGGAGATCTTGAAAGCCGACAGCAGCTTTCCGGTCACACGGGTGTCCTCGGCCAGGATCAGATCCGCGGCGGCGAGTACATCCAGAGCGCGTAGTGTGATGTCTCGCAGATTCCCGATAGGCGTCGCGACAATGTACAGACCCGGCGCCAGAGGCGCGTCGGACAGGGCGGGCGGATCGACGGAATGGGCCATGGGACAAGGGTTCGCCGGTCGGAGCCCGCAAAGCAAGCGTCGCCTTCAGACCAGCAGCCGTTGCACCACATGGTCAAGCAGTAGCCGCCCAGCCGGGGTGACGCGCAATCTAAAGTTGTCTTCTTCCAGCAGGCCGGTCCCTGTAAGGGATTTGACCCGGGCATGGTCCGGCGACAGCCCAAGAGGCGCCACTTCTGCGAAAGTGACTCCCGGCCAGATCCGCAAGCCGCTGATGACCCGCTCCTCGGCGGCGGCGGCCGGCGAGAGGGCTTCAAGTCTGACGAAGCCGCGACCTGATTCGGCTGCCTGGGCGATATAGGCCGCCGGGCGCGCCATCGCCTCGGTGGCGTTGCGGACGCCGTCCATCGTGATCCGGCCATGGGCGCCGGGCCCGACGCCCACATAGTCGAGCCCCCGCCAGTAGACGAGATTGTGCCGCGAGCGGGCGGCCTCGCCCCGGGCATGGTTGGAAACCTCATAGGCCTCGAATCCAGCAGCCTCGAGGACAGCCTGGGTGGTGTCGTACAGGGCTGCGCCGAGCTCATCATCGGGGGGCGTGAACTGGCCCCGACGCACGGCGCGGTCAAAGGCGGTGCCGGCCTCGATGGTCAGCTGATAGGGCGAGACATGCTCAGGCCCATAGGACAGCGCCTCTCGCAGTTCGGCCTCCCAGGCCTCGGGCGTCTGGCCGGGGCGGGCGTAGATCATGTCCAGTGACAGGCGCGGAAAGGTTCTGGCGGCCATCTCCAGGGCGCGGCGGGCGGCGCCGGCGTCGTGGTCGCGGCCGAGGAAGGTCAGGGCGGCGTCGTCCAGGGCCTGCACCCCCAGGGACAGACGCCCCACGCCGGCCTCGGCCAGGGCGGCGAACCGGCTCGCCTCGGCGTCAGTGGGATTGGCCTCCAGGCTCACCTCAAGGTCGGCGGCCGGGGTCCACAGACCCCGCGCGGTCTCCAGCACCTTCGCCACCGCGGCCGGATCCATCAGGGACGGCGTCCCGCCCCCGAAGAAGACCGAGACCAGGGTGCGGGGGCCGGTCAGGAAAGCCTGGGCTTTCAGGTCGTCGAGGATGGCGGCCACCAGGGCCGCCTGCTCATCGGCGCGGCCCCGGTCTCGATAGACGTTGAAGTCACAGTACGGGCAGATCCGCGCGCAATAGGGCCAGTGGACATAGACCCCCAGGGGGGTCGCTGGGCTCGTCAAAGCAGGGCGGCCTTGAGCTTGGCGAAGGCCAGCGCCCGGTGGCTCATGGCGTCCTTGGCGGCCGGCTCCATCTCGCCGAAGGTCTCCTGCCCGCCTTGGGGAACGAAGATGGGATCATAGCCGAATCCCCGATCGCCCCGTCCGGGGAAAACCAGCTGGCCGTCGAGCCGGCCCTCCACCACCAGGGCAGGCCCCTCATCGGGCCAGGCCACCGCCAGGGCGCAGGTGAACCAGGCGGCGCGGTCCTTGAGGCCTGTGGCCTCCAGCCGTTCCTCCACCTTGGCCATGGCCAGGCCAAAGTCCTTGTCCGGCCCCGCCCAGCGGGCCGAATAGACCCCGGGCGCCCCGTCCAGGGCCGCGACGCTGAGCCCGGAATCGTCGGCCAGGGCGATCAGGCCGGCCCCCCGGGCGGCCGCCCGGGCCTTGAGCAGGGCGTTGCCGACAAAGGTGGTCTCGGTCTCCTCCGGCTCAGGCAGGCCAAGCTCGCCGGCGGTGACCAGCTCGAAACGGTTCTCCAGGATCGCCGCCAGCTCGCGGGCCTTGCCGGGATTGTGAGTGGCCACCACCAGCCGGGCGCCGGGTTCAAGCTTCAGGGCCATCGGCCATCCTTTCGTGAGACGGGGCGAACATAGGCAGCGCAGGCGCGCCCGGCAAACCGCCAGGCTCCTGGCGACGGCCAGTCCCGCGAGATGACAGATCGTTCACTTCGTTACGACGTTTTAATATCGATATTCGATAATTTTCTTGATCGAAAAACGGCATGCCCGTATCGACTAACGACATGGAGCCCCGGCGCTCCACGCCACCTTCCCCGCCTCCGGGCGACCCTCAATAAAGGACTTGAACCCATGCCCCGCTTCGCCTTCTCCAACGGTTTTGAACGCTTCGCCCTGGCCTGCGCCCTGTGCCTCGCCGTCCTGCCCATCGTCACCGTGGTCGCCGGCGCGGGCATCCTCTAGTCTGCGGCTGGGATTAGGCGGGGCTAGGACATCATGCGCGCTCTGGGGCCAGGCTCGGTATCGAGCTTTCTGAAGATCATCCTCGACGTGGTCTATGCGGCCCTCTGGATCGGGGTGACCGTCGTCGGCGTCCTGATGCTGGCGGCCCTGCTCTTCTCCTTCAACCCCGAGCTGCTCGCCGATATCGCGGTCACGGCCGGAGGTGAGGAGATCGAAAACCGCGGCCCGGTGGTGACGCTGGGCCTGCTGGCGGCGGTGGTCTATATGGGCGGCGTCCTGGTGATCGTGGCCCAGCTGCGCAAGATCTTCGCCACTTTGACCGCCGGCGACCCCTTCCACCCCGACAATGTGCGCCGCCTGCGCATGGTGGGCCTGATCCTGGCGGCGCTCGAGCTTGGCCGCTACGCCTTCTGGGCCCTGTCCAGCGCCATCCTGCCTGACTCCAACGCCGTGGAGCCCTCGCTCAGCCTGACGGCCTGGTTCTCGGTCCTGGTGGTCTTTGTCCTGGCCGAGGTGTTTCGCGAGGGCGCCCGCCTGCGCCGCGAAGCCGAACTGACCATCTGAGGAGCGCCACAGTGCCCATCCGCGTGCTTCTCGACCGCGTCCTTCTGGAACGGCGCATGTCGCTCACCGAACTGGCCGATCGGGTCGGGGTGACCATCGCCAATCTGTCGATCCTGAAAACCGGCAAGGCCCGGGCCGTGCGGTTCTCCACCCTGGCGGCCCTGTGCCGCGAGCTGGACTGCCAGCCGGGCGACCTGCTGCACTATGAGCCAGGCCCCGGGGACGAGGACTTTGGCGAGGAGGACTAGCCCCGCCCGACAACCGATGTTGCATCGCGACAACACATCGGCGTGATATTGCGGCGCAGCTGTCAGTTTTTCCCACACCCCCGTTGCGGGGAATGGGCCTTAGGCCTATGTGCAGTGCAACATTTTGCACTGCACAAAGGGGCAGAACATGTTTGCAGCGATCGAACGCTTCCTGACCCGCTGGATGGCGCCGCTGGCCAATGAACTGGCCCGCATGCCGCCCTCGGCCCAGCGCGACCTGCTGATCGGCCTCTAGGGACGCAAGTCCTTTCGGCCTCAGCCTGAGGTTCAGAAGACCAGAACGGCCGGTTGCGGACCCCGCAGCCGGCCGTTTTTGCTTTTGCGGCGAGCCTCACCTTGGGATGAGCACGCCGGCCAAGACCGGAGCCCGCCTCCTGCCGTCATGGTCGGGCTTGACCCGACCATCCATGAACACAGGGCTGGCCTCAGTGCGCATAGACCCTCCGGTCAAGCCCGAGGGAGACGGGGTTGGCTGGCGATCCAGCCGTGGCCCCCGTTAGCGGGCGACGGCGGCCAATTGCAGGGCGAAGAGTTCGTCCATGCCCTTGCGGGCGAGGCCGAACAGGGCGTCGAACTCGCCTTGCGTAAAGCCGCGCTTCTCGCCGGTGGCCTGAATCTCGACGATGTCGCCGGCCCCGGTGAGCACGAAGTTGGCGTCGGCCTCGGCGTCGGAGTCCTCCTCATAGTCCAGGTCCAGGACTGGGGTGTCCTGATGGACGCCGCAGCTGACCGCGGCCACCTGGTCGAGGATCGGATCGGCGGTGAGCACGCCTTCATCCATCAGATAGCGGGTGGCCAGGCGCAGGGCGACCCAGGCGCCGGTGATCGAGGCGGTGCGGGTGCCGCCATCGGCCTGGATCACATCGCAGTCGAGGGAGATCTGCCGCTCGCCCAGCGCCTTCATGTCGGTGACGGCCCGCAGGGAGCGGCCGATCAGCCGCTGAATCTCTTGGGTGCGGCCCGACTGCTTGCCCTGGGCGGCCTCACGACGGCCGCGGGTGTGGGTGGCGCGCGGCAGCATGCCGTACTCCGCGGTCACCCAGCCCTGGCCCTTCCCGCGCAGGAAGGGCGGCACGCCCTCCTCCAGGCTGGCGGTGACGAGCACCTTGGTGTGACCGAAGCTGACCAGGCAGGAGCCTTCGGCATAGCGGTTGACCCCGGTCTCCAGGGTGACCGCGCGCAGCATGTCGGGGGCGCGTTGGGAGGGGCGCATGGCGAGAACCTTTCCTGAGGTCGTGAGCGGCGTGATAACAAGAACGCCAGGGCGCCGCGTCACTTGCACGGTCGTGGCGCGCGCTTATCCTAAAACTTGAACCGCCCGTCCATGGGCCCCCGCAACAGGTGAAGGCTCCGGCCGCCAGAACGTGAACACACCACTGCTCTCCCGCGGGCCCTCGCTCGCCGAACTGGACGAGCGGGCGCGCGACATCTTCCGCCGCATCGTCGAGAGCTATCTCGACACCGGCGACCCCGTCGGCTCACGAACCCTGTCGCGGGGCGGCGTCTCTCTGTCGCCGGCCTCGATCCGCAACACCATGCAGGACCTGACCCAGCTGGGCCTGCTGGGCGCCCCCCATTCCAGCGCCGGGCGTCTGCCCACCCATGCGGGTCTGCGCCTGTTCGTCGACGGCCTGCTGGAGGTCGGCGATGTGGGGGAGGACGAGCGCCGCCTGATCGAGACCCGGCTGCGGGTCCAGGGGCGCAGCTTCGAAGAGGCCCTCAATGAGGCCTCGTCCCTGCTGTCGGGCCTGGCCGGCGGCGCGGGCGTGGTGGTGACGCCGGTGCGCGACGCCGAGGTCAAGCATGTGGAGTTCGTCGCCCTGGGCGGCGACCAGGCCCTGGCCATCATGGTGTTCGAGGACGGCACGGTGGAGAACCGGCTGATGGCGCTGGGCGCCGGGGTCACGCCCTCGTCCCTGCAGGAAGCCTCGAACTTCCTCAACACCCGCGCCCGGGGGAAGACCCTGGACGACGCCCGCAGCGAGATCAGCCAGGACCTCGACCGCGCCCGCCGGGAGCTGGACGACAAGGCCGCCCGCCTGGTGGAGGACGGCCTGGCCGCCTGGGGCGGCGGCGACGGCGCCAACCGAGCCCTGATCGTCCGGGGTCGGGCCAACCTCCTGGGGGACCGGGACGCCCTGGAGGATCTCGAGCGGGTGCGCATGCTGTTCGACGATCTCGAACAGAAGGAACAGATGATCGGCCTGCTGGATGGGGTGCGCGAGGCGCAAGGGGTGCGCATTTTCATCGGCGCCGAAACCCGTCTGTTTTCGCTTTCGGGTTCCTCCGTGATCGCTGCGCCCTATATGACGGGGCGTCAGAAGGTTCTGGGCGCGATCGGGGTGATCGGCCCAACTCGCCTGAACTATGCCCGGATCATCCCCTTGGTGGACTACACCGCCAAGGTGCTGGGCCAGGTGATGAATGCGTAAGGAAGTAGAGAATGTCCGACGATCACACGCCGGCTGAGACCGAGGCCGTCGCCGACGCCGCCATCGAGATGATGGAGGCCCTGAAGGCCGAGAACGCCTCGCTGAAGGAACAGGTGCTGCGGTTCGCCGCCGAGGCCGAGAACACCAAGCGCCGGTCTGAGCGCGAGGCCAATGACGCCCGGGCCTATGCCATTCAGAAATTCGCCCGCGACCTGCTGGGCGCCGCCGACAACCTGTCCCGCGCCACGGCGGCCGCGCCGTCCGACCTGGACGATCCGGCGGTGAAGAACTTCGTGCTCGGCGTCGAGATGACCGAAAAGGCGCTGCAGACCGCCTTCGAGAGCAACGGGCTGAAGAAGATCGAGCCGCCACGGGGCGAGAAGTTCGACCCCCATAAGCACCAGGCCATGATGGAGCAGCCGGCGCCCGACGTGGCCGCGGGCGGCGTCCTGCAGACCCTGCAGACTGGCTACGAGCTGTTTGGCCGCATCGTGCGCCCGGCCATGGTGGTGGTCGCCGCCAAGGGCTCGGGCGCAGATCTGGCGCCCGCGCCGGCTGACAGCGCCGGGGCCAATCCCTATGCGGCGAGCGAGGCCGAGGAGGCCGGCGGGTCGGTGGACACCAAGGCCTGAGACAGAACCGCCGCCATCGGCCCGGCCAGGGCTTTCCCAGGCCGGGCAAATGAGTAAAGTCCCAAGTCCCCTCCACCCGGGGGGCGCCGGCGAATCGTCTCGGCGGCGCAGGGAGGTTCGGACGGAATCATGAAGCTGACGATCGAACGGGCGGCGCTCCTCAAGGCGCTGGGTCATGTGCAGAGCGCCGTCGAGCGGCGCAACACGATCCCGATCCTGTCCAATGTGCTGCTCTCGGCCGAGGGCGAACGCCTGAGCTTCTCGGCCACGGACCTTGACCTCGAGATCACCGACGAGGCCCTGGCCCAGGTCGACCAGCCTGGCCAGATCACCGCGCCGGCCCACACCCTCTATGAGATCGTGCGCAAGCTGCCGGAAGGCGCCGACGTCTCCCTGAGCTTCACCGGCGAAGACCCCCGCCTGACGGTCCAGGCCGGCCGCTCGCGCTTCAACCTGCCGGTGCTGCCGGCTGGGGACTTTCCGGTCATGTCGGCCGAGGGCCTGTCGGGCCGCATCGGCGTGGACGTGAACGAACTCATTCGCCTGATCGACAAGACCCGCTTCGCCATCTCCACCGAGGAGACGCGCTACTATCTGAACGGCCTCTATCTGCACGTGGTCAATGACGGCGGCGTCCAGAAGCTGCGGGCCGTGGCCACCGACGGCCACCGGCTGGCGCTCGCCGAAATGCCCGCCCCGGAGGGCTCGGTGGGGGCGCCTGGCGTCATCGTACCGCGCAAGACCATCGGCGAGGCGCGGCGCCTGCTGGATGACGCCGGCGAGCAGATCGACCTGCAGCTCTCGCCCCAGAAGGTCCGCTTCGAGCTGGGCGGCGCGGCCCTGACCTCCAAGGTCATCGACGGCTCCTTCCCCGACTATGGCCGGGTGATCCCCAAGGACAACGACCGCATCCTGCGGGTGGACAACAAGCTGTTCGCCAAGGCCGTCGACCGGGTGGCCACCATCTCGGCCGAGAAGAGCCGTTCCGTGCGCATGGCCATCGAGCCTGGCCGCATCATCCTGACGGTCCGCAACATGGAGGCCGGCCAGGCCGTCGAAGAGATCGAGGCCGACTATTCCGGCGAGGCCTTCGAGCTGTCCTTTAACGCCCGCTACATCCTGGACGTCACCGACCAGATCACCGCCCCGGAGGCCGAGTTCCGCTTTGGCGGCCCCAATGATCCGGCCCTGGTGCTCGATCCGGCCGATAGCGACGTGCAGTACGTCCTGATGCCGCTGCGGGTCTAGAGCGCGTTCAGACCACCTTCAGGCCCAGCCCGGTCAGGAGCTGGGCCGCCTGGGCCTTGGAGATGAAGGCGCCTCGGAACCGGCTGGCGTCGGAAAGCTGAAGCGCCCCCAGATCTGCGCCCCGCAGATCGGCGCCCTCGAACCGCGCCTGCGCCAGATGGGCGTCGCGCAGATTGCACTCGATCAGCACCGCCTCGCGGAAATCGCAGCCGGCCAGGTCCGCGCCCTGCAGGTTCAGCGCCTCAAGCTCGGTCTTGCGGAAGCTCACCCCCCGCAGGTGCGCATTGACCAGCAGGCAGCGGGCGAAGGTGAGGCCCAGCGCGCTGACCTCCTGAAACTGCGCCCCGGTCAGCTTGCAGTCGGCCAGGTGCGCCGCCGCCAGCCGCGCCCCCCTCCATGACGTGTTGTTGAGATCGCAGCCTTCAAAGCGCGCCTCGGTGAGGTCGGCGTTGGCGAAACGCGCCAGGCCCGCCCGGCAACGGGCGAAGACGCATCCCGCCAGATCCAGCCCCGAAAGATCGGCCTCTCCCAGGTCCCAGCCCACGAACCGGCTCGCCCCATGGGCGGCCAGGATCCCGGCCACCGCGCCGCTGTCAGCCCGGCCCTGCGGCGGCGGCGGCTCGAACAGGGGGGCGTCACGGGTCATGACGCACCGCTATCCAAGCCCGGCCCCCGCCGCAAGGCGGCGCCCGTTACTCACCCGCCGGTTTGCGGGCCACGTCGAGGCTCATCTCGGCGCGCAGGCGGCGAGCGGCCTCCACCATGGCGGCCACGGCGGGCTTCACCTCGGCCCAGCCGCGGGTCTTCAGGCCGCAATCGGGATTGACCCACAGCTGGTCGGCCGACAGGCGCTGGCCCGCCAGGCGCAGCAGGTCGGCCATCTCGCCGACTGACGGCACGCGGGGCGAATGGATGTCATAGAGGCCAGGGCCGATCTGGGCCGGATAGCGATAGTCCGCAAAGGCCTCCAGCAGCTCCATCTGCGAGCGCGCGGTCTCGATGGAGATGACGTCGGCGTCCATCTGGCCGATGGCGCCGATGATCTCGTTGAACTCCGAATAGCACATGTGGGTGTGGACCTGGGTCGCAGGCCCCGCCACCGCCGCGCTGAGCCGGAAACAGTCCACCGTCCAGGCCAGATGCTCAGCCTGCGCCGCCCGGCGCAGGGGCAGGCCCTCGCGCAGGGCCGCCTCGTCAATCTGGATGATCACCGCCCCGGCCGCCTCCAGGTCGGCCACCTCGTCGCGGATGGCGAGCGCAATCTGCCGGCAGGTCTCCGAGCGCGGAATGTCGTCGCGGACGAAGGACCACTGCAGGATGGTCACCGGCCCGGTCAGCATCCCCTTCACCGGCCGGACGGTGAGGGACTGGGCGTATCGCCACCAGTCGACGGTCATCGGACGGGGTCTGGCCACATCCCCATAGATGATCGGCGGGCGAACGCAGCGCGAGCCATAGGACTGCACCCAGGCGTGCTCGGTGAAGGCGAAGCCCGACAGCTGCTCGCCGAAATACTGCACCATGTCGTTGCGCTCGAACTCCCCATGCACCAGCACGTCGAGGCCTGCGCTCTCCTGCCAGCGGATCGCCATGCGCGTCTCGTCCTCCAGGAAGGCCTGGTAGGCGCCGGGCTCCAATCGCCCCCTGGCCTGGTCGGCCCGGGCCCTGCGCACCGCCTGGGTCTGGGGGAAGGAGCCGATGGTGGTGGTGGGATAGGCCGGGAGGTTCAGGACCTGGGCCTGCAGGGCCAGCCGCTCGGCCACCGGCGCGGCCCGGTCGGCCATCTGCGGCGTCACGGCCGCCATCCTCGCCTGGACCGCCAGGTCGCGGACCTTGGGCGAGGCCCGGCGGGCGGCCAGGGCGGCGTCGGAGGCGGCCAGGGCGTCGGCGACGCTTGCGCGTCCCTCGTTCAGGGCGCGGGCCAGGAGGGCGAGCTCCTCCAGCTTCTGGACGCCAAAGGCCAGCCAGCTCGCCACCTCGGGATCGAGTCTGGTCTCAGCGGTCAGGTCGATGGGGGCGTGCAGCAGAGAGCAGGACGGCGCCAGCAGGACCCGCCGGCCGCTGGTGACCACCGGCTCCAGTCGGTCCAGCAGGGCCGTGAGATCGGCCCGCCAGATATTGCGCCCGTCCACCACGCCCAGCGACAGGACAAGATCGGGGCGGGCCTTGGCCAGGGTGGGATCCAGGTCGCCGGGTCCGCGGACCAGGTCGAGATGCAGCCCCGCCGCCGGCAGGGACAGGGCGAGGTCGAGATTGTCATCCACGGCGGCGAAATAGGGGGTCAGCATCAGCTTCAGCCCCGGCGCGGCCTCGGCAAGGCGCTCATAGGCGCGGGCGAAGGCGGCGCGGTCGGTGTCATCGAGGTCCAGCGCCAGGGCCGGCTCGTCCATCTGCACCCAGTCGGCGCCCGCCGCCGCCAGCCGACGCAGAACCTCCCCGTAGACGGGCAGCAGCGCGTCCAGCAGGTCACGGGGGTCTGAGCCGTCCTTGGCCTTGGCCAGCTTCAGCCAGGTGACCGGCCCGATCAGCACCGGCCGGGTGTGACGGCCCTGGGCGCGGGCCTCAAGGAATTCGTCCACCGGCTTGGTGGAGGCCAGATCAAAGGTCTGACCGGCCGCCACCTCGGGCGCCAGATAGTGATAGTTGGTGTCAAACCACTTGGTCATTTCGCAGGCCACGGCGTCCTGACCGCAGCAGCCGGTCTCCTGCTCGCCCGACCGGGCGCCGCGGGCCATGGCGAAATAGAGTTCCAGCCCCCGGGCGCCGGCGAAGCGCGGCGGGACGGCGCCGACCATCAGGGTGGCGTCGAGCACCTGGTCGTAGAGCGAGAAGTCGTTGCTGGGCAGAATGTCGACCCCCAGTTCGGCCTGGCGGGCCCAGCCCTCGCGGCGGAGGTCGGCGGCGGTCTGGAGAAGGCTGGCCTGTTCGAGGCGGCCGGACCAGAAGCGCTCCAGGGCGGTCTTGAGCTGGCGGCGGGGGCCGATACGGGGAAAGCCGAGATTGGCGACCAGGACGGGTTGAGCAGCGGGCATGGAATCTCCTTCGCCGGCGCAGGACGCACGGGCGGGATGTGAGGTTTGATTTGGGACTGGGGCTTCGGGACGGGCCGGCGGCTTAAGGGCGCCGACGGCCCCATCGCATTCGATGCGGGGGCGGGATCAGCTTCGGCTCTGGCGAAGGCGCCATGGCGGCCTCCCGTTCAGGTCAGGGACAGGACGGAGGCATTGCGGCAGGCGCGGACGGGCGCAAGTCGCCGCGAGACGGGAGTCCGGGCGTGCGCACGATGCGACCCGCCGGGACCCCCCGCCCGAGGACGTTATCTGACGCGGCAGGTCTCCTGGCTCGCGGGTCGAAGCGGTTGTCTGGCCTTCCCGACGGGGTCTCCGTCAGTGACACGATCGACAGCCGCTCGCCGCTTACAGTTGCGGGGACAGCTCCGGAGTCGGGCGCATGGCTAGGCCCTCACCGGATTCCCTCTTAGCTCCGGGCCCGAAAGCCCGCAGAACCGCGACCCTGACACCTAAGCCGACCGCCAAGGCGCCGTCAAGGATGATATAAAGATATCCTTATGTCATTATGGCTCTAAGCGCCCGAGATTTCGCGTCTGGCCGCCAAACCGGCTATGAGCCCTCCGTGACCCGCGCCGCCCTCACCCGCCTGACCCTCACCGACTTCCGGTCCTATGTCCGCGCCGAGCTGGCCCTGGACGGCCGGCCCGTGGTGCTGGCCGGGCCCAATGGGGCGGGGAAGACCAATCTGCTGGAAGCCGTCTCCCTGCTGACCGCCGGTCGGGGCCTGCGTGGGGCGGCCATGGCCGAGCTCGGCCGACGCCTGCCCGGCGAGGGCAAGGGGCGCGCCTGGGCGGTCGCCGCTGAAATCACCCTGGGCGAGGAGATCCTGAAGGTCGGAACCGGGGTCGAGGCGCCCGGCGCGGCGCGGCGCACCGTGCGGCTGGAGGGGGAGACCGTGACGCCGGGCCGGTTGTCGGACCTGCAGCGCCAGGTCTGGCTGACACCGGCCCAGGATCGCCTGTTCCTGGAGGGCGCCTCCGAGCGCCGCCGCTTCTTCGACCGGCTGGTCTATGCGGCCAGGCCCGGCCATGCGGCCCAGGCCAGCGCCTATGAAAAGGCCCAGCGTGAGCGGATGCGCCTGCTGACCGACGGGCCGAACGACCCCGCATGGCTGGGCGCCCTGGAGGCGCGGATGGGGCAGGCCGGCGCCCAGATGGCTCAGGCGAGAGCCGCCACCCTCACCGACCTGCAGGCGGAGATCGACAGCCGCGGCGAACGCCCCTTCCCGCAGGCGCGACTCGCCCTCACCGGGGACTGGGAGCAGATGGCGCTGCAGGGTCTCGACGCCGGCGAAATCGAGGCCCGACTGGTCTCAGCCCTGGCCGCGGCCCGGGAGCGCGACGCTAGCGCCGGCCGCGCCCTGACCGGCCCGCACCGGGGGGATCTGGCCGTCATCCACCTGGAGAAGGACCGCCCGGCCGCCGAATGCTCCACCGGCGAGCAGAAGGCGCTCATCCTGAACCTGGTCCTGGCCCAGGCGGCGAGACTTTCGCGTGCAGAATCAGCGCCAAACCCTATATTGTTACTGGATGAAGTCGCAGCACACCTGGATCGCCGTCGGCGAAGGGCCCTGTTCGACGAAATCGAGGCGCTCGGCCTGCAGGCCTTCCTGACCGGAACCGACGAGCACCTGTTCGAAGACCTTCGTGGCCGAGCCCAGGGCGTCCGGGTGGACGCTTCGGGCCTGGCCCTACTGGACGCGTAAGAAGACCCAAATGAGCGACGAAACCCAAGGCGCCGGCGAAACGCCGTCGAGCAACGGCCAGGCCGAATATGGCGCGGAATCCATCAAGGTCCTGAAGGGCCTGGACGCGGTGCGCAAACGGCCGGGCATGTATATCGGCGACACCGACGACGGGTCTGGTCTGCACCACATGGTCTATGAGGTGGTGGACAACGCCATCGACGAGACCCTGGCCGGCTATGCCAGCCGCGTCGAGGTGATCCTCAATGGCGACGGCTCGGTCACCGTCACTGATGACGGCCGCGGCATTCCGGTGGACATGCACGAGGGCGAGGGCGTCTCGGCCGCCGAGGTCATCATGACCCAGCTGCACGCCGGCGGGAAATTCGACCAGAACAGCTACAAGGTCTCCGGCGGCCTGCACGGGGTCGGCGTCTCGGTGGTCAACGCCCTGTCGGACTGGCTGAAGCTGAAGATCTATCGCGGCGGCAAGGCCTATGAGATCGAGTTCCGCCGCGGCGACACCGTCTCGCCCCTGGTGGAGACCGGCGAGGCGCCCATGCGCGAGAACGGCCTGCCGCTCTCGGGCACCGAGCTGACCTTCTATCCCTCGACCACCACCTTCGCCTTCATCGACTTCGACCGGAAGACGCTCGAGCACCGGTTGCGGGAGCTGGCCTTCCTCAATTCCGGCGTCACCATCTGGCTGAAGGACTTCCGCGGGGCCGAGCCCTTCGAAGAGGTCATGTCCTATGAGGGCGGCATCGAGGCCTTCGTCCGCCACCTGGACAAGGCCAAGACCCCGCTGATCCGCGATCCCATCGTCATCCGCGGCCGCCGCGAGAACGTTGAGATCGACCTGTCGCTCTGGTGGAACGACGGCTTCCACGAGAACGTGCTCTGCTTCACCAACAACATCCCGCAGAAGGACGGCGGCACCCACCTGGCGGCCTTCCGCTCGGCGATGACGAGGCTGATCACCTCCTATGCGGAGAGTTCTGGCGCGGCCAAACGGGAGAAGGTCTCGCTGACCGGGGAAGACGCCCGCGAAGGCCTGACCTGCGTCCTGTCGGTCAAGGTGCCGGATCCCAAGTTCTCGTCCCAGACCAAGGACAAGCTGGTCTCCTCAGAAGTTCGCCCGGCCGTGGAAGGCCTGGTCTCCGAGGGGCTGTCGACCTGGTTCGAGGAACACCCCGCCGAAGCCAAGATCATCGTCCAGAAGATCGCCGAGGCCGCCGCCGCCCGCGAGGCGGCCCGCAAGGCCCGCGACCTGACCCGGCGCAAGTCGGCCCTGGATATCACCTCCCTGCCCGGCAAGCTCGCCGACTGTTCGGAGAAGGACCCGGCCAAGTCCGAAATCTTCCTGGTGGAGGGCGACTCCGCCGGCGGCTCGGCCAAGCAGGCCCGCAACCGGGACAATCAGGCCGTCCTGCCCCTGCGCGGCAAGATCCTGAACGTCGAGCGCGCCCGCTTCGACAAGATGCTGTCGTCCGACCAGATCGGCACCCTGATCACGGCGCTCGGCGCCGGCATCGGCCGCGACGACTTCAACATCGACAAGATCCGCTACCACAAGATCGTCATCATGACCGACGCCGACGTGGACGGCGCCCACATCCGCACCCTCTTGCTGACCTTCTTCTATCGGCAGATGCCGCAGGTGATCGAGCGGGGCTACCTCTATATCGCCCGGCCGCCGCTCTATAAGGCGACCAAGGGCAAGTCGGTCCGTTACCTGCAGGACGACCCCGAGCTGGAAGCCTTCCTGGTCAATGAGGGCGTCGACGGCGCCACCCTGACGCTCGCCAATGGCGAGCGGCTGGCCGGCCCTGATCTGCACGCCCTGGTCCAGACCGCCCGCGGCGCCAAGGCCAATGTCGACCGCCTGTCTTCCCGGGCGCCGGCCTTCGCCATCGAGCAGGCGGCCCTGGCCGGCCTGCTGGGGGAAAACGGCGACCTCGAGATGGCGGCGAAACGCCTCAACCTCTACGCCGAAGAGGGCGATGGTCCCTGGAGCGGCGAGACCGCAGCCACCGGCGGCTATGTGTTCAGCCGCGTCCGCCGGGGCGTGTCCGAGCGGGTGGTTCTGGACGACCTTCTGCTGCACGCCGCCGACGCCCTGCGTCTGGCCGAACGCGCCGCCAGCATGGCCGAAACCTTCGCCTCTCCGGCCAGCTTCACCCGCCGGGACAAGGTGACCACCGTTCGTGGCCCGCTGGACCTGTTCAACGCTGTCATGGAGGCCGGTCGCCGCGGCCTGGCCATCCAGCGCTACAAGGGGCTGGGCGAGATGAACCCCGACCAGCTCTGGGAGACCACCCTGGACGCCGAGGCCCGCAGCCTACTGCAGGTCAAGGTGGCCCATGCCGACGACGCCGACGGCATGTTCACCCGCCTGATGGGCGACCTGGTCGAACCCCGCCGCGAGTTCATCCAGGAGAACGCCCTGGACGCCGAGGTGGACGTCTAGCCCCCACAAGCCTGGACAGGCCGCCCCAACTCCTGAACTCTTCGGCTCAGAGGAAACGACAGCCGGAAACCGGCAGGGAGTTGGGCCATGGCCTTTGACGAATTTGCCGAGCATGACGGCCTGGGGCTCGCCGCCCTGGTGGCCAAGGGCGAGGTCAGCCCCGCCGAGCTGGTCGAGGCCGCCATCGCGCGGGTCGAGCGGCACAACGGTGTCCTGAACGCCGTCGTCCACAAGGCCTATGACGAGGCCCGGGCCACGGCCAAAGGCAAGCTGCCCGATGGCCCCTTCAAGGGCGTGCCCTTCCTGATCAAGGACCTGGGCGCCCAGGTGAAGGGCTGGCCTCGGACCTCCGGCAGCCGGTTCGCCCAGGTGGCCGCCGATGACGCCGACAGCGAACTGGTGGCCCGCTACCGCGCCGCGGGCGTGGTCCTGCTCGGCAAGTCCAACACGCCGGAGTTCGGCATTCCCGGCGTCACCAATTCCGACCAGTTGGGGGCCTGCCGCAATCCCTGGAACCCCGACCACATCTCCGGCGGCTCGTCCGGCGGGGCGGCGTCAGCCACGGCGGCGGGCATGGTGCCCCTGGCCCACGCCAGCGACGGCCTGGGCTCGATCCGGATTCCGGCGGCCTGCTGCGGCCTGTTCGGCATGAAGATCACCCGCGACCGCACGCCCATCTGCGAAGTGGTCGATGGCGCCCTCGGCTTCTCGGTCCATCATGTGGTCAGCCGCACGGTGCGCGACTCCGCCGCCATGCTGGACGCCACCGGCTATCCGCAGGCCGGCGACCCCTTCCAGGCCCCGGCCAAGGATGGCCCCTATCTGGACGAGGTGACCAAGAGCCCAGGCCGCCTGCGCATCGCCTGGTCGGCGGAGACCCCCAGCGGTCGGCCCATCCCTGATGAGATGCTCGCCCACCTGCTGCGGACGGTGGAGCTGCTGAAGGGCCTCGGCCACGAGGTGTTCGAGAAGGGCCTTGGCGTGGACTACCGCCAGCTCTATCGCGCCCAGAGCCTGGCCAGCGCCTCGAACTTCTCGGCCAATGTGGCCCGCTGGGTGGAGAGGCTCGGCCGCGAGCCCGGCGAGGACGAACTCGGGCCCCTGGCGCGGCGCGGCTATGAGGCCGGCAAGCGGCTGAACGGCCAACAGGCCTTCTGGGGTTTCCAGCAGCTGCGCCTGATGAACCGCCAGATCCTGTCGGCCTTCGAGGATTTCGACGTCTATCTGACCCCGGTGATGAGCACGCCGGCCCCCCGGATCGACTGGCTCGACCCCAACATGGCCGACACCCGGGAGTTCGATAAGCGCCAGGCAGCCACCTACGCCACGACCCCGCCGGCCAACTTCACCGGCCAGCCGTCCATGTCCGTGCCGCTGTGGGAGTCTGAAGACGGCCTGCCCGTAGGCATGATGTTCACCGGCCGCTTCGCCGATGAGGCCACCCTCTATCGGCTGGCTGGGCAGCTGGAAAAGGAACAGCCCTGGAAGGACCGCCGCCCGGCCCTCTGGAACTGAGGCCCCAGGATCTGCGCCTTCAGAACACCACGCCGAGCTTGGCGAGCGTCAGCGCCACGCTGCCAAAGGCGACGAGGGCCACGACCTCATACCATTTGAACCAAGGACCGCTCGGCGAACGCATTCTCATAGTTTCCCCCCCGGGAGTGACAGTTCGATGTGAGCCCTTGCGGCTCAGTAGTAGGGCGCGGGCGGACGCTTGCCCGGCCAGGTCAGATAGCCGCCAGAGTCCCGGCCGGCGGCCTGGACCGGCGGGCCGGCGCAGCAGGGTCCGCTGGCCACGGCATGGCCATAGCCGCTGGACTGCTGCGAATAGCTGCGGTGCTCACTGTAGGACTGATGCTGCTCGGCATAGCCGCGCGCCTGCGGCGGCGGAGGCGGGGGCGCATAGGCGTAGCGCTCCTCGTGATAGGCCTCGCCGCGATACTGTTCCTGATACTGGCCCTGGGACTCCGCCCGCTGCTGGTAGCCGCCGCGGGTGGCGATGTCGGGACCCTGATAGCGGCGATAGTCCTGCCCATGGCCCGCTGGCGGCGCCTGGTGGGCGTAGTCGCGGGGGGCCGGGGCGGGATGACGGGGCGAGGGATGCCGCGGCGCCGGGGCGCGGGCCTGGCGGACCGGGGCCGGACGCTGACGCGCGACGGGCCTGGCCGGCGTCTGGGCGCTCTGGACGGGCTTGGCCTCAGGGCAGGCGGCCTTGGCCGGCGGGCAGGCGCAGCAGTTGGCGGCCTGCGCCGAAGGGGGCAGGGTCTCGGGAAGGCTCGCCTGACCGGCCGGCGCAGCGTCGGTCGGCGCGGCCTTCTCGGCGAAGGGCGGCTTGGGCGGACGCTCGTCGCAGGCGGCTACGACCAGGGCCAGGCCCAGGGCGGCGATGATCGACGAGACGGTACTGGTACGCATGGCGAAAACTCCCTCGACCACACGCTGCGCGTTTACACCTCATTAACGCTGTAGGATTCTCCCCTCGCGCGAAGAAAGGCCGCCACCAGGGTGTCATAGGAGGCGAACCCCTTGTAATTGCGGAACTCTGCCGTAGCGCCGCGCCAAGCTTTGGCGAAAGCCGCGAGCCGCTCGCGATCCAGGTCCAGGGTTTCCAGAGGCGCGCGCCAGATCCGGATGGTGAACAGGGCGCCGCCCGTGACGGGCAACCGCCGGAGGGTCTGGCGCTCCACCCGCAGGTGCAGGATCTGGCCGGCCTTTTCAGGCGAAATCTGCGGGATCTGCGCCCGGATCGGCGCGGAGTCCGGCGTGAACAGGGCGTCGGAATTGACCACCGTCCAGTTGCGCCGCTCCAAGATCAGGCCAGGGCGAAGGCCCGAAAAGATGCGCTCCAGCCGGCCACCGAACCGCGGCTCAAACCCGTCCACCGGGGCGTGAAGCTCAGCCAGGCTCTTGCCCAGGGCGTCCTGCGCGGTGAAGAAGCTGGGAGCGCAGAGGCTGAGCGCGGTCAATCGCCAGACCCCGTCCCGCCGCTCCATCAGGCACAGGTCGTCGGACACCCGTCGGGCGGCCGCCAGCAGAGGCGGCAGGCCCGCCTCACCGGCCTGAGCCCCCCGCACGGCGTCGACCAGCGCCAGGGCCTCGGCCTGGGCGTCGCGGGACCCTGGAGTCTCCCCCCAGACAATGACGGGATGGGCCGCCATCAGCGGGTCCTTGCGGATCGCGGGATCAGCCTCCCCGCCCTCCAGCCAGGCGGCCTCCGGGATCGGCCGCAGGCCGATGGCGAAGTCGCCGCCGGCCTCGGCCCAGGGGCTGTGGGGCAGGCTCACCTCACCCGTCTCCACCGTCCCCAGGCCAGCCAGAGCAGAAGGGCGGCCGCCTCGCCGCTCAGATTGGCCGCAAGGTCGGCCAGGTCGCCTTGCCGCCCCAGCCCCATCAGCGCCTGGGCGATTTCCACCCCGGCGCCCAGCAGAAGGATCCCGCCCAGCAGGGCCAAGCGCGGGCCGAAGGCCAGCAGGCCCAGGCCCGTCAGGACGAAATAGGCCAGGGCGTGGCGCACCTTGTCGCCGCCGAGGTCCGGCGCCGGGGTGGCGTCGGACGGCGCCAGGGACAGGAACAGGATGGCCAGCAGGCACAGGGCGAAGGCCGCCGCGCCATAGCGGCGGGCCAGGGGGGAAAGCTGCGCGCGAAACACCATGACCCTAGCTTGCACGTCAGCCACGCCGTCTCTAGCTTCGCGGCGTAAAACAGGCGTTTGAAGGATGGGTGTGATGGCGATCGAAGCGGTGATCTGGGACTTCGGCGGCGTATTCACCTCCTCGCCCTTCGAAGCCTTCGCCCGGCACGAGGCGGCCATCGGCGCGCCCAAGGATCATATCCGCCGGGTCAATGCGACCAATCCCGACACCAACGCCTGGGCCCTGTTCGAACGCAATGAGATCGATACGGCCGGGTTCGACGCCTTGTTCCTGGAGGAGTCCGCAGCGCTCGGTTTCCCGATCCGCGGGGCCGACGTCCTGCCGCTGATCTCCGGGGTGGTGCGTCCGCGCATGGTCGAGGCGCTGAAGCTCTGCAAGGCCCAGTTCAAGGTGGGCTGCATCACCAACAACATGGTCAGCCATCACAGCCCCGGCGCCGATGGCGTCCAGAAGCCCCGCGGGGCGATGGGCGAGATCATGCCCCTGTTCGACCATGTGATCGAAAGCTCCAAGGCGGGCGTGCGCAAGCCTGATCCGCGCATCTATCAGATGATGTGCGAGGCGCTCTCGGTGGCGCCTGAGGCTTGCGTCTATCTCGACGACCTCGGGGTCAACTGCAAGCCGGCCGCCCAACTGGGCATGAAGGCCATCAAGGTGGTGGACGTGGATCAGACCCTGGCGGAGCTGTCGGCCGCCACCGGCCTGAGCTTCCCCGCCCCCGAGGTCGCCCGATGAGCCGCCCCGCCCGTATCGGCGTCGAGACCGCCCTGGCCGAGCTGTCGGGCTGGACCGCGGGTCCAGGCGAGCGAGAGGCCCTGGTGAAGACTTTTCGCTTCGATGACTTCAACACAGCCTTCGGCTTCATGGCCCGGGTGGCCCTGATGGCCGAGACGCTCGACCACCACCCCGAGTGGTTCAATGTCTACAACCGGGTGGACGTGACGCTGACCACCCATGACGCCGGCGGCGTCACCGAGCTCGACCTTAAGCTGGCGCGGTTCATGGACCAGGCGGCCGGCGCCTGAGGCCAGCGCCTCAACACCACAGAACGACAGATCCCAGGGAGGGACCAGATGAGCGGACGGGTCGCAGGAAAAAAGGCCTTCATCACCGGGGGCGCCCAGGGGCTCGGCGCGGCCATGGCCGCAGCCCTGGCGGCGGAGGGGGCCAAGGTCACCCTGGCCGACATAAATCACGAGGGCGCCAAGGCCCAGGCCGCCGAAATCAATGCGACGGCTGGCGAAGAGGTGGCCTTCGCCCTGCCCCTGGACGTCACCCGGGAGGATCAGTGGATTTACGCCCTGGAGGAGGCCGATGCGGCCATGGGCGGGCTGTCGGTGCTGATCAACAACGCCGGCGTCAGCCGGGGCGGCGACATCGAGCAGCTGTCCTATGAGGACTGGAAGTTCGTGATGAGCGTCAATGTGGACTCCGTCTTCCTGGGGACCAAGCACGCGCTGAAGTACATGCGCCGCTGCCAGCCGGGCTCGATCATCAATATCAGCTCCATCGCCGGCCTGATCGCCGCCCATAACAGCCCGGTCTACAACGCCTCCAAGGCCGCGGTCTGGCTGCTTTCCAAGGGCATCGCCCTGCACTGCGCCAAGCAGGGGCTGGATATCCGCTCCAACTCCATTCACCCGACCTTTGTGGACACCCCGATCCTCGATCCTTTGCGCCAGCGGTTCGGCAAGGAAGAGGCCGAGAACAAGCTCGCCCGGCAGGTGCCCCTGGGCCGTATCGGCGCGCCATCCGACATCGCCAACGCCGCCCTCTACCTGGCCTCGGACGAGAGCCGGTTCATGACCGGGGCCGAGCTGAAGCTGGATGGCGGTATTTCGGCCATGTGAGGCCAGCCCCCCTGCGGCGGGCGCTCAGTTCACCAATATGGTGCCGAGCAGCAGGGTGGCGCCGCCCTTGCCCAGGACCCGGTCGGCGTCCCGCTGCAGCTGGCGGGCGAGATAGTCGGCATTGGGCAGGGCCGCAGGCCCGAGCCCGGCGGCATAGACCCGGAGGCTCTGGGAAAAAGCCGCCCGCAGGCGCGGCGTGGCCAACTCGGCCGCGGCCCGGAGCTTTTCGTCGGGAATGTCGAGGCCAGCCTCCAGGGTCATGACCGCCCGGCCGCCGCGCTCCCCGGCCACGGTGGCGGTCAGGGTCTGCAGCTGGATGAAGGTAAGGCCGCCGCCCTTCTTCTTGTCGCCCTTGGGCGGCCCCGCGGCGGCGGTCGGACTGGCGCTCAGGGCCACGAGACCGCTGAACAGCAGGGGCAGGGCGAGCCGCAGGCGATGGATCTGTTCCATACGCGTCGGTGTGCCGCATTCATGGTTAGCGGTCTCTTTACGCGGGCGGCCGAAGACTGCGACCAAGATTCGCACCGACCGCATCGGAGGCCGCCTTGGGCCGTTTCGCGCCAGACTCGCTCGACCTCGACGGCAAGGTCATCCTTGTCACCGGGGGCACAGGCTCCTTCGGGCGCCGCTTCATCGACACGGTGCTCAGCCGGGCCGCCCCACGCAAGCTGATCGTCTACAGCCGTGATGAGCTGAAACAGCACGACATGCAGATCGACCTGGCCGAGCGCTATGGGCCAGAGGACATGGCGCGAATGCGCTTCTTCCTGGGGGATGTGCGTGACCGGGAGCGGCTGACGCTCGCCCTGCGCGGGGTCGACATCGTCATCCACGCCGCGGCCCTCAAGCAGGTGCCGGCGGCCGAGTACAACCCGTCCGAATGCATCCACACCAATGTTCTGGGGGCCGAGAACGTCGTCTGGGCCTGCCTGACCAACCGGGTGAAGAAGGTGGTGGCGCTGTCCACCGACAAGGCCTGCAATCCGGTCAATCTCTATGGCGCCACCAAGCTCGCCTCAGACAAGACCTTCGTGGCGGCGAACAATCTGGCCGGTGATATCGGCACTCGATTTTCCGTGGTTCGGTATGGCAATGTGGTCGGATCACGCGGGTCTGTGGCGCCGCTGTTCCAACGGCTGCTGGACCGGGGCGCGACCGAACTGCCGATCACCGACCCTCGCATGACCCGCTTCCTGATCACCCTGGACGAGGGCGTCGACTTCGTTCTGTCGTCCCTCGACATCATGCGCGGCGGCGAGATCTTCGTGCCCAAGATCCCCTCGACCAAGATCGTCGATCTGGCCGAAGCCATGGCGCCGGGGCTGCCGCACAAACTCGTCGGCATCCGCCCGGGCGAGAAGCTGCATGAGATGATGATTTCCGCCGACGACGCCAGATCCACCGCCGATCTGGGGGACCGCTACGCCATAGAGCCGGCTTTCGTGGAGTACGCCCGCAGGCCCTTCTCAACGGAACATGGCATGGTCGCCGAAGACTTCTCCTATGCCAGCGACACCAATGATGACTGGCTGAGCGGGCCGGATCTCCTGGCCTTGCTCGACCAGGCGCCGCCCCCCCGCCGGCGTCGCGCCACAGACTGAGGTTTCATGGCCGAGCCCTTCCTGCCCTATGGTCGACAGACTATCGAGGATGACGACATCGCCGCGGTGGCTGCGGCCCTGCGCGACGACCTCCTGACCACCGGCCCGCGGGTGGAGGCCTTCGAGGCGGCCTTCGCCGAGGCCGTCGGCGCCGAGCACGCCGTGGCCTGCGCCAACGGCACCGCGGCCCTGCACCTGACCATGCTGGCCCTGGGGGTCCGCGAGGGCGATGTCTGTGTCGTTCCCTCCACCACCTTCCTGGCGACCGCCAACTGCGTCCGCTATGTGGGCGCCGAGGTTGTCTTCGCAGACGTGGATCCCGACAGCGGCCTGATGCGCCCGCAGGATCTGTCCCGGGCCCTGGATCAGGCCGCCCCCCGCCAGGTGACCGCCGTCCTGCCAGTCCATCTGCGGGGCGAGGTTCTCGACCTGCCGGCCATCGCGGCCCTGGCGGACTCCGCCGGGGCGGTCGTTGTGGAGGACGCCTGCCACGCCCTGGGCTCGCGGCTGCTCCAGGGCAACGCCGAGGTTCCCGTGGGTTCGGGGCGCTGGTCCTCGGCCTCGACCTTCTCCTTCCATCCGGTCAAGACCATCGCCACCGGCGAAGGCGGCATGATCACCACGCCGGATGCGGGCTTGGCTGAGCGCCTGCGCCGGCTGCGCAGCCATGGCATGGTGCGCCCCCCGGGCGCTGATCCGTGGTGGTATGAGATGGCCGAGCCGGGGTTCAACTACCGGCTGCCCGACCTTCTCTGCGCGCTTGGCCACTCGCAGCTGGCCAAGCTGCCGCGGTTCTCCGCCGCCCGTCAGGCCCTGGCGGCGCGCTATCTTGAGGCCCTGACGCCGCTGGCGCCCGCCGTGCGGCCCGCCGCCTCGCCGGAGGGCAGCGTGGCCACGCCCCACCTGATGTGCGTGCTGATCGACTTCGCCGCCCTGGGGCGGAGCCGTCGGCAGGTGATGGAGGCGCTGAAGGACCGAGGGATCGGCAGCCAGGTCCATTACATCCCCGTCCACACCCAGCCCTACTACCGCGCCCGCTATGGCGAGTTGGACCTGCCCGGCGCCCAGGCCTGGTACGACCGCACCCTCAGCCTGCCCCTCTATCCGGGGATGGACCTGGCCGATGTGGGCCGGGTGGTCGCGGCCCTGGGCGAAGTGTTGGGGCTGTAGAGCGCGTTCCGATAAGTGGGGACCGGTTATCGGATGAAACGCGCTCAAGACTCAGAGTTCAGAGCCTGATTCAACGATCAGACGGTTTGGTCTGATCGCAGCAGGCTCTAGGCCGCCAGGCCCGCGGCCTGGATCAGGGTGCGGACCTCGGCCATGCGTTCGGGCGAGCGGGCCAATTCGGCGCGGGTGTCGTCCAGACGCACCAGCTTGAGGGCCTCGGCCTTGGCTCGGTCGGCGGCCGGTCCCAAGGGTGCGGCTTCGCCACAGGCCAGTTTCAGCAACAGGGTCAGCCGGGTGGCGGCCGGCGCATTGGCCCGGGCCAGACCCTGGGTGACCTTGGCGTCGGCCTCGGCCAGTCCACCCAGATCCCCGAGCTTCTGCTGGATGGGAGCGTAATCCTCGGCGAGCAGCCCGCCGCGGCCCACCGCGCGGTAGAGCTTGGCCATGGAGAACAGCCGCTGGGCTGCGGAGACGTCCGGGTTGCGGGCGTCCTTCTCGAAGGCCAGGGAGCCGACCACTGCGCCCAGCCAACGCACGGCCTGACGCTTGTTGGCCGCGCCGATGACATTCTCCACCAGCCACATGAGCGCTTCGGCTTCGGCCAGGGCGGTCTGTCCCTTGCCAAGGTAGGTTTCCACGAAGTCGCCGGTCACCAGCATCTTGGACCGGTTGACAAAGGCCTGGTGCACGTCGTCCAGGGGAACAAGGTCGCCCGCGGCGGCCGTCAGGGCCATGGCCAGGCCCCGCAGCAGGTCGATCTCGCCGGCGCCGTCGCTGGGCTTGAGCCGGCGAGGACCGTTGAGCTCCTTCAGAACCCGCTTGGTGATGGCGCCGCGCACGGCGCGGAAGTCCTCGGTGGCCAGCCACTTGGCCAGGCGCTGGGCTGGCTCCGACAGCTCGGGCATGATCTTGGCGACCGAGGGCTCAAGGCTGATCAGCGCCTCGACCGCATCATGGGCGGCCAGGCGGGTCATGGCCGCCAGGCGGACGCCGAGGTCGAGATCCTTGCCGATCAGGCCGTCCAGGCCGGCGCTGGAGCCGAGGATCTCGGCCAGGGGCTGTTCGATGGTCTGCAGGGCCAGGCCCCGGGGGGGACCGGCGATCGGGGCGGCGTCGGCCAGGTCCAGCAGGCGCGAGACCTTCTCGCTCCAGTTTCGGGCCGGCGCGATGGAGGCGGCGACTCCGGCCCCCAGCAGATAGGCCCGATCCGGGGCGTGGGAGACGCGCTCAGCCGCGGCGGCGAAACCTTCCTTGTCCACATCGGGCAGGTCACCGCGACGGGCGTCCCCCAGCAGGCGCTCGATGGCCCGCTCCACCAGGCTCTGGAAGGCGCGCATGACGTCGTGGATCGAGACGCCGCGGGCCTGGGATTCCGGCACGGCGATCTTCTGGATGGCGTGCTGCAGCTCCACCCCGGAGGCTTCCAGCCGCTCGACCAGATCGGCCCGGTGCAGCAGTTCAAACGGGGTCGCGTGATGGCGCGCAAGCCAGCTGTCGAGCAGCCGGCCGATTCGTTCCCGGGCGTGGACGGTATAGAGATCCTGCGGCGCCACGCAGAGGGGATCGTTGCGCTCCGGCGTCTTCTTGACCTTGGCGGTGTCGGGCAGGCCCAGGGACTGGATGACCACGCTCTGAAACTCATTGGTCTCAGGGTCCATGGACTCCTTGGTGACCCGCGCCGAGGCGACCCGCCGCTCGGCGATCAGCTCCTCGGCCACGGCGACCGCCTGACCACGGTTCTCGGTCGCCATTTCCAGCGTCCAGCCGGAGCCGACGGTCTTCCGGACGAAAACCTCGTAATGCACTTTGGGCCGTTCCATCTGGTCGCTCCCCAGGACCTGGAAGCGATATAGCCCCAATAGAATTAAGCTCCCCTTGATGGCGGAACGGGCCAATCTGTCGGGAATTTAACCTTGACCACGTGTGACGCGCCACATTGAGGCCATCAGGCCAAACCACTAGCTTCGCTACACCGCCGAAGACTTCAGGAGTGCTTTTCCCGATGGCCAACATCACCCTGGTCGATGACGACGAGAACATCGTCACCTCGGTCAGCCTCGCCTTGGAAAGTCACGGCCACGCCGTGAAGGCCTTCTTCGACGGCGCGGCGGGCCTGGCTGCTCTGGAGAACGAGCCCCCGGACCTGGCGATCCTGGACGTGAAGATGCCGCGGATGGACGGGATGGAGGTCCTGCGCCGCCTGCGTCGGACCAGCGACCTGCCGGTCATCATCCTGACCTCCAAGGATGACGAGATCGACGAGATCCTTGGCTTCAACCTCGGCGCCGACGACTACATCCACAAGCCCTTCAGCCAGCGCCTGCTGCTGGAACGGGTCAAGGCGGTGCTGCGCCGGGCCGGCGCCGATGGCGGCGAAGGGGTGGCCGGCCCCGTGTCCGAGGCCGAGGCCCGGGCGCTGAAGCGCGGCAAGCTGACCCTGGATCCGGCCCGCCATGACTGTCTTTGGGAGGACCGGCCGGTGAAGCTGACGGTCACCGAATTCCTGCTGCTGCAGTCGCTCGCCCAGCGGCCTGGTTTCGTGAAGAGCCGCGACAACCTGATGGATGCGGCCTACGACGATCAGGTCTATGTGGACGACCGGACCATCGACAGCCACATCAAGCGCATGCGCAAGAAGTTCCGCGAGATCGACCCTGAGTTCGACGCAATCGAAACCCTCTATGGCGTCGGATACCGCTATCGCGAGTCCTGAAGACCCGCCGCGGCGCCGGGGCTTGCGGTGGCTGCCCGGCTCGCGCCTGGGGCGGCTGATCATTGTCCTCAACCTGTTTGGGCTGGCGATCCTGATCTCCGGCGCCCTGGTGCTGAACGAGCTGCGCCGGGGCCTGGTCAACGCCCGTATCGACAGCCTGACCACCCAGGGCGAACTGCTGGCCACCATCATCGACCAGGCCGCCACGGTCGGCGAGCCCGAGCCGATGATGGACGGCGCCTACGCCTCTGAAATTCTTCAGCTGCTGTCCAATCCACGCTCCCAGCGGGCCCGGCTGTTCGATGCCGAAGGCCGGCTGATCGCCGACTCCTACTGGGTGTCGGACCGGGTGGAATGGCGAACCCTGCCCCCCGCCCGGGCCCGCGGGGACGGCCCGGGGCTCGACCTCAACCTCAGCGGCGGCTCGGAGGCCAATCCCGACAGCGCCGAGGCCGCCAAGGCCCAGGCCGCCCTGCGGGCCGAGGTCAACACCGCCCTGCGCGGCGTTCACTGGGCGGGGCTGCGGGTCGGCGCCGACGGGGAGCGGGTGGTCTCGGTCTCCATTCCGATCCAGCACGTCAAGGCGGTGCTGGGCGTCCTGACCCTGGAGGCCCGGGACGTGGACGAGATCATCGCCGCCGAGCGGGCCGCCCTGCTGCCCTTCATCCTGATCGCCGTGGCGGTCTCGCTGATGAGCTCCCTGCTGCTGAACCGGCTCGTGGCCCATCCGGTCCGCAGGCTGGCCCGGGCGGCCGACCGGGTGCGTCTGGCCCGGGCCCGCGCCATCTCGGTGCCCGACATTTCCCGGCGGGACGACGAGCTCGGCGACCTTTCCCGGTCGCTTGAGGACATGACCCACGCCCTGTCCGAGCGGATCGACGCCATCGAACGCTTCGCCGCCGACGTGGCCCACGAGATCCGCAATCCCCTGACCTCCCTCCGCTCGGCGGTGGAGACCCTGGGCCTGGTGGAGGAGCCCGCCGCCCGTGACCGGCTGATGGCCGTGCTGCAGAACGACGTGCAGCGCCTCGACCGCCTCGTCACCGACATCTCCAACGCCTCCCGCCTGGACGCCGAGCTTTCCCGGGAGCCGCCGACGCCCGTGGACCTGCGCCGGCTGATCTCCGACGTGGTCTCCCTCTATCAGGCCACCGCCCGGCCGGGCGAAGCCGCCGTCACCTTCACGGTCCCGGAGGGGGTCGACAGCGTCATGGTCTCTGGCCAGGAGGGCGCGCTGGGCCAGGTGCTGCGCAATCTGATCGACAACGCCCGTTCGTTCAGCGCCCCGGACGGCGTGGTGCGGGTGTCGCTGGGTCGGCAGAAGGGCCTGGCCCTGATCACCGTCGACGACGACGGGCCGGGCATTCCGCCAGAGAATCTGGAGAGCATCTTCGAGCGGTTCTACACCTCAAGGCCCAAGGGGACGGCCTTTGGCGGCAATTCGGGCCTCGGGCTCTCCATCGCCCGACAGATCATCCTGGCCCATGACGGCACGGTGCGCGCCGAGAACCGCCCGCGGATCGACGCCGAAGGCGAGGGGGCCGCCGAGGGCGCGCCGGGCGACGTCGCCGGCGCCCGCTTCACCGTCATCCTGCCTGAGGCGCGCCGGTGATCCTGCACGCCGGCCTGATCGCCCGGCCCGGCGCGGACGGCTGGCGCGGGGTTCTGATCGAAGGGCCTTCCGGCGCCGGCAAGAGCGACCTGGCCCTGCGATGCCTGGATCACGGCTTTCGCCTCGTGGCCGACGACCGGGTGGTCACCTGGGTGTCCGGCGGCCGGCTTTTCGGACGCGCCCCCGATGTCCTGGCCGGCCAGATGGAGATTCGCGGCCTCGGCGTCCGGCCCGTGAGCGCCCGGCCGCTCGCCCCGATCAGCCTGTGGGTTCGCCTCGGCGCGCCGGACCGGTTGCCTGATCTCGAAACTGTGACTCATCTTGGGGTGGAAATACCGCTCGCAACGCTCGCGGGACTGGAGAATTCGGCCCCTGCGAAACTGAGTCACGTCCTGGACTCACTTGGATGACGTGCGGAAGGCGCGTATCACACCCGGCTTCTGGTCCGCATTCTGCGACAGCGCGGCCGACAGGGGATTACCTTTGAGAGCTTGGGCATGATCGGGCTCGTGATCGTCACGCACGGGCGATTGGCCGCAGAGTTCGTTTCGGCGATGGAGCATGTGGTGGGGCCGCAGACCGCGGTCGAGGCCATCTGCATCGGACCCGACGACGACATGGAACGGCGCCGGATGGACATCCTGGGCGCCTGCGCGCGGGCCGACACCGGCGGCGGGGTCATCCTGCTGACCGACATGTTCGGCGGCACGCCGTCCAACCTCGCCATTTCGGTGATGGAACAGACCCGGGCCGAGGTCATCGCCGGGCTCAACCTGCCCATGCTGATCAAGCTGGCCAGCGTCCGCACCCGTTGCGGCCTGGAGGACTGCGTCTCCGCCGCTCAGGAGGCCGGTCGCAAGTACATCTCCGTGGCCTCCTACGTCCTGGCGGGCGAAAAATGACCGCCGAACGGACGGTCGAAATCCTGAACAAGCGGGGTCTGCACGCCCGCGCCTCGGCCAAGTTCGTCAAGCTCGCCTCATCCTTCGAGGCCGAGGTCCAGGTGTCCAAGGACGGTCAGAGCGTCGACGCCCGCTCGATCATGGGCCTGATGATGCTGGCCGCCGGTCCCGGCAGCACCATCCATATCGCCGCCGAGGGCGATCAGGCCGATGAGGCCCTCGAGGCCCTGTGCGGCCTGGTGGCCGCCCGCTTCGATGAAGACCAGTAGCGGCGCCGGGTCTCTCCGGCCTCAGGCCTTGAGCTTGTAGCCGGTGCGGAAGATCCAGATGATCGCCGCAAGGCAGAGCGCCATGAAGCCGAGCGTCATGGCGATGCTGATCCCGATGTCCACGTCGGAGACCCCGTAGAAGCTCCAGCGGAAGCCGCTCACCAGATAGACCACCGGGTTGAACAGGGTGATGGTCTGCCAGACCGGCGGCAGCATGCTGATCGAATAGAAGCTGCCGCCCAGGAAGGTCAGCGGCATGACCACCAGCATGGGAATGATCTGCAGCTTCTCCCAGCCGTCGGCCCAGACGCCGATGACGAAGCCGAACAGGCTGAAGGTCACAGCCGTCAGCACCAGGAAGCTCAGCATCACGAAGGGATGGGCGATCTCGTAGGGCACGAAGATCCGCGCGGTCGCCAGGATGATGAGCCCCAGGATGATCGACTTGGTGGCCGCGGCCCCGACATAGCCCGCCACGATCTCCACCACCGAGATGGGCGCGGAGAGCACCTCATAGATCGTGCCGGAAAACTTCGGCATGTAGATTCCGAACGAGGCGTTGGAGATGCTCTCGGTCAGCAGGGACAGCATGATGAGGCCGGGGATGATGAAGGCCCCGTAGCTGATCCCGTCGATCTCCACCATCCGCGAGCCGATGGCCGAGCCGAACACCACGAAATAGAGCGAGGTGGAGATGACCGGCGAGGCGATGGACTGCATCAGCGTCCGCCAGGTCCGCGCCAGCTCGAACTGGTAGATGGCCTTGACCGCATAGAGGTTCATTGGGGCGCCCTCACCAGGCTGACGAAAATGTCTTCCAGGGAGCTCTGCTTGGTCTGCAGGTCCTTGAAGTCGATGCCGTGGCCTTCCAGCCGGCGCAGCAGGGCGGCGATGCCGGTGTCCTCAGCCTGGGCGTCGAAGGTGTAGATCAGCTCGTGGCCGTCGGCCGCCAGCTCCAGGGGCTCACTGGCCAGCTCCGGCGGGATGGCGGCCAGGGGCGCCTGCAGGTGCAGGGTCAGCCGCCGCTCGCCCAGCTGACGCATGAGGACATTTTTGTCCTGGACCAGGATGATCTCGCCCTTGCGGATCACCCCGATCCGGTCGGCCATCTCTTCGGCCTCCTCGATATAGTGGGTGGTCAGGATGATGGTCACGCCGCTCTCGCGCAGGGACCGGACCATCTCCCACATGTCCCGCCGCAGCTCGACATCGACGCCGGCGGTGGGTTCGTCGAGGAACAGGATCTTCGGCTCGTGGGACAGGGCCTTGGCGATCATCACCCGGCGCTTCATGCCGCCGGACAGGGCCATGATCTTGGAGTCCTTCTTGTCCCAGAGGGACAGGTCCTTGAGCACCTTCTCCAGATGGGCGGGATTGGGGGGCTTGCCAAACAGACCCCGGCTGAACTTCACCGTGTCCCAGACGGTCTCGAAGGCGTCTGTGGACAGCTCCTGCGGCACCAGGCCGATCTTGGAGCGCGCGGCGCGGAACTCGCGCGCAATGTCATGGCCGTCGGCCAGAACCTCGCCGGAGGTCGGATTGACGATGCCGCAGATGATCGAGATCAGGGTGGTCTTGCCTGCCCCGTTGGGCCCCAGCAGGGCGAAGATCTCACCCTCACGAATCTCCAGATCGACGCCTTTGAGCGCCGCAAAGCCTCCGGCATAGGTCTTGGTCAGACCCTTTACGGAAATAATCGATGACAACCGCAGCACTCCCCCTCGGCGTCCCAGCCAGATAGGCGCCCCGACAGGGCGAGACTAGAGCGCGTTTCATCCGATAACCGGTTCCCAGTCTTCGGAACGCGCTCTAAGACGTCCAAAGGTTGTCGGGGCCGACAGGACCTTGTGGGAAAGTGGTCGCCGCCTAGACGGCTTCAGCCGCAGCGGTCCCCATGGGACGCAGACCAAGCTCGGCCATCAGGGCCGCGTCGGTGTCCTTGTCCGGATTGCTGGTGGTCAGCAGCTTACCGCCCACGAACATGGAGTTGGCGCCGGCCAGGAAGCAGAGCGCCTGGAGTTCCCGCGACATGTGCTCGCGCCCGGCCGAGAGGCGGACCACGGCCTTGGGGCAGACGATGCGGGCCACGGCGATCATCCGCACGAACTCCAGCCCGTCCACCGCCGCGCTGTCGCCGAGCGGCGTGCCCGGAATGGGCATCAGGTCGTTGATCGGCAGGCTGTCGGGATGGGCTGGCAGGGTGGCCAGGGCATGCAGCAGGCCAGCCCGATCGCGCCGGGTCTCGCCCATGCCTACAATGCCGCCGCAGCAGGTGGAGAGGCCAGCGTCGCGCACCGCCTCCAGGGTGTCCAGCCGGTCCTGATAGGTCCGCGTGGTGACCACCTGGTCGTAATAGTCCGGCCCGGTGTCCAGGTTGTGATTGTAGTAGTCGAGGCCAGCGTCCTTGAGCGCCTTGGCCTGTTCGGGCTTGAGCATGCCCAGCGTGGCGCAGGTCTCCAGGCCCAGCGCCTTCACGCCAGAAATCATGGCGGCCACCTTGGGCAGGTCACGATCCTTCAGGTCGCGCCAGGCCGCCCCCATGCAGAAGCGCTGAGCGCCGCCGGCCTTGGCCTCGGCGGCCGCGGCGATCACCGTATCGGCCTCCATCAGCTTGGTGGCGGCCACCCCGGTCTTGAAGTGCTGGGACTGACTGCAATAGCCGCAGTTCTCGGCGCAGCCGCCGGTCTTCACCGACAAGAGCTGCGACAGCTGGACCTCCGAAGGGTCGAACCAGCGCCGGTGAATGGCCGCGGCATCGAACACCAATTCCATGAAGGGACGTTCGAAGAGCGCCTCGATTTCCTCCAGCGTCCAATCAAATCGCGGCTGGGCGGGGTCGACATGGCGGATCGGGGCGTTCATGGGGAGCACTCCTGGTCTGCGCCGCGGCGCAATCGCTATGGCCTCCCCTATAGGATGCTTGGCCGTGGAGGAAAACGCCTTCGAATCGGAGCCGACCCTTGAGCGCCCCCCCGGAAGAAACCGAACTCAAATTCCTCTGCGAACCGGCCGATATCGAGGCGGTCTTGGGCGCCGCGCCTGAGGGCGAGGACGGCGCCATCGATCTGGCGGCCATCTATTTCGACACGCCTGACCGTCGCCTGCGCGACCTGGGCGCGGGTCTGCGCATCCGCCAGGAGCCGCAGGGCCGCCGCCAGACCCTCAAGGCCGGCAAGGGTCTGAGGCGGCGGGAACATGAGATCGCCGTCGAGAGCGATCAGCCCGAGGCCAGCCACGGCCCCCTGCGCGATCTCCTGGGCGATGATCAGGTGGCGCGGCTGGAGCCCCTGTTCGCCGTCCAGGTCCGTCGTCGGCTGCGCACCCTGGTCTGGGAGGATGCTGAGATCGAGCTGGCCCTCGACGAGGGTGAAATCCTGGCGGGCGGCCGCCGCACCAGCCTCTGTGAGGTGGAGCTCGAACTCAAGACCGGCGCGCCGGCGGCGCTCTTCTCCCTGGCGCGCCGTCTGTTTGAGGCCGCGCCCCTCTATCTGAGCTTCGAGACCAAGGCCGACCAGGGCTTCGCCCTGGTGGAGGGCGATGAAGACTCCCGCCGCCACGCCCAGGCCGGCCTCGTCCCGGCCATGTCGGCGGCCGCCGCCTTCCAGGCCATCGCCCGCTCCGCCCTGGCCCAGATCGCCGCCAACGGCCTGATCCTGCGTCGGGGCGGCGACTCTCCCGAAGCGGTGCACCAGTTGCGGGTGGCGATCCGGCGCCTGCGCAGCGCCATGAGCACCTTCAAGGCCCTGGTGGCCGGGGCTGAGCTCGATTTGCTGAAGGGCGAACTGAAATGGTTGGCCGGCGCCTGCGATGAGGCCCGCAATCTCGATGTCTTCGTAGAGGAGACCTATCGGCCCGCCGCCCAGGGCAAGGCCGCCATCCACGGGCTAGCCGATCTTGGACAAGCGCTGGACGCCGCCCGCGGCAAGGCCCATGCCCGGGCCCGAGGAGCGGCGGCCTCCACCCGCTTCCGCGCCCTGCTGCTGGACCTGCACGCCTGGATCGAGACCGGCGACTGGCTGGAGCCCCTGGCCGATGGGGGCGGTCCGGCGGGCGAGTTCGCCATCCAGGCGCTTAGCGCACGGCGGCGCAAGCTCGCCAAGCGCGGCCAAGGGTTGATGGAGCTGTCCGACAGCGAGCGCCACCAGGTGCGTATCCAGGCCAAGAAGCTCCGTTACGCCGCCGAGGCCTTCCGCCCCCTGCTCAAGGACAAGCCGGCCCGCAGGCTCATCAAGAAGACCAAGGCCCTGCAGGCCGCACTGGGCGCCCTGAACGACGGGGCCACCGCCGAGGCCCTGCTCACCAGCCTCGCGCTCGAGGGGCCGGCCCTCTATGCCGCCGGCCATCTGGCGGGCGAAGTGGCCGCCGACCAGGACGGCCGGCTCAAGGCCGCCGCCCGGGCCTGGAGCGCCTATCGCGAGGCTGATGACCCCTGGTAAGGAAGATATAAGGATATCTTTATACGATCCTTGCTCCGGACCGGCGTCCCGGCTATAGAGCGCCAAAACCGCATCTTAGGCGCGCCATGCGTGCGCCCGCGACAGGACCGCAGGACCCACCGACATGACCGACTACATCGTCAAGGACATCAGCCTGGCTGACTTTGGCCGCAAGGAAATCGAGATCGCCGAGACCGAAATGCCCGGTCTGATGGCGACCCGTGAGGAATTCGGCGCGAGCCAGCCCCTGAAGGGCGCCCGCATCGCTGGCTCCTTGCACATGACGATCCAGACCGCGGTGCTGATCCAGACCCTGGAAGCCCTGGGCGCCGAGGTCCGCTGGGCCTCGTGCAACATCTTCTCCACCCAGGACCACGCCGCCGCCGCCATCGCCGCGGCCGGCACCCCCGTGTTCGCCATCAAAGGCGAGACCCTGGTGGAGTACTGGGAATACGCCCACAAGATCTTCGAATGGGCCGACGGCGGCTATCCGAACCTGATCCTCGACGACGGCGGCGACGCCACCCTGCTGACCGTGCTTGGCCCCAAGGCCGAGAAGGACCCCTCGGTCCTGAACAACCCGCAGAACGAAGAGGAAGAAGCCCTCTATGCGGTGATGAAGCGCTATCTCAAGGAAAAGCCGGGCTTCTATTCGGCCATCCGCGCGGCCATCAAGGGCGTGTCCGAAGAGACCACCACGGGCGTCCATCGCCTCTATCAGATGGCCGAGCGGGGCGAACTGCCCTATCCCGCCATCAATGTGAACGACAGCGTCACCAAGTCGAAGTTCGACAACCTCTACGGCTGCCGCGAGAGCCTGGTGGACGCCATCCGCCGCGGCACCGACGTGATGCTGGCCGGCAAGACCGCGGTGGTCATGGGCTATGGCGATGTGGGCAAGGGCTCGGCCGCTTCGCTCCGCAATGGCGGCGCCCGGGTCATGGTCACCGAGGTCGATCCGATCTGCGCCCTGCAGGCGGCGATGGAAGGCTATGAGGTCGTCACCGTCGAGGACGTGGCCGACAAGGCAGACATCTTCGTCACCGCCACCGGCAACAAGGACGTGCTCACCGTCGACCACATGCGGGCGATGAAGAACAACGCCATCGTCTGCAACATCGGCCACTTCGATTCCGAGATTCAGATCGCCGGCCTGCGCAACTTCAAGTGGGACAAGATCAAGGATCAGGTCCACCACGTGGAATTCCCCGACGGCAAGAAGATCATCGTCCTGTCGGAAGGCCGCCTGGTGAACCTGGGCAACGCCACGGGCCATCCGAGCTTCGTGATGAGCGCCTCCTTCACCAACCAGACTCTGGCGCAGATTGAGCTGTGGCAGAACGGCGGGCGTTACGAGACCAAGGTCTACACCCTGCCCAAGCACCTGGACGAGAAGGTCGCCATCCTTCACCTGGAAAAACTCGGCGCCAAGCTGACCCGTCTGAGCAAGGAACAGGCTGACTATATCGGCGTGCCGGAAGCTGGCCCGTTCAAGCCGGATCACTACCGCTACTAGAACTTTACCTCACACTCCCGTTCCAGGCGGGAGAATTATTTGCAACGCCGCGTCGGCGCCCCTTGCGGGTCCCGGCGCGGCGGCTCTCTATGCGGCCCTCATGCCGCTCGCCCTCATCATCTCCAGCCATGTCGCCGCCAGCCGCGTCGGCGGCTCCGCCCAGGCCCTGGCCTTCGCCCCGTTCAAGGTGGACGCCATGGTCGTGCCCACCGTGCTCTATGGCCGCCATCCTGGCTGGGGACCGCCGGGCGGGGCGGCCGTGCCGGTGGAGGCCATCGACGGCATGCTCGATGGCATCGAGGCCAACGGCTACTTCTCCCAGATCGACCTGGTCATCACCGGCTATTTCGCCAGCAGCGTCCAGGTGCGGGCCGCCGCCCGGGCCATCGACGCCGTCCGCGCCGCCCCCCGGGAGCCGAGCGCCCGCAAGCCCTTCGTCATCATCGACCCGACCCTGGGGGACGCCGGCAAGGGCCTCTATGTGCCCATCGACGTGGCTGAAGCCGTCACCGCCGACCTCGTCCCCCGGGCCGACCTCGTGGCCTGCAACACCTGGGAGCTGCAGCGGCTGACCGGGGCTGAGACCCGCAATCCCGCCCAGGCCCTGGCGGGCGCGCGGTTGCTGGGCAAGCCGGCCCTCATCTCCTCGGTGGCCCGGGGCGAGGAGGTGGCCGTCATCTATGCCGACCGCAAGGAAGCCTGGATGGCCGCCCATCCCCGCTCGCCCGAGGCGCCCAAGGGCACCGGCGACCTGCTGACCGCCCTCTATGGCGCCGCCGTGCTCGATGGCCTGGCGCCGGCCTACGCCTTGCCCCGGGCCGTGGGCGGGGTGGCCGAGACCGTTTCGGCGGCCCATATGTGGAAGGCCAAGGAGCTTCCCCTGGTGGCCATGGCTCAGCGGCTGAAGGCCACCTCGCCGCATGTCCGCATGGAGCGTCTGAACTGACCACCGCCGCCCCCGTCCCAGAGATCCACGGCCACGTCGCCCCAGGCTTCGAGGCCGTCTCCGCCGCCTTCACGGGCAACTTCGCGCAAGGCGCAGAGCTCGGCGCGCGGTTTGCCCTGGTCCGGAACGGCGAGCTGATCGTCGACCTGTGGGCCGGCCACGCCGACCGGGCGCGCACCCAGCCGTTTACCGCCGACACCCTGACCCCGCTGTTTTCCACCACCAAGGCCGTGGCCGCCCTGATGGTCGCCCGCCTCGTGGACCAGGGCAGGCTGGCTTACGACCAGCCGGTCGCTGAGGTCTGGCCGGCGTTCGCCCAAGCCGGCAAGGCGGAGGTCACCGTCGAGCAGGCTCTGTCGCACCAGGCGGGCCTGTCGGGCTTCGTCGAGGCTGTGGAGCCGTCCCTATGGTTCGACTGGGACGCCACCTGCGCCAAGCTCGCGGCCATGGCGCCGCTCTGGCCGCCAGGAACCGCCAGCGGCTACCACCCGGTGACCTACGGCTATCTGGCCGGCGAGATCTTCCGCCGGGTGGATGGCCGGACCCTAGGCACAGCCCTGCGGGAAGACCTCGCCCAGCCCTTCGACCTCGATCTCTGGATCGGCCTGCCGGACGCCGAGCACGACCGATGCGCCGAGCTGCAGCGGCCGCCGGCCTTTCCCGACTTCGGCGAGATCAATGTCCCCACCAAAGCCGCCTTTCTGGAGCCCTGGTCCTCGCCGGGCGGTCGCGGTCAGGCCGAATGGCGCCGGGCGGAGATCCCCTCGGCCAATGGCCATGCGACGGCCCCGGCGCTGGCCCGGCTGATGGGCGCGCTGGCCTCTGGCGGCTGGCTGGACGGGGAGATGATCCTCTCGCCCGCCCTGATCGCCGAGATGGCCCGGGAGCGGATCGCAGGCCAAGACCTCGTCCTGCCGTTCGAGATGAGCTGGGGCGCAGGCGTCATGCGCAACGGCCCGCTGAAGCCCTGGGGGCCGGGGGAAGCGACCTTCGGCCATTCCGGCTGGGGCGGCTCATGTGCGTTCGCTGACCCGCAGACGGGGCTGGCTGGCGCCTATGTGATGAACAAGCAGTCGGCCCACCTGCTGGGCGATCCCCGCGCCAAGCGGCTGATCGAGGCGGCCTATTCGGCCCTCTAGGACAACCGGTCGCGGAATTCGCTGTAGTCGAACTCGCGGACCATCTTCAGCGCGTCGGTCTCGCTGTTCCAGAGCGCGATGGCCGGCAGGGGCACGCCGTTGAAGGTGTTGGTCTTGACCATCGAATAGTGCGCCTGGTCGAGGAAGGCGATGCGGGTCCCGGGCGCGGGTCTCTCCGCAAACCGGTAGTCGCCGATGATGTCGCCGGCCAGGCAGGACGGTCCGCCCAGGCGTAGGGCCACGCCATCCTGCGCCTCATTCAGCATGGCCGGGCGATAGGGCGCCTCGATCACATCGGGCATGTGGCAGGTCGCCGAGATGTCGGTGACGCCGATGGCCATGCCGTTGTCGAACACGTCCAGCACCTCGCCGACCAATATGCCGGCGTCCAGCGCGATGGCCTCGCCGGGCTCGAGGAAGAGGTCGATGCCGAAGCGCGCCTTCACATCCCGCAGGAAGGCGACCAGCGCCTCGCGGTCATAGTCGGCGC
>Ga0208242_100228_pt1 | contig 60804 bp, 60 predicted proteins | sample SubbioAug_CSW13A_FD_184825 | JGI IMG/M metagenome (GOLD analysis project Ga0208242, IMG submission 184825) | Serpentinite rock and fluid subsurface biosphere microbial communities from McLaughlin Reserve, California, USA - CR12Aug_CSW13A (SPAdes) | ecosystem: Environmental > Terrestrial > Deep...
TGGGTCTGCTGCTGCTGATTTCCGGCCCGGCGATGTTGTTGGCTTGGTTCAAGCTGCGCCAGCGCAACCTAGGCCCTTTGCTCGATGCCAACGGCTGGGCGGTCAACATCCGGGCGCGGCTCAACATCCCCTTCGGGGCGGCGCTCACCGGTGTGGCGCAGCTGCCTGCTGGGGCCGAGCGCAGCCTACAAGACCCCTATGCCGAACCCAAACGGCCTTGGTCCTGGTATGCTTTGACGGCCTTGCTGATGCTGGTGCTGGCCCTGACTTGGCTGCTGCTGCGCTGAATTAGACAAACACCCCGGCGCTGGCGCCCATGCGCGCCGACACCTCGTCGAGGTGGTGCAGGGTGTCGCCCAAGGTGAGCTCGAGCTGCGTCAGCTTTTTGAAGCAGTGGCTCACGATGTACTCGTCGGTGACGCCGATGCCGCCGTGCAGTTGCACCGCTTGCTGGCCGACGAAGCGCATCGACTGCCCCAGCTGCACCTTGGCGCGCGCCAGCGCTTGGCGCCGTTCGGGGGCGGGCGCACCGAGCTTGAGGGTGGCGTAGTAGCTCATGCTGCGCGCCAGCTCGAGCTGCATTTTCATGTCGGCCACGCGGTGGCGCAGGGCCTGAAAGCTGGCGATGGGCACCCCGAACTGCTGGCGTGTGTTCAGGTATTCGAGCGTGAGTGCCAGCGTTTGCTCCATCACGCCCACGCCTTGGGCGCAAGCGGCGGCGATGCCGACGTCGGCGGCCCACTCCAGCGCCGCCAAGCCATCGGCGCTGAGCAGCTGCGCCGGGCTGTGCGCAAAACCGACTTCGGCGGCGCGGCTGCCGCCCTGGGTTTGGTAGGCGCGGGTCTGTACCCCGGCGGCGCTGCGCTGCACCAAAAACAGCGCCAGCCCCTGCGCGGTCTGGGCCGGCACCAGAAAAGCGTCGGCGCAGTCGCCGGCGGGTACCAGGCTCTTGGCGCCGTCGAGCAGCCAGACTTCGCCCTGCGGCTCGGCTTGCCCCGCGCTTTGGGCACTAGGCCGCCCCGCTTGCGAAGTAGCCGGCTGCGCGACCGCTTGGGTTGCCACGGCCCCCAGCCGGTGGCGCAAGCCCCGTTCCACGTGCGCCAACACCAGCAGCGCCGTGCCACTGGCCAAGCGCGGCAACCACTGCGCTTGCACGCTGGTGGGCGCAAAGGCCTGCAGCACCGAGGCGGCGACAAAGGTCTGCTCTAGGGGCTCGAGCACCAGCCCGCGCCCCAGCTCCTCTTGCACCAGCATCGCTTCCACCGCGCCCAGCCCCAGGCCGTCGTGGGCATCGGACACGGTCAGGGCGCACAGGCCGAGTTCGGCCAGTTCGTTCCAAACGGCGCGATCAAAGCCGCCGGCGGCGGTGGCGGCGCAGCGGCGCTCGAAGGGGTAGGCCTTGTGCACCCAGCGCTGCACGGCCTCGCGCAGTTGCAGTTGCTCGTCGGAAAAATCGAAATCCATCACGGTCTCCAAAAAGGGGGCTTAGCCGAGCAGGGTTTGGGCCACGATGTTGCGCTGCACCTCGTTGCTGCCGCCGTAAATCGTGGTTTTGCGCAGGTTGAAGTAGCTGCCTGCCAGCGGCGCGTTGGCGCTCACGCCGCCGGGGAAGTCGCCCTGCCAGCCGGCTTCCAGCGCCTCAAAGATGCAGGGCAGGGCAAAGGGGCCGGCGGCAAGCATCATCAGCTCGGCCAGGCGCTGCTGGATTTCGCTGCCACGGATTTTGAGCAAGCCGGCGATGTCGAGCGGGTTTTTGCCCGATTTTTCGGCCGACAGCACGCGCAGCACCAGCATCTCGAGCGCCACCACATCGACCTCCAGCAGCGCGATCTGGTCGCGAAAGCGGGCGTCGTGCCACACCCCTTCGGCTTGGGCGATGCGCTTGAGGCGCTCGAGCTCGCGCTTGGCGCGGTTGACTTCGGCGATGTTGGTGCGCTCGTGGCTGAGCAGGTGCTTGGCGTAGCTCCAGCCTTTGTTTTCCTGGCCAATGAGGTTGTTCAGAGGCACTTGCACATCGTCGAAAAAAACCTCGTTGACTTCGTATTCGCCATCGAGCAGGCGCACCGGGCGCAGCGTGATGCCGGGCGATTTCATGTCGATCAGCAAAAAACTGATGCCGCTCTGGGGCTTGCCTTCGTGGCTGGTGCGCACCAGACAAAAAATCCAGTCGGCGTGCTGGCCCAGCGTGGTCCAGGCTTTCTGGCCGTTGACCAGGTAGTGGTCGCCCCGGTGCTCGGCGCGGGTTTTGAGGCTGGCCAGATCGGAGCCGGCGCCGGGCTCGCTGTAGCCCTGACACCACCAGACCTCGCCGCTGGCGATGCCGGGCAGGAAGCGCTGCTGCTGCTCGGCGTTGCCGTAGGCCATGATCACCGGGGCCACCATCACCGGGCCGAAGGGGATGACGCGCGGGGCCCCGGCGAGGGCACATTCTTCTTCGAACAGGTGTTTTTGCACCGCCGTCCAGCCCGGGCCGCCGAAGGCCTTGGGCCAGCCGCTGGCCAGCCAGCCCTTGCGCCCAAGGATGCGGGCCCAGCCTTGCAGGTCGTCGCGGCTCAGGCGCAGGGCGTGGTGCACCTTGTGCGCCAGTTCGGGCGGCAAGTGGGCGCGCACCCAAGCGCGGATTTCGGCTCTGAAAGCCTGTTCTTCGGGCGTAAAAGCCAAGTCCATGGGGTGGGTCTCCTTTGTGGCGTCGTGGCACGACCATCGCTTTGTAGCACGCACCCAACGGCAGCGCTGTCCGGGCGGTGACAGCGGGTTCAGGCAGGGCCGAGTGGGGCCGGGCAGGGTAGGGCCGTACCACAAAAACTGGCCTAGGCTGCAGCAGCCAAAGGCCCTTGTGGGCCAACGCCTGCTCAGACCCCGGCCTGCTCCAGCCGCTGCTGCAAATCCTGCACCTGCTGCTCTAGGGCCTGCACGCGCTCGGCCAGCGCGGCCATTTGGGTGGCCAGTTGGGTTGCCAGCTCCGTCCCCTTTCCAATTCCCAGCCCAGCGCCCCCCGCCTCGGCCAGCAACTCGGGTGCCGGTGCGCCACACAGCAGATGGGCCCAGCGCGGCTCGCGCGCACCGGGCTGGCGCGGCAGCAGCGCCACCAGCGGCCCGCCCTTTTGCGCCGGGCGCTGCTGCAGTTCCTCCAAAAAGGCCTCGACCGAAGCGATGTCGAGGAAGCGGTACCAGCGCTCGGCGTTCAGGCGCAGCTCGCCCGCGGTCTGCGGCCCGCGCAGCATCAGCAGCCCCAGCAGCACGGCGGCTTGCTCGGGCACGCCCACGGCGCGCTGGAAGTTGTGCTCAAAGCGCGGCACGCGCCCGCCGCTGCTCTCGAACACCAGGGTGCGCTGGCGCAGGCCGTCGAGCGCCAGCGCGATTTCGCTCTCGCTCAGGTTGAGCACCGGGTCGCGCGCCGATTTTTGGTTGCAGCCCAAGAGCAGGCTGTTGAGGGTCAGCGGGTAGCTGTCGGGCACGGTGCGCGCTTTCTCCATCAGGGTGGCGAGCACGCGCGCCTGCACCGCCGTCAGCGGCTCGAAGGCGGTGGGCGATGGGGTGTCGTGCTCGTTGGGGGCAACGCTGGGGTCCGCAGCAGGGTCGGGCAGGTTCATGGGAGTCATTACACTAGGCATCTGTATGGTTGCAACAAAGAACATTGTCGTACTGATTTCGGGCACCGGCTCGAATATGCAGGCCTTGGTGCGCGCGGCGCAGCAGCAGCACTGGGAGCAGCGCTTCGGGGCGCGCATCGCTGGTGTGCTCAGCAACCGGGCGCAGGCGGGCGGGCTGGCTTGGGCGCAAGCGCAGGGCTTGCCCACGGCGCTGCTCGAGCACGCACACTACCCCAGCCGCGCCGCCTTCGACGCCGCGCTGATGCAGGCCATCGACCGCTTCGACCCCCACGGCAGGCCGGCGCTGGTGCTGCTGGCGGGTTTCATGCGCATCTTGGGGCCAGACTTTGTGCAGCACTACGCCGGGCGCCTGCTCAACATCCACCCCTCGCTGTTGCCGGCGTTTCCGGGGCTGCACACGCACCAGCGCGCGCTCGATCTGGGTTGCCGCTTTGTCGGGGCCACGGTGCACCACGTCACGGCCGAGGTCGATAGCGGCCAGATTCTGGAGCAGGCGGTGCTGCCGGTGCTGCCCGACGACACCGCATCCACCCTGGCCGCCCGGCTGCTGACGCAAGAGCACATCATCTACCCGCGCGCGGTCGAGCGCTGGTTGGCGGCAGCCGCCTAGATCGCCTTGTGAAACACCAGCCCCGCGTGCTCGCGCATGGCGTGGAACTGGATTTTGGGCCAATTGGCCTCGACGGCGCGCAGCGTCGCTTGGTGGTCCACCAGCAGCGTCGGCGCATCGACCGCGTCCCAGGCCATGCGGTGCAGGTTGGCTTGCATGAATCGCTTGAGCTCGGCCTCGCCGCCGTCTTCGGGTGCGCAGGTGACCCAGCGCGCCACCTGGTAGGGGCTGGGGCTGATGCGCGCCTTGACACCGTATTCGCTCTCGAGCCGGTGCTGCACCACCTCGAACTGCAGTTGCCCCACGGCACCCAGCATCAGCACCGTGCCCGCCATCGGCCTAAAGACTTGGATCGCGCCTTCTTCGCCCAGCTGCGTCAGACCGGCCTTGAGCTGCTTGCCGCGCAGCGGGTCGGCCACTTCGACGCTGCGGATGATCTCGGGCGCAAAAAACGGCAGCCCGGTGAACTGCAGCGCCTCGCCTTCGGTGAGCGTGTCGCCCAGTTGCAGCACGCCGTGGTTGGGGATGCCGATGATGTCGCCGGCAAAGGCCTCGTCGAGCAGTTCGCGCCGTTGGCTCAGAAAGCTGACCACGGTGTTGGGGCGCAGCTCTTTGCCCGAGCGCACCACCTTGAGCTTCATGCCGCGCTCGAAATGCCCGCTGGCGCAGCGCACAAAGGCGATGCGGTCGCGGTGCGCCGGGTCCATATTGGCCTGGATTTTGAACACCACGCCGCTGAACTTGGGTTCGGTCGGCTGCACTGTGCGCTGCAAGGCCGGTTTGGGGCCCGGCGGCGGGGCCAGATCGACCAGCGCGTCGAGCACCTCGCGCACGCCAAAGTTGTTGATCGCCGAGCCAAACAGCATCGGCGTTTGCTGCCCGGCCAAAAAGGCGCTGGCCTCAAAAGCCGGGGCGGCGCCAGCCAGCAGCTCCATCTCCTCTTTGGCCTGCTGCCATTCCAAGCCAAAGCGCCGGGCGCTTTCCGGGTTGTCGAGGCCAGCGTGCACCTCTTCGTCGCCGCCCACGCGGTCGGCGCCGGCATCAAACACCCGCATCTGGTCCGAGCGCCGGTCGTAAACGCCATGAAACAGCTTGCCCATGCCCACCGGCCACGTAAAGGGCACCACCGTCATGCCGAGCTCGCGCTCGATCTCGTCCATCAGGTCCAGCGGCGCTTGCACTTCGCGGTCCATTTTGTTGACGAAGGTCAGGATGGGCGTATTGCGTGCGCGGCAGACCTGCAGCAGGCGTCGCGTCTGCGGCTCGACGCCATTGGCGGCGTCGATCACCATCAGCGCCGCGTCCACGGCGGTGAGCACGCGGTAGGTGTCTTCGGAAAAGTCTTGGTGCCCGGGGGTGTCGAGCAGGTTGATGACGCAGTCGCGGTACTCCATCTGCATCACCGAGCTGGCCACCGAGATGCCGCGCTGCTTTTCGATCTCCATCCAGTCGGAGGTGGCGTGGCGCGCGGCCTTGCGCGCCTTGACCGAGCCGGCGATGTTGATCGCGCCCGAGAACAGCAGCAGCTTTTCGGTCAGGGTGGTCTTGCCGGCGTCGGGGTGGGAGATGATGGCAAAGGTGCGGCGGCGGCGCACCTCGAGGGCGAGATCGGGCATGGGGGGATTATCCCGGATCGGCGGGGCGGGTTTTGTGGAGCTGCTCACCCCATGCGAGAATGAAGCCACCATGCCCACCACCCTCGACGGCCAGCTCGTGGTCGCCATCTCGTCGCGTGCCTTGTTCGATTTCGAGGCCGAAAACCGGGTTTTCGAGCAAAACGACGACCGCGCCTACATGCAACTGCAGCTCGAGCGGCTGCAGCAGCCCGCCGCTGCCGGGGTGGCGTTTTCGCTGGTGCAAAAGCTGATGCGCTTCAACAGCGCCGCGCAGCCGCGGGTCGAGGTGGTGATTTTGTCGCGCAACGACCCGGTTTCGGGCATGCGCGTGTTTCGCTCGGCGCAGCACTATGGTCTGTCGATCGAGCGCGGCGTGTTCACGCGCGGCCAGCCGCCTTGGCGCTACCTGCGGCCGCTGCGCGCGAACCTGTTTTTGTCGACGCACTTAAGCGACGTGCGCGCCGCGCTCGAGGTCGGGGTGCCGGCGGCGCAGGTCTATCCGCAGTCGGTGCACGCCAGCGACGCGCACCCGAACGAAGTGCGCATCGCCTTCGACGGCGACGCGGTGCTGTTTTCCGACGAGGCCGAGCGCGTCTATCAGGCCCAAGGGCTGAACGCCTTTCAGCAGCACGAAGTGAGCAAGGCCAGTCTGCCGCTGCCGGGCGGGCCGTTCAAGCCGCTGCTCGAGGCGCTGCACCGGCTGCAAAGCGCGGGCACGGCGCAGATGCGTATCCGCACCGCGCTGGTGACGGCGCGCAGCGCCCCAGCGCACGAACGCGCCATCCGCACCCTGATGAACTGGAACATCGAGGTCGATGAGGCGCTGTTTTTGGGTGGCCTGCCCAAGGGCGAGTTTTTGCGCGAGTTCGAGCCCGACTTCTTTTTCGACGACCAGACCGGCCACATCGAGCACGCCGCGCGCCACGTGCCCTCGGGCCATGTGGCCAGCGGGGTGGCCAACGCGTTCAGCGGCGCGGATTGAGGCCGCCCTTACTGGCGCCTCACAGCGCCCAGTCGTAGTCCAGCGTCAGCGGCGCATGGTCTGAAAAGCGCTGCGCCTTGTGCACCTGTGCGCTGCGCGCCGCCGCCGCCAACGCCGGGGTGGCGAGGTGGTAGTCGATGCGCCAGCCCACGTTCTTGGCCCACGCCTGGCCGCGGTTGCTCCACCAAGTGTAGGCGGCTTCTTGTTCGGTGGGGTGCAACTGCCGGTACACGTCGATCAGGCCGCCGCTGCCCAGCAGTTGCGTCATCCAGGCGCGCTCTTCGGGCAGGAAGCCGGAGTTTTTCAGGTTGCCCTTCCAGTTTTTGAGGTCGATTTCGTGGTGCGCGATGTTCACGTCGGCGCACAGCACGAACTCGCGCTCGGCGCGCAGCGCCTGCAGGTGCGGCCCGATGGCATCGAGGAAGCGGTATTTGGCCAGCTGGCGCTCGGGGCCGCTGGAGCCGCTGGGAAAGTAGCCGCTGATGACCGAAAAGCGCCGCGCCGGGGTGTCGAAGCGCAGCTCGATCCAGCGACCTTCGGCATCGAACTCGGGCACGCCGATGCCGCAGTGCACCGCGCTGGGCTCATGGCGGCTGTAGATGCCCACGCCGGAGTAGCCTTTTTTCTCGGCGCAGTAAAAATGCCCGCGCAAGCCCGCCAACTCGACCAAGCCGGGGCCGAGTTCGCTGCTCTGGGCGCGCAGCTCTTGCACGCAAATACAATCGGGCGCGGCGGCGCGCACCCAATCGGCCAGGCCCTTGCGGGTGGCGGAACGGATGCCGTTCAGGTTCAGGCTGGTCAAACGAAACAAGGATGGTTCTCCATGGCAGATGTGACGACAGGGGTAAAAGTGGGCTGTGGGGTTCAGGTGCCGGATCAGACTGCTGCGGCGCAAGACGAGCTGGCGCAAGAATTCGTGCGATTTTCGGTCGAATCGGGCGTGCTGCGCTGGGGCGAGTTCCAGACCAAAGCCGGGCGCATCAGCCCCTATTTTTTCAATGCCGGCGGTTTTGACGACGGCGCCAAGCTTGGGCGGCTGGCGCAATGTTACGCGCGGCGCATCGTCGCCAGCGGCATCGAATTTGACATGCTGTTTGGCCCGGCCTACAAGGGCATCCCGCTGGTGGCGGCGCTGGCAGTGGAGCTGGCGCGCCTTGGCCACAACCGGCCCTTTGCCTACAACCGCAAAGAGGCCAAGGCGCACGGCGAGGGTGGCACGCTGGTGGGCGCGCCGCTGCGCGGGCGGGTGCTGATCGTGGACGATGTGATGAGCGCGGGCACGGCGGTGCGCGAGTCCATCGGTTTGATACAGGCCGCTGGCGCGACGCCGCACGCGGTGGCGATCGCGCTCGACCGCCAAGAGCGCGCCACCGAAACCGGCCCCGACGGCACCCTGCACGACCTGCCGCACAGCGCGGTGCAATACGTGCGCGAGCAGCTCGGGCTGCAGGTGTGCGCGATTGCGCGCCTGAGCGATTTGCTCGATTACCTGCAAGGACAGCACAGCCCCGAAATGGCCGGGCACCGCGAGCGTGTGCAGGCCTACCGCCAGCGTTACGGTGTAAACTGGCAAAAATAGATTTTTAAGGGGTGCTGATGCGATACGCTAGAGGGGCGCAGCTGGGGTTGATGTGGGCGTCGGCGCTCCAGATCGCTCCTGCGTTTGCGCAAACTGGCAGCATCTTCACATGCACCGATGCCCAGGGCCGGCACTTGAGCTCGGATCGGCTGCGCGCAGAAGAACGCGCCCGCGTCGAGGCGCAGGTGCGGGCCCGTTCCGCCGACGAGCGGCGCTTGCAACAGGCGCTTTTGATGCGCTACCGCGACGAAGCCGCGCACCAGCGCGAACGCACCTTGGCCCTGCAGCCGATCCAAGCCATGCGCGAGGCGGCGCTGCAGCGGCTGCAAGAGCTGGAGCAGCAGCGCCGCGCCACCACCGATGAATGGGCAGAACTGCAGCGCGCCGACCCCACCAAAACCCCACCCGCTAGGCTGGCCCAGCGCAAGGCCGATCTTGAGCAGCAGTTGGTGTCGCAAAGCGCGCTGGTGCAAGGGCATCAGCGCGAATTCGAGCGCATCGAGCAGCGTTTTGACGCCGAGCTGCGGCTGCTGCAGCGCCTCTGGGCCGAGCGCGACGCCGCAGCCAGCCGCTGAATCAAGCGCCCAGCAGTTGCTTGAGCAGCGCGTTGACACGCGCCGGGTCGGCCTTGCCTTGGCTGGCCTTCATCACCTGGCCCACCAGGGCGTTGAAGGCTTTTTCTTTGCCGGCGCGGTATTCGGCCACGTTTTTGGCGTTGGCTGCCAGCACCTGCTCGGCGATGGCTTGCAGCGCGCCGCTGTCGCTCATCTGCTTGAGGCCTTTGGCGGCGATCACTTGATCGACTCGGGCCAGATCACCCGTTCCAACGGCAGTGTCATGTCCCGACTCAGTGGCACTCCCAGATCCGGTAACCACAGGATTGCTCCACAGCTCATCAAACACCTGCTTGGCGGCGTTGTTGCTCACCGTTTGGTCGCCGATGCGGGTGAGCAAGGCCGCCAGTTGGGCCGCGCTTACCGGCGTTTGGGCGATGTCGCGTTCTTCGGCGTTGAGGCGGCGCGAGACCTCGCCCATGATCCAGTTGCTGGCCGATTTGGCCAAAGCCTTGCCGGCTGCGGCCACCACGGCCTCGAAGTAAGCCGCCATCTGTGGCGATTGCGTGAGCGTGGCGGCGTCGTATTCGGGCAGGCCGTAGTCGGCCACAAAGCGCGCGGCCATGGCGCGCGGCAGTTCGGGCAGTTCGGCGCGCAGCTGCTCGATCCACTGCGCTGCTATGCACAGCGGCGGCAGGTCGGGGTCAGGGAAGTAGCGGTAGTCGGCTGCGTCCTCTTTGCTGCGCATGGCGCGCGTTTGGCCGCTGTCGGGGTCGAACAGCACCGTGGCCTGTTCGATCGCGTAGCCGTCTTGCAGCCGCTCGATCTGCCAGCGCAGCTCGTAGTCGATGGCCTGCTGCATGAACTTGAAGCTGTTGAGGTTTTTGATCTCGCGCCGGGTGCCCAGCGACGCCCCGGGCCGGCGCACGCTGACGTTGGCGTCGCAGCGAAACGAGCCCTCTTGCATGTTGCCGTCGCAGATGCCGATCCAGGTGACGAGCTGGTGCAAGGCCTTGGCGTAAGCCACCGCTTCGGCGCTGGAGCGCAGATCGGGTTCGGTGACGATCTCGAGCAGCGGCGTGCCGGCGCGGTTGAGGTCGATGCCGCTCATGCCGTGGAAGTCTTGGTGCAGGCTCTTGCCCGCGTCTTCTTCGAGGTGGGCGCGCACCAGCCGCACCGTGCGCGCGGCGCCCGCGAGCTCAAAAGCCACGCTGCCGCCTTGCACCACCGGAATTTCGTACTGGCTGATCTGGTAGCCCTTGGGCAAATCGGGGTAGAAATAATTTTTGCGCGCAAACACGCTGCGTGGGGCAATGTGCGCCCCCACCGCCAGCCCGAAGCGGATGGCACAGGCCACCGCTTCGCGGTTCATCACCGGCAGCGTGCCGGGCAGCGCCAGATCGACGGCGCAAGCCTGGGTGTTGGGTTCGGCGCCAAAGGCGGTGGGCGCGCGGCTGAAGATTTTGCTGCGCGTGGCCAGCTGCGCGTGGGTCTCGAAGCCGATCACGACTTCGTAGCCTTGGACCAATTTGGATGTAGAGGTGGGTAGGGTCATGGCTGCCAAAGCGATTGAGCTTTTGAATTCAGAGCCACGAGCTGATCCCAGTCGATGGACGCATCGGGGCGACAAAAATCTTGGGTGAATTGCATGGTGAACCGAGTATGCAGACGACCAAAAGCCTCTTCAAATTCATTGTTGCGCTGTCGGGCTTCATGCCCCAGAGGGTCGATGATTTCCTGATACAGCAAAGGTTCGCCGGAAATCAGATGCCAAAAGTCCTGACCGCAAAGCTTAATATAGTTGCGTTTTTTGGCGGGGCTTGCATCTTTACCATAGCAGCAGCCATTAATGGCGATGACATGTATATTTGGTCCGGCGATGCGGCGAGCCTTATCAAAATTTTGCGTCATCTTGGCAATTTGCGAGGCGTTGCCCCAGTTTGGCCCGCTCTTGATCGAAACGATATATCGCTTCGCGGCACGCGTAAATTCCAGATCTATGCCTTCAGCAGTCGATTTTTGTCCACCGTAGGCATGGTGGCAGATATGGATGGCCAGCCCTTCGAGAAACGCCCCGAACAGTGTTTCCTCTTGTGATGAAAGATGAGCAAGCAGCAGTTGTTTGACCAAATCCGGAGCACTGGCAACCGCCTTGGCTTTAAAAAGATAGGGATTTTTGCGTTTCAGTACCGCTGCCAGGCTTAATCCCTCTAGGCCCGCCAGCCGTTTGTCATGGAAGTCAGGCGCGATTCGATTTTTGACGAACTGTCTTGCTGTTGCTAGCAGGGACATAGGGTTTCCTTGGTTCGAGCAGGCGATTTTGAGTGGGCGCGATGATGGCCTGGCACATGGCGACGAATTCCTGCGAAATATCGATCCCAATGGCTTCACGATTGAGTGCTATGGCGGCCTCCAGCGTCGTTCCAGAGCCGGCGAAAGGGTCTAGTACGACATCGCCCTCATCGGTGAAAAGTTTGATAAACCATTGTGGCAAACCCAGCGGATAGGCGGCGCTGTGCTGCTTGTTGCTGCATTCGGTGGCCAGGTGGAGGACATTGGTAGGGTAAGCCATGTCACGCCCCTCCCAATTGGCAATGTTTTTGGCGAAAGCGTTCCCCACTTGCGAGTCATAGCGCACCACGTCATTCTTGCCTAAAGATTTGAGACGGGTCTGCGCCCAATCACCCATGGGCACCATCACTGCCTCTTGATTCATCTTGAACTGACGCTGCTTGGTAAAGTGCAGGCAGCGCTCCCACGCATCTCGAAAACGATTGGGCCATTTGCCTGGAAAACAGTTTTTTTTGTGCCAGACATATTCTTCGGTCCAGAGCCATCCTTGCTTGCGCAACGCGATGATCAGTTCCAACACATACGTATGGCGCTCGCCATTGACCGCTTTTTCCTTGATATTGAGCACAAAAGAGCCGCCTGGCTTGAGTACGCGCAGAAACTGTACGGATTTGGGCAGAAACCACTCCACGTAATCATTGGGTTTGACGCCACCGTAGGTGTTGGCTCGTTGGTCAGCGTAGGGGGGCGAGGTCACGATGAGGTCAATGCACCCGTCCGGATACTGCTTGAGCACGCTGGCGCAATCTCCAAGATGGGCTGCGCTCCTGACCGCAGGGGTTGGGCACAAGAACTCGGGTGCATTCATCTCAAAATCCTTGCGGCGATTGGCGATGAAAATCCGTTACCCACTGCAACTGGTGCGCCACCTGCAGCAGCCGGGCTTCGCTGAGGTAGTTGCCGATCAGTTGCAGGCCCACGGGCAGTTGGTCGGCGCCAAAGCCAGCGGGCACGCTCATGCCGGGCAGGCCGGCGAGCGAGGCCGGCAGGGTGTAGATGTCGGCCAAGTAGGCGGCGAGCGGGTCGGCGGTTTTGGCGCCGATGGCCCAAGCCACGCTGGGGGCCACCGGGCCGGCGATGAGGTCGCACTGGGCGAAGGCGGCCTGAAAATCCTGCGCGATCAGGCGCCGGATCTGCTGCGCCTTGAGGTAGTAGGCGTCGTAGTAGCCGTGGCTGAGCACGTAGGTGCCGAGCAGGATGCGGCGCTGCACCTCGGCCCCGAAAGCCTCGCTGCGCGAGCGCTGGTACAGATCGAGCAAGTCGGTGTGCTGCGCGGCGCGGTGCCCGTAGCGCACGCCGTCGTAGCGGCTCAGATTCGAGCTGGCCTCCGCCGGGGCGATGATGTAGTAGGCCGGAATGGCCAGTTCGGTGCGCGGCAGGGCGATGTCGAGCAAGGTGGCGCCGAGGCGTTCGAGCTCGCTCAAGGCGGCGCGCACGGCTTGCAGCACGTCGCTGGCGCAGCCGGGGCCAAAGAACTCGCGCGGCAGGCCGATGCGCAGCCCCTGCAGCGGCCGGCTGGCGCTGGCCCCCGGCCACGGCTGGGCCAGATAGCGGCTGTAGTCTTCGGGCGGCTGCTCGAGGCTGGTCGAGTCGCGCTCGACATCTGGCCCGGCCATGGCGCTGAGCAGCAGCGCGCAATCGTGGGCGCTGCGCGCCATCGGGCCGGCTTGGTCTAGGCTGGAGGCGTAGGCCACCAGCCCGTAGCGCGAGCAGCGGCCGTAGGTGGGCTTGATGCCGGTGACGCCGCAAAAGCTGGCGGGCTGGCGGATCGAGCCGCCGGTGTCGGTGCCGGTGGCCGCCGGCGCCAGCCGCGCCGCCACCGCCACCGCCGAGCCGCCTGATGAGCCGCCGGGTACGCGCGTGCGGTCCCATGGGTTGTGCGCCGGGCCATAGGCGGATTGGTCGTTGCCCGAGCCCATGGCGAATTCGTCGCAGTTGAGCTTGCCCAAGCTGACGGCACCGGCAGCCGCCAAGCGCTGCACCACGGTGGCATCGAACGGGCTGCGGTAGCCTTGCAGCATTTTCGAGCCGGCGGTGGTGGGGAAGTCGCGCGTGACCAACACGTCTTTGTGCGCCAGTGGCACCCCCAGCAAGGGACCGCGTTCGCCGGCGCTCAGGCGCGCGTCGGCGGCGGCGGCCTGCGCCAGTGTGGCCGCTTCATTTAGGGCCAGATAGGCGCCTAGGCCGCTGTGGGCGTGGGCGCGCGCCAGCAGGTGCTGCGCCACCTCGGTGGCCGAAGTCTGGCGGGCGTGCAGGGCGGCGCCGAGTTCGGCCACGCCCATCTGGTGCAGATCGAGGGTGGTGGCGCTCATTCGATCACCCGGGGCACGAGGTAGAGGCCGTCTTCCACGGCGGGCGCGCTGGCCTGGTTGGCTTCGCGCTGGTTGGGCTCGCTGGCCACGTCGGGGCGCAAGCGCAGTTGCACCGGTTGCATGACGGCGGTTGGGTGCGCCAAGGGCTCGACGCCGGCGGTGTCCACGGCCTGCATCTGCTCGACCAAGCCCAAAAAACCATTCAGGCGCTGCTGCGCATCCAGCGCCTGTTCGGGCGTGAGTTGCAGCCGCGCCAACTGCGCGAGGCGTTCGATTTCTTGCAAAGTCAATGACATGGGGCAATATGTAAAAAAGCTTGAGCGCATCCCAAAGCAGCGTCTATAGGGTATTATCCCCGGTTTGTGCCCGCGCTTAAACCAGTCGGCATCCGTGTCCGGCGGTGCAGGGCAACCCTCATCATGTTTGAATCCATACGCCAGCATTTTTCTACCGATTTGGCCATCGACCTCGGTACCGCCAACACCCTGATCTACGTGCGCGGCAAGGGCCTCGTGCTCGACGAGCCGTCGGTGGTTTCGATCCGCCACGAAGGCGGCCCGCAAGGCAAAAAATCCATCCAGGCGGTGGGCAAAGAAGCCAAGGCGATGCTGGGCAAGGTGCCTGGCAACATCGAAGCCATCCGGCCCCTGAAAGACGGCGTCATCGCCGATTTCACCGTCACCGAGCAGATGCTCAAGCAGTTCATCAAGATGGTGCACCCGCGTTCGATGTTTCGGCCCAGCCCGCGCATCATCATCTGCGTGCCCTGCGGCTCGACCCAAGTCGAACGCCGCGCCATCCGCGAGTCGGCGCTCGGGGCCGGGGCCTCGCAGGTCTATCTGATCGAAGAGCCCATGGCGGCGGCCATCGGCGCCGGGCTGCCGGTGTCCGACGCGCGCGGCTCGATGGTGGTGGACATCGGTGGCGGCACCACCGAAGTCGGCGTCATCAGCTTGGGCGGCATGGTCTACAAGGGCAGCGTGCGCGTGGGTGGCGACAAGTTCGACGAGGCCATCATCAGCTACATCCGGCGCAATTACGGCATGCTGATCGGCGAGCCGACCGCCGAGACGATCAAGAAAACCATCGGTTCGGCCTTCCCCGGCTCCGAGGTCAAAGAGATGGAAGTCAAGGGCCGCAACCTGGCCGAAGGCGTGCCGCGCAGTTTCACCATTTCGAGCAACGAGGTCCTCGAAGCCCTGACCGACCCGATCAACCAGATCGTGCAAGCGGTCAAGACCGCGCTCGAGCACACCCCACCCGAGCTCGGGGCCGACATCGCCGAGCGCGGCATGATGCTCACCGGCGGCGGCGCCTTGCTGCGCGACCTCGACCGCCTGCTGGCCGAAGAGACCGGGCTGCCGGTGCTGGTGGCCGAGCAGCCGCTGCTGTGCGTGGTGCTGGGCTGTGGCATGGCGCTGGACCAGATGGATCGCTTGGGCGGTAGCATTTTCGCCACCGAGTAACGCCACGCAGCATCCGGCCATGCCGCTGGGTACCATCGACCAACCGCCGCCCCCGTTTTTTAAGCAGGGCCCGTCGGCCTTGTCTAGGCTGTTGGTGCTGAGCGCGTTGGCGCTGCTGCTGATGGTGCTCGACACCCGGCTGCAAATGGCGGCGCCGCTGCGCCAGAGCTTGGCCGTGGCCTTGGCGCCGCTGCAGTGGCTGGCCTTGCAGCCGCTGCACGCCGTGCGCTGGTCGGGGCAATACCTCGGCAGCCTAGAGGCCGCGCAGCGTGAGGCCGCCGTGGCGCGCGCCGAGCTGGTGCGCCAGGTCGAGCGTGCCGCCATCGTCGAGCACTTGGCGCAGGAAAACCGCGAATTGCGCACGCTGCTGGGGTTGCGCGAGCGCCTGCCGGCCCAATCGCGCGCGGCGCAGATTTTGTACCAGCTCGCCGACCCAGCGCGCCAGCGCGTGGTGATCAACATCGGGCAGCAAGACGGGGTGCGTGCCGGCTCGGCGGTGATGGACGGTTTTGGCGTGCTCGGGCAGGTGACGCGGGTCTATTGGGGCAGTGCTGAAGTGACTTTGCTGACCGACGCGCGCCAGGCCATTCCGGTCATCAATACCCGCACCGGCCAGCGCAGCCTCGCTTTTGGCCTGCCGCTGGGCGGCGCGGGCCAATCGCGCATGGAGTTGCGCTTCGAGCCCAGCGCGACCCAAGCCATGGTGGGCGATGTGCTCACCACCAGCGGCATCGACGGAGTTTATCCGCCCGGCTTGCCGGTGGCGCAGATCGAGCAGGTGACGAACGTGGGTGCCGATGGTTTTGCCCAAGTGCTGGCGCTGCCGCTGGCGCGCGTCGACCATGCCCTGCATGTGTTGGTGATCGACCCGGTGGGGCGCCCGGTCGCGAACGATGCGCCGGCCGCTGCTGCGGCCAACGCACAGCCCAGATCAGTGAGGACGGCGCCGTGATCATGAGCCCGCGGCAGCCCCTGCTGCTGCCCGCCAACCCCGTGTTCATCTGGGGCACCTTGGTGGGTGTGTTGCTGTTCGAAATGGCGCTGCAGATGGCGTTGCTTGGGCGCGCGGCCTGGGCCCCGGATTTGCTGGCCCTGACGCTGGCGTTTTGGGTCGTGCACCAGCCGCGGCGCGTCGGTGTCGGGGTCGGGTTTGTGCTGGGCTTGTTGATCGACGTGCACCAAGGCGCGCTGCTGGGCCAGCACGCCTTGGCCTACAGCGTGATGTGTTATTTGGCGGTCGTGATTCATCGGCGGCTGCTGTGGTTTGACTGGAAGCGCCAGGCTTTGCACGTGCTGATGCTGTTTGTGCTGGCGCACGCGCTGCAGTGGCTGGTGCGGGCGCTGGCGGGCGACGGTGGGCCCGATCTCTGGATGCTCATGGCGCCCTTGTGGCAGGCCGCCTTGTGGCCACTGGCCACTGCGTTGCTGCTGGCGCCGCAGCGGCGCGCGCACGACCCCGACGCCGACCGGCCCCTTTGAGTCAGCGCCAAAGCCAGCGCCCACCTGCCATGCACGACAATGAACTTCAGTTGGTGCGGTTTCGACGCCGGGCGCAGATCGCGCTCATGGTGGTGCTGCTGGCTTTGAGCCTGCTCGCCGTGCGCATGTACGTGCTGCAAATCCAGCGCCACAGCGATTTGCAGACCCGCGCCGAGAGCAACCGCACCGCCGTGCAGCCGCTGCCGCCGTTGCGCGGCCAAATCGTGGACCGCAACGGCGTGCTGCTGGCCGACAACCTGGCGGTGTTCACGCTCGAAATCACGCCCGGCTTGGTGGGTAACATGAACCAGACGCTGGAGGCGCTGGCTGAGTTGGTGCCGATCACGCCGGGCGAGTTGCGGCGCTTTCAGCGACTGCGCGCCGAGTCGCACCGCTTTGCCTCCTTGCCGCTGCGCAACCGCCTGACGCCTGAAGAAATGTCGGTGTTGGCGGCGCAATTGTTTCGCCTGCCCGGGGTCTCGATCCAAGCGCGCCAGATTCGCTACTATCCGCTGGGCACGTCCGCCGCCCATGTGGTCGGGCATGTGGGGCGCATCAACCAGCGCGACCGCGAGCGCATGGCCGAGTGGCCGCCCGAGCAGCGTGCCAACTACCGCGGCACCGACCACATTGGCAAAGTGGGGGTGGAACAAAGTCACGAAGCGCTGCTGCACGGCAGCACCGGGTTTCGCCGCGTCGAGATCAACTCGCACGGCCAGGTGCTGCGCACGCTCGAGACCGTGCCCGCCCGCACTGGCCATACGCTGCGCCTGACGCTGGATGCGCGCTTGCAGCACTTGGTGGAGCAACTGTTTGGCGCGCGCCGGGGCGCGTTGGTGGCCATCGACGTGCGCAACGGTGAGGTGCTGGCTTTTGTGAGCATGCCCAGTTTTGACCCCAATTCTTTTGTCGATGGCATCGGCGTGGAAGAATGGCGCGCCCTGAACGAATCGATCGACCGCCCGCTGCTTAACCGGGCCTTGCGCGGCACCTATCCCCCGGGCTCGACCTTCAAGCCCTTCATGGCCTTGGCCGGGTTGGAGCTGGGGCTGCGCCGCCCGGAAACCACGGTCTACGACCCGGGATTTTGGTTACTGGGCAACCAACGTTTTCGCAGCGTGGGCGAGCGCCATTTGGGGCACGTGGACTTGCGCCGCGGCATGGCGGTGTCGAGCAACGTGTACTACTACACGCTGGCGCACGAGATGGGCATCGAGGCCCTGCACGACTTTATGCACCCACAAGGCTTTGGCCAGCGCACCGGCATCGATTTGGCGGGTGAGGGGCGCGGCCTGCTGCCCAACCAAGCTTGGAAGCGCAGCGCCTACCGTCACCCGGCGCAGCAGCGCTGGTTCCCCGGTGACACCGTGGCCGTGGGCATCGGGCAGGGCTACAGCGCGTTTACCATGCTGCAGCTGGCCCATGCCACCGCCACCTTGGCCAACGGCGGCGTGCGCCAACAGCCGCACCTGGGGCTGCGCGCCTACGCCTTGGGCGAGCCCCGGGGGCGCGAGCTGGCAATGCACGAAGGCATACCCATGGGCTGGCAGAGCCACAACCTGCGCGCAGTGCTCGACGCCATGGAAGCCGTGAACCTGCCCGGCGGCACGGCGGCGAGCGTATTTGCCGGCGCGCCCTACCGCAGCGGCGGCAAGACCGGCACCGCCCAAGCGGTGCGCATTGCCCAAGGCGCACGCTACGACGCCGCGCAGCTCGAGGAGCACCAGCGCAGCCACTCGCTCTACATCGGCTTTGCGCCGCTGGAGGCGCCCACGGTGGCGCTGGCGGTGATCGTGGAGAACGCCGGCTTTGGCTCGGTGGCCGCGGCCCCGATCGCGCGCCGGGTGTTCGACTACCTGCTGCTGGGCCTGTACCCGAGCGAGGCCGACATCGCCGCCACCGCCCTGGGCCAGACCCGAGCGCCCACGGGGCTGCAGCGGCTGGCGCGCGAAGTCGCCTGGCCGGGGCGCCCAGCGCCGCCAGCCCCGCAACCAGCGCCGGCCGTGCAGCCAGCGCTGGTGCAGCAACCAGCGCCAGCGACTCAACCAGCTGCGGCGCCCCGGTAGGGGTCGGAAAAGCCCAAGCCGGCCAAAATCTGCGTTTCGCGCGCTTCCATGGCTTCGGCGTCGGCGGCGCTGGTTTCGTGCTCCCAGCCTTGGGCGTGTAAGCAGCCGTGCACCAGCAGGTGCGCGTAGTGCTGCTGCAGGGTCTTGCCCTGCTCGGCGGCCTCGCGCTCCAGCACCGGGGCGCACAGCACCAGATCGGCCAGCACCACCGGTTCTGCCGCGTAGTCGAAGGTCAGCACGTTGGTGGCGTAGTCTTTGCCGCGGTAGTCGCGGTTCAGGACCCGAGCTTCGTCGGTGCCGACGATGCGCACCGTGAGCTCGGCCGGGCACTCCAGCGCGTGGCGCAGCCAACGCCGCACCAAGTGCCGGGGCAGGGCGGCGCGGTGCGCGGCCAAGTTCAGGCCCGCTTGGGTGTCGGCCGCCTCGGGGCGCGCATATTGCAGCGACAGCATAAGGGTGGGCAGCTTCATGGGGCGGGCTCGGCAGCGAGCGGGGGTGGGCGGCGGCTGCGCCGGCTGGCGGGTGCGGCGCTGTGGTCGCTGGCGTGAGCAAGGCCAGCGCTGTCGTAGGCATCGACGATGCGCGCCACCAGCGGGTGGCGCACCACGTCGGCGCTGGAAAAGCGGCTAAAGGCGATGCCTTGGGTGCGCTTGAGGACGCGCTCGGCGTCGATCAGGCCGCTCAACTGGGTGCGCGGCAGGTCGATCTGGCTTACGTCGCCGGTGATCACGGCTTTGGAGCCAAAGCCGATGCGCGTCAGAAACATCTTCATCTGCTCGGGCGTGGTGTTTTGCGCTTCGTCGAGGATGACAAAGGCGTGGTTTAGGGTGCGCCCGCGCATGAAGGCCAGCGGCGCGATCTCGATTTGCTGGCGCTCAAAGGCCCGGTGCACCTGCTCGAGCCCCATCAGGTCGTAGAGCGCGTCGTAGAGCGGGCGCAGATAGGGGTCCACCTTTTGCGCCAGATCGCCGGGCAAAAACCCGAGGCGCTCACCAGCCTCGACCGCCGGCCGCGTGAGCACGATGCGCTGCACGGCGCTGCGCTCGAGCGCATCGACGGCGCAGGCGACCGCGAGGTAGGTCTTGCCGGTGCCGGCTGGCCCGATGCCGAAGGTGATGTCGTGCGTGGCCATGTGCGTGAGGTAGCGGCGCTGGTTGGCGCTGCGGCCGCGCAGTTCGCCGCGCCGCGTTTGCAGCGCCGGGGCCTCGTCGGCCCCCGGCGCAGCGGGCAAGGCGGTGTCGCCGCTGAGCATGAGCTGCACTTTTTCTGCGGGGATGGGCGCGCGCGCCTGCTCGTACAGCGCCTGCAAGACCTCGAGCGCCTGCTGCGCGCGCGCCTTGGGGCCTTCGATGCGAAACTGCTCGAAGCGGTGCACCAGCTTGACTTGGAGCGCGGCCTCGATCTGGCGCAAATGGGCATCGAGCGGGCCGCACAGGTGCGCCATGCGCAGGTTGTCGGGCGGGGTGAAGGTGTGGCGCAGAATCAAACCGATAATCCGCAAAAAAGGAAAACCCCAATGATAGGCAAATTGAGCGGCACCCTGCTAGAAAAAACGCCACCGCAGATCGTGATCGACTGCCACGGCGTCGGCTACGAGGTCGAGGTGCCCATGAGCACCTACTACGGCCTGCCGGCCTTGGGCGCGCCCGTGGCCTTGCTGACGCAGCACGTGGTGCGCGAAGACGCGCAACTGCTGTACGGCTTTGCCACGGCGGCCGAGCGCAGCGCCTTCAGGCACCTGATCAAAATCAGCGGCGTGGGGCCGCGCACCGCCCTGGCGCTGTTGTCGGGCCTGAGCGTGGCCGAGCTGGCGCAGGCCGTGACGGCGCAGGAAGCGCGCCGGCTGCTCAAGGTGCCGGGCATCGGCAGCAAAACCGCCGAGCGCTTGCTGCTCGAGCTGCGTGGCAAGCTCGGGTCCGAGCTGGGCCTGCCCGCCACACAAGCCGGGGCCGCGGCAGCGCCGGCCAACGCCGAGCAGGCCGACATCGAGCAAGCCCTGCTGGCGCTGGGCTACAGCGAGCGCGAAGCCGCCGCCGCCCTCAAGGCGCTGCCACCGGCGGTGGGGGTGAGCGAAGGCATCCGGCTGGCGCTCAAGGCGCTGGCGCGCTAAGAAAATCCCCACATGACCATCCAGACCGACGATTTTGCCCCCGCCGCGCCCCGGCGCACCGTGTCGGCGCAGCCCGAGAGCCCGCGCGAAGAGGCGCTCGAGCGCGCGCTGCGCCCCAAGGGTTTGGCCGAGTACGTGGGGCAGGCCAAGGCGCGCGAGCAGCTCGAGATCTTCATCGGCGCGGCCAAAAAACGGCGCGAGGCGCTCGATCACGTGCTGCTGTTTGGCCCGCCGGGGCTGGGCAAAACCACGCTGTCGCACATCATCGCGCACGAGCTCGGGGTCAACTTGCGCCAAACCAGCGGCCCGGTGCTGGAAAAGCCCAAAGACCTGGCGGCCTTGCTCACCAACCTCGAGCCCAACGATGTGCTGTTCATCGACGAAATCCACCGCCTGTCGCCGGTGGTGGAAGAGATCTTGTACCCGGCGCTCGAGGACTACCAGATCGACATCATGATCGGCGAAGGGCCGGCGGCGCGCTCCATCAAGCTCGATCTGCAGCCCTTTACGCTGGTGGGGGCGACCACGCGCGCCGGCATGCTCACCAACCCGCTGCGTGATCGCTTTGGCATCGTGGCGCGGCTGGAGTTTTACAGCGCGCAAGAGCTGGAGTTGATCGTGCGCCGCAGCGCCAGCTTGCTGCAGGTGCCGCTCGATGCCGCCGGCGGCTTTGAGATCGCGCGCCGCTCGCGCGGCACGCCGCGCATCGCCAACCGGCTGCTGCGCCGCGTGCGCGACTACGCCGAAGTCAAGGGCAATGGCCGCATCACCGAGGAGGCGGCGCAGCGCGCGCTGGCCATGCTCGACGTCGATGCGCTCGGTTTTGACCTGATGGACCGCAAGCTGCTCGAGGCACTGATCCACAAGTTCGACGGCGGACCCGTGGGGCTGGACAACATCGCCGCCAGCATCGGCGAGGAGCCCGGCACGATCGAAGACGTGATCGAGCCCTACCTGATCCAGCAAGGCTACCTGCAGCGCACCCCGCGCGGGCGCATCGCCACCCAGGCCGCCTATCGGCACCTGGGGCTGGCCGCGCCCAGCGCCGCCCACGACCTGTTTGCCGCCGAGTAAAAAGGCCCTCTGCGCATCCCCCAGCAGGACTTGCGGCCCGCTTGCCCTTTAACTCAGCGGTTCGTCGCTGGGTGCGGTGTCGAGGTGCAGGGTGTCGGACCAGCCCACCAGCCGCAGCCCCTGCGGGCTCCAGAGCAGGCGGTTGATGGCGGCGTTGCCCAACTGCCAGGTGCGCGGTGCCTGCAGATCGACCCCGGTGGCCAAGCGGTACAGGGTGTCGAGCACGCCGCCATGGGTGACAACCACGATCTGCTGCCCTAGGTGCGCGACCGCCACTTCTTCCAGCGCCTGCAACACGCGCTGGCGCAGCATGAGCAGCGACTCGCCGCCCGGCGGGGCAAAGTCGGGCACGCGGCGGCGCCAGAGCTCGGTGAGTTCGGGCTGCGTGGTTTCGAGCTCGCTCCAGCGGCTGCCTTGGCAGACGCCAAAGTGGCGCTCGCGCAAGCCCAGGTGCAGTTGCGTGCTCAAGCCCTGGGCGCGGGCGATGGCGGCGGCGGTGTCGGCAGCGCGCGACAGGTCGCTGCTGTATACCGCGCCCAGGGGCTCGCCGCGCAGCGCCTCGGCGGTGCGCTCGGCCTGCCAGCGACCGGTCATGTTGAGCTCAATGTCGAGCTGGCCTTGGATGCGGTTGTCGCGGTTCCAGGCGGTCTCGCCGTGCCGGATCGCCAAAATGCGGGTGCAATGCACGCTCGTGTCCCCTAAAAAACAGCCGACGGTTCATCGGAAAGCCCTAGAATGGTAACGGGGATGGCGCGGCGCCGTCGCTTCGAGGAAAATTTATGCCCACAGCAGCCCAAAAAGAGATCGACGAGCGCACCAACCTGACCGGCTCCAATAAATTCGAGATGTTGCTGTTTCGCCTCGGCAACGCCGCCGGCACCGAGCGCTCCGAGCTGTTTGGCATCAACGTCTTCAAAATCCGCGAGATCGTCGCCATGCCGGTGGTCACCGCCATGGCCGGCGCACCACAACACGTGCTCGGAGTGGTGAACCTGCGCGGCCAGGTGATTCCCGTGATCGACCTGCCGGCGGTGGTGGGTTGCGTGCCCAAGAGCGGTCTGAACATCATGCTGGTGACCGAGTACGCGCGCACCACGCAGGCCTTTGCAGCCGAGGCGGTCGAAGACATCGTGCGCCTCGATTGGAAGCAGATCCTGTCGGCCGACGAAGCCATGGCGCGTGGCTTTGTCACCAGCATCGCGCGCCTGGATGGCGACCAAAACAGCACCCGCCTGGCGCAAATCCTCGATGTGGAATCGATCCTGCAGCGCATTTTGCCTGCCGACCAAGCCGACCTCAAAGCCAATTCCACGGGCCCGGCGCTCAAGCTGCGTCCCGGTGCGATCATTCTGGCCGCAGACGATTCCTTTGTGGCACGCGCCATGATCGAGCAAGAGCTCAAGGCGTTGCAATTGCCCTACGAGATGACCAAAACCGGCCAAGAGGCTTGGAACCGGCTGCAAGCCATTGCCGCCGAATGCCAAGCCAAGGGGGTTGAAATGCGCGAGCGCGTGGCGCTGGTTTTGACCGACCTTGAAATGCCCGAGATGGACGGCTTTACCCTGACGCGCAACATCAAAAAAGATCCAGCCATGCGCGGCCTGCCGGTGGTGATCCATTCGTCGCTCACCGGCGACACCAACGAGCAGCATGTGCGCAGCGCCGGGGCCGACGCCTACGTGGCCAAGTTTGCCGCGCGCGAGCTCGATCTGGCGCTGCGCCAGGCTCTGGCGCACTACGAGGCCGTGGTGAACTGAATCTGCGCCAGGCGGGCATGGGGCGGTGGCGCCTCGGTATCAAACACCGTATCGCCTGCGTCTGAGGGCTGGCCGGTGCTTTGCAGGGCTTCGAAGGGGAACAGCTCGCGGTCCATCAGGTGGCTGGGCACCACGCTTTGCAGCGCCTTGAGCATGTTGTCGAGCCGCCCCGGGTGCTGGCGTTCCCATTCGCGCAGCATCTGCCCGATCTGCACCCGTTGCAGGTTGTCTTGGCTGCCGCACAGGTTGCAGGGGATGATCGGGAACTGGCGCACTTGGGCCCAGCGCACCAGGTCGGGCTCGGCCACGTAGGCCAGCGGCCGCAGCACCATGAATTCGCCGTTGTCGCTCACCAGCTTGGCCGGCATGCCTTTGAGCTTGGCGCCAAAAAACATGTTGAGCAGCAGCGTTTGCAAGATGTCGTCGCGGTGGTGCCCGAGCGCGATCTTGTTGCAGCCCAGTTCGCGCGCCACGCGGTACAAAATGCCCCGGCGCAAGCGGCTGCACAGGCTGCAGGTGGTCTTGCCCTCGGGGATGATTTTTTTCACCACGCTGTAGGTGTCTTGGGTTTCGATGTGAAACGGCACCCCGAGCTGCGTCAGGTAAGCCGGCAGCACCTCGGCTGGGAAGCCGGGCTGTTTTTGGTCTAGGTTGACGGCGATGAGTTCGAAGTCGATCGGCGCGCGCTGACGCAGCTTGAGCAAAATGTCGAGCAGCGTGTAGCTGTCTTTGCCACCCGAGAGGCAAACCATGATGCGGTCGCCGGCCTCGATCATGGCGTAGTCGGCAATGGCTTGGCCCACCAGCCGGCACAGGCGTTTTTCGAGTTTGTGGTGTTCGCGTTCGATTTTGTCGGGGTTCATGTCAAGGATTTCCAATCTGGGTCGGGCATGCATGCGTGGCATGAAGGCATCGAACGTGGCCACGGTGTAGGCTGGGCAGTGTGTGCGCTGAGGATAACTTGCCTAAATTTGCTTGATTGGTCCGCCTGCAAACGCCAGCGCGCTGCTGCGCGGGCTCACCACTGCCCGCTCTCGATGCGGATGGCGACTTCGCAGTCGTCAAAAATTTCGAGCTTGGCGATGCGCACCCGCACCCCGACCACGCCCGGCAGCCGCAGCAGGCGTTGCGCCAGCTTGCCAATCAGGCTCTCGAGCAGGTTCACGTGCTCGGCGGTGCACTCGTCGATGATGATCTGGCGCACCTTGCGGTAGTCGAGCACGTGGCTGATGTCATCGTCGTGCGGCTGCAGCGGCTGCGGCCCTTGGTTGAGCTCGGCATCGACTTGGATGGGTTGCGGCGCGCAGCGCTCATGATCGAGGATCCCAAGGTTGGCGGCAAAGCGCAGGCCAGTCAGCGTCAGGACTTGGGTGCCGCTGTCGGGGGCGTTGCCGGGCGGGAGTGGGGTCATGGGTGGATTAAAAATGCGATTCGAAGGGCGCCGCTAAAGAGGCTGGAAACAAGGGGCGGTTGACAAGGGGCAGTTGACAAGGGTGGCTTGCTGGCCCGCTCTGCGCGGGGCGTGGTTTACATGAGCGAAAAGTCGCGCTCGAAGCGTTGCAGATGCTGGCCGCCATCGACCAGCAGCGTGCTGCCGGTGACCGAGCGGTTGTCGAGCGCAAAGCGCACTGCGGCGGCCACGTCTTCGGGACTGGAGGAACGACCCAGTGGCGACTGGCGGTGCAGTTGCGCAAACTTGGCCTCGTCGAGCAGGTGGCTGGTGAGCGTGAGGCCCGGGGCCACGCCGACCACGCGTACCAGGGGCGCCAGCGCCAGCGCCAACATGGTGGTGGCGCAGTGCAGCGCGGCTTTGGACAGGGTGTAGCTGAAAAAATCCGGGTTCAGGTTCCACAGCTTTTGGTCGAGCAGGTTGACCACCACGCCTGCGGCGCTGGCTGTAGGCGTGCGCTGGCCTAAGTGCTGGTGCAAGGCCTGCGCCAGCAGCACCGCCGGCGCCGTGTTGCTGCGCAGGTGCTGCTCTAGGCTGGCGTAGCTGAAGCTGGCGGCGCTGTCGTGCTCGAAGGTCGAGGCGTTGTTGACCACGGCATCGAGGCGGCCAAAGCGCTGCAGCACCAGCGGCACCAAGGCACGGCAGGCCGCTTCGTCGGCCAGATCGGCGCCAAATACAGCGGCCTGCACGCCCAGCAGGCGGCAGTCGGCGGCGCATTGTTCGGCCTCGAGCGCCGAGTGGCGGTAGTGCAGGGCCAAGTTCCAGCCGGCGGCGGCCAAGTCGAGCGCGATGCGGCGCCCAAGCCGTTTGGCTGCACCGGTGACGAGCACGCAGCGCGCTTCACCAGCGGCGGGGGTGGAGGACGACATGGGGGACAATCCGATCTGTGGACAGACAAACGCCCATTTTATCGACCCTCTCCGGGTTGCCTCCGGTCCCTACCGGAGCGGCTTGGCCATTGCGCGAGCGCATCGTGGCCGCACTGGCCGACGCCGGCGGCTGGTTGCCCTTTGACCGTTTCATGGCATTGGCGCTGTACAGCCCGGGCTGGGGTTACTACGCCAGCGCCAGCCCGAAGTTTGGCGCCATGCCCGCCAGCGGCAGCGATTTTGTCACCGCGCCCGAGCTGTGTCCCGCCTTTGGCCGCACCTTGGCGCGCCAAGTGGCGCAGGCGCTGGCGGCCAGCGGCACGCAGGAGGTGTGGGAGTTTGGCGGCGGCAGCGGGGCGCTGGCGCAGCAGGTGTTGCAGCAGCTGAAGGCCGATGGGGTGGCGCTGGCGCGCTACACCCTCGTCGAGCTGTCGGCCGAGTTGCGCTGGCGCCAGCAGCAGCGGCTGGCAGACTTTGCCCCGCGCGTGGTCTGGGCCGAGGCCTTGCCGCCGCAGATGCAGGGGGTGATTTTGGGCAACGAGGTGCTCGACGCCATGCCGGTGCAGCTGCTGCTGCGCTGTGGCGGCGTGTGGTACGAGCGTGGGGTGGCGCTGGCGGGGGCGGAAGGGGTGGCTGAGGGGGTGGCCCCAGCGTTTGCTTGGGCCGATCGCACCACCGACCTGCGTCCGCCGCTTGAAATCGCCGGCACACACGACTACCTGTGCGAAATCCACCCGCAGGCCGAGGCCTTCATCGCTACACTGGCCGAGCGCTGGCAGCGCGGGGTGGCGTTTTTCATCGATTACGGCTTCCCCGAGGCCGAGTACTACCACCCGCAGCGCAGCAGCGGCACCCTGATGTGCCACCGCGCGCACCGCGCCGACGCCGATCCGCTGGTCGATGTGGGCCGCAAAGACATCACGGCGCACGTCAACTTCACCGGCATTGCCGTGGCGGCGCAGCAGGCTGGCTTGCAGGTGCTGGGCTACACCAGTCAAGGCCGGTTTTTGCTCAACGCCGGGCTGCTGGATGGCGCCGATGGCTGGCCGCTGGCCGAGCGCGCCGCCGCCGCCCGGCTGGTGAACGAGCACGAGATGGGTGAGCTGTTCAAGGTGCTGGCGCTGGCGCCGGCAACGCTGCCGGCGGGCTGGCTGCCCACGGGGCTGCTGACCGGGGACCGCACGCACCGGCTTTGAGCGCTGGCCCAAGCGGCCTAAGCATCGGCCTGCGGGGCTGCCTGCGAGGCCGCCGCGATGGCGGCCTCGCGCAGCGCCTCGATGGCGCGCCCGATCTGCAGGCCGCTGCTGCGCGGGTTGGCTCCGGGCTGCGCCTGCACGGCCGCGGCCACGCCGGCGGTGTCGGCGGCCAGCGCCGCTTGCAGGGCCAGGCGCAGCCGCTGTGCTTGCGGGTAGGGCGCGTCGTGGTGGCCCAGCCGGCCGCGGGCGTCGGCTTCACAGGCCAGCAGCACCTGCTCGAAACGCTCAGGCCGGCGCAGCGCATCGCAGCGCTGCAGCAAGCGCAGCGTGGCCCCGGCGCTTAAGTTCAGGCTGGCGTGGATGTGGCCGTGCTCGCGCGCCACCACGTCGGCCAGTTCGCGGCAGTCGCGCGGCACGCGCCAGCGCTGCCCGATGGCCTGCGCCAGCCGGGCGCTGCGCTGCTCGTGCCCGTGGTGGCGCGGCAGCAGCTCGGCCGGGGTCGTGCCCTTGCCCAAATCGTGGCACAGGCAGGCGTAGCGCACCTCGAGCCCGGCGCCCAGCTGCGCCGCCATGTCGAGCACCATTTCGAGGTGCGTGCCGGTGTCGATTTCGGGGTGGTATTCGGCGCGCTGCGGCACGCCCCAGAGCGCATCGACTTCGGGCAGCAGCACGCGCAGCGCGCCGCACTGGCGCAGCACCGCCAGCATGCGCGAGGGCCGGGGCTCTTGCAGGCCGCGCGCCAGCTCTTGCCAGACGCGCTCGGGCACCAGGTGGTCGGCCTCGCCGTGCGCCACCATCTGCTGCATCAGGCTCAGGGTTTCGGGGGCAATTTGAAAGTCGCTCCAGCGCGCCGCAAAGCGCGCCATGCGCAACAGGCGCACCGGGTCTTCGGCAAAGGCGTGGGTGACGTGGCGCAGCACCTTGGCTTGCAAGTCGGCGCGGCCGCCGTAGGGGTCGATCAGCGCCGGGCTGTGCGGGTCGAAGCGCCCGTCGGGGTCGAGCGCCGCAGCGGGCAGCGCCATGGCGTTGATGCTCAGGTCGCGCCGCCCCAAGTCTTGCTCGATGGTCACCGTGGGGTCGGCGTAAAAATCGAAGCCGTGGTAGCCGCGCGCGGTTTTGCGCTCGGTGCGCGCCAACGCGTATTCCTCGTGTGTGCGCGGGTGCAAAAACACCGGAAAGTCGCGCCCCACGGGCAGAAAGCCCTGGGCCCGCATCTGTTCGGGCGTGGCGCCGACCACGACCCAGTCGCGGTCGGCGTGCACGCTGCCGTCGGGGCGGCGGTGGGCTAAGTGGTAGTGGCCGAGCAGGCCGTCGCGCACGGCGCCGCCGACGAGGTAGATGCGCATCGGGAGGTGGCTGGTGGCAGCGGGTGCTGGCGGTGGCAGGTGAGGGGGCAGCTCAGCTGCGTGCTCAGCCGCTCAAGCGTATTTTTCGAGGATGCGGGTGGAGCGCTCGAGTTCGTTGCCGGCGTCGGCGCTGCCGGCGGCCTCCATCATCGAGCAGGCCATCATGCGGTAAAAGGCCTTGTCGAGCGCCTTGCGGGCGGCGGCCATCTGCTGGGCGATGTCTTCGCAGGGGCGGCCGTCTTCGATCATCTGCACCAAGGCGCGCACCTGGCCTTCGATGCGGCGCAGCCGGTTGCTCACGTCGCGCTGGTGCTGGGCACGGTGCGCCGAGATCGGCTCGGGCGCGGCCGCGACAGCCGGTGCTTGCGCGGCGTCGTCCAAGGTGGGTGCGGCGGACGCTGGTGTGGCAGCTCTGGCTGCCGGTTTGGGTGTGCTCTTGCTCATGGTGGGTGGGGGGGATGGTGGCTTGTGGCCGGTTACTTGCGATGGACGGCGTGTTTGCGCAGGGCCAGCAGCGGGTCGGCGCGGCCGGCTTGATCGAGGTAGCGCGCCGCCAGCGGCTCCAGCGCTTGGGGTTCGATGCCCAGTGCGCGCAGGTCCGGCAGTTGGCCGCTGGCCACGTTGTCCACTTCGAGCGAGCGCAGGTTGTCGGCGCTGAGCAGCGGCTCACCGGGCAGCAGCTGCATCAGCAACGCCTGCGCATAGCCCAGTGCGCGCGGCAGGGGCAGCACGGGCCGCGGGTGGCCCGACAGCCGGCCCGCCAAGCGCACCAAGTCGGCCAAGCTAAAGGTCTCGGGGCCGGCACACTCGATGATCTGGCCGCTGGTGGCGGGGTGCAGCAGGCAGTGCAGCAGCGCCCGCGCCACGTCACCCACCCAGACCGGCTGCAGCCGCGCCTGCGATCCGGCCAGCGGCATGAGCGGAAACAGTTTTTGCAGCGAGGCAAACAGGTTGAGGAAGCGGTCTTCGGCGCCGAAGATCACGCTCGGGCGCAGGATGGTGAGCTCGAGCCCGGCGGCTTGCAGCACGGCCTCGCCGGCGGCTTTGCTGCGCTGATAGTCCGACGGCCCGCTGGCGCTGGCGCCCAGCGCACTCACATGCACCAAGCGGCGCACGCCGCTGGCTTGCATGGCGGCGGCGAGCCGGCGCGGCAATTCCACGTGCACCTGCTCGAAGCGCGCCCGGCTGCCGTGCAGCACCGCGATCAGGTTGACCACGGCGTCGTGGCCGGGCAGCAGTTGCGCCAGCGTGGCCGCATCGTGTACATCGGCCTCCAGCGGTTGCACCAAGGGCAGCATCTGCACCGCTTGGGCGTTGTGCAAGCGGCGCGTGGGCACGGTGGCGCGGATGCCGGCGCGGTTGAGGTGTTCGCACAGGTGGCGGCCGACAAAGCCGGTGCCGCCCAGAACCAAAACGTTTTTCATGGGGTACAGGTGCAGTGCAGGTGGAGGGTGTGAAAAGGGGGTGGGTCGGTCAGGGCCGCTGGGCTACGGGTACCGGGGCGCTGGCGGCTGTGGCGGGGGTGGCGCGCGGCCCGATGGGCTGCAGGTGCGCGCGCAGGCTCTGTGGTTGGCCGCTGATGAGGGCGGCGTAGTTGGTGGCGTTGGCCAGCACGCGCTGCACGTAGTCGCGGGTTTCGGCAAAGGGGATGTTCTCGATCCAGATCGCGGCTTCGAGCACCGGGCCGTTGCGCCATTGCTGCGGGCGCCCGATGCCGGCGTTGTAGGCGGCAGCGGCGAGCACGCGCGAACCGTCGAGCTGGTTTAGACGCCATTGCAAGTAGGCGGTTCCTAGGGCGATGTTGACATCGAGCTGATTGACTTGCTCGATCCTGAAATTTTGCATGCCGATGCGCCGCGCCACCAAGCGCGCGGTGTCCGGCATGAGCTGCATCAGCCCCGTGGCGCCGACGTGCGAGCGCGCGTCCATGACGAAGCGGCTCTCTTGGTGGATGAGGCCAAAGACGTAGGCCGGGTCGAGCCCGATGGCGCGCGACTGGGCCAGCACCTGATCGCGAAAGGGCATCGGGAAGCGCTGCGTGTGATCGACTTCGTTGCGGGTGCGCAAGCTGGTGCTGATGCAGCGGTCCCAGACCTGGCGGCTGCAGGCAAAGTCGGCGGCGGCCAGCAACTCGCGCTCGCTCAAGCCGCCGCTGCGGTGCACGATGATGTGGTAGTTCCACTCGCGCACGCCGTCGCTGCGCAGCCCGATGGCAATGGCGTGCAGGGCGCGCTGCAGCCCCGGGTGCTGGCGCGCGGCGGCGATTTCGGCCGCCGTCAGAGGGGCGGGGGCGGGTGGGGTGCTGATGCGCTGGCCCAGCGCTTCGAGCGCAAGCTGCTCGTAAAAGCTGCCCACGCCGGCGATGCGGCGCTGGATTTGCAGCGCCTGTTCGCGCCATTGCTGCGCTTGGGCCGCTTGACGGGCCGGCAGGCTGGCGGCGCGCTCGGTCAGTGCGCGCGCCAACCAGTAGCTCCAGACCGCTTCGTCGCGCTGCGCGCTGCCCATGGCCATGATGGCGTCGTGCACCCGGTTCCAGTCACCGGCGCGCAAGGCGGCGCGCGTGGCCCAGATCAGGTGCGAGTCGTGCAGCAGATCAAGCTGAGTGTGGCCAAAGGCGGCGTGGGCCTCGGGGTTCAGGCGCTGGGCTTGGCGGCGCCCGATCACGGCCCAGACCCAGCTCTGCGCTTCGGCGCTCAGGTGCAAGCGCCAGCGCGCTTGGTGCATGGCATCGGTGGCGGCTTGGGGGTCTTGCATGGCCAGCCGGATCAGGGCCAGCGTGGCCAGTTCGGGGGCGGGCAGGCGCTCGGCGCTGCCGGCGGCGTCGATGAAGCGCTGTGGCTGGCTGACGAGGCCCGCCACCTGCTGCGCCCACTGCGGGTTAATCAGGCCCACGGCTTGCGCCGCCGTGCCGGGCAGATTGCCCTCGGTGGCTAGGCGCGCGCGCTGCCAGACCACGGCTGCGGGCAGGTCGCCGCTGGCAAGCAGGCGCTCGGCGGCGTGGGCGCAGCCGTCGTCGGCCCGGGTTTGCGCCAACCAGAGCGCGGGCAAGGCGGCGGCGCGCTCGGCCGCCGGGCGCTCGCGCTGGGCCACCAAGGCGTAGCAGCGGATTTCGCGGTCGGCGGTGAGGCGGAAATCGGCAAACTCCTGGTTGAAGGTGTTCCAGTCGCGCGCGCGCCCGAGCAGCAGCAGCCAGTCAGCGCGCAGGCGGTTTTCGTAAAAGGTGCCGCTCCAGCGGCGCAGAAAGGATCGGATTTCGTCTGGGCTGGCGCTATCCAACCGCGCCGCCAGCACCCAGTACTGGGCCAGCGGTTCGAGCGGGTGCCCGGCCACTTGCGGCAGCAGGGCGGCCAGGCGCGCGTGGTTGCGGCGCTCGAAGGCCGCGCCCATGTCGAGCAGGGCCCGGTCGGCGCGGCTCAGGGGGGTGGCCGAAGCTTGGGCGGCCGCAACACCCGCCCCCGGCGCGCTGGCACCCAGGGGGGCAGCGCGGCCGACATCGGATGCGCTGGCAGGCGTGGCCGCAGCCGGGTTGGCCGCAGCGCCCAGAGGCAGTAAGATGCAAGCCGCCAGCGCCAGCAAACGGGCGCACCGGCGGGACAAGGGCTGCGGCGCAGCCAAGCGATCAGAAGACAATGTGAGCATGGGCCAATTATGGACAACAAAAGCCAGTCTGACCAGAGCGCGCGCAAAACCCAGTGGCGCCAGCGCCTGATCGAGCAGCGCCTACACCTGGACGAGCGCCAGGCGCGCAACGAAGCGCTGCAGCGCGTGCTGCGGGTTTGGCTGGTGGAGCGGCCCGATACCGCCATAGGGGCCTATTGGCCGATCAAGGGCGAGTTTGATCCGTTGCCAGCGCTGTTTCGCTGGCAGGAGGCCGGGCGCGAGGCCGACGCGCTGGGCGCCAGCCGCGAACGCAAAATCGGCCTGCCGGTGATCGACAAGGCCAGCAAAACCCTGAGCTTTCACCGCTGGTACCCGGGCTGCCCGATGGAGCCCGACGCCTACGACATCCCCAAACCCTGCGGCACCGAGCGCATCACGCCCACGCTGCTGTTCGTGCCCTGCGTGGGCTACGGGCCGGGCGGCTACCGGCTGGGCTACGGCGGCGGTTTTTATGACCGCACGCTGGCGCAACTGCAGCCGCGCCCCTACACCGTGGGGCTGGCTTACACCCAGGGTTTTTTGCCCGAACTCGAGCCCGAGCCGCACGACTGGCCGCTGGACGCCATTTTGAACGACAACGGCGCGGTCTGGCCGCTCGACTGAGGCTCGGCTGAGCTACATGCTGCGCCGGTACTGCCCGCCGACTTCGAACAGGGTCTGCGTGATCTGCCCCAGTGAGGCCACGCGCACCGCCTGCATCAGCACCTCGAACACGTTTTGGTTCTCGATCACGGCCTGCTGCAAGCGCTTGAGCATGGCCGGGGCGGCGGCCGCGTGGCGCGCCTGAAAAGCCGCCAGGCGTTGCAGTTGCGACTGTTTTTCGGCCTCTGAGGAGCGCGCCAGCTCGATCTGCGTCGGCACCGGGTCGCCGTGCGGGTTGCGAAAGGTGTTGACGCCGATGATCGGGTAGGCCCCGCTGTGCTTGAGCTGTTCGTAGTGCATCGACTCGTCCTGGATGCGGCCGCGCTGGTAGCCGGTCTCCATTGCGCCCAGCACGCCGCCGCGCTCGCTGATGCGCTCGAACTCGGCCAGCACCGCCTCTTCCACCAGTTCGGTGAGTTCGTCGATGATGAACGCGCCCTGGTTCGGGTTCTCGTTCTTGGCCAAGCCCCACTCGCGGTTGATGACGAGCTGGATCGCCATGGCGCGGCGCACCGATTCCTCGGTCGGCGTGGTGATGGCCTCGTCGTAGGCGTTGGTGTGCAGGCTGTTGCAGTTGTCGTAAATGGCGATCAGCGCCTGCAGGGTGGTGCGGATGTCGTTGAAGGCGATCTCTTGCGCGTGCAGGCTGCGGCCGCTGGTCTGCACGTGGTATTTGAGCTTTTGGCTGCGCTCGTTGGCGCCGTATTTGTCGCGCATGGCCACGGCCCAGATGCGCCGCGCCACCCGGCCCAGCACGGTGTATTCCGGGTCCATGCCGTTGCTGAAAAAGAACGAGAGGTTGGGCGCGAAATCGTCGATGTGCATGCCGCGCGCCAGGTAGGCTTCGACGAAGGTAAAGCCGTTGGAGAGCGTGAACGCGAGCTGGCTGATCGGGTTCGCACCGGCTTCGGCGATGTGGTAGCCGCTGATGCTGACCGAGTAGAAGTTGCGCACATCGTGGTGCACGAACCATTCGGCGATGTCGCCCATCACCTTGAGGCTGAACTCGGTGCTGAAGATGCAGGTGTTCTGGCCCTGGTCTTCTTTGAGGATGTCGGCCTGCACCGTGCCGCGCACGTTGGCCAGCACCCAGGCGCGGATCTTGGCGGCTTCGGTGTCGGTGGGTTCGCGCCCGTTGTCGGCTTGGAAGCGCTCGAGCTGCTGGTCGATGGCGGTGTTCATGAACATCGCCAGAATGCTCGGGGCCGGGCCGTTGATGGTCATGCTGACCGAGGTTTGGGGCGAGCACAGGTCAAAGCCGTCGTAGAGCGCCTTGAGGTCGTCGAGCGTGGCGATGCTCACGCCGCTGTTGCCCACTTTGCCGTAGATGTCGGGCCGCGGATCGGGGTCGTGGCCGTAGAGCGTGACCGAATCGAAGGCCGTGCTCAGGCGTTTGGCTTCCATGCCGGCCGAGAGCAGCTTGAAGCGCCGGTTGGTGCGAAAGGCGTCGCCCTCGCCCGCGAACATGCGCGTCGGGTCCTCATTTTCGCGCTTGAAGGCGAACACCCCGGCGGTGTAGGGGAAGCTGCCGGGCACGTTCTCGAGCAGCAGCCACTGCAGGATTTCGCCCTCGCACTCGTAACGCGGCAGCGCCACTTTGCGGATTTTGCTGCCCGAGAGCGTGGTGTGCACCAGCGCGGTGCGGATTTCGCGGTCGCGGATTTTGACCACGTACTCGTCGCCGGCGTAGGCCTGCTGCATCGCCGGCCACTGCGCCAGCAGCTTGCGCGCCGCCGGGTCTTGGCGCTGCTCGCGCTGCTCGGCCAGGTTGAGCGCGGCAGCGGCGGCGGCATGGGTGGCGGCATCGGCGGTGGCCTCGGCGGTGGCCTCGGCGGCGGCCTCGGCGCACTCGGCACCAGCGGCGGTGGCCTGGTGCGGGGTGTCGGCGCGCAGCATGGCGCTGGCGGCGCGCAGTTGCTGGATCTCGCGCGCCAGCCGCGCTTGTGCCCGCGCCAGCTGCTTGTAGCCGCGCACCGTGGTGGCGATTTCGGCCAGGTAGCGGTTGCGCGCCGGCGGCAACACCGGCGTCTGGTTGGAGCTGTGGCGCACCGCCACCGGGGGCAGGCGGCTGCCTTGCGCATCCAGCGCCAGGCCCAGCGCCGCCAGCCGCGGTTTGAGCGCCTGGTAGAGGGCGCTCACGCCGTCGTCGTTGAAGCGGCTGGCGGTGGTACCAAAGACCGGCATCTGCTCCGGGCTCTGGTTCCAGGCTTGGCGGTTGCGCTGCACCTGTTTGCAGACGTCGCGCAGCGCGTCGAGCGCGCCTTTGCGGTCAAACTTGTTGATGGCGACGAACTCGGCAAAGTCGAGCATGTCGATTTTTTCGAGCTGGCTGGCGGCGCCAAACTCGGGCGTCATCACGTACAGCGGCACATCCACCAGCGGCACGATGGCGGCGTCGCCCTGGCCGATGCCCGAAGTCTCGACGACGATCAGGTCAAAGCCCGCCACCTTGCACGCCGCCAGCACATCGGGCAGGGCGGCGCTGATTTCGCTGCCAAAGTCGCGCGTGGCGAGGGAACGCATGAAGATTCGAGCCCCCACGCTTGGCGCTGGCGCGCCGTCGCTGCCCCCCGAGGGGGCGCTCGCCAGCTTGGGGCGGCCCGGCGCTGGAGTGGATGCTGCCCCCACGCTTGCGCCTGGCGGCGCTGCGCTGCCCCCCGAGGGGGCGCTCGCCAGCTTGGGGCGGCCCGGCGCTGGCTCGGACGCGGCCCCCACGCTTGCCGTGCTTTCCCAAGGGCCAATGGCATTCATGCGGATGCGGTCGCCCAGCAGTGCGCCGCCGCTCTTGCGCCGCGAGGGGTCGATGCTGATCACGGCCACGCGCAGCGCGTCGTCTTGGTCTAGGCGCAGGCGGCGGATGAGCTCGTCGGTGAGCGACGATTTGCCCGCACCACCGGTGCCGGTGATGCCCAGCACCGGCACCCGGCGGCCTTGGGCGCCCGCGTGCAACTGCTGCACCAGCGCGGCCGGGGCGGCGCCGTTTTCCAGCGCCGTGATCAGCTGCGCCAGCGCGCGCCAGGCGGCATCGCTGTGGCCCTCGATCGCTGCCGGCGTCTGCGGCGCGTAGGGCGTGAGGTCGAGGTCGCAGCGCATCAGCATCTCGCCGATCATGCCCGCCAGGCCCATGCGCTGGCCGTCTTCGGGGCTGAAGATGCGCGCCACGCCGTAGTCCATCAGGGAGCGGATTTCATCGGGCACGATCACGCCGCCACCGCCGCCAAACACCTGCACGTGGGCGCCGCCGCGCTGGCGCAGCAGATCGACCATGTACTGAAAATACTCCACGTGCCCGCCCTGATACGAGCTGATGGCGATGCCCTGCGCGTCCTCTTGCAAGGCGGCGGTCACCACCTCCTCGACCGAGCGGTTGTGCCCGAGGTGGATCACTTCGGCCCCCATGCTCTGCAGCAGCCGGCGCATGATGTTGATGGCCGCGTCGTGGCCGTCGAACAGGCTGGCGGCGGTGACAAAGCGCACCTTGTGGCGCGGGCGGTATTCGGCCAGGGCCTTGAATTCGGCGTGCAGGTCGGTCATGGGCGGCGCTCTCCGGTGTGGCCGCGTGGCCGTGCGGGCAGGGCGGCACGGCTGCTGGGCTCTGGTGGGTTGTGACAGGCGATTGTCGATCCGCGCACTTTAATTGACGTTTACGTAAACGTCAATAGGGAGTCATCGCGCCAGCCCCCCAAGGCGCGTCAGCGCGTAGTCTGATCACGCGCTCAAGCCGCTGGGCGTGGTGGCAGCAGGCGCTCGTATTCCTTTTTGACCACGGCGTAGCACTCGCAGACTCGGCCTTCGAGCGCTTTGCGGTCCAGCACCGTGATGTGCCCGCGCGCATAGCGGATCATGCCCAGCTTTTGCAGCTTCAGCGCCGCTTCGGTCACGCCTTCGCGGCGCACGCCCAGCATGTTGGCAATGAGCTCGTGCGTCATCACCAGTTCGTTGCCGCTCAGGCGGTCCAGGCTCAGCAGCAGCCAGCGGCAGAGCTGCTGGTCGAGCGCGTGGTGGCGGTTGCACGCTGCCGTCTGCGCCATCTGGGTGATGAGCGCCTGGGTGTAGCGCAGCAGCAGGTGCAGCACCGGACCAGAGCGCTTGAATTCTTCCTTGATGTCGGCCGCGCGCAGGCGGTAGCCCTTGCCAGCGCTCTGAACCACGGCGCGGCTGGGCGTGGTGTCACCGCCCATGAAAAGCGCGATGCCGACCAAGCCTTCGTTTCCCACCACCGCGATCTCGGCCGAGGCGCCGTTTTCCATCACGTACAGCAGCGAAACGATGGCATCGATGGGGAAGTACACGTGCCCCATCTTGCTGCCCGATTCGTACAGCACCTTGCCCAGCGGCAGATCGACCGCCTCCAGCAGCGGGCCAATGCGCTGCCATTCGGGCATGGGCATGGAGGCGAGCAACTGGTTGGCCGATTGGTCGGGGGGGAGGCCCATGTGTCTGTGCTCTCGATCGGGGTTGAAGCCTAGGGCGCCAAGGTGCGGTTTTTTGCGGTCTGCAGGCGCAGTATGCACCGCGCTCAAGGTCTCAGGCCCTCAGACCTTCGGCAGCGTGAGCACTTCGACGCCAAAACCCCGGTAGCCGGTGAGGGTGCAGCGGGAGTCGAACACCGGCGTGCCGCTCACGCGGTACTGGCGGGTGGTGCCGTCGGGCAGCGACTGGTTGAGCACCATGTCCAGGAAAGGGCTGCGGGCGGCGATGCGGTCCAGCAGCTTTTGGCGCTCGGCCTCGTTCCAGCCGTCGCTGGCCGCCGGGGAGGCACCGATGGTCAATACCGAGTTCTGCAGTCCCAGCATCTCCAGCACCGGGCCGGATACTTGGGTGAAACGGCCTTCGCCGTCTTGCTCCCAGTGCCAGTCGGTGGCGAGTTCGGTCAGGGCACGGTAGCGCGCTTCGCTCTCGCGCAGTTCGGCGGTGCGCTGCTGCACCCGTTGCTCCAAGACCAGGTTGTGTTGCGCCAGTTGGCGGTGCAGCAGGCGCACTTCGATCAGGTTGCGGATGCGCGTCTGCACCTCGACCAAGTCGAAGGGCTTGCTCACGAAGTCTTTGGCGCCGGCTTGCAGGGCGCGCAGCTTGTGGCCCGGCTGTGCGGTGATCACCAGCACCGAGAGGTAGTCGCCCTCGGCGCTGCTCGCCTTCAGCGCCTCCATCACTTGGAAGCCGTCCATGCCGGGCATCTGCAGGTCCAGCAGGATCAGGTCGAACGGCGCCTCGCGGTGCAGCGCGGCCACGGCCGTGGGGTCCATGGTGCTGAACACCTGGCTGTAGCCCACGCCGTGCAGCAGCTCATGGAGCAGCGCCACGTTGGCGGGCTGGTCGTCCACGATCAGGATGCGTGCGTCGAGCATGTCTTGTGGGCTGAGGGTCATGCGGGTTCCTGTAGGGTGGCTGGGTCGCCGCTGCTGGATGGCGAGCAGGCCAAGGCCGCCTCCAGCGCGTCCATGAGCTGGTTGACCTTGATCGGCTTGGTGAGGTAGTTGAAAAAGCCCGCATCCAGAGCGCGCTGGATGTCGCGCGGCACGGCATTGGCGCTCAGCGCGATGATCGGGATGTGCGCCGTGCTCGGGTCGGCGCGCAAGATTTTCATGGCCTCGATCCCGCTGATACCGGGCAGGTTGATGTCCATCAGGATCACCTCGGGCTGGTAGACGCGGGCGAACTCGATGCCTAGGCTAGCGTCGGCTGCGCTCAGCAAGCGCAGGTCGGCGCGCCGGCCAATGATCAGCTCCACCAGCTCCAAGTTGGCTGGGTTGTCTTCGACGTACAACAGGGTGTGCAGGGGGGTGCCCTGCGGTGCATCGGGGCGCGGCGGGTCGGCGCGGGGGGTGTCGCCGTCTGTGGGGTTGCGTTGCGGTGCGGCGGTGAGCGCCATCTGAACCCAGAACACGCTGCCCACGCCGGGTGTGCTGTCCACGCCGATCTCGCCACCCATCAGGTGCACCAGGCGCTGCGTCACCACCAGGCCGATGCCGGTGCCCTCTACGCCACCGTTCTCCTGCCCGAGCCGGTTGAACGGCTGGAACAGCTGCGCCTGCTGCGCGGCTGAGAGCCCCGGGCCGGTGTCGCGCACGCTGATGCGGATCGTCTCGGCTGGGCCGAGCGTGCACTCCACCCGCACGTGGCCGCCCGGCTGGTTGTATTTGATGGCGTTGAACAACAGGTTGATGAGCACCTGCTTGAGCCGCGTGCGGTCGGCCTTCACGCAGCGCGGCTGCTCCAGTCGGGCAAAGACCATGCCGATGCCGCGCTGCTGCGCCTGCGGCTCCACCATGGCCCGGCATTCGGCCAGCACCTCGGTCAGCAACACCGGCTCGCCCGACAGCGTGAGCTTGCCGCTCTCGATGAGCGCGAGGTCGAGGATTTCGTTGATCAGCTCCAGCAGGTACCAGCCGGCTTTGAGGATCTGGTCGATGCTGCGCTTTTGAGTGGGCGTGGGCAGGGGCGTGCCCGATTCGATCAGCTGCGCAAAACCGAGGATGGCGTTGAGCGGCGTGCGCAGCTCGTGGCTCATGCTGGAGATGAAATCGGTCTTGGCGCGGTTGGCCTTCTCGGCTGCGGCCATGGCCTCGTTGAGCTGCAGCTCGCCGCGCTTGCGCATCGAGTTGTCGGAGCCGATCAGCAGATAGCCAATCAGATCGCCGTAGTCGTCGCGCAGCGCGGTGATAGAGACGATCGCCGGGAAGCGGCTGCCGTCTTTGCAGATGTAGGTGAGCTCGTAGACGTCTTCGATGCCGCGCGAGGCCTTGAAGGCCAGCGCCTCGAACCCCGGCGCGATCGGTGTGTCGAGCTCTAGGCTGAGCGCCATGGCGCGCACCCGCACTTCTTGCGGGTCGTGCATGTCGCTCGGGCGCACCCGGTTCACCACCTCGTCGGCGCGGTAGCCCAGCATGCGCTCGGCCCCCACGTTGAAGAGCTGGATGATGCCCTTTTCGTCGGTCGCGATGATCGAAAAATTGGCGCTGGTGAGAATGGCGTTCTGCAGCGCGCCGGCCTTGAGCAGCGCGTTGCGTTGGCGGCGCTTGGGGGCAGCCCCCGGGGTCTCTGGCATCGTGGTGTTCTTGTGTTGGCCGCCCTGCGGACGGACGGCGCCTACCCTGACCGCACATCGGGCCGCCGTCGGTGCGCTGGCTTGGCGGTCTTGGCGTTTAGGCGCTTAGCGACCAGAGCCGCTGCGGCGGCTCAACAGCGCCACCAGCCCCACGAGCGCAGCGCCCAAGGCGGCGGCGATCAACGCCGACTTGACCGGCTCGTGTTGGATGTAGCTGGTGGTGGCGTCTTTGGCGTGCCTCGATTTCACGCACAACTGGTGCGTGCCTTCGCGCACCGCCTCCATGCCGCGGTGGGACAGGATCTCGGTGTCGTGCACCAGTTGCTTGAGCGCCGCGCCGGTCTGCGACCGGGCTTCATCCAGGCTGTCGGCTATGCGGTTCAGCCCTTGGTGGGCCATGCGCTGGGTGGAACGGATGGCATTCTCGGCACCCAAGGATGCCTCGTGGGCCAAGTTGGAGGCGTCACCGCCCAGGGTTTTGACGGGGTTGTTCATGGAAACTTTCTTTGGGGGTGGAAACGGTGACGCGCGCGCGCTTACTTGCGCGGTTCGACCTGGCTGCCGATCACGCCGCCGATGGCGGCGCCACCCAAGGTACCGAGCGTGCCGCCGCCGGTGAGCACGGCGCCACCCACGGCACCCACGCCCGCGCCGATGGCGGTGTTTTGCTGTTGTTTCGACATGCCGGCGCAGGCGCTCAGGCCAATGACCAAGGTCAGGGCGGCGACCGTGGCCAAGCCGCGGGGAACGAGGAGTTTGTTCGTGTTCATGAAATACCTTTCGAAGGGACGGTGGAGGACCGGGGAAACGCGGTGGTTCGCTTCATCCGCTGGTGTCAAACGGACTGAATAACCTGGGGCTGCTGCGCATGGCAAACCGGATTCGCATCCAGTGGTGCCATTGCCCTCAATGTAGAGCCGGGCGGTCCGCGCGTCTGTGCGCTGGCGCACCGTGCGGCTGCTGGGGTGAGCGGGCGCCCAAACCCTGCGCCGCGCAGGGTGCGGGGTGGGTACCGAGGCCGCGCACAATCCCATCGGAAAAGAAAAAACCCTTACAATAGTTTAACTTACAAGGGTTTTGTATTTTTGGCGGAGAGAGAGGGATTCGAACCCTCGATACGGTACAACCGTATACCGGATTTCGAGTCCGGCGCATTCGACCACTCTGCCATCTCTCCGCGTGTCGAACCCCGAATTCTAGCAGGCTCTAAAACGAGCCATCGGGGCGCGCTAGCTCAGGGCGCGCAGCGCGGCCAAGGCGCTTTCTGCGGCTTGGGCGGCTTGCGCTGCGCCCGTGGCCGTGTCGGCGCCTGGTGCGCCTTGGCCCAACTGCAGCAGCGGGTGCAGTTCGGGGCTGGCGGCGTAGCCCACGGCCTTGAGGCGGGCGATGGCTTGGGCCGCTGCTTGCGGGGTGGCAAAGCCCTGGCTTTGCAGCAGCAGCTGGCCGCGGGCGTCGGTGAGCTTGAAGGCAAAGCGGCCGTCGGGTTCGCGGTACTGCTTGAAGGTGGGCAGGGCGGCTTTGGCGGCAGGGGCGTTGGCTGCTGCGGGGGCCGCTAGGCCGCCACCAGCCAAGGCTGCCGCCGCACCATCATCCCCCGCCGCGGCAGTACCCGACCCGGCTCTGGCAACCGAGCCCAACGCAGCACCCCCCACCAGCGGCCGCAACCCCACCGCATGGCGCAGGCGCTGGACAAAGGGCGTGGCGCTGCGCCGCGCCTTGGCGGCGCCGGCTTGCAGCAGCGCTTCCACCTCGTGCGGGCGCGCCATGAGCTCGAGGTAGCGCGCGCGCAGCGGCGCGATTTCGGCCTCGATGCGCTCGTACAGCAGCTGTTTGGCTTCGGCCCAGCCTATGCCCTGTGCATAGGCGCGCGCCAGCGCGGCGCTTTCGTCGGCGCTGGCAAAGGCCTGGTAAATCTGGAACAGCGCCGAGCCCTCGGTCTGCTTGGGCTGGCCCGGCGCCAGCGAGTCGGTGACGATGCCGAAGATCAGTTTTTTGAGCTGCTCGGGCGGCGCAAACAGCGGGATGGTGTTGTCGTAGCTCTTGCTCATCTTGCGCCCATCGAGCCCGGGCAGGGTGGCCACTTGGGCCTCGACCACGGCCTCGGGCAGGGTGAAGTGCGGGCCGTAGAGGTGGTTGAAGCTGGAAGCGAGGTCGCGCGCCATTTCGATGTGCTGCACCTGGTCGCGCCCCACCGGCACTTGGTGCGCGTTAAAGAGCAGGATGTCGGCGGCCATCAGCACCGGGTACATGAACAAGCCGGCGCTCACGCCGTCGTCGGGCTCAGCGCCGCTGGCGGCATTTTTGTCCAGCGCCGCCTTGTAGGCGTGGGCGCGGTTGAGCAGCCCTTTGCCGCAGACGCAGGTGAGCAACCAGGTGAGCTCGGTGGTTTCGGGAATGTCGGACTGGCGGTAAAACGTGACGCGCTGCGGGTCGAGGCCGCAGGCCAGCCAGGTGGCGGCGATTTCGAGCGTCGAGCGCTGCACGCGCTCGGGTTCGTGGGTGGAGATGAGGGCGTGGTAGTCGGCCAGAAAATAAAAGGCATCGACGCTGCCCAGCGCGCTCGAGCGCAGCGCCGGCCGGATGGCGCCCACATAATTGCCCAAGTGCGGGGTGCCCGAAGGCTTGATGCCGGTGAGAACGCGCAAGGTTTGCATGAAGGGTTCGACTAAAAAGGGGGTAGATCTACAGCAGCAACCAGCGCAGCGGCGTGAGCACGGTTTGGATCAGGTCGGCCGAAAGCGCCATCAGCGGGCGCAGCCAGTAGGTGCCCAGCAAACCGGTGAACAGCAGCACCAGCACGATGATGAAGCCAAAGGGTTCGATGCGCGCGACGGCTTGCGCCGGTTGCGCGGGCAGCAGCCCGACCAAGATGCGCCCGCCATCCAGCGGCGGCAGCGGCAGCATGTTGAGCACAAACAGCACCAGATTGACCAGCAGCCCGGCTTGCGACATTTCGAGCAAAAACGGCTCGTGGATGCCCAGCGCCAGCAGCAGGTAGCCAAAGATCACCCACAGCAGCGCCTGCACCACGTTGGAGGCCGGGCCGGCCAGCGCCACCCAGACCATATCGGTTTTGGGGCGGCGCAGGCGCGCGGCATTCACCGGCACCGGCTTGGCGTAGCCAAACAAAAAAGCGCCGCTGGTGGCAAACAGCAGCAGCAGCGGCAGCGCGATGGTGCCCAGCGGGTCGATGTGCTTGGCCGGGTTGAGCGTGATGCGCCCCAGCATCCAGGCCGTGGGGTCGCCAAAGTAGCGCGCCGCGTAGCCGTGCGCGGCCTCGTGGATGGTGATGGCAAACAACACCGGCAGCGCAAAGACGGCGATGGTTTGCAGCAGGGCGGCGATGTCCATGGGGTGTATTGTCTCAGCAGTGCAGCGGTGCGGCGTATGGGCTCGGTGGGGCTTACAACCCGAGCGCGGCCAAGCTGCCTTGGCCCTGGCGCAGCAGCTGCGGCGCCTCGCCCTGGGCCATGGGCGTGAGGTCGAGCACGGTGGTGGGCTCCAGCGCACAGGCGCCGGCGTCGATCACGGCGGCCAGGCTGTGCTCGAGGCGCTGGCGGATTTCGTTCGCATCGTTCAGGGGCTCGCTGGCGCCGGGCTCGATCAGGGTGGTGCCCAGCAGCGGCGCGCCGTGCAGTTCCAGCAGCGCTTGCAGCACCTTGTGCGCCGGCACGCGCAGCCCGATGGTTTTGCGCGCCGGGTGGCTCAGGCGCCGCGGCACCTCTTTGCTGGCCTCGAGCACAAAGGTGTAGGGGCCGGGGGTGCCGAGTTTGAGCAGGCGAAACTGGGCGTTGCTCACGCGCGCGTAGCTGGCCAGCTCAGACAGGTCGCGGCACAGCAGCGTGAGCGGGTGCTTGGCATCGACGCCGCGGATGCGGCGCAGGCGCTCGACCGCGTCTTTGTCGTCGAGGTGGCAGACCAGCGCGTAGCTGGAGTCGGTGGGCAGCGCCAGCACGCCGCCGTGGTGCAGCGCTTGCACCGCTTGCTTGAGCAGGCGCGGTTGCGGGTTGTCGGGGTGGAGTTGAAAATACTGCGACATGCGTACAGGGTAAAAATCAGTCGATTTTGGGTTGGCGCGCTGTGAGCCAGACCAGGGTCGCGCCGCAGAGCACGATCAGGCCCATGCCCACCCAGGCCCACAGCCCCGGCAGGTGGCCAAACAGCAGCCAACCCAGCAGCAGCGCAAAGCCCACTTGCAGATACATGTAGGGGGCTAGGGTAGAGGCCGGCGCGCGCGCAAAAGCCTGGATGAACAAAAAATGCCCCACGGTGCCGCACAGCCCCGCCAGGCACAGCAGCGCCAGCGTGCGCAAGTCGGGGATGGTCTGCCAGACCCAAGGCAGGGCCAGCGTCATCAGCGCGGCCCCGGTCCAGCCGGTGTAGCAGTGCATGGTCATGGCGTCTTCGCTGCGCGCCATGCGGCTGGTCAAAATCTGGAACGCGGCGTACAGCAGCACCATGAGCAGCGGCACCAGCACAAACCAGCCCAACGCGGCCCCGGTGGGCTGGATGATGAGCAAGGCCCCAGCAAACCCGCCCCAGACCAGCAGCCAGCGCAGGCGGCTCACGGCTTCGCGCAAAAATACGGCCGCCAGCAGCGTCACCACCAGCGGCGTGAGCATGATCATGGCGGTGAACTCGCCCAGCGGCATGTGCTGCACGCTGACAAAGCTCAGCGTGCTCACCGCCAGCAGCAGCAGCCCGCGCAGCGCGTGCAGCAGCGGCTGGCGCGTGGCCAGCGAACGCCAGCCGCGCGTGGGCAGCACCACCGCGGCCATGACCAGCGCCTGAAAGGTGTAGCGAAACCACACCACCATGAGCACCGAGATGCTGGCACCCAGCAGCTTGACGGTGGCATCCAGCGCCGCAAAGCAGGCCACCGCCAGCACCACAAAGGCAATGCCCAGCAGCGCGCGTGGCTGCACCAAGCGCGCGGCTTCAGTGGACACGGTGTGCCAGCAAATCCCACACCGGCTGCAAGCGCGCGTCGAGCGTGGGCAGGGCGCCCAGATCGCAGTGGCTCTCGCCGGGGCTGTGGAAATCGGAGCCGCGCGAGGCCGCAAGGCCAAACTCGAGCGCCATCTCGGCGTACTGGGCCGCTTCGGCGCTGCTGTGGCTGCCGGTGAGCACCTCCACCGCTTGCCCGCCGTGGGCCTTGAACTCGCTGAACAGGGCGTATTCTTGGGTGGCGTTGGGGTGGTTGTAGCGCGCCGGGTGCGCGATCACCGCCACGCCGCCGGCCTCGACGATCCAGCGCACCGCGTCGCCCAAGCTGGCCCAGCGGTGCGGCACGAAGCCGGGTTTGCCGTCGGTGAGGTATTTGCGAAACACCTCTTGCACGTCTTTGCACACCCCGGCCTCGACCAGGTAGCGCGCAAAATGGGCGCGCGAGATCAGCTCCGGGTTGCTGACGTATTTGAGCGCCCCCTCGAACACACCGGGGATGCCGACCAGGCGCAACTGCTGCGCCATTTCTAGTGCGCGCTCGCTGCGGCCGCTGCGCGTGCGCTCCAGGCCCTGCAGCAGTGCCGGGTGGGTGTGGTCAAAACCGAGCCCGACGATGTGCACCGTGAGCTCGCAAAAGCTCACCGAGATCTCGGTGCCGGTGAGGTAGGGCAGCGCCAAGGCGCGCGCGGCGTCGATAGCGCGCTGCTGGCCGCTCACTTCGTCGTGGTCGGTCAGGGCCCAGAGCTCGACCCCGTTGGCCTTGGCGCGTGCCGCCAGCGCCTCGGGCGTGAGGGTGCCGTCGGAGACGGTGGAGTGGCAGTGCAGGTCGGCGTTGAAAATAGACATAAGCATGGGGAGAGTAAGCGCCCCAGCGCTGGTGGCCACCCGCGCACCCCCTTTGAGGGGTGGCGAGCGCAGCGATCGTGGGAGCGATTCATTCTAGTGCCAAGGCTACACTCGCGCTGTGTCGCTCTTTAAATCCGCCTCTGTCGTCTCGCTGCTCACCCTGCTGTCGCGCATCAGCGGCTTGGTGCGCGATCTGCTCATCGCCGCCACCTTTGGCGTGAGCGCCATGACCGACGCCTTCAACGTCGCCTTTCGCATCCCGAATCTGCTGCGGCGCCTGTTTGCCGAAGGCGCCTTCAGCCAAGCGTTTGTGCCGGTGCTGGCCGCCACCCGCGCGCAAGAGGGCGATGAGGCCACCAAAGACCTGATCGACCGCGTGGCCACGGTGCTGGCTTGGGCGCTGACGCTGACTTGCATCGTGGGCGTGCTGGCGGCACCGCTGCTGGTGTGGGCCATGGCCGCCGGGCTGGCGCGCGACCCCTACACCTTTGACGTGACGGTGGCGCTGACGCGCTGGATGTTCCCCTACATCGGCTTCATGTCGCTGGTGGCGCTGGCGGCCGGGGTGCTCAACACCTGGAAGCGCTTTGCCGTGCCGGCGGCCACGCCGGTGCTGCTCAATGTGGGGCTGATCCTAGCGGCGGCTTGGGGCGCGCCGTGGTTTGAGTCGATGGGCATCGAGCCGATCATGGCGCTGGCTGGTGGCGTGTTGCTCGGCGGCACCTTGCAGTTGGCGGTGCAGCTGGCGGCCCTCAAGCGCCTGGGGCTGCTGCCGCGGGTGGCGCTGCGCTGGTCCAAGGTGCGCGCGGCCTGGCAGCACCCGGGCACGCAGCGCATCCTCACGCTCATGCTGCCGGCGCTGCTGGGGGTGAGCGTGGCGCAGATCTCGCTGCTCATCAACACCCAGATCGCTTCGCACCTGGCCACTGGCAGCGTGAGCTGGCTCACCTTTGCCGACCGGCTGATGGAGTTCCCGACCGCGCTGCTGGGGGTGGCGCTGGGCGTGGTGCTGCTGCCGCAACTGGCGGCCGCCAGCGCCGCCGCCGACCCGGCGCGCTACAGCCAGATGCTCGACTGGGGCCTGCGGCTGGTGCTGGTGCTGGCCGTGCCCAGCGCGGTGGCGCTGCTGACCATCGCCGTGCCGCTGGTGTCGGTGCTGTTTCATTACGGCGCCTTTACGGCCTTCGATGTGCGCCAGACCGCGCTGGCCCTGATGGGCTACGGCGTGGGGCTGGTGGGGCTGATTGCGATCAAGATTCTGGCCCCGGCCTTTTACGCCAAGCAAGACATCAAAACCCCGGTGCGCATCGCCATCGTGGTGCTGGTGCTGACGCAGGTGTTCAACCTGCTGCTGGTGCCCACCTTTGCGCACGCCGGGCTGGCGCTGGCCATCGGGCTGGGGGCTTTGATCAACGCCGGCTGGCTGCTGATCGGGCTGCTGCGCCGCGGCTCCTACCAACCGCAGCCGGGCTGGCTGGTGCTGGCGCTGCAGGTGCTGGCCGCCAGCGCGCTGCTGGCGCTGTTTTTGCTATGGGGCAGCAGCCAGTTTGACTGGCTGCACGAGGATGTGGTGGTGTGGCAACGCCTGCTGGCCATGCTCGGGCTGCTGGTGGGCGCGGCGCTGGTCTATTTTGGCACCCTGCTGCTGGCTGGGGTGAAGCTCAAGCGGCTGGTGCGGATGTAGCCGGGCGCCGCGCCGCTGCGGTATGTTGCGGTTTGGGCTTAGCCCACCCGCACCGCCGCCCCGGTGCCGCGCGCCGCGATCTGGCCAATGGCGTACACCGTTTCGCCCTGGGCGCGCAGCGTGGCGGCCACCGCGTCGGCGGCGGCGGCATCGACCACCAGCACCATGCCGATGCCGTTGTTGAAGGTGCGGTTCATCTCGAAATCGTCGATGCCGGCGCTGCGCTGCAGCCAGGCAAAGAGCTCGCTCTGCGGCCAGCTGCCCGACACCAGTTCGGCTGCCAAGTGATCGGGCAGCACGCGCGGGATGTTTTCCAGTAGACCGCCGCCGGTGATGTGCGCCAGCGCCTTGATGCCGCCGCCCGCGCTGGTGCTGGGGTGCTGCGCCAGTGCCTGCAGCACGCTTTTGACGTAGATGCGCGTCGGCTCCATGAGGGCCTGGCGCAGCGGCTGGCCGTCGAGCGTGGCCGGCAAGTCGGCACCCGCGCGCTCGAGGCACTTGCGCAGCAGCGAAAAGCCATTCGAGTGCACGCCGCTGGAGGCCAGGCCCAGCACCGCGTCGCCGCTGGCCACGGTCTGTCCGGTGAGGATGCGCGCTTTTTCCACCGCCCCGACGCAAAAACCGGCCAGATCGTACTCGCCCGCCGGGTACATGCCCGGCATTTCGGCGGTCTCGCCGCCGATCAGGGCGCAGCCGGCCAGTTCGCAGCCGCGCGCGATGCCGCCCACCACCGCGGCGGCGGTGTCCACGTCGAGCTTGCCGCAGGCAAAGTAGTCGAGGAAAAAGAGCGGCTCGGCGCCTTGCACCAGCACATCGTTGACGCTCATGGCCACCAGGTCGATGCCCACGGTGTCGTGCATCTGCCACTCGAAAGCCAGCTTGAGCTTGGTGCCCACGCCGTCGGTGCCCGCGACCAGCACCGGCTCGCGGTAGCGCTTGGGCACCTCAAACAGCGCGCCAAAGCCGCCAATACCCGCCAGCACGCCTTCGCGCAGCGTCTTTTTGGCCAGGGGCTTGATGCGCTCGACCAGCGCGTCGCCGGCCTCGATGTCAACGCCGGCGTCTTTGTAGGAGAGGGGTTTCGTGGTCATGTGATGTGGGCACTATAGAATGGCCCGATTTTACCGGCCCGCCCTCCCACCCGTCTTCTCACCTTGCCTGCCCCACCGATGTTGCTCACCCCTTCGCAATTGCGCGTGCTCGCTTGGCTTGGCTTGGCCGTATTGGCTTGGCTTATGTTGGGGTTGCTGGCTCCGGTGCTCACGCCCTTTTTGGTGGCGGCTGTGCTGGCCTACGTATTGCACCCGGTGGTCGATCGCCTGCACTTGCATGGCGTGCCGCGCTTGGTCGGGGCCGGGCTGGCGCTCACGCTGTTGCTGCTGGTTCTGCTGGCGGTGCTGCTGCTGATCGTGCCCGTGATCACGCACCAGGTGCCGCTGCTGCGCGACCAGATTCCGCTGTTGCTGGAGCGCTTCAACGTCTGGGTGGCGCCTTGGGCCGTTCGGCTGGAGCTCGACATACAAGTCGACGTGGCGATGGTGCGCGAGTTGCTGCAGCGCCTCATCACCGGGAAAGAGGGGCAATGGTTAGAGCACGCGTTGTCCTCGCTGCGCATCGGCGGCAGTGTCCTGCTGACGGCGCTCGGCTTCATGGTCCTCGCCCCCATCGTCGCTTTCTATTTGCTGCTGGACTGGGACTGGCTGATAGAAAACACCAAGCTGCTGGTGCCGCCGCGCTGGCGCGCCCCGACGCAGCGTTTTCTGGACGAGACCGACCAGGTGCTGGGCCAGTACCTGCGCGGCCAGTTGCTGGTCATGAGCAGCATGGCGGTGTTTTTTACCGTCGGTCTGATGTTGGTGGGGCTCGATCTGGCGCTGCCGATCGGCGTCTTTACCGGCTTGGCGATGCTCGTGCCCTTTCTGGGTTTTGGGGTCGGGATGGTGCTGGGTTTGCTGGCGGCGCTGCTGCAGTTTGGCACCCTGTGGGGGGTGTTTCTGGTGGGCGCGGTGTATATGCTCGGGCAGGTGCTGGAGAGCTATTACCTGACCCCGCGCGTGCTGGGCGGGCGCATCGGCATGCACCCGATCGCCGTGATTTTTGCCCTGATGGCTTTTGGGCACCTGTTTGGTTTCATCGGTGTGTTGATCGCGCTGCCCGCGAGCGCGGTGCTGGTGGTGGCGCTGCGCCGCTTGCAGGCGCTGTACCAAAGCAGCGCGCTCTACACCGACGGCATGGCGCCGCAGGTGCCAGCGCCGACGACCGGTGCCGAGGCCAGCGCAGGGGTCGGCGCGCCCGCCAGCGCCCCGTCGCCACTTCCACACTCTGCACTCACTGCAGCCGCTGCCTCCGCCCCCGGGAACCCGCTTGGCTGAGCCGATGCAGCAACTGGTGCTCGATCTGGGGCTGGCCGCGCCGCCCACGCTGGACAATTTTCTCACCGACGCCGATGCCGCGCAGCCGGTCTTGGCGCACCTGCGCCAGTTGCTGGCGCAGCCGCAGTGCGCCCGTGTGCCCAGCTTTGTCTGGGGCGCGCCGGGCACGGGCAAAACGCACCTGCTGTACGCGGTGCGCCAGGCGCTGCAGCAGCAGGGGCTGGCGGTGGGCTGGCTCGATGCCAGTTCCCAAGTGCTGCCCGATTTTGATGAAAACTGGAGCGCCGTGTTGCTCGACGACTGCCAGCACTACGGCAGCGCACAGCAGGCGCTGGCCTTCAACTGGTGCATCAACGCGCTCACGCCCACCGACGGCCGCGCGCGCTGGGTGCTGGCCGCCGCAGACCGGCCGCCGGCCGACCTCGAGCTGCGCCCCGACCTGCGCACCCGGCTGGCGTGGGGCCATGTGTTCCAATTGCCGGTGTTGAGCGACGCCGAGCGCCGCCGCGTACTGCGCCAAGCCGCCAGCGTGCGCGGGCTCTTGGTGCCCGACGAGCTGCTCGATTTCATGCTCAACCGCTTTGCGCGCGAGCTCGGCAGTCTGATGGCGCTGCTGCAGCGGCTCGACGGCTACGCGCTGCGCACCCAGCGCCCGCTCACCGTTCCCCTGCTCAAAGCCATGCTCGATGAAACCCGCGAACCCTAAACACCCGGCCCACCCGGCCTGCCCGGCACCAAACCGACAGCCCACACCCATGAAATTGGCCCTGTTCGACCTCGACCACACCTTGCTGCCGCTGGACTCCGACCACGCCTGGGGCCAGTTCACCACCCGCATCGGCTGGACCGACGCCGACGCCTTCACGCGCCGCAACGACGAATTTTTTGCCCAATACCAGGCCGGCGCGCTCGACATCCACGACTACGTGCGCTTTAGCACCGCCGCCGTGCGCGAGCGCGGCGCCCAGGCCGCCGCCGCCGCGCACCAGCAATACATGCGCGAAGTGATCGCACCGCAGTTGCGGCCCGCCGCGCTGGAGCTGATCGAGCTGCACCGCCGCGCCGGCGACGCGCTGCTCATCATCACCGCCACCAACGAGTTCGTCACGCGCCCGATCGCGCACGCGTTCGGCATCGACGAGCTGCTGGCGGTCGAACTGGCGCGCGGCCCCGATGGCTGGTACAGTGGCGAGATCGCGGGCACGCCCTCGTTTCGCGAAGGCAAGGTGCAGCGCCTCGAGCAATGGCTGGCCGCGCGCGGCTTGGGCTGGGGCCAGGTGCACACCACCTTTTATTCCGACTCCCTCAACGACCTGCCCTTGCTCGAAAAAGCCGACGTGCCGGTGGCCACCAACCCTTCGGCTGGCTTGCGCGCGCTGGCGCAACAACGCGGCTGGCCTATTCTCGACCTATTTGATACCGCACCGGCATGATCACCTCTTTTATCAACCGCTTGCTGGGCAAAACGCCCAAGGCCAGCGCCAGCCCCTTCGGCAAGCGCGAAGACGTGCCGGTGGCGGTGCACGGCATCGACCCTTCGCTGGTCGATGGCCGCGCGCTCGATGTGCTGCACACCCTCAAGCGCGCCGGCCACGAGGCCTACATCGTGGGCGGAGCGGTGCGCGATTTGCTGCTGGGCTTGCGCCCCAAAGACTTTGATGTCGCCACCAGCGCCACGCCGGAGCAGGTCAAGGCGCTGTTTCGGCGCGCCTTCATCATCGGGCGCCGCTTTCGCATCGTGCACGTGGTGTTTGGGCGCGGGCGCGAGCACGAGGTGATCGAAGTCTCGACCCTGCGCGCCTACCTCGACAGCGCCGACGCCGAGCAGATCAGCGGCAACGAACGCAGCCACAAGGCCGCGTTGGCTGGGGTCGGGCACGCCGTCGACGCCAGCGGCCGGGTGCTGCGCGACAACGTCTGGGGCACGCTGGAGCAAGACGCGGCGCGGCGCGACTTCAGCGTCAACGCGCTTTACTACGACCCCGAGAGCGAGGTGGTGGTGGATTTTCACCACGGCATCCGCGACGCCAAAAAGCGCGTGCTGCGCCTGATCGGTGACCCGGCCACGCGCTACCGCGAAGACCCGGTGCGCATCATCCGCGCGGTGCGTTTTGCGGCCAAACTGAGCGCGCTGGGTTTTCACTTCGACAGCAAAACCCGTGCCCCGCTGCTGGCCAGTCTGCCGCTGCTGGCCGAGGTGCCGCCGAGCCGCCTGTTCGACGAAATGCTCAAGCTGCTGCAAACCGGCCACGCCCTGGCCAGCATCGAGCAGCTCCAGGCGCTTGGGCTGGCGCAAGGCATTTACCCGCTGCTGGATGTGGTGGTGCAGCGCGCCCACGACCCGTTCGTGCGCGCCGCGCTGCAAGACACCGACCGCCGTGTGGCCGAAGAAAAATCGGTGGTGCCGAGCTTTTTGCTGGCCTGCGTGCTCTGGAGCGATGTGCGCGCCGGCTGGGAGCGGCGCCAGCAGGCCGGCAGCAGCCCCTTTGCGGCCCTGCAAGAGGCGGTGGATGAGGCCTTCGAGGCGCGCATCGGCGACGTCTCGGGGCGTGGCAAGCTGGCGGCCGATATGCGCGAAATCTGGCTCATGCAGCCGCGTTTTGACAAGCGCAGCGGCCAGACCCCGTTTGCCCTGGTCGAGCAGCCGCGCTTTCGCGCCGGTTTCGACTTTTTGCGCCTGCGCGCCCAAGTGGGCGAGATCGAAGAAGAGCTCTCGCACTGGTGGGAAACCTTCAGCCTAGCCAACGAAGCGGTGCGCGGCGACATGCTCGAAGCGGTGCGGCTGGAGCAGCAGCGCAAGCGCCCGGCGGGGAAGGGGCCGGGGCGCGCCAAAGCGCCCAAGGCCGGCACGGCGGCGGCGCACCCGGTCGCGCTGGATTACAAGCCCGAACCCGGTGGCGACGCCGAGCCCGACGCCGGGGCCGGCAGCGAGGCGGCGGCGGCCGATGCGGCGCCCGCACGCAAACGCCGGCGTCGGCGCAAGCCCGCTGGGGCTGGCAGCGCCAGTGCCGACGGTGCACGCGCCGCCGACACCGACGCAGCCTGATGCAGGAGGCGCACATGCGCGCTCCGGTCTCGGCCTGGGTGGGTTTGGGGGCCAATCTGGGCGATGCCCGCGCCAGCGTGGGCGCCGCCCTCGAGGCGCTGGGGCGCTTGCCGCAAACGCGGCTGCTGCGCGCCTCCAGCCTCTACCGCAGCGCGCCGTGGCAGGCCGATGGCCCCGACTTCATCAACGCCGTGGCCGAATTGCAGACGCGCTTGTGCGCCCCCGAGCTGCTGCGCGCCCTGCAAGCGCTGGAGCAGGCCGCCGGGCGCGCGCGCCCCTGGCGCAACGCGCCGCGCACGCTGGATCTCGATTTGCTCGCATACGGCTCGGCGCGCATCGAATCCGACCGGCTCACGCTGCCGCATCCGCGCCTGCACGAACGCGCGTTCGTGTTGTGGCCGCTGGCCGAAATCGCGCCCGAGCGCGTCAGCGCGGCCGCGCTGGAGCGGGTGGCGGGGCAGCGCATCGAAAAGCTGGGGTAGCCCGCCCAAGGGGGTTTAGGGGTAGAGCCGCTCGCGCACCCAAGCCGCGCCTTCGAGGCGGTAGCGCAGCCGGTCGTGCAGGCGGCTCGGGCGGCCCTGCCAGAACTCCCAGCGGTCGGGGCGCAGCCGGTAGCCGCCCCAGTGCGGCGGCCGCGGCGGGTGCAGCACAAACTGGGCCCCGACCTTGAGCGCTTGCGCCACCAACGCGGCGCGGCTGGAAAGCACGCGGCTTTGCGCGCTGGCCCAGGCGCCGATGCGGTGCTCCAGCGGCCGGGTCTGGAAGTAAGCGTCGCTCTCGGCCGCGCTGACGCGCTCCACCCGGCCCTCGATGCGCACCACGCGCTCGAGCTCGGTCCAGTGAAACTGCAACGCCGCCCACGGGTTGCCGGCCAGTTCTAGTCCTTTGCGGCTGTCGTAGTTGGTGTACCACACCAAGCCAGCGGCGTCGTAGCCCTTGATCAGCACCACGCGCGTGCTCGGGCGCAAGTCGCTGCCCACGGTGGCCAGCGTCATGGCGTTGGGCTCGGGCAGTTCGCTGTTCAGGGCTTCCTCGAACCAGCGGCCAAACTGCTGCAGCGGGTCGGGGTGCGAGTCGTCCTCGCTCAGGGCGGCGCGTTCGTAGCTTTTGCGCAAGTCGGCGATGTTCATGGGCTGTAAGTATGGCATGGCGGGCGGCCACTTAAAATCGGGCACTTGCGCAGCAGTCCCCAGCCTTCAGCCCCATGACCCAACCCGCCCCCCGGCCCCAAGCCATCGACCTGCGTGCCCTGGCCGACAGCGCGCAGCCGCTGCACGGCGAGCTGGCGCTGGCCGCTCTGCCGCGCTGGAGCACCGACGCGCCGGTTTGGCCCAGCCCGCTGGCGCCGCTCATGTGGCAGGCGCTGGCCCAGTGGCGCGCCAGCCCGGCGGCCGCGCCGGTTGCCGGGCGCAGCGCACCACGCCAGTTGTGGCTGCAACTGCGCTGGAGCGCCCAGGTGCCGCTGCGCTGCCAGCGCTGCCTCGAGCCCTACCTAGAGCCGCTGCAAGACGAGCGTTGGTTTCGCTTCGTGGCCGACGAGGCCAGCGCCTTGGCCGAAGACGACGCCAGCGCCGAAGACCTGCTGGTCTGGCAGCCGCGTTTTGATTTGGTCGAGCTGATCGAGGACGAGCTGCTGCTGGCCCTGCCGCTGGTGCCCATGCACGCGGCCTGCCCCAGCGCGCTGCCGGGCTACGCCGATGCCACCGCCGCGCCAGCAGAAGAGCCGCCGCAGCCAAACCCATTTAAGGTGCTGGCGCAGCGCAAACCCAACGCAGACTCGGCGTTATAATGCAAGGTTACGCACGCGAGTGACTGGGGTGGCTGCAGGCAATGGCTGCAGCTGCCTAGGGTCGCAAACGCTGTGCATTGTCGCAAAATCGGGCAGGCTCCTTGGGCCACCCACTTTCATCCAGGAGCCGATCATGGCCGTTCAGCAAAACAAAAAATCGCCTTCCAAGCGCGGCATGCACCGCTCGCACAACGCCCTGAATGTGCCGGGCATGGCGATCGAGCCCACCACGGGCGAGGTGCACCTGCGCCACCACGTCAGCCCCAACGGTTTTTACCGTGGCCGGCAGGTGCTCAAGAACAAGTCCGAGGCTTGATCCGGCTTGCGCCTGCCTGTGTTCTTGCGCGTTTCCCGGCGTACTTGCCTGCGCACTTGTCTGCGTCGGCCCACGTGCTCGAGCCAGCGCAGGGATTGGGCTGGGCTATGCCGGCGCGCACATGCCTAAGGGGCGGCCGATCGTGATCACGCTGGCGGTCGATTGCATGGGAGGCGACCACGGCCCCGCCGTCACTTTGGCGGGGTGTGCGGCTTTCCTGGCGCGCCGCCCCGAGGCCCGTTTGCTGCTGGTCGGCCAGCCGCAGGCTTTGGCGCAGCTGCCGGCGGCGCTCGACGCCAGTCGCTGTACCGTGGTGCCCGCCTCCGAGGTGGTGGCCATGGACGACTCGGTCGAGGTGGCGCTGCGGCGCAAGCGCGACTCCTCCATGCGCGTGGCCATCGAACAGGTCAAGAGCGGGGCGGCGCAAGTGGCGGTTTCGGCGGGCAACACCGGCGCCCTGATGGCGATTGCGCGCTACCTGCTCAAAACGCTCGACGGCATCGACCGCCCGGCGATCGCCTCGCAGATGCCCAACGCCAAAGGCACAGCCACCACCGTGCTCGACTTGGGCGCCAACGTGGACTGCAGCGCCGAACACCTGCTGCAATTTGCCCTCATGGGTTCGTCATTGGTGGCGGCCAGCGGCAAGGCCTCGCCCACGGTGGGGCTGCTCAACATCGGCGAAGAAGTCATCAAGGGCAACGAGGTCATCAAACAGGCCGGCGTGCTGCTGCGCCGCGCGGCCGAACACGGCGACCTCAATTTTTACGGCAACGTCGAAGGCAACGACCTGTTCAAGGGCACGGTCGATATCGTGGTCTGCGACGGCTTCGTGGGCAACGTGGTGCTCAAGGCCAGCGAGGGGCTGGCGAGCATGATCGGCGGTTTCGTGCGCGAAGAATTTTCGCGCAGCTGGTACAGCCAGCTGGCCGCTGCGCTGGCGTGGCCGGTGCTGGCGTCGTTCAAAGAACGGGTCGATCACCGGCGCTACAACGGCGCGGCCTTGCTGGGCCTGCGCGGGCTGGTGTTCAAAAGCCACGGTTCGGCCGACGCCGTGGCGTTCGAGCAGGCCCTGCGGCGCGCCTACGAGGCCGCCGACAAACAACTGCTGCAGCGGGTGCAAGAGCGCATCGCTGCCGCCGCGCCCGTGGCGCCGCCTAGTCTTGCAACTGTGCACAGCCCATGATCCGCTACACCCGCATCACCGGCACCGGCAGCTACCTGCCGCCCAAGCGTTTGAGCAACGCCGATTTGGTGGCCGAACTGGCCGCGCGCGGCATCGAAACCAGCGACGAATGGATCGTCGAGCGCACCGGCATCCGGGCGCGGCACTTCGTTGATGAGGGCAGCGAGGCCAGCGATCTGGCGCTGCAAGCCTGTTTGCAGGCGCTGCAGGCGGCGGGCCGCCAAGTGGCGGATGTGGACCTGATCGTCGTCGCCACTTCCACGCCCGACATGGTGTTTCCGTCCACCGCCACGATCTTGCAGCGCAAGCTCAGCGAGCACGCGCAGGCCCAAGGCTTGGCGGGCGCCGCGGGCGGGGCGGCCTTTGATGTGCAGGCGGTGTGCAGCGGCTTCATCTACGCGCTCACGGTGGCCGACGCGCTCATCCGCACCGGCAGCGCCCGCTGCGCGCTGGTGGTGGGGGCCGAGGTGTTCTCGCGCCTGCTCGATTTCAACGACCGCGGCACCTGCGTGCTGTTTGGCGACGGCGCCGGGGCGGTGCTGCTCGAGGCCTGCACCCACGACGGCAGCGGGCCGGCGCTGCTGGCCAGCGATCTGCACGCCGACGGCCGCCACACCGGTATTTTGTGCGTGCCCGGCAGCGTGGCCGGCGGCCAGATTCGTGGCGCGCCGCTGCTGCGCATGGACGGCCAGGCGGTGTTCAAGCTTGCTGTCGGGGTGTTGGAGGAGGCCGCCCGCGCCGTGCTGGCCAAGGCCGGGATCGAGGCCAGCGCGGTCGATTGGCTGATCCCGCACCAGGCCAACATCCGCATCATGCAGGGCACGGCGCGCAAGCTCAAGCTGGGCATGGACAAGGTGATTGTGACCGTGCACGAGCACGGCAACACCTCGGCCGCCTCGATCCCGCTGGCGCTGGACCATGGCGTGCGTTCGGGCCGGGTGCGCCCGGGGCAGCTGCTGCTGCTCGAAGGGGTGGGCGGTGGGTTCACTTGGGGCGCGGTGTTGTTGCGCCTGTAGGGGGCCATGGCTAGCCCACCAAGGCCCGACGGATTTCGACCCCATTCAACTCGCATCGACGGCCCCCCTACAGCCCCCATTCCAGACCCATTGACAGCCCAACTGGGCCCGCAAGGAGCGCTAGATATGTCTGATTTTGCTTTCGTTTTCCCCGGCCAAGGCTCGCAGTCGGTGGGCATGCTCGACGCCTGGGGCGCGCACCCGGTGTTGGCCGCGACCCTGCAAGAGGCCAGCGCTGCGCTGGGCCAAGACGTGGGGCAACTGATCCAGCACGGCCCCAAAGAAGCCTTGGCGCTCACCACCAACACCCAGCCGGTGATGCTGGTGGCGGGCGTGGCGGCGTGGCGCATCTGGCGCGCCGAAGGCGGTGCGCTGCCGGTGGCGCTGGCCGGGCATTCGCTGGGCGAATACGCCGCGTTGGTGGCCGCCGGGGTGCTAAGCCTGGCCCAGGCCGCGCCGCTGGTGCGCTTGCGCGCCCAGGCCATGCAAGACGCGGTGCCGGTGGGCAGCGGGGCCATGGCCGCCATTTTGGGCTTGAGCGCCGAGCAGGTGCGTGCCGGCTGCGACCAGGTGCAAGCCAGCTTTGGCCCAGGCAGCGCCGAGGTGGTGCAGGCGGTGAACTTCAACGACCCGGCGCAAACCGTGATCGCCGGCAGCAAGGCGGCGGTGGAGCGCGCCTGCGAGCAACTCAAGGCCAGCGGCGCCAAGCGCGCGCTGCCCTTGCCGGTGTCGGCCCCGTTCCATTCCAGTCTGATGCGCCCGGCGGCCGAGCGCTTGCGCGCCGCGCTGGCGCAGACCGAGTTGTTGCCGCCGCAAATCCCGGTGCTCAACAACATCGACGTGGCCTGCGAGACCGCCCCCGAGCGCATCCGCGACGCCCTGTACCGCCAGGCTTTTGGGCCGGTGCGCTGGGTCGAGTGCGTGCAGGCGCTCAAGGCGCGCGGCGTGCGCACGGTGGTCGAATGCGGCCCCGGCAAGGTGCTGGCCGGGCTGGTCAAGCGCATCGACCCCGAACTGGCCAGCGCCGCACTCTACGACCCGGCTACACTGGCGGCGTTGCGCGCCCAATTGGGCTAAATAGTTTGAAGGGCCAAGCGGGCATGACGGCGCGCCCGAGCCCAGCGCGCGCACCCACACCCATGCAGCGACACAACCCATGAGCGAAACCACCAACAGCCTCCCCTCCGCCTCCGTGCCAGCGGCCGCGCCGAGCACCGCCAATAGCCACAGCAGCGCCCAAGTCGCCCTCGTCACCGGGGCCACGCGCGGCATCGGCGCGGCGATTGCGCTCGAGTTGGCGCGGCGCGGTTACAGCGTCATCGGCAGCGCAACCAGCGACGATGGCGCCGCCAAAATCAGCCAAGCGCTGGCGGCGCACCCCGGATGCCGCGGCGTGCGGCTCGACGTCAACGATGCCGCCGCCGCCGAGGCCCTGATCGACGCCATCGTCAAAGAACACGGTGCGCTGCACGTGCTGGTCAACAACGCCGGCATCACGCGCGACACGCTCGCCATGCGCCTCAAAGACGAAGACTGGGACGCGGTGCTCGACACCAACCTCAAGGCCGTGTTTCGCCTGTGCCGCGCCGTCATCCGCCCGATGATGAAGCAGCGCTGGGGCCGCATCGTCAACATCACCAGCGTGGTCGGGGCCAGCGGCAACGCCGGGCAAGCCAACTACGCCGCGTCCAAGGCCGGTGTCGCGGGACTGACGCGCGCGCTGGCGCGCGAGCTCGGCAGCCGCCAGATCACGGTCAACTGCGTGGCGCCGGGCTTCATCGAAACCGACATGACCGCCGCCCTGAGCGAGGCCCAGCAGCAGGCGTTGCTGGGCCAGATTCCGCTCGGGCACTTGGGCAAACCGGCCGATGTGGCGCAGGCCGTGGCCTTCTTGGCCAGCGCGCAGGCGAGCTACATCACCGGGCAGGAGCTGCACGTCAACGGCGGCATGCTGATGCCCTGATTTGGCACCGCTGCCCACTTGCGCTAACATCGGCCCCCTAGACCCAGCGCGTTGCGTGGCCGCACCCCGTTGTTTAGCACCCTAAACCACCCCGGCTAGAATGCCGGTCTAGCTTTTCAACCACCCACAGAGGGAACTATGAGCGACATCGAAGCACGTGTGAAGAAAATCATCGCCGAACAACTCGGCGTGGAAGAGTCCCAGGTCACCAACGAAAAAGCCTTCGTGGCCGATCTGGGTGCCGACTCGCTCGACACCGTGGAACTGGTCATGGCCCTAGAAGACGAGTTCGGGATCGAGATCCCGGACGAAGACGCCGAAAAAATCACCACCGTTCAGCACGCCGTCGATTACGCGCTGGCGCATCAGAAAGGCTGAGTTGCCTATGAGCCGCCGTCGCGTCGTCGTGACCGGTCTGGGCTGCGTCAGCCCCGTGGGCAACACGGTGCCCGAGGCGTGGGCCAGCGTGCTCGCAGGCCGCTCCGGCATCGGTCCCATCAGCAAGTTCGATGCCTCTGCCTTTGCCTGCCAAATCGCAGGCGAAGTGCGCGGCTTCGACCTCGAAGCCTACATGAGCGCCAAAGAAGGGCGCACCATGGACACCTTCATCCACTACGGCATCGCCGCCGCCGCGCAGGCCGTGGCCGACGCCGGCTTGCCCACCGGGGCAGAGCTGGATGAGGAGCAAGCCTGCCGCATCGGCTGCGTGATCGGTTCGGGCATCGGCGGGCTGCCGCTGATCGAGCAGACCCACGCCGACCTGATGCAGCGCGGGCCGCGCCGCATTTCACCCTTTTTCGTCCCGGCATCGATCACCAACATGATCTCGGGCCACGTGTCGATGCGCTTTGGCTTCAAGGGCCCCAACCTCGCGGTCGTCACGGCCTGCACCACCGGCTTGCACTGCATCGGTGAGGCGGCGCGCAAGATCGAGTACGGCGACGCCGACGTGGTGGTGGCCGGCGGCTCCGAGGCCACCGTGTCGCCGCTGGGCATCGGTGGCTTTGCCGCCATGCGCGCGCTCTCGACCCGCAACGACGACCCCACCGCCGCCTCGCGCCCTTGGGATCGCGGGCGCGACGGCTTCGTGCTCGGCGAAGGGGCAGGCGTGCTGGTGCTCGAAGCCTACGAGCACGCCCTTGCCCGTGGGGCCAAAATCTACGCCGAAGTGGCGGGCTACGGCATGAGCGCCGACGCCGGTCACATGACCGCCCCCAACATGGACGGCCCGCGCCGCGCCATGCTGTCGGCGCTGCGCAACGCCGGCCTCAACCCCGACCAGGTGGACTACCTCAACGCCCACGGCACCTCCACGCCGCTGGGTGACATCAACGAGAGCAACGCCATCAAGGCGGCGCTGGGCGACCATGCGCGCCAGGTGCTGATCAGCTCCACCAAGTCCATGACCGGGCACCTGCTCGGTGGCGCTGGCGGGGTCGAGAGCGTGTTCACGGTGCTGGCGCTGCACCACCAAGTGGCCCCCCCGACCATCAACCTGCACGAGCCCGACCCCGAGTGCGACCTCGATTACTGCGCCCACACGGCGCGCGAGCGCAAGATCGACGTGGCCCTGAAGAACAACTTCGGCTTCGGCGGCACCAACGGTTCGCTGGTGTTCAAGCGCATCTGATGGGCTTTCGTTCGTGCTTGGCTTGATGCGGCGCCGTCTGGTGTAGGCGGCGGCATCCCCATTTGCCGCCGATTCATCGACCACCGCGTCCTTCATAAGCACCCCCGCCATGCTAGGCCCGCCTGCGGTCTCTTACCCCGTCGGGGCGCCCAAGGCCGAGTACGTGGCGCTGGCGGGGCTGGCGCTGGCGTGGGCCGTGGGTCTGCTGCTTTGGCTGGTGCTGGCCC
>Ga0208242_100229_pt1 | contig 60674 bp, 58 predicted proteins | sample SubbioAug_CSW13A_FD_184825 | JGI IMG/M metagenome (GOLD analysis project Ga0208242, IMG submission 184825) | Serpentinite rock and fluid subsurface biosphere microbial communities from McLaughlin Reserve, California, USA - CR12Aug_CSW13A (SPAdes) | ecosystem: Environmental > Terrestrial > Deep...
CGGCGGGCAGCCACAGCAGCAGGGCCAGGGCCAGCGCGGGCAGGCGCTTCACGGGCTCACTCCGGGAACGGCAGCGGCTTCTTCTCGCCGGCCTCGATGCGCAGGTCCAGGCGGTTCTCCGGCGGCGGCATCGGGCAGGTCGAGTACGGCGTGAACGCGCAGGGCGGGTTGTAGGCGCGGTTGAAGTCGAGCACCACCACGCCCTCCGGGCCCGGCGGCGTGGCGTAGAGGAAGCGCGAGGCGGCGTAGGTCTCGTGGCCGCTGGTGCGGTCGGCGAACACGAAGAACAGCTCGCCGCCGCCCTCGTCCAGCGCCTCGAGGCTGTGGCTGACGCCGTCCTTCTCGAACACCACGCGACCCGGGTTGGGCGTGGCTTCCACCATGCCGAGCATGTTGACGATGTCGATCGTCTTGCCCGGCGGATGCGGCTCGAAGCGCGCCTGGAAACGGAAGGCCGGGTCGATGTCGAAATAGTCCAGGCCCGGGAAGCTGGTGCGCGTGCGGGCCATGGCATTGCGCACGCGCAGGGCGTAGCGGCCGGCCCGTTCGATGAGCACGAAGCTGGCATCGCCGCGGTTGAAGGCCACCACCGTCGGCTTGCCCTGGGTGTCGGGCACGAGCTCGATCTCGCCGGTGGCCGGCTCGCCATCCACCAGCACCTCGGCGCCCTCGGCCAGGCGCAGGCGGGCGCGGCCATCGCGGCCCAGCGTGAGCATGCCCAGGTGGTCGGGGCCGATGGCCAGGCGCGTGCCATTCTCCCTGGCCGCGCCGACGAAGGTGCTGCCCGGCGTCAGCCAGTGCAGGCCCACCAGCGAGAGGAAGCCATCGGGGCGCAGCAGGCGCTCGAGCCGGCCGGCGCGCCAGTCGCGCACCTCCCGCTCGTAGGCGGCGCGGGCCTCGCGCTCGGCGCGGGCCGCGGCCTCGGCCTGCGCGGCGTCATCGCCACCGCCACCGCAGGCGGCGAGCAGCAGCGTCATCGAAACGACAAGCAATCCCCGCATCAGCGTCCCCTCAGGAAGAGTCGGTCGAGCTCGGCCATGCCCAGCTGCACCCAGGTCGGGCGGCCATGGTTGCACTGGCCGCTGCGTTCGGTCGCCTCCATGTCGCGCAACAGTGCGTTCATCTCCGGCACGGTGAGCCGGCGGTTGGCGCGCACGGAGGTGTGGCAGGCCAGGGTCGAGAGCAGTTCGTTGCGCGCCTGTTCAAGGCGCCGGCTGCTGCCGTGCTCGCGCAGGTCGGCGATGACGTCCAGCGCCAGCGCGCGCGGGTCGAGGTCGGCCAGCAGCGTGGGCACGGCGCGGATGCTCAGCGCCTGCGGCCCGGCCCGGCGGATCTCGAAACCGTACTCGGCCAGGGCCTCGCCATGCTGCTCGGCGGCGTCGGCCTCGCGCTCGCTCACCGCCAGCGACACCGGCACCAGCAGCGGCTGGCTGCGGATGCCCTCGCCGTCGAGCGCGGCCTTGAGCCGCTCGTAGGTGATGCGCTCGTGCGCGGCGTGCATGTCCACCAGCACCAGGCCGTGCGCGTTCTGGGCCAGCACGTAGACGCCGTGCAGCTGCGCCAGCGCATAGCCCAGCGGCGGCGCCTCGCCTTCGTTGGCGGCGGGCATCGGCGTCGGCGACGCGACCTCGCCCAGCGTGGCCGGCGGCGACTGGTAGAGCGCGGCGTAGGCGGCCATCGTGTCCTGCACCGGCAGGCCCAGGCCGGACTGCCGCGGCGCCCAGCTGCCGCCACCGCTGGACGGGCCGTAGGACGAAGCAACAAAGGCCGCGCCACCGGCCAGCGGCGGCGCCGGCGACTCGGCGCCGGCCAGGCCCGCGCGCGTCGAGGCCAGGGCCTCGTGCAGGGTGCGGTAGATGAACTCGTGCACCAGCCGCTGCTCGCGGAAGCGCACCTCGTGCTTGGCCGGGTGCACGTTCACGTCGACCATGCGCGAGTCGCACTCGAAAAAGAGCACGAAGGCCGGATGGCGGCCGTGGAAGAGCACGTCGGCATAGGCCTGGCGCACCGCGTGCGCCACGGTGCGGTCGCGCACGGCGCGGCCGTTGACGTAGAAGTACTGCTGGTCGGCGCTGGAGCGCGCGGCGGTGGGCAGGCCCACCCAGCCGCGCAGGCGCAGGCCGGCCGCCGCGTGGTCCACCTGCAGGCACTGGTGGGTGAAGTCCTCGCCCAGGGCCTCGGCCACGCGGCGCAGGTGCTCGCCGCCGTCGCGCACGGGCTTGTAGTGCCGGGCGATGCGGCCGTTGTGGCTGATGCGCAGCTCGACGCCGGGGCGAGCCAGCGCCAGCGAGCGCAGCCACTCCTCGATGTGGCCCAGCTCGGTGCGCTCGGCGCGCAGGAACTTGCGCCGCGCCGGCACGTTGAAGAACAGGTCGCGCACCTCGACCGTGGTGCCTTCGGGATGTGGGTGCGGCGCCACGTCGCCGACGCGCCCGCCGTCCACTTCCAGGCGCGCGCCGTGCGGCTCGCCGCGGGCGCGGGCGCTGAGCGCGAATCGGCTCACGGAGGCGATCGAAGGCAGCGCCTCGCCGCGGAAGCCCAGCGTGCCGACCTGTTCGAGGTCCTCGATGCTGGCGATCTTGCTGGTGGCGTGGCGCGACACCGCCAGCGGCAGCTCGGCCGGGGCGATGCCGCCGCCGTCGTCGCGGATGCGGATCAGGCGCACGCCGCCTTCCTCGAGCTCGATGTCCACGCGGCTGGCGCCGGCGTCGAGCGCGTTCTCCACCAGTTCCTTGACCACCGACGCGGGCCGCTCGACCACCTCGCCCGCGGCGATCTGGTTGACCAGGGTGTCGGGAAGCTGCTGGATCGGCACGTGGCGCTGGCTCGGGCGAAAACAGCCCCGATGATAGCAGCGCGGCGCGGTTTACTCGGGCAGTCCGGCCATGGCGCCGCCGGCCAGCGGGATGGTCAGGCGCTCGCCCACCCGGACGGTGTCGTCCTTGAGCTTGTTGGCCGCGCGGATCGAGTTCACCGGCACGCCGTGGCGCTGGGCGATGAGCGTCAGCGTCTCGCCGCGGCTGACCAGGTGCTGGCGGCTGCCGCCCAGCGTGCCCTGGCGGGCCGCGTACCAGGTGCCGGGGGGCGCCTGCACCGAGAAATAGTTGCGCACGCCGGTGACGATGGCACCGGCCATGCGCTTGCGATAGGCAGGGTCGCTGAGCCGCGCTTCCTCGCCCGGATTGGTGATGAAGCCGGTTTCGACCAGCATCGAGGGCACGTCGGGCGAGCGCAGCACCACGAAGTTGGCGCGCTCGATCTGGTGCTTGTGGGTCTTGCCCACGCCCTTGAGCGCGGCCAGCACTTCGCCGGCGACGTCGTCGGAGACCCGCATGGTGGCGTTCTGCGAGAGGTCGAGCAGCACCGCGGCGAGGTTCTTGTCGCGCGCGTCGAGTTCGACGCCGCCGACCAGGTCGGCGGCGTTTTCCTGGTCGGCCAGCCAGCGCGCGGCCTCGGACGAGGCGCCGCGCAGGCTCAGCACGTACACCGAGGCGCCGGCGGCGGCCTTGTTGTGCGCGGCGTCGGCGTGGATGGAGATGAACAGGTCGGCCTGCGCCTCGCGCGCGCGCTGGTAGCGCTCGTGCAGCGGGATGAAGACGTCGCGGTCGCGCACCAGGAAGGCCTGCATGCCCGGGTCGGCGTCGATCTGCGCGGCCAGCTCGCGGGCCATGGCCAGCGTGATGTCCTTTTCGAACTTGCGGGTCGGGCCGATGGCGCCCGGGTCCTTGCCGCCGTGGCCGGCGTCGATGGCGATGATGAGCTTGCGCTCGCCGCGGCCAATCACGTCCTCGATGGTGCGGGCGGGCGCGGCCTTGGCGCTGCCGCCCTTGCCGCCGATCAGCTCGACGACGAGGCGGGCCGAGTCACCCTCGCGCTCGATGCGGCTGCGCGGCTGCACGCCGGCGGCCAGGTCGAAGACCACGCGCAGGTCGTTTTCCGAGGGCTTGCCGGTGCGCAGGCCCGAAACCACGCCGTTGGGCGAGGGGGCGCGGAAACCGCCGGCCAGGGAACTGCCCGACAGGTCGAGCACCAGGCGGTCGGGGTTGGCCAGGGTGAAGAGCTTGTAGTCCGCCGGTTTGCTCAGGTCGAGCACGGCGCGGGTGCTGCCGTCCTCCGCCTCGACGAGGGTGACGCCCCGCAACTGGGCGGCCTGCGCGAACGGCGCGGCCAGCCCGAGCAGGGCGCAAATTCCGATGGCGAGGATCCCCTTCCGGCGCATGAGGGCGATTGAAGCACCAGGTTTCGCCAAACGCAAGCACTTTTTCCTTTGGAATCCGGCACCTGCCGGACCTTCCTCGGATTTGGGTAAGAAGGCACCCGGAAACGCCCTAGGGGCGCAGCCCGGCCAGCCAGGCCCGGCCCTTCTCGCTGCGGGCCTCCAGCCCGGCCCGGCGCCCCGCCCCGTCCACCGCCAGCCGCAGGCACAGATCCGGCGGCGGCAGGCCGCTGGCACCCCGGTCGGGCCACTCCACCAGCCACAGACGGGCCTGGCCGGCCAGTTCATCCAGGCCCAGGAAGTCGAGCTCGCCGGCGTCGGCCAGGCGGTAGAGGTCCAGGTGCGCCGCCTCGCCGCCGCCGGGCAACGGGTAGCGCTCGACCAGGGTGTAGGTGGGGCTCTTGATCGCGCCCTGCACGCCCAGCGCCCGCAGCCAGGCCCGGGCCAGGCTGGACTTGCCCGCGCCCAGCGGGCCCTCGAGGAACACCACCGCGCCCTCGGGCTGGCTGGCGGCCAGGGCGGCGCCGAGGGCATCGGTGGCGGCCGGGTCGGCCAGGAAACGTTCCTGGGCGCTCATGCCGGGTTCGCCAGCCGGCGCAGGTGCGGGAACAGGTCGGAGGGCAGCAGCCCGCGCTCGCCATCGACGCGGGCGGCGGCGTCGCCGGCCGCCGCGTGCAGCAGGGCACCGGCCACCGCGGCCTCGAAGGGCGGCAGCTGCTGGGCCAGCAGGGCCGCCACCACGCCCGAGAGCACGTCGCCCATGCCGCCCGTGGCCATGCCGGGGTTGCCGGCGCCGATGACGACCGGCGCACGCCCCGGGGCCGCCACCACCGTGCCGGCGCCCTTGAGCACCGCCACGGCCTGGTAACGCGCGGCCAGCGCCGAGGCGGCGGCGTAGCGATCGGCCTGGACGTCGGCGGTGGGCATGCCCAGCAATCGCCCGGCCTCGCCGGGATGCGGGGTGAGGATGGCCTGCGGCACGGGCCCGGGTGCGGCCGCCAGCAGGTTCAGGGCATCGGCGTCGAGCACCAGTGGCTTGCCGCTGGCCACGGCAGCGGCCAGCAGGCCACGGCCCCAGTCGCCCTGCCCCAGCCCCGGCCCGATGGCGACCACGCTGGCGCGCTCGAGCAGCGGCGCCAGCGCCTGCGCGTCCTCGACGGCGTGGGTCATGGCCTCGGGGCGCGCCGCCACCAGCGCGGCCACGCCGGCCGTGCGCGTGGCCACGCTGGCCAGGCCCACGCCGGTGCGCAGCGCCGCCTCGGCGCACAGGCGCACCGCGCCGCCCATGCCGACTTCTCCGCCGATGCACAGCACGTGGCCGTGCTCGCCCTTGTGGGCGTTGGCGTGGCGCGGCGCCAGCCACGCGGACAGGTCGGCGTCGCGCACCAGCCAGGCCGAGGGCGGGTCGAGTCCGGTGTCGATGGGCGGCAGGCCGAGGCGGTCTACGCTGACCTCGCCTTCGACATCGCGGGCCATGCCGGTGTAGAGCCCCTGCTTGGGCGCGATGAAACTCAGCGTCCGGCGCGCGGCCACCACGATGCCGGGCGCATGGCCGGTGTCGGCGTCCAGGCCCGAGGGTACGTCCAGGGCCAGCACGGGGCGGCGGCTGGCGTTGATGCGTTCGATCAGCGAGCGCACGGCGTCGGAGGGGGCGCGCGTGAGGCCGATGCCGTAGATCGCGTCCACCCACACATCCACGTCGGGCAGCAGGCCGTCGAAGGCCTCCACGCGGCCGCCGGCGGCGCGCCAGGCCGCCAGCGCGGTGCGCGCCGGGTCGCGGCGCGGGTGCGCGCCGGGCGCGGTGACGACGTGCACCTGCAGGCCCGCCTCGCGCGCCAGCAGGGCCAGCACGTAGCCGTCGCCACCGTTGTTGCCCGGCCCGCAGGCCACGCCGATGCGCCGCGCCTGCGGCCAGGCACCGCGCAGCAGCTGCCAGGCGGCGGCGCCTGCGCGCTGCATCAGCGCATAGGAGTCGATGCCCAGTTGTTCCACCGCGCGCCGGTCCATGGCCCGCACCTGGGCGCCGCGGTAGAGGGGAAGCCTGTCTGCCATGCCGGGATTCTATACTCGCCCGCATGCGCGACCCCGCCGACATGCCTGCCCTCGCCCGCTCCATCAAGGACTGGGGCGCCGAACTGGGCTTCCAGCAGGTGGGCATCGCCGGCATCGCGCTGGAAAAGGACGCCGAGCACCTGCGCGATTGGCTGGCCAAGGGCCAGCACGGGACGATGGACTACATGGCCCGCCACGGCGACAAGCGCAGCCGGCCCGGCGAGCTGGTGCCGGGCACGCTGCGGGTGGTGTCGGTGCGCATGGACTACGGCACCGGCGAGGACGTGGCGGCCTGGGCCACGCTGGCCGAGGGCGAGCGCGCCTACGTGGCGCGTTACGCGCTGGGCCGCGACTACCACAAGCTGATGCGCAACCGGCTGCAGAAGCTGGCCGATCGCATCGCCGCCGAAACCGGGCCGTTCGGCTACCGCGTGTTCGTCGACTCGGCGCCGGTGCTCGAGCGTGCGCTGGCGCGCGACGCCGGCCTGGGCTGGATCGGCAAGCACAGCTGCCTGATCAACAAGGACGCGGGCAGCTGGTTTTTCCTGGGCGAGATCTACACCGACCTGCCGCTGCCGGTGGACGCGCCGGCCAGCGCGCACTGCGGCACCTGCACGCGCTGCATCGAGGTCTGCCCCACCGGCGCGATCGTGGCGCCGTACCGCGTCGACGCGCGCCGCTGCATCAGCTACCTCACGATCGAACTACGCGAGTCCATTCCCGAAGAGTTGCGCCCGCTGATGGGCAATCGCATCTTCGGCTGCGACGACTGCCAACTGGCCTGCCCCTGGAACAAGTTCGCCGAACGCCACTCGGTGCCCGACTTCCTGCCGCGCAACGGGCTGGACACGGCCACGCTGGCGGAGCTGTTCGCCTGGGAGGAAGACGAATTCCTGCGCCGCACCGAAGGCTCGGCCATCCGCCGCACCGGTCATGCCGGCTGGCTGCGAAACATCGCGGTGGCGCTGGGCAATGCGCCCTCCTCGCCTGCGGTACTCGCCGCGCTCGCCTCCCGCCGCGAACACCCCGACCCCATGGTCCGCGAGCACGTCGCCTGGGCCCTGCGCCGCCACGCCAGGATGGGGCCGGAAAACATCAACGATTGAAGCCACTGCTTCAACCGTCAATGTCCCCTGAGCCCGTTTTCAGTCGCGTTTCTGGCGCGCGAGGATTTCCGACAGCAGGGTGCGGGTGACGGGGTCTTGCACCGTGTCGGGTGCGCGCTCGCCGGCGAGGACGGGCAGCAGGCCGCTGGCCAGGGTCTTGCCGATTTCCACGCCCCACTGGTCGAAGGCGTTGATGCCCCAGAGCGCCGAGAGCGCGTAGACACTGTGTTCGTAAAGCGCCAGCAGGCTGCCCAGGGACCGCGGCGTGAGCGCGTCGAGCAGCAGCATCGTGTTCGGGCGGCCGCCGGGGTGGCGTTTTTGCGGCGCGTCGGCGGCACTGCCGTTGGCGAGGGCTTCGGCCTGGGCCAGCAGGTTGGCCAGCACCGCGGCGTGGCTCTCCGGGTAACCGTGCGCGGGCATGACCACGCCGATGAAATCGGCCGGCACCGCGTCGCTGCCCTGGTGCAGGGCCTGGAAGAAGCTGTGCTGGCTCGAGGTGCCGGTGGCCCCCCAAAGCACCGGAACGGTGGGCACCGGCGAGTCGCTGTCGTCGCTGCGCACGGTCTTGCCCAGGCTTTCCATCACCAGCTGCTGCAGGTAATCGGGCAGCAGGTCGAGGCGCTCGTCGTAGGGCAGCACCGCATGGGTGCCCAGGCCCAGCGCGTCGCGGTTCCAGACCATCGTCAGCGCGTGCCAGATGGCGAGGTTGCGCCCGGGCGGCGACTCAAGCACGTGCCGGTCCATGTCGGCCGCGCCATCGAGCAACTGTTCGAAGCGATCCATGCCCAGTGCCAGCGCCACGCAAAAACCCACCGCCGACCACAGCGAATAGCGTCCGCCGACCCAGTCCCACATCGGCAGCACGTGCTCGCGCGGCACGCCGAAGGCCATGGCCTTGTCCACCGCCGCGGTGACCGCGTACAGCCGGCCCTGGCCACCCATCCAGTCCTTGAGCAGCCGTCCGTTGAGCAGCGTCTCCTGCGTGCCGAAGCTCTTGGACACCAGCAGCACCGCCGTGCGCGCGGGGTCGAGCCGCGGCAGCAGGCGCTGCACGCCGCTGGCGTCGGCGTTGAACAGGAAGTGGGTGCGGAAGCGCCCGCGGTCGAACTCGGCCAGCGACTGCACCGCCAACCGCGGTCCGAGGTCGGAGCCGCCGATGCCGATGTTGACGATGTCGGTGATGTCCGAGGCCTCGAGCTCGGCCACCAGCGCGGCCATCCGCTCGCGGGTGGCCAGGGCCTCGGCGCGGGCGGCGCGCGGAACCTCGCCCCGGCCCAGGTCCGAGCGCAGCGCCGTGTGCAGCGCCGGGCGGCCTTCGGAGAGGTTCACTGGCTCGCCGTCGAACAGTCGACGGAAGGCGGCCGGCAGCGGCGCGGCCAGCGCGAACAGCGCCTCGCGCGCGGCCCGGTCGTAACGCTGGCGGGCGAAGCAAGCGTGCAGCGGGCCGACCCGAAGCGCGAAATCACGAACCCGCGCCGGGTCGCTGGCCTGCAGGACCGACAGCGGGCAGCCTGCGGTGCGCTCGGCGTGGGCTCGGAGCGAGGTCCAGGCCTCGGACGGGATCAGGGCAGTCGGGGGCGTCATCGCCCGGAGTCTAACCGAGCCGTGTGACGGCCCGTAATCAGACGTTTTCGAACTCGAGATTGTCGATCAGCCGGGTGCGGCCCAGGCGCGCGGCGATCAGCGCCACCTGGCCCGCCTCGCCGCTGCGCGGGCGCGAGAGGTCGGCGCGGCGGATCTCGGCGTAGTCCACGCTGAAGCCGGCGGCCTCGAGGCGGTCGCGCGCCTGGTCCTCGATGCCCAACAGGGGCAGTCCCTGGCGCGCGGCATCGCGCATGAACACCAGGGTCTGGTACACGCGGGTGGCGGTCTGGCGCTCGTCGCCCTGCAGGTACTGGTTGCGCGAGCTCATGGCCAGGCCGTCGGCCTCGCGCAGCGTCGGCGCGGGGATGATCTCGACCGGGAAGCTCATCTCGCGCGCCATGTAGCGGATCACCTGCAGCTGCTGGTAATCCTTGCGCCCGAACACGGCCAGGTCGGGCTGGACCATGTTGAACAGCCGCGCCACCACCTGCGCCACGCCATTGAAATGGCCCGGCCGGTGCGCGCCGCACAGGATGTCGGTGATGCCCGGCACGTGCATCTGCACGCAACCGATGGTGCCGTAGGGATACATCTGCTCGACCGGGGGCAGGAACAGCGCGTCGCAGCGGTTCTCGGCCAGGCCGTTGATGTCGGACTCGGGCGTGCGCGGGTAGCGCGCGTAGTCCTCGTTGGGCCCGAACTGGGTGGGGTTGACGAAGATGCTGGCCACCACCTTGTCGGCGTGCCGGCGCGCCAGCTCCACCAGGGCGTAGTGCCCGGCGTGCAGGTTGCCCATGGTCGGCACGAAACCGATGCTGGCGCCGTCGCGCCGCCACTGCCGGAGCTGGGCACGCAGGGACGCGAGGGTGTGATGGGTTTGCATCAGTCGTATCCGTGTTCGGGGGCGGGGAAACTGCCGTCGCGCACGGCGGCGGCGTAGGCGCGCAGCGCGCCTTCGATCGAGCCGCCCCCGGCCAGGAAATCCTTGACGAAGCGCGGGCGGCGGTGGCCGCTGTTCATGCCCAGCAGGTCGTGCAGCACCAGGATCTGGCCGTCGCAGCCAGGGCCCGCGCCGATGCCGATGGTGGGAATGGCGATGGCCGCGGTGATGCGCGCGGCCAGCGCCGAGGGCACGCATTCGAGCACCAGCACGTCGGCGCCGGCCTCGGCCACCGCGCGGGCATCGGCCAGAAGGCGCTCGGCGGCGGCCTGCTCGCGGCCCTGCACCTTGTAGCCGCCCAGGCGCAGCACCGACTGCGGGGTCAGGCCCAGGTGCGCACACACCGGGATTTCGCGTTCGGCCAGGAAGCGGATGACCTCGAGCTTGGGGCCGGCGCCCTCGAGCTTGACCATGGCGGCGCCGGCCTGCAGGAAGCGCGTGGAGGCGTCCAGCGCGCGCGCCGGCGTGGCGTCGGACTGGAACGGCAGGTCGGCCACCAGCAGCGCCGAGCGCAACCCGCGCGCCACGCAGGCCACGTGGTAGGCGACGTCGTCCACGGTCACCGGCAGCGTGCTGTCGTGGCCCTGGCAGACCATGCCCAGCGAGTCGCCGACCAGCACCAGGTCGAGCCCGGCGGCATCCACCGAGCGCGCGAAGCCGGCGTCGTAGGCGGTCACCGAGGCGATGCGGCGACCCTCGGCCTTCATCTGGCGCAGGGCCGGCACCGTCAGGCGCGGGCGCGTGGCGGCCTTGGATTCATTGGCGTACATGGCGGCGTCCGGCGTCAGGGGGGTGTGGCTAAGGTATCGCCTCGATGCCCGCCGCATCCACCGCCGCGAGCAGCCCGGCCACCGGGCCGCGCCCCGGCACCTGCAGGGAGGGCGCGATCTCGGCCAGCGGCACCAGCACGAAGGCGCGCTCGTGCAGCCCGGGATGCGGCAGGCGCAGACCGGGCTCGTCGAGCACCCGGTCGGCGTAGACCAGCAGGTCGAGGTCGAGCGTGCGCGGCCCCCAGCGCGGAGCGTCCTCGCTGCGATCCCGGCCGAAGGCGAGCTCGGTGGCCAGCAGGGCCTCGAGCAGGCCGCGCGGGGACAGCGTGGTTTCCAGCGCCGCCACGCCGTTGATGAAATCGGGCTGGTCGGTGACGCCCCAGGCCGGCGTGCGGTAGAAGCGCGAGCGCGCCAGCACGCGGATGCCCGGTTGCGCGTCGAGCGCCGCCAGGGCTGCGCCGACCGTGGCGCGCACATCCCCGACGTTGCCACCGAAAGCCACCCAGGCGGGCAGCGGCGCGGCGCGGGTCACCCGGCGGCGTCCCCGCCGGGACGCGGACGCCGGCGACGGCGGCGGCGGCGCGGCGCGCGGCCGGCGTCATCGCCGTCCTCGCCCGCATCCCCGACGATGTCCTCGCCATCGTCGCCGCGGCGCGGCGACTTGGGCACCAGGCGCTCGGCCAGTATCTCCGGCGACTGGGCCTGGGCCTCGCGCCAGAAGGCCAGGTCCCCGGCCAGCTCCGGCGCGGCGCCGGCGCGCAGCTCGAGGAAATCGAAGGCGGCGCGGAAGCGCGGGTGCGCCAGCAGGCGGAACACGCGCTTGCGGATGCGCTGGCCGAAGCGCGGCTGCAGCAGCCAGATCTCCTGCATCGGCAGCGAGAACCGGCGCGGCAGCGCGATGCGCTGGGCCTGGTGCAGGGTGACGCGGTCGGCCGCGCGCTGCTGCGCCACGGCCGGGTCCACGCCCTGCTTCTGCAGCACGGCCAGCTCGCGACAGTAGGCCGGCCACAGCAGCGCGGCGAACAGGAAGGCCGGCGTCACCGGCTTGTCGGCGGCGATGCGCGCGTCGGTGTTGCGCAGGGCCTGGACCACCATCGCGCGCAGCGCGCCGCTGCGGTTGGTGGCCAGGGCCTTGGCGGTCTCGGGGAACAGCGCCGGCAGCAGGCCCAGTTCCTCGAGCTTGGCGAAACTCTTTTCGGCGTGCCCGGCCAGGAACATCTTCAGGCACTCGTCGAACAGGCGCGCCGGCGGCGCGGCCGAAAGCAGGTCGGCCATCTCCGGGATCGGCGCGGCCGCCTCGGGCGCGATGGCGAAGTCGAGCTTGGCCGACAGGCGTGCGGCGCGCAGCATGCGCACGGGGTCTTCGCGGTAGCGTTCGACCGGGTCGCCGATCAGGCGCAGCACGCGGTTGCGCACGTCGTCGTAGCCGCCGACGTAGTCGCGCACGCTGAAGTCGTCGACGGTGTAGTACAGCGCGTTGGCTGTGAAGTCGCGCCGCACCGCGTCGTCCTCGATGCTGCCGTAGACGTTGTCGCGCAGCAGGCGGCCGTCATCGCCGGTCTCGCGGTCGTCGGTGTCGTCGGCGCTGTTGGCGCGGAAGGTGGCCACCTCGATGATCTCGCGGCCGTAGACCACGTGCGCCAGCCGGAAGCGGCGGCCGATCAGCCGGCAGTTGCGGAACAGCGACTTGACCTGTTCGGGCGTGGCGTCGGTGGCCACGTCGAAGTCCTTGGGGTGGCCGCCGATGAGCAGGTCGCGCACCGCGCCGCCGACCAGGTAGCCGTTGAAACCACCGTCGCGCAGGCGGTAAAGCACGCGCAGCGCGTTGGGGCTGATGTCCTTGCGGGAGATGCCGTGTTCGGCACGCGGCACGACCTGGGGCGGGTGGGGGCTGCTGATGGCGGGGTCCGTCATGGGTTCGGTGGCGGGCGCGGGGGCCTGCGCCGCGTCGGGACCCGGGGCGGGCCGGTGGCCTTCCCGCGGGCGGTCAAGCCCGTTATACTAGCGCCCGCTGCACCGCTTCGCCATCCGCGCTCCCTTCGTCTAGTGGCCTAGGACACGGCCCTCTCAAGGCTGGAACAGGGGTTCGAGTCCCCTAGGGAGCGCCACCATTCCAGAAGGCCCGGCCAAACGCCGGGCCTTCTTCATTTCCAGGCCACCCAGGTCCGGCGCGCTGGGCGCACGCGCCCGCCGGGGCTAGAATTGCCGCCTGGCAAAGCAAACGGACGTCACCATGCCCTTCGTCGTCACCGAGAACTGCATCCGCTGCAAGTACACCGACTGCGTCGAGGTCTGCCCGGTGGACTGTTTCCACGAGGGTCCGAACTTCCTGGTGATCGACCCCGAGGAGTGCATCGACTGCACCCTGTGCGAGCCCGAGTGCCCGGCCAAGGCCATCTATCCCGAGGACGACGTGCCGGCCGGCCAGGAGGGCTTCATCGCCCTCAATGCCGAACTCTCCAAGACCTGGCCGGTGATCACCACGCGGCAGGAGCCGCTGCCCGACGCCGCCGAGTGGGACGGCAAGCCGGGCAAGCTGCCCGAGCTCAAGCGCTGAGGGTTCAGCCCAGGCGGGCCTTGAGCACCGCCAGCAGTTCGGTCGCCACGCCGGTGCGGATCGGCTGGCCATCCTGGCCCAGGGCCACCACGCGGGTCTGCTCGCCCACGGCCTCGGCGCGCAGCAGCACCGACACGCCCTTGTAGCTGACCTCGTAGCTGTTGAGCAGCTGCGCGCGGTTGCCGATGGTGACGCCTTCGATCTTGCCCAGGGCGATGCCGATGCGGCGCCAGCTGCTGCCGACCGAGTCGGCCAGCACGAACGAGTCGATGCCCATCACGACGGCGTCGGAGGCCGAAGGCACCTGGGTCGACACCGGGGCGCCGGCCGGGGCGTCCGGGATCAGCACCGCGCCGGTGGTCGAAGGCGTGTCCAGGCCCGGCGGCACTTCCAGCGGCTGGTTCTGGCGGCTGCCCTGGTACATGGCCTCGTTGCCCCACTTGTTGCGCACCCAGCTGCAGCCGCTGGTGGCGATGACGGACAGGGCCACGGTGGCGACCAGCAGGGGGCGGAGGGAAAGCTTCGGGGCGGTCATGCGGTGTCTCCTCGGGTGCCCCGCGGCGTGGCGCGGGGCGGATTGGATTTGGTCGCCAAGATTACTTCAGTTCGGATTCGAGCTGCTGGCACAGGGCCGCCATGGCGTCGGCGGCGCCGGCGTGGGCGGCCGACAGCGGCAGCAGCGGCAGGCGCAGGCCGTGGCCGATGCCCTGGCGGGCCAGCAGCGCCTTGACCGGGATCGGGTTGGGCTCGACGCCCAGGAAGTCGTTCAGGCCCGCCAGGCGGGCATCGAGGGCGCGGGCCGCACCGGCCTCCCCGGCCCGGGCCAGGGCACAGAGCCGGGCGAAGGTCCGCGGCACCACGTTCGAGGCCACCGAGATGACGCCGGCGGCGCCACCGAGCACGGCGCGCACGAAAGTCGGGTCGTCGCCGCTGAGCAGGGCGAAATCGGGCCCGGCCAGCGGATAGAGCGCATTCCAGCGCGCCTCGTCGCCGCGGGCTTCCTTCAGGCCGATGATGCCGGGATGGCGGCACAGGCGCGCCACGGTCTCCGGCTGCATGTCGCAGCCGGTGCGGCCGGGCACGTTGTAGAGCACCACCGGCAGGCCGCCCTGCCCGGCCACCGCCGTGTAGTGCGCCACCAGGCCGTCGGGCGTGGGCCGCACGTAGGGCGGCGTGACCACCAGCGCAGCGTTGGCGCCGTGTTCGCGCGCCAGGCGGGTCTGGGCGATGGTCTTGGCGGTGTTCGACTGGCCGGTGCCGGCGAGCACCGGGATGCGCCCGGCCACCTGCGCCACGGCGGCCCGCAGCAGCGCGATGTATTCCTCGTCGCTGAGCGCGGCGGCTTCGCCGGTCGAGCCGGCGACGACGATGGCCGAGGTGCCGCCCGCGAGCTGGGCGTCGATCAGACGGGCCCAGGCGTCGAAGTCGAGCTCGCCGGCGGCCGTGAACGGCGTCGCCAGCGCGGTGATGCTGCCGGAAAGTTGCAAGATCGGGGCCTTTCGATGGTTGGCCACGATCTTACTTGCGGCCGGAAAGCGGCGGCAAGTATGCTGGCCACGTAGCCCCGCGCGCCCCGCGCGCCCGTCCGGACCCCTGCATTGACCGACCCTGCCGCGCGCCCTGCCGCCAACGAGAACCACCTGCTGATCAGCGCGTACACCACGCATCCGCAGTCCCCGCTGCTGGCCGTCACCCGCCGCATTTCCGACAGCGGCTGCAACCTGGTGGACGCGCGCCTGTCCACCGTGGGCCGCGATGTCTCGGTCACCGCCCTGGCCACCGGCTCCTGGGACGCGGTGGCCAAGCTCGAGGCCATGCTCACCCGGCTCGAGCGCGAGGAGGGCTTCAAGCTGGTCTGGTACCGCACCGGCCCCAAGGCCCTGCAGTCGAACCTGCTGCCCTACATCGTCGAGGTGGTGGCGGCCGACAAGCCCGGCATCCTGTTCCAGCTGGCCGATTTCTTCGACCGCCAGGGCATCACCGTCGAGAGCCTGCACAGCTCGCGCTACCGCGCCATGCAGACCGGCGCCGACATGTTCTCGGCCCAGGTCACCATCGGCATCCCGGCCAACATGCACATCGCCGCCCTGCGCGACGATTTCCTCGAGTTCTGCGACCACCTCAACCTCGACGCCATCATGGACCCGATGAAGTTCTGAGGAACCGATGATCGAAACCGGCGACAAGACCCCCGACCTGGCCCTCACCCTCGGCAGCGGCGCGTCCGCCCGGCTCTCCGATTACCGCGGCAAGTGGCTGGTGCTGTACTTCTACCCCAAGGACTCCACGCCCAGCTGCACCACCGAGGGCCTGGACTTCAATGCCCTGCTCACCGCCTTCCGTCGAGCGAAATGCGAAGTGCTGGGCGTCTCGCGCGACTCGGTGAAGTCGCACGCCAACTTCTGCGCGAAACAGGGCTTTCGCTTCGACCTGGTGTCGGACGCCGATGAAGCGGTCTGCCAGGCCTTCGGTGTCATCAAAGAGAAGAACATGTATGGCAGGAAGGTGCTTGGCATCGAGCGCAGCACCTTCCTGATCGACCCCGACGGGCGGGTCGCCCAGGCCTGGCGCGGGGTGAAGGTGCCCGGCCACGCCGAGGTCGTCTTCGAAGCGCTCAAGCAGCACCAGCAGGCCGCCAAGGCAAAGTGATCCTCTCCGCGAACATCCCCGCCGCCGACTCGCCCCGCGAGCCTCGGCGGCGCCGTCCTTTCCGGGGTCCACGCCCCTAGCCAGAGAAGCCCATGACCCGATCCAAGCGCATCTACGTCCTGGACACCAACGTGCTGATGCACGACCCGACCGCGCTGTTCAAGTTCGAGGAGCACGACGTCTTCATCCCGATGATGGTGCTCGAGGAGCTCGACAACGGGAAAAAGGGCCATTCGGAAGCCAGCCGCAACGCCCGCCAGGTCAGCCGCTTCCTCAACGAGATCATCGAGGCCCACGGCAACGGCGGCATCGAGCAGGGCTTGAAGCTGGTGCGTCCCCAGGGCCTGCAGCTGCGCTCGTCGGAATCGGCCGGCCGGCTGCTGTTCCAGGTCCGGCCGGTGGAAGTGGGCAAGCGCTTCGGCCTGGTGCTGCCGGACAACCAGATCCTGGGCTCGATCCTCCAGCTGATCGAGGACAACCCCGGCGTGCCCGTGGTGCTGGTGTCCAAGGACATCAACCTGCGCATCAAGGCCTCGATCTCGGGCGTGAAGTCGGAGGACTACGAGAACGACCGCGCCATCGACGACTTCAACCTGCTCTTCACCGGCGCCACCGAGCTGCCGGGCGACTTCTGGGACCGCCACGAGGGCAGCCTGCGCAGCTGGACCGAGCGCGGCCGGACCTTCTACGAAGTCGAGCGCAGCGAGGACGACGGCTGGTATCCCAACCAGTTCCTCTACCTGCCCGGCGGCGACGAGGTGGAGATGAAGGTGGCGCGCCTGGACGAGCGCAAGGCCGTGCTGCAGATCGTCGACGACTTCCGCAACCCGCACCACCAGGTCTGGGGCATCAACGCGCGCAACCGCGAGCAGAACTTCGCCTTCAACGCGCTGATGGACCCGGACATCGACTTCGTCACCCTGCTCGGCACGGCCGGCACCGGCAAGACCCTGCTGGCCCTGGCCGCGGGCCTGACCCAGACCATGGACGTGCAGCGCTACCGCGAGATCATCATGACCCGCGCCACGGTCAGCGTCGGCGAGGACATCGGCTTCCTGCCCGGCACCGAGGAAGAGAAGATGACGCCCTGGATGGGCGCGCTCACCGACAACCTCGAAGTGCTCACCCACACCGAGGACCACGGCAGCTGGGGCCGCGGCGCCACCAACGAGCTGCTGGCCAGCCGCATCAAGATCCGCTCGATGAACTTCATGCGCGGCCGCACCTTCCTCAATCGCTGGGTCATCGTCGACGAGGCGCAGAACCTCACGCCCAAGCAGATGAAGACCCTGATCACGCGCGCCGGCCCGGGCACCAAGATCATCTGCATGGGCAACGTCGAGCAGATCGACACGCCCTACCTCACCGAGACCACCTCGGGCCTGACCTATGCGGTGGACCGCTTCAAGAACTGGGCGCACAGCGCGCACATCACCCTGCGCCGCGGCGAGCGCTCGCGCCTGGCCGACTACGCCTCCGAGGTGCTCTGAGGCGATGGCGGAGCGGCTGGCCACCTGGGTGTGGACGGGGGCCGGCGCGCTGGCCTGCGTGGCCGGCATGGTGAACGTGGTGGGCTACCTGGGCTTCGAGCACCAGGCCATCACCCACCTCACCGGCACCACCACCCTGCTGGGCGCGGCGCTGGCCGATGGCAACGGCCGCGCCGCCTGGCAACTGGCGGCCATGCTGCTGGCCTTCGTGGCCGGCGCCGCGCTCAGCGGCCTGCTGGTGCAGGACGCGACGCTTCGCCTGGGCCGACGTTACGGCGTGGCGCTGGCGATCGAGGCGGTGCTGCTGGCGGCGGCGGTGCCGCTGTTCGAGTCCGGCCACTTCGCCGGCCCGGTGCTGGCGGCGGTGGCCATCGGCCTGCAGAACGCCATGGCCACCACCTACAGCGGCGCGGTGGTGCGCACTTCGCACGTCAGCGGCATGTTCACCGACCTGGGCATCACCCTCGGCCACGCGCTGCGCGGCCTGCCCGTCGCCAGGCGCCGGCTGTGGCTGTGCCTCCTGATCATCAGCGCCTTCCTGGCCGGCGGCATCGCCGGCGCCCTGCTGTTCGCGGCCATCGACTACCGCGCCCTCTACCTGCCCGCCTTGCTCACCGGCCTGACCGGGCTGTCGTATGCGATCTGGAAACACAAACGCGGGAACGCGGATCAAAAATGAAACCCACCCGAAGCCGACCATGCCCAACGCCCGCCCGATCTGCGCATTGACCATCGCCGGCTCCGACAGCGGCGGCGGCGCCGGCATCCAGGCCGACCTCAAGGCCTTCGCGGCCCACGGCGTGCACGGCCTGAGCGCCATCGCCGCGCTCACCGCCCAGCACACCCGCGGCGTCACCGCCGTGCACACGCCACCGGCCAGCTTCCTGCGTGCCCAGATCGACGCCTGCTTCGACGATTTCCAGGTCGGTGCGGTGAAGCTCGGCATGCTCGCAAACGCCCGCATCATCCACGCGGTGGCCGACGCGCTCGAACACCATCGCCCCGCCGCGGTCGTGCTCGACCCGGTGATGGTGGCCACCTCCGGCGCCAAGCTGCTCGAGGACGCCGCGCTCGATGCCCTGCGCGCGCGCCTGCTGCCGCTGGCCACGGTGGTCACGCCCAACATCCCCGAGGCCGAGCTGCTGCTGGGCCACGCCATCGCCGACGACGAGGCCGCCGAGGCCGCGCTGGTCGAGCTGCTGGCCCTGGGCCCGGGCGCGGTGCTGCTCAAGGGCGGCCACCTGCCGGGCACCGGCGCCATGGTCGACCGCTTCGACGACGGCGAGGCACTGCTCGAGTTCGAGCATCCGCGGCTCGAGCTGGAGGGCCACGGCACCGGCTGCACCCTCGCCTCGGCCATCGCCGCCAACCTCTGCCGCGGCCTGTCGCTGCGCGAGGCCTGCGCCAACGCCACCGACTACGTGCACGGGGCCCTGAAGCACGCCTACCGCCCCGGCAAGGGCAGCGTGGCCGTGCTCGACCATTTCTGGCGACCCCGGTAGCATCCCCCCATCCCCAACGCGAGCCACGGAGACGCCATGCGCAGCGGCAACCCCGCCCTCAATGAAAACACCTTCCTCGACGTCGGCAGCGGCCAGGTCGTCTCGCGCGACCCGGGCCAGGTGATGACGCTCAACGGCACGGTCAACAAGACCGGCCTGCTCCTGCTGATGTGCGTGGCCACGGCCGCATACACCTGGAACCTGTACACCGGCCCGGAATCGATGGGCCTGCTGATGCCCTACCTGCTGGTGGGCGGCATCGGCGGCTTCATCGTCGCCATCGTCACGGTGTTCAAGAAGCAGTGGGCGCCGGTCACCGCGCCACTGTACGCCCTGCTCGAGGGCCTGTTCCTGGGCGGCATTTCGGTGTTCTTCGAGGCGCAGTTCCCGGGCATCGTGATGCAGGCCGTCATGCTCACGCTGGGCGTGCTGGCGGCGCTGCTGCTGGCCTACAAGTCGGGCCTGATCAAGGCCACCGAGAACTTCAAGCTCGGCGTGGTCGCCGCCACCGGCGGCATCGCCCTGCTCTACCTGATCAACATCGGCATGCGTTTCTTCGGGTTCGAGGGCATGGGCTTCATCCACGAGTCGAGCGCGATGGGCATCGCCTTCAGCGTTTTCGTGGTGATCATCGCCGCCCTGAACCTGGTGCTGGATTTCGACTTCATCGAGTCGGGTGCCGAGGCCGGCGCCCCCAAGTACATGGAGTGGTACGGCGCCTTCGGCCTGGTCGTCACCCTGATCTGGCTGTACCTGGAGATCCTGCGCCTGCTGGCCAAGCTGCAGTCGCGCGACTGAGCCCGGCCACGTTCGCGCCGAAGGGCCGGCCTCGCCGGCCCTTCTTCTTTCCAGCCCACGGCATGACGCGATGGACCTCGCCCTTTTCGACTTCGACGGCACGCTGACCACGCAGGAAACGTTCCCGCGCTTCCTGCGCAGCTTCGTGCCGGCCGAACGGCAGCGCGCGGCGCGCTGGGCGCTGGCGCCGCTGGTGGCCGGCTACCGGCTGGGCCTGGTGCCGGGCACGCGGGTGCGCGCCGAGGTGGTCCGGCGCGGCCTGGCCGGCGCTGACGAAGCGAGTTTCGACGCCGCCGCACGCGACTGGGCCGCGCGCGAGCTGCCCGGCCTGCTGCGGCCGCAGGCGCTGGCCCGGCTGCGCGCGCACCGCGCGCGCGGCGACACGGTGCTCATCGTCTCGGGCAATTTCGAGGTGCTGCTGCAGGTCTTCGCCGCCGCCGAGGGCGCGCTGGCCCTGGGCTCGCGGCTCGAATCACGCGAAGGCCGGCTGACTGGACGCTACGCCGGCCCGCAGTGCGTGCTCGAGGAAAAGGTGCTGCGCGTGCGGGCCGAGGTAGACACCAGCACCTTCCGCCGCATCCACGCCTACGGCGACACCCGCGAGGACCGGCCGATGCTGCTGCTGGCCGACGTCGCCCACTACCTGCCGCGCGGCTGGCCGGCCACGCTCGACCCGGCGCGGATCGACTAGGGCGCGCCGCGCGGCGGCAGCCCGCGCAGGAAGGCCACGCTCTCGCGCAAGGCCCGCTGCCCGGCCTCGCCGTCGAGGTTGAACTGGTACTCGTGGCCCAGCGCGGGCTGGTAGTCGTCGGGGAAGAACAGCCGCGTCACCGGCACGCCCCGGGCCTCGAGCGCATCGGCCAGGGCCACGGAATGCGCCGCCAGCGGGTCGGCGTTGCCCACCGAGATGAAGGCCGGCGGGAACGCCGGCGTCACGTGCCTTGGCACCGAGAACTGCTGCAGCAAAGGATGGTCGCCCACTTCCCGCAAGCCGAAGTAGGACCAGAACACCGTGCGCATGAAACCCGCGAAGGCGCCTTCGGTGCCCACCAGCGCGGCGTCGTAGGGGCCGCAGTAAAGCAGGGCGCCGGCCAGCCCGTCCGGCGGCAGCGCCGGTTCGAAGCCGATCGCGGCGGCATAGCCCGGGTCGGCGTACGCGGCGGCCAGTTGCGCCGCCAGCTGGGCGCCCGCCGAGTCGCCGGCCAGCACCAGTCGCGCCGGATCCACCGGCAGCCCGTGTTCGCCGCGCGCCAGGAACCCGATCGCGCGGTTGGCCTGCAGCAACGGCGTCGGGTAGCGGGCCTCCGGCGCGATGGTGTACTGCACGCTGGCCACCGCGAACCCCTGCCCGGCCAGCACGCGCGCGTAATTGGCCACGTCGCGCTTGTCGCCGGAGATGAAGCCACCGCCGTGGATCCAGACCACGGTCGCCAGCGGCCCGTCGGCATCGGCGGGCGCATAGACGTCCAGGCGGCCGTCGGGGTCGGCGGCGTCATAGGCCAGGTCCTGCCATTCGCGCAGGCCCGAGGGCACGTGCTTTTCCAGTGCGGCCGAGGCCTCGCGGGCGCCGGCATCGAAGGCCTGCCGCACCAGCCACACCGAGGGCCAGGGGCTGAGCTGGAAGGCCAGCCAGAGCCCCAGCGCCAGGGACAGGCCAAGCGCCGCCAGCACGCCGAGCCACCGCAGCCACCGCTTCCTGGATCCGATCGTCGCCATCGCCGAACTCCCCGGTCAGTCAGCGGAGCATAACTTCGCGACGGGCCGGGGCCGTGAAGGAAAGGGGTCCTCTCCCACCTGAGGGTATGGCGCCGTCGTCACCGGGAAAGCGAGGGCGCCCAACGGAAGGCTCGTGACCACGCGCTCCGATGCTTGCGCGTACCGATCAGGACCAAGGCCGAGCATCTTTCTCGCCGACCTCGTTTTGCTAAGTAGGGCAAGGCAAGTGGCTGCCGACGGCCCCTCCGTGCGCGTCCCTTCGGACGCGAGGTGCCGGGTCCGGGCCAGCGTGGAAGGTGGCCAGCGTGGGAGTCCTATCCGCCCGGCGGCGGGTGGAGGGGCGAGGCGTGGAGCCTGGGTCCGTTCTTTTCGGAAAAGCATGGACCGATCATCACTGTCAGGGCCCAACACCCGCCGCCGGGCGGATAGGACCCTCAATCTGGCCGCCTTCCGGGCTCGCGGCGGCGCCGCAGCGAGCGTCCGAAGGGACGCGTCGCGATAGGCCGCAGCGGTAGTCAGGCCGTGAACGGGTTAGCCGAACCTGATCAGCAGGATAGATGGGCCGCCTTGGTCCTGATCGGCACGCGCAAGCATCGGAGCGCGTGGCCACGGGCCTTCCGTTGGGAATCCGAGACGACATGCACCGGCGACGCCGCGGAAGTGAAGGTCACTTTCTTCGACATGAAGGCTTCACAGAGAAGGAAGTGACCTTCACTTCCGCGGTGGCGACGGCGCCATCATCAGCGCCGATCCCGGTCACGGGAGAGGAACCAAGAAAAAGGGCGCCCCGAGGGGCGCCCTTCGTGTCCACGACGCTGCGGACCAATCAGCCGCGGGCGCGGGCCGCGATGGCCGCGGCGAAGGACTGGGTGGTGCCGGTGCCGCCCAGGTCGGGCGTGAGGTTGTCCTTGGCCGCCATCGTGTCGACGATGGCCTGGCGCAGGCGCGCGGCCTCGGCCACCTTGCCGATGTGCTCGAGCATCTGCACCGCGCCCAGCAGCAGGGCCACCGGGTTGGCGATGCCCTTGCCGGCGATGTCCGGCGCCGAGCCGTGCACGGCCTCGAAGATCGCCGCCTCGGTGCCGATGTTGGCGCCCGGGGCCAGGCCCAGGCCACCGACCAGGCCGGCGCAGAGGTCGGAGAGGATGTCGCCGAAGAGGTTGGTGGTGACGATGACGTCGAACTGCTCGGGGCGCATCACCAGCTGCATGCAGGTGTTGTCCACGATCATCTCGTTGCACTCGATGTCCGGGTACTGCTGGGCCACCTCGCGCGCCACCTTCAGGAACAGGCCCGAGGTCGACTTGAGGATGTTGGCCTTGTGCACCACGGTCACCTTCTTGCGGCCCACGCGGCGGGCCAGGTCGAAGGCGTAGCGCACGATGCGCTCGGAGCCGCGGCGGGTGATCTTCTGCATCAGCGTGGCGGTCTCGCCGTCGGCGCTGAGGGTCTGGCCCTCGCCGATGTAGGCGCCCTCGGTGTTCTCGCGCACCGTGATCAGGTCGATGTTGCTGTAGCGCGACTTGGTGTTCGGGAAGCTGATGGCCGGGCGCACGTTGGCGTAGAGGTCGAAGCGCTTGCGCAGCTCGACGTTGATCGACGAGAAGCCCTCGCCCACCGGCGTGGTCAGCGGGCTCTTGAGCGCGACGCGGTGCTTGCGGATGGCCTCGAGGGTGGCGGCCGGCAGCAGCTCGCCCTGCTTCTCGTAGGCGGCCAGGCCGGCCTCGACGAAGTCGTACTGCAGGCCCAGGTCCAGGGCGTCGAGCACCTGCAGGGTGGCGTCCATGATTTCCGGGCCGATGCCGTCGCCACGGATCACCGCGATCGTCTGGGTCATAAAATTCTTTCTCGGGCAATAAGTTAGGGCAGCCGGGCGGCCGCCGAAGGCGCAATATTATGCCTCAAACGCCCAGGCCCCGCTCCACTGGACCTTGGTCGCATGCGGGCTTTTCGGGCCGAAAGGCCCGAGGGACTCAGTGCTCGTGCCCCGGCGCGGCCGACGGCGTGGCCTCACCGGCTTCGAGTTGGTCCAGGAAGTCCACCGCCCGGCGCAGGTGCGGGATGACGATCGAGCCGCCCACGACCAGCGACACGCTGAAGGCCTCGAACAGCTCCTCGCGGGTAACGCCCACCTGCTTGCACTGGGCCACGTGGTAGGCGATGCAGTCGTCGCAGCGCAGCACCATCGAGGCCGACAGGCCCATCAGCTCCTTGGTCTTCACGTCCAGGGCGCCGGCGCGGTAGGTCTGGGTGTCGAGCGCGAAGAAGCGGCGCACGACCTGGTTGTCCTCGGCCAGGATGCGCTCGTTCATGCGCTGGCGGAAGGCGGTGAACTCGGCCACGCGGTCCTTCTTGTCGGTGCTCATGCGCCGGCCCCCTGCAGCAGCGGCGCCAGGCCGCCGGCACGGTCGAGCGCCACCAGGTCGTCGTAGCCGCCGACGTGGGTGTCGCCGATGAAGATCTGCGGCACCGAGGTGCGGCGGGCGCGCGCGAGCATTTCGTCGCGGCGGGCCGGATCGGTGTCGATGCGGACCTCCTCCCAGCTGGCGCCGCGCGACTTGAGGAAATTCTTCGCCGCCACGCAGTAAGGACAGATGGCGGTGGTGTACATCACGACCTTGGACACGGTGTTCTCCGGTTTCAGCCCGTGATTCTGGGGGCCGCGGCGCGGCATTTCCAGCCGTCCGGCGCAACGCTGAAGCCCGCCGGACGGATTAACTCCGGGTTCACCCCGGCGGCGCGGGGCAGCCGCTATGCTGTCGCCTTCGAGTCCCGGAGCACGCCTTGCGCATCCTCGTCCCCGCCGCCCTCACCCTGGCCCTCGCCCTGGCCTGCGGCGCGCGTGCGCAGGACAGCGCGCTGCCCGACATCGGCTCCTCGGCCGCGGAGATGATCGACCCGGCGCTCGAGGCCCGCTACGGCGCCTACGTGCTCTACGAGCTGCGCCGCATGGGCCTGGTGATCGAAGACCCGCTGGTGCAGGACTGGCTGCAGGGCATGGGCTTCCGCCTCGCGGCCGCCAGCGACGCGCCGCGCCACGGCTACACCTTCTTCATGCTGCGCGAGCGCAACATCAACGCCTTCGCCACGCTCGGCGGCTACGTGGGCATGAACGCCGGCCTGGTGCTCACCGCCGAGACCGAGGCCGAGGTGGCCGGCGTGATGGCGCACGAAGTGGCGCACGTCACCCAGCGCCACGTGCTGCGCGCCTACGAGCGCGCCCAGAAGGACCAGCTGCCGATCATGCTGGCCATGATCGGTGCCATCGCCGCCTCCCAGGCCGTCGGCGGCGGCTCCAACCCCAGCGACAGCTCCAGCTCGAACGCCGGCATGGCCGCCGTCGCCGGCGCGATGGCGCTGATGCAGCAGCGCCAGATCGACTACACCCGCTCCAACGAGTCCGAAGCCGACCGCATCGGCATCCAGACCCTGGCCCGCGCCGGCTACGACCCCAACGGCATGGCCGACTTCTTCGAGCGCATGCAGCGCGCCAGCCGCGGCAACTCCGGCGGCTACCAGGTGCCCGAGTACCTGCGCACGCACCCGGTCACCACCACCCGCATCAGCGAAACCCGCCAGCGCGCCCAGCGGCTGGCCGAGGCCCAGACCGCCACCGTGGCCGCGCCGACCCGCCCGAGCCTGCTGCTGCCGGGCGAACTGAGCCTGGCCGGAAGCGGCGGCGCCCTGCCCGTGCGCGAGGACGCCTTCGCCTGGGCGCGCGAGCGCCTGCGCGTGCTCAGCGCCGCCAGCCCGCGCGACGCCGTGCTCGAATACGAGGCGCTGGGCCGGGCGCCCGGCCGCCAGGTCAGCGACGCCCAGCGCTACGGCCTGGCCCTGGCCCGCATGCTCGCCGGCCAGCCGCGCGAAGCCGAGGCCGGCCTGGACCAACTGCTGGCCCGCCACCCGGGCAACCTGTGGCTGGAGCTGGCGCAGGCCGAAGCGGCCGAACTCTCGCGGCAGACCGCGGTCGCCACCCGGCGCTTCGAGTCGCTGGTGCAGCGCCACCCCGACAACCGGGCCGTGCGCCTGGCTTATGCCGACGCCCTGGGCGAGCGCGCCACCCCGGAGGCCGGCCGCCGGGCCCAGGAAGTGCTGCGGCCGCTGCTGGCCGACAGCGCCGAGGACCCCCTGTTCCAGCGCAGCTTCGCCCGCGCCAGCCAGCTGGCCGGCGACGAGATCCGGGCCGGCGAGGCCTATGCCGAGGCGGCCTTCCTCAACGGCCGGGCGGTGGACGCGCTCAACCAGCTCGACCGCCTCAAGCAGCGCGACGACCTGAACTACTACCAGCGCGCCCGCATCGAGGCGCGGATGGCCGCGATCACCCCGGTCGTGCTCGAGATGCGCCGCCAGGGCATCACCGGCGACCGCCAGCGCCAGGACACCCGCTGAGGCAGGTCCGCCCGCCCTGTCACGGGCCGGTCACAAAAGTTTTATCTACTTGCACGCGACCCCACCGGATGACACGGTACGCCAGTGCAAAAACGCATCCTCATCGTCGATGACGAACCCGCCATCCGGGAGATGGTGGCCTACGCCCTGCGCAAGGCAGACTACGAACCGGTGCACGCCGGCGACTCGCGCGAGGCCCAGGTGGCCATCACCGAGAAGGTGCCCGACCTGATCCTGCTCGACTGGATGCTGCCCGGCTCGAGCGGCCTGGAGCTGGCCCGGCGCTGGCGCAAGGACGAGCTCACCCGCGACGTGCCGATCATCATGCTCACCGCCCGCGGCGAGGAGAACGACCGGGTCTCGGGCCTGGAGTCGGGCGTGGACGACTACGTGGTCAAGCCCTTCTCGGCCCGCGAACTGCTGGCGCGCATCCGCGCGGTGATGCGCCGGGCCCGCGACGACGAGGACGATGGTTCGGTGGCGGTCGGCGCCCTGCGCATCGACGGCGCCGCCCACCGCGTCTACGCCAACGAGCAGCCCCTGCACCTGGGCCCCACCGAATACCGGCTGCTGCACTTCTTCATGACCCACGCCGACCGGGTCTACACCCGCACCCAGCTGCTCGACCACGTCTGGGGCGGCAACGTCTACGTCGAGGAGCGCACGGTGGACGTGCACATCCGCCGCCTGCGCAAGGCGCTCGAGCCGTTCGCGCTCGACGGCATGGTGCAGACGGTCCGGGGCGCCGGCTACCGCTTCTCGGCCTCGGTCGGCTGAGGCGCCCGGGGGCCGGATGAGCGTATCGATGCTGCTGCGGCTGGCCTGGCGCCAGTCCCTGATCCGGCTCCTGCTGTTCTACCTGTTCGCGCTGGGCATCGGCCTGGCGCTGGGCGAGCCCTGGTGGGCGCTGGGCATCGCCACCGTGGTGCTGGCCGCCCGCGCCTACTGGCGCCTGTACCGCGTGCTGCGCTTCCTGGACTGGCGCAAGCAGCTGCGCACGGTGGACGGCCAGGGCCTGTGGGCCGCGCTGGAAACCCTGATCCACCGCCGGCAGACCGAGAACCGCCGCCGCAGCCGGCGCCTGGTCCGCCTGCTGCGCGCCTACCGCCAGGCCGCCACGGCCATGCCCGACGGCGCCCTGGTGATCAACCGCCGCGATGGCCGCCTGGTCTGGTTCAACAAGACCGCCCGGCACCTGCTGGGCCTGCGCTATCCGCAGTCGCTGGGCGAGCCGCTGGCCGAGTACTTCCTGGGCCAGCCGCGGGTGCGCGACTGGCTGGCCAGCGGCCAGACCGACGAGCCGCTGACCGACCTGCCCAGCCCTTCCGACCCGATGGTGCGCATCAGCCTGCGCCTGATCCCCTACTCGGCCCGCGAGTGGATGGTGGTGGTGCGCGACGTGACCAAGCTGATGCGGCTCGAGCAGGTGCGCCGCGACTTCGTCGCCAATGTCTCGCATGAGCTGCGCACCCCGCTGACGGTGGTGCACGGCTACCTGGACATGATCGAGCCGGAGGAACATCCCGACCTGGCGGTCATGGTCGAGGAAATGCGCCGGCAGTCCCAGCGCATGACCCAGCTGGTCGAGGACCTGCTCACCCTGTCGCGGCTCGAGGCCGAGGAGCACCTGCCCGAGGAACCGCTGGCCATGGCGCCCATGCTGGTCACCCTGCGCCGCGAGGCCGAGGCCCTGAGCCAGGGCCGGCACGAGATCCGGGTGCTCGACGAGGCCGGCTGCGACCTGACCGGCTCGGTCAAGGAACTGCACAGCGCCTTCTCCAACCTGGTCAGCAACGCCATCCGCTACACCCCCACCGGCGGCCGGGTGACGGTGCGCTTCGAGAAGGTGGCCGGCGGCGGCGTGCGCCTGGCCGTGCAGGACACCGGCTACGGCATCCCCGAGCAGCACCTGCCGCGCATCACCGAGCGCTTCTACCGGGTCTCGACCAGCCGTTCGCGCGAGTCCGGCGGCACCGGCCTGGGCCTGTCCATCGTCAAGCACGTGCTGAGCCTGCACCAGGCCCGGCTGGACGTGGAAAGCGAGGTCGGCCGGGGCAGCACCTTCGCCTGCGTGTTCGGCCCGGCCCGCGTGCGCATGCGCGGCACCGCCGGAGAGCTCCCGGAAGACGTAAGCTAAGGGCATGGACGCCGACAACACCGGCAGCCCGGACCTGCACGCACCGGCGCTGTACCTCAACCGCGAGCTTTCCCAGCTGGAATTCAACTTCCGGGTCCTGGCCCAGGCCAGGGACCCGGCGGTGCCCCTGCTCGAACGGCTGCGCTACCTGTGCATCAGCTGCACCAACCTCGACGAGTTCTTCGAGATCCGCGCCGCCACCGTGCGCACCGCGCTGCAGTTCGGCGGCCCGCTGCCGCCGGACGGCATCCCGCCGGCGCGGGCGCTGGAGCTGATCCACGACAAGGCCGCCGAGCTGGTCAGCCAGCAGTACCAGTACTGGAACGAGACGCTGCGCCCCGAGCTCAACGCCGCCGGGATCCGCATCCTCGCCCACTCGACCTGGAACGCGCGCCAGAAGCGCTGGCTGCACAAGTATTTCCGCGACGAACTGCTGCCGGTGCTCTCGCCGCTGGGCCTGGACCCGGTGCACCCGTTCCCGCGCATCCTCAACAAGTCGCTCAACGTGGTGGTGGTGCTCGAGGGCAAGGACGCGTTCGGGCGCAAGGGCGGCATGGCCATCGTGCGCGCGCCGCGCTCGCTGCCGCGCATCATCCACCTGCCGCCCGAGGTTTCCGGCGGCAAGCACGACTTCGTGCTGCTTTCGGCGGTGCTCACCGCCTTCGTGGACGACCTGTTCACCGGCATGAAGGTCAAGGGCGCCTACCAGTTCCGCGTCACCCGCAACTCCGAGCTGTTCGTGGACGAGGAGGAAGTGGAGAACCTGGCCAGCGCGCTCAAGGACGAACTGGCCAGCCGCGGCTTCCGTCCGGCGGTGCGGCTGGAGATCGCCGAGCATTGCCCCAAGCCGATCGTGCGCACGCTGCTCAAGAACTTCGGCCTGACCGAGAACGCGGTGTACCGCATCAACGGCCCGGTCAACCTCAACCGCGTCACCCAGGTCTACGACCTGGTCGACCGCCCGGACCTGAAGTTCCCGGCCTTCAAGCCCGGGCCGGTGGCGATCGACGCCGAGGCGCCGTTCGACACGCTGCGCCAGCGCGACGTGCTGCTGCACCACCCCTACCAGAGCTTCCAGTCGGTGCTCGACCTGCTCGCGCACGCCGCGCACGACCCGGACGTGCTGGCGATCAAGCAGACGCTCTACCGCACCGGCAAGGACAGCAAGATCATCGAGCACCTGATCGCCGCCGCCCGCAACGGCAAGGACGTGACGGTGTGCGTCGAGCTGCGCGCACGCTTCGACGAGGAGGCCAACATCCGCCTCGCCGACCAGCTGCAGGAGGCCGGCGTGCAGGTGATGTACGGCGTGGTGGGATACAAGACCCACGCCAAGATGATGTTGATCGTGCGCCGCGAGGGCAAGAAGCTGCAGCGCTACGTGCACCTGGGCACGGGCAACTACCACGCCGGCACCGCGCGCGCCTACACCGACATCGGCCTGATGACCGCCGACCCGGACATCACCGCCGACGTGCACGACGTGTTCCAGCAGCTCTCGGGCCTGGCGCCGGCGATCAAGCTGCGCAAGCTGATGCAGTCGCCCTTCACCCTGCACCAGGGCATCCTGCGCCGCATCGAGCGCGAGGCGAAGAATGCCCGCGCCGGCAAGAAGGGCCACATCATCGCCAAGATGAACGCGCTCAACGAGCCCACCGTCATCCGCGCGCTCTACGAGGCCTCGCAGGCCGGCGTGCGCATCGAGCTCATCGTGCGCGGCGCCTGCTGCCTGCGCCCGGGCGTGCCCGGCGTGTCGGAGAACATCACCGTGCGCTCGGTGGTTGGCCGCTTCCTCGAGCACAGCCGGGTGTACTGGTTCCGCAACGGCGGCAAGCCCGAACTGTTCTGCTCCAGCGCCGACTGGATGGAGCGCAACCTGCTGCGCCGGGTCGAGACCTGCTTCCCGATCCTGGACGAGAAGCTGGCCGAGCGCGTCTTCGACGAGGAGCTGGGCAACTACCTGGGCGACAACCTGCAGGCCTGGACGCTGCACGAGGACGGCCGCTACACGCGGGTGTCGCCGGCCGAAGGCGAGATGCCCTATTCTGCGCAGGGCGCGCTACTGGCCAAACTCTGCGACTGACGATGCCGACCCAAGAGAACCCACCGCTGGAAGACGGCGACCTGCTGGCGGCGGTGGACCTGGGCTCCAACAGCTTCCACATGGTGGTGGCGCGCTACGTGCTCGGGCAGCTGCGGATCGTCGACCGCATCAAGGAATCCGTGCGCCTGGCCGAGGGCCTCGACGGCCGCGGCGGGCTCGACCCGGCGGTGATGCCGCGCGCGCTCGACTGCCTGGCCCGCTTCGGCCAGCGCATCCGCACCCTGCCGCCGGCGCGCGTGCGCGCCATCGCCACCAACACCGTGCGCCAGCTGGCCAACCCGCAGGCCTTCCTGATGCCGGCGGAAACCGCCCTGGGCCATGGCATCGAGGTGGTCGCCGGCCGCGAGGAGGCGCGCCTGATCTACCTGGGCGTGGCCCACGGCAACCCGCCCGACCCGGGCAAGCGCCGGCTGGTGATGGACATCGGCGGCGGCTCGACCGAGACCATCATCGGCGAAGGCTTCCAGGCGCTCGAGCGCGAGAGCCTGCAGATGGGCTGCATCGCCACCACCCGCCGCTTCTTCGCCGACGGGCGCATCAGCCGCAAGCGCTGGAAGGAAGCGCGCACCGAGCTCGAGGCCGAGTTCCAGCAGTTCGCCGAGGCCTACCGCCGGCGCGGCTGGCACGAGGCGATGGGCTCTTCGGGCACCATCAAGGCCATCTGCGACGTGTCGGTGAAGATGAAGCTCACCAAGGTCTCGGTCACCGACGCGAGCCTGGCGGCGATCCGCGACAAGCTGCTGGAGTTCGACGCGATCAGCGAGGTGAAGCTGCCCGGCCTGTCGGCCGAGCGCCGGCCGATCTTCGCCGGCGGCCTGCTGGTGCTTGACGCCGCCTTCGGCGCGCTGGGCATCGAGCGCATGTACGTCAGCGACCACGCCATGCGCGAGGGCGTGCTCTACGACCTGATCGGCCGCGGCTCGCAGGAAGACCCGCGCGACGAATCGGTGCGTGCCCTGCAGGCGCGCTACGGTGCCGACCTCGACCAGGCCACGCGCGTGGAGGAGACCGCGCTGAGCCTGTTCGACCAGACCGAGCAGGCCTGGGGCCTGGATGCCGACAACCGCCGGCAGCTGGCCTGGGCGGCGCGCATCCACGAGATCGGCCTGGCCATCGCGCACAGCCAGTACCACCAGCACGGCGCCTACCTGGTCGAGCACTCCGACATCGCCGGCTTCTCGCGCACCGAGCAGCAGATCCTGGCAGCGCTGCTGCGCAACCAGCGCCGCACGCTGGCGGCGTCGAGCTTCGACAAGCTGCCCGACCGCCTGGTGGCCAGCGTGCAGCGCTGCGCCCTGCTGCTGCGCCTGGCGGTGCTGATGCACCGCAGCCACGACCGCGACCCGCTGCCGGTGGTCGAGCTCGACGTCGATGGCGACGAGCTGCTGCTGCGCCTGCCCCGGCGCTGGCTCGACAGCCACCCGCTCACGCGCCTGGACCTCGAGGGCGAGCGCGAGATCCTGGCCGGTTTCGGCCGGCGGCTGGAGATCCGGGCGACCTGAGCCGCGGTAACGCCGGCGTCATGCGCCGGTCACCGCGCTGGCACACGCCGGCGGCAGGCTGGCGGCCATGGACACGACGCGCCTGCACATCGAACTGGTCACCGAGACCTACCCGCCGGACGTCAACGGCGTCGCGCTGACCGTGCAGTCGCTCGAGCAGGGCCTGCGCCGGCTGGGCCACGAGGTTGGCCTGGTGCGACCCGAACGCGAGCACGACGGCCCGCGCCCCGCCCCGGGCCTGATGCTGGTCGAGGGCGCCCCCATCCCCCGCTACCCCGGCCTGCGCTTCGGCCTGCCGGCCGGCCGCCGCCTTGCCGCGCGCTGGAAGGCGCAGCGGCCCGACGCCGTGTACATCGCCACCGAAGGCCCGCTGGGCTGGTCGGCGCTGCGCACCTGCCGGCAGCTGGGCATCCCGGTGGCCACCGGCTTCCACACCCGCTTCGACGACTACGTGGGCCGCTACGGCGCCGGCTTCCTCAGCCCCTGGGTGTTCGCCTGGCTGCGCCGCTTCCACAACCGCGCCGACGCCACCCTCGTGCCCACCCGCGAACTGCAGGAGCAACTGGCGCAGCAGGGTTTCCGCCGCCCGGTGCGGCTGGGCCGCGCGGTCGACACGCGCGCCTTCCATCCCGACTGGCGCGACGACGCGCTGCGCGCAAGCTGGGGGGCCAGGGACGGCGCCCCGGTGCTGGTGCACGTGGGCCGCATCGCGCCCGAGAAGAACCTGCCGCTGGCGGTGCGCGCCTACCGCGAACTGCAGAAGCGCCGGCCCGACGCACGCTTCGTCTGGGTCGGCGACGGCCCCGCGCGCGCCCAGCTGCAGGCGGACAATCCGGACTTCCTCTTCGCCGGCGTGCGCCGCGGCGACGAACTGGCGCGCCACTTCGCCAGCGCCGACCTGTTTTGCTTCCCCAGCCTGTCGGAAACCTTCGGCAACGTGACGCTCGAGGCCATGGCCAGCGGCCTGGCCACGGTGGCCTTCGACTATGGCGCGGCGCGCGAGCACCTGTGCCACGGCCTGCACGGCGCGGCCGTGCCCTTTGGCGACGAAACCGGCTTCGTGCAGGCGCTGGTGCAGACCGCCACCGGCGACGGCCTGCGCCACCAGGGCGCGGCGGCCCGGCTGGCCGTGCAGGACCTGCATCCGGAGCAAGTGGCGGCCGACTTCGCCACGCTGCTGGCCGGCCTGGGCCGGCGGGCGGAGGCCGCGTGAACGCGCGGCGCCTGGCCGAACGCGAGCACGGCTGGTGCCTGGCCGCCAACCGCTGGGGCGCGCGCGGCGCGGTGCGCGCCTGGTTCCGGCTGGTGAGCCGGCTGGGCGACGGCGCCTTCTGGTACGCGCTGATGGCGGCGCTGGTGCTGTTCGACGGCTGGCGCGGCCTGGGCGCCTCGGCGCACCTGGCGGCGACGGGCCTGGTGGCGCTGTTGCTCTACCGCAAGCTCAAGCGCTGGACCCGTCGCCCGCGTCCGTTCGCCGCCGACCGCCGGATCCGGCCGCTGATCGCGCCGCTCGACGAATTCTCCTTCCCTTCGGGCCACACCCTGCACGCTGTGGCCTTCACCGTGGTCGCCCTGGCCTGGTACCCAGCCCTGGCGCCGCTGCTGCTGCCCTTCACTGCCTCGGTGGCCGTCTCGCGCGTGGTCCTGGGCCTGCACTACCCCAGCGACGTCCTCGCCGCCACCCTCATCGGCATCGCCCTCGCCCTCCTGTCCCTCTTCCTCGCCGGCCTCCCCCTGTAGGAGCGCCTTCAGGCGCGAATCTTTTGCTTTCTGGCTTCATGGCTACCTGATGCCGGGATCGCTCCCGGCCGAAAAAGGCGAAAAGATTCGCGCCTGAAGGCGCTCCTACGCGAGGGGGCGGAGCCAGAAGGTGAGGGGTTTTTCGGTGGGGACGGGCTGGCCCGGTTCGGGCCAGGCCAGGCGCACGGTCATGCCGGGCTGGCGGACGTAGCCTCGTTTGGTCCAGAAGGCTTCGTTGCCCCGGTGGCCTTCGGGGCGGCGCGGGTCGGCCGGGTCGCGGTCGACGGCGCAGAAGGCCGTCCAGGCGAAGCGGCCCAGCGAGCGGGCGTGGGCCTCGCGCTCGTCGAAGAAGCGGTGGCCCAGGCCCCGGCCCCGGTAGTCGGGCAGCAGCACCGACTCCCCGAAGTAGAAGACATCGTCCACCGGGCGCCCGGCGTCGAGGAAGGGGCGCTGGAACTCGGCCGTGTCGTCGGCCAGCGGCAGGCCCGTGGAGACGCCCACCACGCGCTCGCCGTCGAGCGCCAGTACCACCACGCTGTCGGCCGAGTCGGCGTAGGCGCGCAGGTACTCGCGCTCGTAGGCCGGGTCGCCCTCGTAGAGGTAGGGCCAGTCGCGGAAAACCGCCACGCGCAGGGCCGCCACGGCGTCCAGCCACGGCGACAGGTCGCGCCCCGCCACCCGCCGCACTTCGATCCCCGCCATGCCCTGCCCTCCGCCCGTCGAAGGGCAAAAGTCTAACCGCCGCCCGCGCCGGGTAGACTGCGCGGCATGAACTACCGCCACGGATTCCACGCGGGCAACCACGCCGATGTGCTCAAGCACCTGGTGCTGGTCGCCCTGCTCGACGCGCTCAAGCGCAAGGACGCGCCCTTCTTCGTGCTCGACACCCACGCCGGGCGCGGCCGCTACGACCTGCGCGGCGACCAGGCCAAACGCACCGGCGAGGCCGCCAGCGGCTTCATCCGGCTGCGCGAGGCCCAGCCGGCCGGCCCGCCGGCGCTGCGCGCCTATCTCGACGCCGTGGCCGAATGCGACCCGGGCGAAGCCCAGAGCTACCCCGGTTCGCCCCTGCTGGTGGCGCACGCCCTGCGCGAGCAGGACCGCCTGGCCGCCTGCGAACTGCAGCCCGATGAAGCGGCCGCGCTCAAGGCCGTGCTGGCCGGCGACCCGCGCTGCCACGTGCACAACCGCGACGGCTACGCCGCGGTGAAGGCCCTGCTGCCGCCGCGCGAGGGCAACACCCGCTTCGCCCGCGGCCTGGTGCTCATCGATCCGCCCTACGAGGCGCAGGAAGGCGAGTACGCGCCCATCGTGGCGGCGCTGCGCGAGGGCCTGGAGCGCTTCCCGCAAGGCATCTACGCGCTGTGGTACCCGATCAAGCGCCGCGCCACCCTGCAGCCGCTGATGCGCAAGATCGCCGCGCTGCCGATGCGCTCGGCGCTCACCATCGAACTGCTGGTGCGCCCCGACGACTCGCCGCTGCGCATGAACGGCAGCGGCATGCTCATCCTCAACCCGCCCTGGCAGCTCGACGCCGCCATCGAGCCCACGCTGCGCCCGCTGGCGCAGGCGATGGGCGACGCCGGCGCCTCCTGGCGCCTGACCTGGCTCAAGCAGGAGCCCGCCTGACATGACCACGCCCAAGCACGCCCGTTACGCCTACCGCGGCCGTGTGCCGCACGAGGTGATCAAGACCACCGAGTTCAGCCTGCTGCCGCCGCTGCCCGGCGAAGCGCGGGTGTCGGTGCTCGCCTCGCCGGTGAATCCGTCGGACGTGCTGCAGCTCACCGGCGACTACGGGCAGCTGCCACCGCTGCCGGCCGTGGGCGGCAACGAGGGCGTGGGCCGCGTGGCGGAAATCAACGGCGACCCGCACGGGCTCGAGCAAGGCGACATCGTGCTGCTGCCGCTGGGCTGCGGCACCTGGAGCACGCACCTGAACCTGCCCGTGCGCGAGCTGGTGAAGCTGCCGCACGACGTCGACCCGGTGCAGCTGTCGATGCTCAGCGTGAATCCACCAACGGCGGCGCTGATGCTTTCGGACATCGTCGAGCTGCAGCCGGGCGACTGGGTGGTGCAGAACGCCGCCAACTCCGCCGTCGGCGGCTACGTGAGCCAGATCGCCAAGCGCCGCGGCATCAACGTGGTGAACGTGGTGAGGCGCGAGTCGGCCATCGAGGCGGTCTGGCAGGCCGGCGGCGAACACGCGCTGGTGGACGCCGAGGACCTGCCCGAGCGCCTGCATGAGGCCGTCGGCAAGGTGCAGGTGAAGCTGGCGCTCGACTGCGTGGGCGGCGTGCACACCGAACACCTGGCGCGCTGCCTGGCGCCGGGCGGCACCCTGGTGAACTACGGCGCGATGGGCGGCGAGCGCTGCATGGTCTCGCCGCGCTACCTGGTGTTCAACGGCCTGAACCTGCGTGGCTTCTGGCTGGCGCAGTGGCTGCGCAAGGCCCGGCCCGAGCGCCGCGAGGCGCTGTTCGCCGAACTGGCCGCGATGGTGGCCGACGGCACGCTGCATGCCAAGGTGCAGGCCAGCTACGGCATCGACCACGTGCGCGAGGCCGTGCAGGCGGCCAGCTCCGGCGCGCGCCACGGCAAGATCGTCATCGAGCCCAACGGGCCCTCGCGCGCGGCCATCTGAGGCCGCGCGCGCCCCTCACTCGTAGCGCAGCGCCTCGATCGGATCGAGCGCGGCGGCCTTGGACGCCGGCATGATGCCGAACACCACGCCCACCAGGGCCGAGAAGCCCGCCGCGGCCAGCACCACCCACAGCGGCACCTGCGCCGGCGGGAAGTTAGGGATGGCCGAGGCGACCGCCAGGCCCGCGCCGTAACCGAGCGCGATGCCGATCAGGCCGCCGAGCAGGGCCAGCAGGCCGGCCTCGAGCAGGAACTGCACCAGGATGTCGCGCCGGGTGGCGCCCAGCGCCTTGAGGATGCCGATCTCGCGGGTCCGCTCGGTGACCGACACCAGCATGATGTTCATGATGCCGATGCCGCCCACCAGCAGCGAAATGCCGACCACGCCGCCGACCACCGCGGTGGCGGTGCCGGTGATCTGCTCGAACTGCTTGACGAACGAATCGGCCGCCTCGACCCGGAAGTCGTCCTCCTGCCCGGGCTTGAGCTTGTGGGCGATGCGCACGGCGCGCTTGACCCGCTCGCGCAGCGCCTCGACGTCCTCGATGTCCTCGGCGGTGAAGCTCACGCTCATGCGCGGCCGCACCTCGTTTCCCGTCATGGCCCGCCCGACCTCGAACGGCAGGATGACGAGGTTGTCCTGCGAGAAGCCCAGCAGTTCGCCGCGCTTCTCCATCACGCCGACGACCTTGAACCAGTCGCTGCCGATGCGGATGTACTCGCCGATCGGATCCTCGGGCAGCTCCAGGTCCTCGATCGCCTTGGTGCCGACCACCGCCACCCGGCGCCGGCTCTTGTCGTCGCTGTCGACGATGAACCGCCCCGACTGCGGGTAGAGGCCGCGCACGACGGTGAAGTCGGCCGAGGTCGCCAGCACCTGCGGCACGGCGGTGCGGCCGCGGTAACCCACGCCGCTGGCGGGCACGGCCATGATCGGCACCACGTCGCCGACGCCGGAGACGCGGTAGCGCAGCAGGTCCACGTCGTCGAAGCTCAGGCGGTTCTCCTTGCCGAGGCTCGCGTCGGCGAAGGACGTGTAGGGCTGCAGGGTGAGCGTGTTGCTGCCCAGGTCGGCGAACTGGTCGGAGATCGAGCGCGAGAACCCTTGCACCAGCGACACCACGGCGATCACCGAGGCGGTGCCGATCAGGATGCCCAGCGTGGTGAGGAAACTGCGCATGCGGTGCGCCATCAGGCTGGCGAGCGCGGCGCGGAAGGCTTCGAGGAAGGCTTGCATGTCAGGCCACCTGGGCGCGCGGCGGGTTGGCGTAGTCCTCGACGATCTTGCCGTCGGAGACGCGGATGGTGCGCCGGCAATGCGCGGCGATGTCGGGCTCGTGGGTCACGACCACCACGGTCTGGCCTGCGGAATGCAGCTCGTCGAACAGGGCCATGATCTCGGCCGAGGTCTTGGAATCGAGGTTGCCGGTGGGTTCGTCGGCCAGCAGGATCGAGGGCCGGCCGACCAGGGCGCGGGCCACCGCCACGCGCTGGCGCTGGCCGCCCGAAAGCTGGTTGGGCCGGTGGCCCAGGCGGCTGCCCAGGCCCACCTGCTCGAGCGCGCGCGTGGCCAGGGCCTTGCGCTCGGCGCGCGGCAGGCCGCGGTAGACCAGCGGCTGCATCACGTTCTCGAGCACCGTCAGGCGCGGCAGCAGGTGGAAGGACTGGAAAACGAAGCCGATTTCCTTGTTGCGCACCTGCGCCAGTTCGTCGTCGCTGAGCTGGGAGGTGTCGCGGCCATTGAGCTCGTAGCGGCCCTCGCTGGGCGTGTCCAGGCAGCCGATGAGGTTCATCAGCGTGGACTTGCCCGAGCCCGAGGGGCCGATCAGCGCCACGTATTCGTTGCGGTCCACGAACAGGTCGACGCCGTTGAGCGCCATCACCACTTCTTCGCCCATCTGGTAGCGCTTGACGATGCCGGTGAGGCGGATCATTCGGCCGCGTCCCCGTCGTCTTCCTCTTCGCCCTTGCCGCCGGTGGCCGGCTTGTCGTCGCGCAGCTTCGATTCGATGCGCGCGCCCTCGGCGAGCAGGCGCAGGGTCTTGGCCGGGCCGACGATGATCCTGTCGCCAGCCACGATGCCCGAGGTGATCGCCTCCCAGCGGTCGTCCGACAGCCCGGTCTCGACCGCCAGCTTGCGGGCGACGCCGTCGCGGTCGACCCAGACGTGGCGGGTGAGCTTCTTGTCCTCGCTTTCTTCGGTCACCACCGCCTCGACCGGCACGGCCAGGCTCTTGCCGCCGTCGCCGAGGAAAATGTCGGCGCGGGCGCTCATGCCCGAGCGCAGGCCCAGGTCGTCAGGCACTTCCAGCAGCACCTCCACGCGGTAGGCGCGGCCCTGGCTGCCCGGCTCGAGGCTGGGCGCCAGCGCGATGCGCGCCACCTTGCCGGTGAGCTTCACGTCCTGCTGGGCCGCGGCCACCACCTCGGCCTGCTGGCCCAGTCGCACGCGGGCGATGTCGGCCTCGTCCACGCGCAGGTTGGCCTGGATGGCCGAGGTGTCGGCGATCTTCATCAGCGAGGCGCCGGCCAGGGCGTTGGTGGACGGGATGGCGGTTTCGCCCACCTTGATCGGCAGGTCGACGATGGTGCCGGAGATGGGCGAGCGGATGTCGGTCTTGGCCAGCTGCTCGCGCGCCTCGGCCAGGATGGCGTCGGCGCGGCGCAGCGACTCCTCGCTGCTCTGCAGCTCCACCCGCGCCAGGTCGCTGGCGTTGCGCAGGTCGTCGAAGTCGCTCTGGCCGATCATCTGCCGACCGAGCAGTTCCTGGCCACGCTTGAGCCGGGTCTCGGCCAGCGTCAGGTTCAGGCGCTGGCGCTCGATGCTGATCAGGCTCTGGCGGCGACCGGCCTCCTCGCGCTCGATGACGTTGCGGTAGGTCTCCGGGTCCAGGCGCAGCAGCAGCTGGCCCTTCTCGACCTGGTCACCCTCCTCGACCAGGATCTCGCGCACCTTGGCCACCACTTCGGAGGTGAGGTTCACCTCCTCGAGGTAGGCCAGCAGGCCCGAAGCGAGGATGGAGGGCCGGATCTCCTGTTCGGAGGCCAGCACCACCTCGACTTCGGTGCGCGACTCGCCGCGCAGCGACTTCACCAGCAGCGGCACGGCGATGACCGCCAGCACCAGGCCGGCGACGATCCATTTCTTGTTGGGCTTCATCGGGTCGGGGCTTCCGTTCGTGTCAGAGGATGGCGAAGAGCACCATTACGCCGTAGATCACCAGCGAGGGCAGCAGGGCCACCACCACGGCCTGGGTCCAGCCGGTGCGGAACCAGGTCTTCCAGCCCAGGGCGGCCAGGAACCAGGTCCAGAAGTTGAGCAGGCTGAAGCTCTTGGCCAGCGTGCTCCAGTCGTGGCCGGCCGGCAGTTGCACCAGCAGCGGGTCGATGTTGAGCAGCTGCAGGCTCTCGAACGGCGTCTGGTTGGAGCTCGTCAGCACGCCGCCGATCACAACCAGCGAGGCCAGCGTCATCGGCACGCTGGCCCAGGCGGCCAGCGCGAGCCCGTGCTTGTAGGACACCGCATTGCCGGTGACCTTGCCCGCCAGCAGGTAATACAGGCCATAGATGGCGAACACGATGCCCAGGAAGAGCGCCGCCACCGGCGCGCCGATGTAGCCCGAGACCCGGGCGCCGGGCATGAAGGCCTGGGCCTGGGCGATCTGCTCCTTCGTCATTTCCGGGTTCTGCGCCAGCATCTGCGCCACCTGGTGCTCGGCGAACCAGGCCGGGTCCACGGTCATGAAGTAGGCAAGGGTCGAGACGACCGTCAGGCCGGCGACCAACAGGAAGGGCGCCCAGAACGTGGGCTTTTCCTTCAGCGCGGTGAACACCTTGGCCGGCTCGAGGAAGATGTTGATCAGGTGGGACATGCAAGGCTCCTGGTGGTTGGCGCGCGACTCCCCTTGAATCGCAGCGTGGATGCTAGGTGATTCGACGGCGCGCGGGGGGCTTCGGGACGAACCCCTCGGCCAGGCCGACGAAACCATGGACGGGCCGACGAAGCCGGATGTGACATCCGCGCTGTTCACGCGGTCTTTCGGCCGCGGAGGCCAGCGTGTCGGCACCCGCCCGCCCGCCGAGACCGCCATGACCGACGCCCCGCGCCCCCGCCACCGCGATTTCGACCCGGGCCTGATGCGCCTGTTCGACCAGTACGTGCACGGCCAGATCGACCGTCGCGCCTTCCTGGCCGGCGCCACGCGCTTCGCCGTGGGCGGCACCACCGCGGCCGGCCTGCTGGCGGCGCTGTCGCCGAAGTTCGCGCAGGCGCGCCAGGTGGCCGAGGACGACCCGCGCCTGGAGACGCGCTACGAGACCCTCCCCTCGCCCACCGGCTACGGCCAGGCCCGCGGCTACCTCGCCGCGCCGGCCGGCGCCGACGGCCCGCTGCCCCTGGTGCTGGTGGTGCACGAGAACCGCGGCCTGAACCCGCACATCGAGGACGTCACCCGTCGGCTGGCGCTCGAGGGCTACCTGGCCTTCGCGCCCGACGCCCTGTTCCCGCTCGGCGGCTACCCGGGCGACGAGGACAGCGCGCGGAGGAAGTTCCAGGAGCTCGACCAGGCCCGCACCCGCGAAGACCTGCTGGCCGCGGCCGGCTGGCTGCAGTCGCACCCGCTGGGCAACGGCCGCATGGGCGTCGTTGGCTTCTGCTACGGCGGCGCCATCGCCAACTTCCTGGCCACGCGCCTGCCTGACCTCAAGGCCGCCGCGCCCTTCTACGGTTCGGCGCCGCCGGTGGACGCCGTACCGGCCATCACGGCCGAACTGCTGGTCGTGCTGGCCGAGGACGACCCGCGCGTCAACGCCAGCTGGCCCGCCTACGAAGAGGCGCTCAAGGCCGCCGGCAAGTCCTACACCCTGCTCCAGCCGCCGGGCACGCTGCATGGCTTCCACAACGACACCACGCCCCGCTACGACGAGGCCGCCGCGAAGCAGGCCTGGACGGCGACCCTGGCGCTGTTCGCCCGCACCCTGCGCTGAAGCCTCATTAACGACACGGGTGCAACGATAGCTTGACCTGATTACGTATTGATGCCCATTTCAGGCATCCCGATACTGTCTCCCGGACCTTAGGCTTCTCCCGGGAGACCCCCATGATCATCCCCCGCCCCGCCGCCGAACGCGGCCACGCCAACCACGGCTGGCTCGATTCCTGGCACAGCTTCTCCTTCGCCGGCTACCAGGACCCGGCGCACGTGCACTGGGGCCCGCTGCGCGTGATCAACGAGGACCGCGTGGCCGCCGGCCAGGGCTTCGGCACGCACGGCCACCGCGACATGGAGATCATCAGCTACGTGCTCGAGGGCGCGCTGGCGCACCGCGACTCGATGGGCAACGGCGCCAGCATCCACCCGGGCGAAGTGCAGCGCCTGAGCGCCGGCACCGGCATCACCCACTCCGAGTACAACCACAGCCGCACCGGCACCACGCACTTCCTGCAGATCTGGATCATCCCCGACCGCCAGGGCATCAAGCCGTCCTACGACCAGCGCCGCTTCGACGAGGCCGAGAAGCGCGGCCGCCTGCGCCTGGTCGCCAGCGGCGACGGCGCCGAGGGCTCGGTGCGCATCCAGCAGGACGCGCGCATGCATGCCGGCCTGTTCGACGGCGACGAGGCCGCGACGCTGGCGCTGGCGCCCGGGCGCCTGGGCTACGTGCACGTGGCGCGCGGCACGGTGGAGGTCAACGGCCACGCGCTGGGCGCGGGCGACGCGATCAAGCTGCGCGACGAGCCGCAGGTCCTCATCCGCGGCGGCCGCGACGCCGAGGTGCTGGTGTTCGACCTGCCGCCGCTGGGCTGACGCCGGCGCCGTGCTTGGCATAATCGGGCGGTCACCCTGAGGGAGCCGCCCGTGCGCCAGGCCATTGTTTTCTCCGCACTGCTCGCCGCGGCGCCCGCGGCCACCGCCAGTGCGCCCGATCTCTCGCCCGTCGTCGAGTCGGTGCGCAGCACCTTCGAGGTGCCCGGCGTGGCCGTCGCCATCGTCAAGGACGGCGAGCTGGTGCTGGCCCGGGGCTGGGGCCTGCGCGAGCAGGGCCGCGCCGAACCGGTGGACGCCGACACGCGCTTCGCCATCGCCTCGCAGACCAAGGCCTACACCTCGGCGGCGCTGTCGATCCTGGCCGACGAGGGCAAGCTCTCGCTCGACGACCGGGTGATCGACCACCTGCCCGGCTTCCGCATGGCCGACCCCTACGTGACGCGCGAGATGCGCATCCGCGACCTGCTCACGCACCGCAGCGGCCTGCCGCTGGGCGCCGGCGACCTGCTGTTCTGGCCCACCACCACCCACAGCACCGAGGAAATCGTCCGCCGCCTGCGCGACGTGCCGCTGGAAACGAGCTTTCGCGCCGACTACGCCTACGACAACGTGCTCTATGCCGTGGCGCAGCGCGTGATCGAGGAAGTGTCGGGCCAGTCCTACGGCGAGTTCGTGCGCGAGCGCATTTTCGTGCCCGTGGGCATGGCCGGCGCGGTGATCAACAGCGACCACCTGCCGCCCGGCGCGAACGCCGCCACCGGCCACGCCCAGCCCGGCTTCAGCGGCCCACTGGTGACCGTGCCGCCGATGACCTGGTCGAACAACCAGGCCGCCGGCGGCATCTACGCCAGCGTCAACGACATCGCCAGGTGGATGCGCGTGCAGCTTGATGGCGGCGTCCTGGGCAGGAACGACGACGGCAGCGAGCGCCGCCTGTTCAGCGCCGCGCGCCACCGCGCGATGTGGGAGCTGGTGACGCCCATCCGCATCCCGGCCCAGCCCTCGGTGCCGGCCCTGGCCCCGGCGCTGCCGCAGTTCGCCGGCTATGGCGAGGGCTGGTCCATCAGCGAGTACCGCGGCCACAAGCTCGTCTGGCACACCGGCGGCTGGCCGGGCATGGTCTCGCGCGTCACGCTCGTGCCGCAGCTCGATCTCGGCATCGTGGTGCTGACCAACCAGGAAGTCGGCGCCGCCTTCAACGCCGTCACGATGGAGGCGCTGGACCACTACCTGGCCGCGCCCGACACCGACTGGGTGGCGGCCTACGCCGCGGCCGTGGCCAAGGCGCGCGCCGGCGCCGACGAAAAATGGGCCGCGCACGTCAAGGCCCGCGACCGCCGAAGCCGCCCCTCGCTGCCGCTGGCCGGCTATGCCGCCACCTACAACGACGCCTGGTATGGCGACGTCGCCATCGCGCTCGAGGACGGCAAGCTGGTGATGCGCTTCGCCCACACCGCGGCGCTGGTGGGCACGCTCGAGCACTGGCAGCACGACACCTTCCTGGTGCGATGGCACGACCGCGCGCTCAATGCCGACGCCTTCGCCAGCTTCACGCTCGACCCCGACGGTAAGGTGCGCGAATTGCGCATGGAAGCGGCCTCGTCGCTGACCGACTTCAGCTTCGACTTCCACCACCTGCGGCTGCTGCCCAAGGGCTGAGGTGGCGATGCGCTTCCGCGACCGCCGCGACGCCGGCCGCGCCCTTGCCGCGGCCCTGGGCCACTGGCGCGGCCAGCCGGGCCTGCAGGTGCTGGCGCTGCCGCGCGGCGGCGTGCCGGTGGCGGCGGAAGTGGCCAAGGCCCTCGACGCGCCGCTGGACGTGCTGGTGGTGCGCAAGGTCGGCTGGCCGGCGCAGCCCGAGGTGGCGCTGGCGGCGATCGCCAGCGGCGGCGCGATGGTGCGCAACCCGGGCGTGATCGCGACGGCCGGCATCGAAGAGGACGAGCTGGCGGCGCTGGCCGCGGCCGAGCAACGCGAGCTGGCGCGCCGCGAGCGGGCCTACCGCGGCGGCCGCGCGCCGCTGGACGTGGCGGGCCGCCCGGTACTGGTGGTCGATGACGGGCTGGCCACGGGCGCGACGATGGCGGTGGCGCTGTCGGCGCTGCGCGGGCTCGGCGCGGGCCGGCTGGGCGTGGCGGTGCCGGTGGGCGCAGCCGACGCGGTGGCCCGCTGCGAGGCGCTGGCCGACGAGGTGGCCTGCCTGGCGACGCCGCGCGATTTCGGCGCGGTGGGCGCCTACTACGATGCGTTCCCGCAGGTGGCGGACGACGAGGTCCGCCACCTGCTCGATCGCTGAGCCTTCAGCCGACGCGCACGAGGCGGTGGCTGGAGACCATGGCGTAGCTGCGGTCCTGGGCATAGCCGCTGGAGCGGCCGTAACCGGTGCCGAAGTCGCGCTGGCGGTAGCGGTCGGCGCGGGCCGGGCTGACGGCGTCGGCCAGGACGGCCACCGGGGTGGCGGGCTTGGCGACGGCCGCCCGGGTCACCGGCACGGACGCGACCGGGCGGGTCGGGAACAGGCGGTAGAAGGAGTTCAGGGCATTCATGGCCGGGGCCTCGTGAGTTGGTGTGCTGGTAATCTACAACACCTAATCGCAGCGTCCATGGGCCGGAAGTCATGCCCTGCAACTTATTGATCTGGCGTTTATTTTCCCGGTGCGCCCAAGACCTGTTCCAGCGCGGTGAGCAGCTGCCTGGCCGGCACGGCGGCCGGATGCCCCGGGTGGGACTGGACGAGCGCGCGCAGCCGGTCGCGGGCGGCGGCGTCCTGGCCGAGGAGCTCGCTTTGCAGGCGGGCGGCGGCGAGCGCCACGTCGGGCAGGTCGGGGCTTTGCGGGAAGCGGGCTTCGAAATCGCGGGCCAGCGCCACCGCGAGCTGCGACTGGCCCTGGCGGGCAGCGAGCGCCACCAGCCGGGCGATCTGGTCGGGCAAGTCCAGCTGGAAGCCCGGCACGCGCGCCATCGTGTCGGCGGCCACCGCCAGCGCCGCCTTGTCCTTGCCGGTGACCAGCAGGCTGGAGACGTACTCGCGGTCGTGCGCGGCCAGCCTGTCCAGATCGCCGGCGGCGACCAGATAACGGCGGTACTGCTCGTGCACCGGGTCGGAGGCGCCGCGGCCGCGGAACAGGCCGGCCAGCAGCTCGGCGGCCGCGGCCGGGTCGCCCTGCCCGGCCCGCTCGGCCGCGCTGGCCATCGTCGCGTCCTCGACCGGGTTCGCGTAGGTCGCGCGCTGCACCGCCGGCGTGATGTCCAGGCCCAGCACCGCCGCGTGCCGGTGCATCAGGTCGCCCAGCACGTGGTAGCCCGCCACCAGCGCGAACAGCGACACGAAACCGGCCGGCACGATGCCCGCCCAGCCCAGCGTGGATTCCAAAACCCACTGCGAGACGTCGGAGGCGATCGACAGCACCGTGAACACCGCCACCACCCCGACGTAAGGCAGCCCCACGCGCCCGATCAGCGCGAACCAGGCCAGCGGATTGAGCGCGTTGGCCAGGCTGTGGTTGATAGACAGCAGCATCACCGCCGCCGGCATGAACACAAGGATGGCCGCCAGCAGGGCCAGCGCCGGCCCCAGCCCCGCCCAGCGCGCGGTCGCCGCCAGCGCCACCGCCGCCAGCACGCCCAGCACCAGCTGCTCGACGCCGTCGCCGTCGGTGGCCATCAGGTCTTCGCCGTGCAGCGCCTCGTAGCGGCCGTGCGCCGTGTTCACCAGCGCCTCCACGGCCAGCTTGTAGCCCATCACCCAGAAGGCCAGCTCGAACAGCAGGCCCATGATGTTGGGCGCGTGGGCCAGCAGGCGGAAGGCCGCCAGCGCCGCCAGGAAACCGAGCATGGCCGGGGTGGCCGGGTACGCCAGCAGCGAGGGCAGGCGCGGAAGCAGCGGTTCGGGGCGACGGTTGGCGTGGCTCACTCAGGAAGACTCCGCGGCGTGGAGCCCCGAGTCTAGTCGGCCTTCCGGCTCCAGACGATGTTCACCGAGGTCAGCGTGTCGGTGCGCTCGGTGCCCAGCGGCACCTCGGTGTTGTAGCGCAGCTGGAAGGCGGCCTTGAGCGCCAGCGACTTGTTGATGCTCACGGCGATGCCGATGTCGTTCTGGGCGAAGGTGTTCTCGTCGGCCGCCTCGACCAGCAGCGTGTTGAAGAAGCTCGTGCTGTCGGTCAGCTGGTGCTTGTAGTCGGCGAAGCCGCGCAGCAGCGCGCTGGTCTCGACCTCGCCGGTGTCGGAGAGGCGTGCGCGGCGAAGACCGGGGCCGCCTTCGAGCTGGAAACTGCGGCGCTCGTCGCGCAGCAGCCAGGCGCCGTAGTTGATCGCCAGGGTGGACTGGTAGTCGTAGGCGGCGAAATCATCGTTCTCGTAGCGGGCCGCGGCGCCCAGGTAGGCGCGCTCGCCGAGCTTGCGCGCGCTCTTGGCGCCGAGCTCGTAGCGGTTGGCGGTGGTCTCGTCGTTGCTCTCGGCGCGCAGCGCGGCCAGGCGGTAGTCGTGCGTCCACAGCGCGTCCTCGCCCTTGAGCCCGAAGCGGCCGTTGACGCTGGTGGTATCGGAGTTGCCCGAGGCCGAGACTATGCCCAGCTCGGCGCTGGGCTGCCATTGGGCGCAGGCCGCGCCGGCGGCGGCCAGCAGGGAAAGCGCGAGGATCGAACGCAACATGGGACGGCCTCCTGGCCTGGTGACGGGCCGCCTATTACAACCGACGCTGCATGAACCCTGCGGCAAGCGTGGGTTCAGGGCAGCGCGCGGTCGATCAGCAAGTCCCAGGCCGGGCCAGCCGGCAAGGTGCCGTAGGCCAGGCCCTGGCCGCCGTGCAGGCGTGCGGCGCAGAAAGCCGCGGCCACCGGGGCCGGGGCGCCGCGCAGAAGCAACGCCGCCTGCAGGGCCAGGGCCATGCGCTCGGCCAGGCGGCGTGCGCCGGCCTCGAGCGCGTCCGGCGGCGAGCGCAGGAAGGCGCGCAGCGCATCGATCTCGGCGTCGAGCGCGGCGTGGCCGCCCCGCACCGATTCGAGCTCGGCGAAGTAGGCGTCCACGCAGCCCGGCTCGCGGGTCATCGCGCGCAGCACGTCCAGGCACTGGATGTTGCCGCTGCCTTCCCAGATCGAATTGAGCGGCGACTGCCGGAACAGCCGCGGCATGCCGCCCTCCTCCACGTAGCCGACGCCGCCGAGGCACTCCATGGCCTCGGCGGTGAAGCCCGGGGCGCGCTTGCACACCCAGTACTTGCCCAGGGCCGTCGTCAGGCGCGCGAACGCCGCCTCGGCCGGGTCGCGCTCGCTGGCGTCCACGGCGCGCGCCACGCGGAAGGCCAGCGCCGTGGCGGCCTCGGACTCCAGCGCCAGGTCGGCCAGCACGTTGCGCATCAGCGGGTGCTCGCACAGATGGCGGCCGAAGCTGCGCCGGTGGCGGGCGAAGTGCAGGGCCTGCACCAGCGACTGCCGCATCAGGCTGGCCGAGCCGAGCAGGCAGTCCAGGCGCGTGAGCGCCACCATTTGCAGGATGGTGGCCACGCCGCGGCCCTCCTCGCCCACGAGCCAGGCCTGCGCGCCCTCGAACTCGACCTCGGCGCTGGCGTTGCTCCAGTCGCCGAGTTTGTCCTTCAGGCGCTGGATCCGGTACGCATTGCGGCGGCCGTCGGGCGCGAAGCGCGGCAGCAGGAAGCAGCTCAGGCCCGCGGGTGCCTGCGCCAACACCAGGAAGGCATCGCACATCGGCGCCGAGAAGAACCACTTGTGGCCGAGCAGCTCGTACAGCGGCGCCGGGCCGTCGCCGGGCACGGGCTGGGCGCGGGTGGTGTTGGCGCGCACGTCCGAGCCGCCCTGCTTTTCGGTCATGCCCATGCCGATGGTGACGCCGTGCTTGCTCCAGCCGGGCACGTGGCGCGGGTCGTAGCGGGTGTCGCGCACGCGCGGCAGCCACTGCCGCGCCAGGCCGGGCGCGTGCTGCAGGGCCGGCACGCAGGCGTAGGTCATGGTCAATGGGCAGCTGCTGCCCTGGTCGGCCTGGTTGTGCAGGAACATCAGCGCCGCACGCGCCACGTGCGCGCCGCGGCGGCCGGCGTGGCGCCAGGCGAAGTTGGGCACGCCGTGTTCGACGGCGGTGGCCATCAGCTGGTGGTAGGCCGGGTGGAACTCGACTTCGTCCAGGCGATGGCCGCGGGCGTCGAAGGGATGGAAACGCGGCCGGAACTCATTGGCCAGGCGGCCGAAGGCCATCAGCTCGTTGCCGGCGAGGCGGCCGTAGGCGGCCAGTTCAGCGGCGGCCCAGTCGCCGCCCTCGCGGGCCACGGCCTCGCGCAGCGGCAGGTCGTCGCGCCACAGGTCGCCGGGCCAGGGCGAGGGCGGCTGGTTGTCGACGTGGTGGGTGGTGAAGCGCTCGCGCGTGGACATGGCCGCTCCTGCTTTCTCACGGCCATTGTGCCCGCGCCTGCGCCCGCGTCGCCAACCCGCCGCCGGCGGGCCTATGATCAGCGCACGCCCCTCCCCCCGGAGCCCGCCCATGAAGCCGAGCCTGAAGAAGATCACCGCCGTCCTGCCGGTGGCGTCCGTCGAAGCCTCGCTGCCGTTCTGGGAGGCCGTGGGCCTGGCGCGCACGGTGGAAGTCCCGCACGGCGACGTGCTGGGTTTCGTCATCCTGGCCGGGCACGGCCTGGAGTTGATGCTGCAGAGCCACGCGTCGATCGCCGACGACGTGCCGGCGATCGCCGCGGAGGCCGCCGACGGCAAGACCCTGCTGTTCATCGAAGTCGAGGACATCGACGCGATCGAACGGGCGCTGGCCGGCCAGCCCCTGGCCTTCCCGCGCCGCACCACTTTCTACGGTGCCACCGAGGTCGGCTACCGCGAGCCCGGCGGCCACGTGGTCACCTTCGCCCAGTTCGGCGGCGAGGCGCCGTGAGCGCGCTGAACGCCGCAGGCAGCGTTTAGAGCACGACTGCAACACGAGTGGCCGACACTGCCCGCCGTGAACCGCCCCCGCCGCCGCAAAGGCCCCGACCCCGATCGCACCGAAGCGCTGCGCCTGCCCGATGGCCGCACGCTCTGGCTGCGGCCCGTGCACCCGGCCGATGCCGGGCCGATGGCCGGCGCCTTCCAGCTGCTCAACGAGGACGAGGTGCGCCGGCGCTACCTGCACCCGGTCAAGGCGCTGTCGGAAGCCTACCTGGCCCAGCTGGTGAACCCGGTGCCGGGCCGCGACTTCGTGGTCGTGGCCGCCGAGCCGCTGCCGCCGGGCGAGGCCCTGGTGGGCGCCGTGGCCCGGCTCGACCGCGACCCGGCGGGCCACAGCGCCGAGTTCGCCATCCTCGTCTCGCACTTCCTGGCCGGCCAGGGTCTGGGCAAGGCCCTGATGCAGCGACTGGTGGAGTGGGCCCAGGCGCACGGCATCGAGCGCCTGTGGGGCGACGTGCTCGAGGACAACGCCTCGATGATCGCGCTCTCGCAGGCGATTGGTTTTCGCCGCGAGCACATCCCCGGCTCCGGCGGCCAGGTGCGGGTGACGCTGGACCTGGGGCCGCCGCCCGGCCGTGGCCGGCGGGCGTGAAACGGCGACCACGCCGGCTGCGGTAAACTCCGCGGCCTCATGAAAGACCCCCAGCTCCCCAGCGCGCCCCGCCCCCGTGCGGGCCAGAAGCGCGCCGCCTGGCGCGCCCCCGCCAGCGCCAGCCTGACCGCCCTCGCCCTGGCCGAAACCGCCCGCCGACACGACGGCCTGGTGCTGGCCGTCACCCGCGACAGCCACGCCGCCCAGGCCCTGGAGCACGACCTGCGCGTGTTCGCCGGCGAGGGCGACGCCGCCCTGCCGGTGCTGCACTTCGCCGACTGGGAGACCCTGCCCTACGACCTGTTCAGCCCGCACCCGGACATCATCAGCCAGCGCGTGGCGGCGCTCTACCGGCTGCCGACGGCGCGCAAGGGCGTGCTGGTGGTGCCGGTGGCCTCGTTGATGCAGCGGCTGCCGCCGCCGGAGTGGATCGCCGGCAACACGCTCGACCTGCGCAAGGGCCAGCGCCTCGACCTCGACGCCGAAAAGCGGCGGCTCGAGGCCGCCGGCTACCGCAACGTGCCGCAGGTGCTCGACCCGGGCGATTTCGCCGTGCGCGGCGCCCTGCTCGATCTCTACCCGATGGGCGCCGACCGGCCCTACCGCATCGAGCTGTTCGACGACGAGATCGACTCGCTGCGCAGCTTCGACCCCGAGACCCAGCGCTCCGACCACCCGGTCGACAGCATCCGCCTGCTGCCGGCGCGCGAGTTCCCGCTCGACGATGCGAGCACCAGGCGCGTGCGCGAGCGCCTGAGCGAGCGCTTCGACTTCGACCCGCGCCGCTGCCCGCTCTACCAGGACCTCAAGCAGGGCGGCACGCCGGCCGGCATCGAGTACTACCTGCCGCTGTTCTTCGAGCACACCGCCAGCCTGTTCGACCACCTTTCGGGCGAAACCCTGCTGGTGCTGGCCGACGGCGTGGCCGAAGCCGCGGAGGCGTTCTGGACGCAGACCGGCGAGCGCTGGGAGCAGCGCCGGCACGACCTGGAGCGGCCGATCCTGCCGCCGGCCGAGCTCTACTTGCCGCCCGAGGAGCTGCGCGCGCGCTTCAACCGCGCCGAACGCGTCGAGCTGCTGGGCCGCGAGCATCCGCAGGCCGACAAGGCCACGGCCCTGCCCGAGCAGCCGGCGCCCAGCCTGCCCTGGAGCCAGAAGGGCGGCGAGCCGGGCAGCGCGCTGCACGGCTTCCTGCGCGCCTACCCGGGCCGCGTGCTGCTCGCCGCCGATTCCGCCGGACGCCGCGAGGCCCTGCTCGAGCTGCTGGCCGGTGCCGAGCTGCGCCCGGCCGTGCTGCCGGACTGGCAGGCCTTCCTGGCCGGCGACGCGCGCTTCGCCATCACCGTGGCCGCGCTCGAGGACGGCTTCGCGCTGACCGAGCCGGCGCTGGCCGTGCTCACCGAGCGCCAGCTGTTCCCGGAACGCGCCGAGCAATCGCGCCGCCGGCGCAAGGCCGTGCGCGACCCGGAAACGGTGCTGCGCGACCTGAGCGAGATCGCCATCGGCGCGCCCATCGTGCACGAGGACCACGGCGTCGGCCGCTACCAGGGCCTGGTGGTGCTCGAAACCGGCGGCGTCGGCGGCGAGTTCCTGCAGATCGAATACGCCAAGGGCGACAAGCTCTACGTGCCGGTGTCGCAGCTGCAGCTGGTGAGCCGCTACTCGGGCGCCTCGCCCGAGCACGCGCCCCTGCACTCGCTGGGCGGCGAGGCCTGGGAGAAGGCCAAGCGCAAGGCCGCCGAGAAGGTGCGCGACGTGGCCGCCGAGCTGCTGGAGATCCAGGCGCGCCGGCACGCCCGCAAGGGCCTGGCGCTGCCGCTGGATCGCGCGATGTACGAGCCGTTCGCCGCGACGTTCCCCTTCGAGGAAACGCCGGATCAGCTGGCGGCCATCAATGCCGTCATCGCCGACATCGGCCAGTCCCAGCCGATGGACCGCGTGGTCTGCGGCGACGTCGGCTTCGGCAAGACCGAGGTCGCCGTGCGCGCCGCCTTCGTCGCCGCCACCGCCGGCAAGCAGGTGGCGGTACTAGTGCCGACCACGCTGCTGGCCGAGCAGCACTACCGCAACTTCCGCGACCGCTACGCCGACTGGCCGATCCGGGTCGAGGTGCTCAGCCGCTTCAAGTCGGCCAAGGAGATCAAGGCGGCGCTGGCGCAGCTCGAGGAAGGCAAGATCGACGTCATCGTCGGCACCCACCGCCTGCTGCAGCCGGACGTGAAGTTCAAGGACCTGGGCCTGGTGATCGTCGACGAGGAGCAGCGCTTCGGCGTGCGCCAGAAGGAGGCCCTGAAGGCGCTGCGCGCCGAGGTGCACCTGCTCACGCTCACCGCCACGCCGATCCCGCGCACGCTGAACATGGCCATGAGCGGCCTGCGCGAGCTGAGCATCATCGCCACGCCGCCGGCGCACCGCCTGGCGGTGCAGACGGTGGTGACGCCCTGGGACCCGGCGCTGCTGCGCGAGGCCTTCCAGCGCGAACTGGCGCGCGGCGGCCAGGTGTACTTCCTGCACAACGAGGTCGACACCATCGAGAAGACCGCGCGCGAACTGGGCGAGCTCGTGCCCGGCGCGCGCATCCGCATCGCCCACGGCCAGATGCCCGAGCGCGAACTCGAGCAGGTGATGCTCGACTTCCACCGCCAGCGCTTCAACGTGCTGGTGTGCACCACCATCATCGAGTCGGGCATCGACATCCCGAGCGCAAATACCATCATCATCCACCGCGCCGACCGCTTCGGCCTGGCCCAGCTGCACCAGCTGCGCGGCCGCGTCGGCCGCAGCCACCACCGCGCCTACGCCTACCTGGTGGTGCCCGACCGCAAGACGCTTACGTCCGACGCCGCCAAGCGGCTCGAGGCCCTGGCCTCGCTCGAGGAGCTGGGCGCGGGCTTCACCCTGGCCACGCACGACCTGGAGATCCGCGGCGCCGGCGAGCTGCTGGGCGAGGACCAGAGCGGCCAGATGGCCGAGATCGGCTTCAGCCTCTACACCGAGCTGCTCGAGCGCGCGGTCAAGTCGATCAAGTCCGGCAAGATCCCCGACTTCGACCCGGCCACGCGCCACGGCGCCGAGGTCGAGCTCAACGTGCCGGCGCTGATCCCCGAGGACTACCTGCCCGACGTGCACGCGCGCCTGACGCTGTACAAGCGCGTGGCCTCGGCCCGCAGCACCGAGGCGCTGAAGGAACTGCAGGTGGAGATGGTGGACCGCTTCGGCCTGCTGCCCGAGCCGGCCAAGCAGCTCTTCGCCGTGGCCGAGCTCAAGCTCGAGGCCACGCCGCTGGGCATCCGCAAGCTCGAGCTGGGCCCGGCCGGCGGCCGCTGCCAGTTCGTGCCGCAGCCGAGCATCGACCCGATGTCGGTGATCCGCCTGATCCAGTCCCAGCCCAGGGTCTATTCGATGGACGGGCCGGACAAGCTGCGCCTGAAGCTCGAGCTGCCCGACGCCGCTTCGCGCCTGCGCACCGCGCGCGGCCTGCTGGCACTGCTGGCACGGGGCTGAGCCGGCGGCGCGGCGGCGGTATGCTGGGCCTCCCCGACGCGGAACGCCCGCCATGCCCCTGCTGCGCCTGCTGATGCTGATCGCCTGCCTCGCCACCGCCCTGCCCGCGCACGCCCACGACGGCATCGTGGTCGTGGTGGTGCGCCACGCCGAGAAAGCGGACGACTCGCGCGACCCGCCGCTGGCCGCGGATGGCGAGGCCCGCGCCCGTGCCCTGGCGGCCACGCTGGCGGGCACGAAGCTCGACCTGGCCATCAGCACCCAGCTCCAGCGCACCCGCCAGACCGCCGTGCCGGCTGCCGAAGCCGCGGGCATCGAAGTCAGCGTGCGGCCGATAGACGCCGCGAACGCCTCACGCTACGGCGCCGAACTCGCCCGCGAACTGCGCGCGCTGCCGCCGGGCAGCACCGCGCTGGTGGTGGGCCACAGCAACACCGTGCCCGGCATCGTCGAAGCGCTGTCGGGCCGGCCCGCGGCGCCGATGCCCGAAACCCAATACGACCGCTACACCGTGGTGCTGCTCGATGCCGACGGCGCCGCGCGGGTCATCACCAGCCGCTACTGAGGAGGCCGCCATGGCGCTGAGCATCGAAGGACGCGAACACGACCTGGGCGGCGGCTTCACCGTGCGCCGGCTGCTGCCGCACGCGCAGTGCCGCAGCGTCGGCCCCTTCGTCTTCCTCGACCACATCGGCCCCTCCGAGGTGCCGGCCGAACATCCGCTGGCGGTGCGCCCGCACCCGCACATCGGCCTGGCCACGGTCACCTTCCTCTGGGAGGGCGCGATCATGCACCGCGACAGCCTGGGCTTCGCCCAGGAGATCCGCCCCGGCGACGTGAACTGGATGACCGCCGGCCGCGGCATCGTCCACTCCGAGCGCACGCCCGAGCGCCTGCTGGGCAAGCCGCACCGCATGCACGGCCTGCAGACCTGGGTGGCGCTGCCGCGCGAGCACGAGGAAACCGCGCCCGACTTCGCCCACCACCCGGCCGCCACGCTGCCGGTGGTGGAGCTGCCGGGCGCGCGCCTGCGCATCGTCGCCGGCGACGCCTTCGGCGAGACCTCGCCGGTGAAGGTGCTGGCGCGCACGCTGTACGTGTCGATCGAGCTGCAGGGCGAAGCCTCGCTGGTGATCCCGGCCGAGCACGCCGAGCGCGCGCTCTACCCGGTCGAGGGCGAGCTCACTCTCGACGGCGAGCCGCTGGCGCCGGGCCGGCTGGTGGTGCTCGAGCCGGGCAGCGAGCCGCTGCTGCGCGCCGGCTGCGACGCCACGGTGATGCTGCTCGGCGGCGAGCCGCTTGACGGCCGCCGGCACGTGTGGTGGAACTTCGTGTCCAGCTCGCGCGAGCGCATCGAGCAGGCCAAGGCCGACTGGGAGGCCGACCGCATGGGCCAGGTGGCGGCCGAGGACGAGCGCATTCCGCTGCCCGCCCGCTGAGGGCTCAGAAACGCCCGGCCTGGAAGTCGTGGAAGGCCTGGCGCAGCTCGTCCTGGGTGTTCATCACGAACGGGCCGTAGCGGGCCACCGGCTCGCGCAGCGGCTTGCCGGCGACCAGGATCAGGCGCGTATCGGCCTCCCGGCCCTCCAGCGCCACCGCGCCGCCGGTGCCCAGCACCGCCAGCTCGCTGGCCTGAACCGTGGCCGCGCCCTGGCCTTCGCCCAGGCGCGCGCTGCCCTCGTACACGTAGGCGAAGGCGCTGTGGCCCTCGGGCAGCACGTGCACGTAGCGGTCGCCCGCGCCCAGGCGCAGGTCGAGGTAGGTCGGTTCGGTGGCCGGCTGCACGATCGGGCCGCGCACGCCCGCCACTTCGCCGGCGATCACCTTGGCGCGCACGCCGGGGGCGGCGTCCACCTCCGGGAACACCTCGGGGCCGTATTCCTGGTACTTGGGCGCGGTCATCTTCTCGCGCGCCGGCAGGTTCACCCACAGCTGGAAGCCGCGCATGCGGCCTTCTTCCTGCTCGGGCATCTCCGAGTGCACGATGCCGCGGCCGGCGGTCATCCACTGCACTGCACCGGGCACGAGCACGCCCTCGTTGCCCTTGTTGTCCCTGTGGCGCATGCGCCCGTCGAGCATGTAGGTGACGGTCTCGAAGCCGCGGTGCGGGTGGTCGGGGAAGCCGGCCAGGTAGTCCTCGGGGCGGTCGGTGCCGAACTCGTCGAGCATCAGGAAGGGGTCGAGGTCGGGCAGCTGCGGGGTACCGATGACGCGGGTGAGCTTCACGCCCGCGCCGTCGGACGCCGGCATGCCGCGCAGGGTGCGCAGGACGGGGCGGATGACGATGCTCATGGGGTTACTCCGGTTCGGCGCCCTCCGGGGGCGATGGAGCAGACTATGCGGCCGTCACGCCGGGCTTTCGAGCCCGGGGCTGCGCAACGCTGGGTTGCGGACCGCCCGCGGCCGCGTGAAGGCCGGAAATGGCCGTGTCATGCGTTCTAACATTCGACTCCAGACCTCTACCCCCCGAGATGGCCCTGCGCGACATGCCCCCAGCCCGCCGCCGCCCCGGCCCCGTGGCCGCCCCGCCCGCCCCGGACCGGCTGCCTACCCTGCTGGCCCCGCGCCTGCAGCTTCGCTGGATCGAAGCAAGGGACCTCGAAGGCCTGTATTCCGTCTTTTCCGACCCGGACGTGATGCGCTACTGGAGCCACACCGCCTGGCCGCACCGCGACGAGGCCGAGATCTACCTCGAGGCCATCCACCGTGGCTTCGAGCGCGGCGACCTGTTCCAGTGGGGCATCGCCCTGCGCGGCGACGACCAGCTGATCGGCACCACCACGCTCTACGCCATCGACCATGGCCAGGGCCGCGCCGAGCTCGGCTTCGCCCTGGCCCGCGAGCACTGGGGCCGGCGCTATGCGCTCGAGGCGCTGACGGTGCTGCTCGACCACGCCTTCGGCCCGATGGGCCTGCGCCGGATCGAGGCCGACGTGGACCCACGCAACCAGGGCTCGCTGCGCACGCTCGAGGCCTTGGGTTTCCGCCGCGAAGGCTACCTGCGCCAGCGCTGGCACGTGGCCGGCGAACTGCAGGACAGCGTGCTGATGGGCCTGCTCGCCAGCGACCGCACCGCGGCCACGTGAGCCGCCGCGGCCCCCGGCGGCCGCGTTTGACAGCACCGGCCACCGCGCCGACCATGACAGGCCCACTTACCCCGGAGCCGAGCATGATCCTGCGCTACAGCCTGATCGCTTCCGCCCTGCTGCTGGCCGCCTGCGGTCGCCAGGAAGCCGCCCCCGACGCCGCCCCGGCCGCCGCCGGCAACCAGGTGGTCTACGTCTACAACTGGTCCGACTACGTGGCCGAGGACACCCTGGCCAACTTCGAGGCCGAAACCGGCATCCGCGTCGTGTACGACACCTATGACGCCAACGAGATGCTCGAGACCAAGCTCATGGCCGGCGCGTCCGGCTACGACGTGGTCTTTCCCTCCGCGCGCCCCTTCGCCCAGCGCCACATCCAGGCCGGCATCTACGCGCCGCTCGACAAGGCCCTGCTGCCCAACCTGGCCAACCTCGACGCCGACGTGCTCGAGGGCCTGCAGGACGTCGACCCGGGCAACCAGCACGCCGTGCCCTACATGTGGGGCACCACGGGCCTGGGCATCAACGTGGCCAAGGTGAAGGCCGCGCTGGGCGAGGATGCGCCGCTCGACTCGTGGTCGCTGCTGTTCGACCCGGCCAACGCCGCCAAGCTCGCCAGCTGCGGCATCGCCGTGCTCGACGACGAGCAGGAGACCTTCGCCGCCGCGCTGATCTGGAAAGGCCGCGACGCCAATGCCCTGACCGGCGACGAGACCCGGGTGGTGACCGAGGCCTTCCAGGCCATCCGCCCGCACATCCGCTACTTCCATTCCTCGCGCTACATCGACGACCTGGCCAACGGCGACATCTGCGTGGCCATGGGCTACTCGGGCGACGTGTTCCAGGCCCGCGACGCGGCCGCCGAAGCCGAGAACGGCATCGAGATCGAATACATCATCCCGGCCGAGGGCGCGGTGCGCTGGGTGGACCTGATGGCCATCCCGGCCGATGCGCCGCACGCGGCCAACGCCCACGCCTTCATCAACTACCTGCTCAAGCCCGAGGTCGCGGCCGGCATCGTCGACTACGTGTCCTACGCCAGCCCGAACACCGCGGCCCTGCCGCTGGTGGACCCGGAAATCGCCGGCGACCCCGGCGTCTATCCGCCGGCGGAGGTGATGGCCAAGCTGGTCGACCCGGTCACCCTGCCGCAGGAGACCACCCGCGAGCGCGTGCGGGCCTGGACCAGCATCAAGACCGGCCAGTAAGCTGCCGTCGGCTCCACGAAACGGCGCGCCCCCGGGCGCGCCGTTTTCGTTTCAGCGCATCGAGCGCGGGCGGATGGCGCGCGAGACGCGGCGCGAGTACACGTAAACCGTCGCCGGCGGCACGTTCCACCAGGTGAAGCTGCCGCGGCGCGCGACCAGGCCGAGCGACTCGAGCACTTCCTTGTTCACCGGGTTGGCCGGGCCGTAGGTGAACTGGACGAAGCGGCCCTGCGGCTGCAGGCAGTCGAAGGCGGCGGTGAGGATGGCCTGCTGGGTCGGGCGCGGCATCGACAGCAGGCCCAGGCCGGAAACCACCGCGTCGGCCGGCGCGTGCTCGTCGAAGCCGTGGCGCCGGGCCACGTCGGCCAGGTCGCGGGCGTCGGCGCAGGCCACGTGCACCTGCGGGAAATGCCGCTGAAGGTGCTGGTGGAGCTCTTCGTTGAGCTCGAGCACCAGCAGGTCGGGCGGCGAAATGCCGTGGTCGAGCAGCGCGCGCGTGAACACGCCGGTGCCGCCACCGAGTTCGATCACGCGGCGCGCGCCGCGCGGCAGCTCGGACATCATCTGCCGCGCCAGCTGCTGGCTCGAAGGCGAGATGGCCGCCACGCCCAGCGGGTTCTTCAGCCACTGGCGGAAGAAGGTCCAGGTGTGGGCGATAGCGGACGGGGGGCTGCGATCCATGGCCTGAGCATACTGCGCCCGGTAACATTTCGTACCGGTTAAGCGCGACCGGAAAAGACTGCGCCCATCCCCCGCCCCAAGGGAACCTGCCATGCGTCATGCCCCCGCCCTCGCCCTCTCCGCGGCCCTGGCCCTGCTGGCCGGCTGCGCCACCCGTGAAGACGCTCCGCGCCAGTCCCGGTCCGCGCCGACCATGCTCCACCCCAGCCAGTGCCTGGACCCGAGCCAGGCGCGCAGCTGGGATTCGTCCGACGGTTTTACGCTGCTGGTCGACGGTGGACGCCGCAAGTACCGCATTGGCCTGTACGAGAACTGCATCTCGCTGGGCAACTCGGTCACGCTCGGGCTGAGCGGTGACTTCGTCAGCAACCGCGTCTGCGGCCGCGCCGGCGAGTACGTGCTTGCCGGGCGCGAGCGTTGCCGCATCCGCAGCGTCGAGGTGCTCGACGATGCGACCTACCAGCAGCTGCGCGGCGCAAGCCGGGCGCGCGGCGAAATCCGCGCCGGCGCCGGCCTCTGAGGCTCAGCGCGCCCGCAATTCCCAGCAGCGGTGGATGCGCGGGTTGCGGGCGAAGTCCGCGGCGATGGTGTCGCGACTGATCTCGCGCGCGTCGGCGAACGTGGCCACGGCCGCCTCGTCGAGGCGGAAGCGCCGGTAGTTGTTCGAAAACAGCAGCAGGCCGCCCGGCGCCAGCCGCGCGACGGCCGCGCGCAGCAGGCGAACGTGGTCGCGCTGGGTGTCGAAGTCGGCGGCGCGCGCCGAGTTCGAGAACGTCGGCGGGTCGCAGAAGACCAGGTCGTACTGGCCGCGGTCGGCCTCGAGCCAGGACACGGCGTCGGCCTGCACCAGCTGGTGCTGGCGGCCGGTGGCGCCATTGAGCGCAAGGTTGCGACCCGCCCACTCGAGGTAGGTGCCGGAAAGATCCACGCTGGTGGTGCTGGCGGCGCCGCCCACCGCGGCCTGGACGCTGGCCGCGCCGGTGTAGCAGAACAGGTTGAGGAAGCGCCTGCCGCGCGCCTCGCCGGCGATGCGCAGGCGCAGCGGCCGGTGGTCGAGGAACAGGCCGGTGTCGAGGTAGTCAAACAGGTTCACCTGCAGCCGCGCCGCGCCCTCGCGCACGACGAAGAACTCGCCGCGCTGGTCCATGCGCCCGTACTTGCTGCCGCCCTTGCCGCGGGCGCGGGTCTTGATGGCCACCTGCGCCGCGGGCACCGCGAAGACCTCGCGCACGGCGTCGAGCAACTCGCCGAAGCGGCGACGGGTGTCGGCCTCGGGGATGGTGCCCGGCGCCTCGTACTCCTGCACGTGCACGAACTGGCGGGCGGCGCCGCCGTCCTCCTCGTACACGTCCACGGCGGCGGAGTATTCGGGCAGGTCGGCGTCGTAGGCGCGGAAACACGTCACGCCCTCCCGGGCGCGCCAGGTCTTCGAGTTGCGCAGGTTCTTGCGCAGGCGGTTGGCCACCATCTGCGCGCCCTCGCCCAGCGGCCGGGCCTCGCGCGGCTCGCGTGCCGGCGGCTGCACCGGGTCGCACAGGACCAGGCTGCACTCGAGCGCACCGTTGAAGAAGGCATAGCGCTTGGCGGCGCGCAGGCCGGTGGCGCGGGCGAGGTCGTCCGAGCCGCACAACAGCACCGCGCGCCAGTCCGGCACGGCCGCGCGCAGCGCGTCGCCCAGTGCGCGGTAAAGCGCCGGGTCGGCCGCCAGGCGGGCGTCGTAGGGCGGATTGCAGACCACCAGGCCGCGCGCCGCGCCGGGCGCCTTGAGCGCGGCGACGTCGGCACGCTCGAGCCGGATGACGTCGGCCACGCCGGCGCGGTCGGCATTGGCCACCGCCGCCTGCAGGGCCTTGGGATCTAGGTCGGCGCCGAAGAACACCGGACGAAGCGCGGCGCGGCCGCGCTCGGCGCGCTCGCGCGCCTCCGCCTCCACGGCGGCCCAGAGCGCGGCATCGAAGCCCTTCCAGCGCGTCGGCGCGGCGCCGGCCAGGCGGCGCAGGCCAGGGGCTTCGTCGGCGGCCATCAGCGCGCCTTCGATCAGCAGCGTACCGCTGCCACACATCGGGTCGAGCAGCGCGCCGCCTTCGGCGTAGATCTTCGGCCAGCCGCCGCGCAGCAGCATGCCGGCGGCGAGGTTTTCCTTCAGCGGCGCCTCGCCCTGCGACTGACGCCAGCCGCGGCGGTGCAGCGGGCCGCCACCGAGGTCGACGGCCAGCAGGGCCTTGCCCTTGCGCACCACCAGCGAAAGGCGCAGGTCGGGCGCCTCGGTATCGACCGAGGGGCGCACGCCATAGGCGGCGCGCATGCGGTCGACGATGGCGTCCTTGACGCGCTGCGCGGCGTAGCGCTCGTGGGTGAGCCCCGGGCCCGAGACGTGCGCGTCCACGGCGAGCGTGCCCTCGGGCGCAAGGTGCTGGCTCCAGTCGACGGCGTGCACGCCCTGGTAGAGGTCCTGCTCGTTCTCGCAGGGGAACCCGGCCAGCGGCCAGAGCACGCGGCTGGCCAGGCGCGAGAACATCACCGCGCGCAGGGCCACGTCCATGCCGCCCTCGGCCTGGGCACCGGCGAGGGCGGCGGTGGCCTTCGACGCGCCCAGCGCCTGCAGTTCGTCGGCCAGAAGGTACTCGAGGCCCTTGGCGCAGGCGGCGAAAAAACTCATGCGAGCATCTGCAGGAAGCGGCCGAATTCTTCGGCGCAGAACTCGACGTGCGCGGCCAGGCGATGGCTGTCGGGCACCAGCACCAGGTGGTCCTGGCGGCGCTGGGCCCAGCGCACCACGTCCTGGGCGGGGATGAGCTCGTCTTCCCAGCCATGCACGATGCGGGTGGGCACCATCGCCGCGTGCAGATGGCGCGGTTCCACGTCCAGGGCCACAGGCGGCGCCATCAGGAACAGGCCGGCCACCGGCACGTCGCGCGAAACATGCGCCGAGACGTAGGCGCCCATGCTCGAGCCGGCGAGCACCAGCGGGCGGCCCCTGGCGGCGCGGGCCAGGGCCG
>Ga0208242_100230_pt1 | contig 60668 bp, 55 predicted proteins | sample SubbioAug_CSW13A_FD_184825 | JGI IMG/M metagenome (GOLD analysis project Ga0208242, IMG submission 184825) | Serpentinite rock and fluid subsurface biosphere microbial communities from McLaughlin Reserve, California, USA - CR12Aug_CSW13A (SPAdes) | ecosystem: Environmental > Terrestrial > Deep...
GTTGCGAGGCAGCGCTGCGCCTGTCACCGCCAAAAACGGGTCATACCGAAAAATCTCGGGCAACTGGCTTTGAGAAATCAACCCAGCAGTCCCCTGTGTGCATGCCTGAGACGCCCCAAACGTGTGCCATACTTGCGCTCATGCGGTTGGATTTCCTATCCCCAAGTGGGTCAGGTCAGTGGGTGCAAAATCCGCAGTCATGCCGTGCATTCTAAGCGCCCACCCACATGACCCTAGCCCCCAAAACCTACCCCAGCGGTCTGGTCTGGCTGCGCCGCGACCTGCGCAGCCACGACCACGCTGCACTGCATCAAGCGCTGCGCCAGTGCCAGCGCGTCTGGTGCGTCTTTGTGTTCGATACCGACATCTTGCAACCGCTGCTCGAGCGCGGCCTGCAGGCGGACCGGCGGGTCGAGTTCATCCACGAGTCGCTCATCGACCTCGACGAGCAGCTGCGCGCGCTCGGGCGCAGCAACGGCACCGAAGGCGTGGGGCTGCTGGTGTGCCACGGCCGCGCCATTGAGCAAATCCCGCGCCTGGCCGCGCAACTGGGCGTGCAGGCGGTGTACGCCAACCACGACCACGAGCCCGCCGCCCTAGCCCGCGATGCCCAGGTGCGCGGCGCGCTGGCGCACGAGGGCGTGCTGCTGCACACCTACAAAGACCAGGTGGTGTTTGAACGCCATGAAATCCTCAACCAAAGCGGGCACGCATTCACCGTGTTCACGCCTTACAAAAAAGCTTGGCTGCAATCGCTCACCCCCAGCCACACGCAGCCGCACCCCGTGGAGCGCTTTGCCGACGCGCTGGCGCCCTTCCCGCCCGGCTTGGCCACCGGGGTGCCGCCGTTGGAAGCGCTCGGCTTTGTGCCCAGCAACCTGCGCGAGCTCAAAATCCGCACCGGCAGCCGCGGCGCGCTGGCGCTGCTGGAAGATTTTTTGGCGCGCATCGAGCACTACGGCCAAACGCGCGACTTCCCCGCCCTCAAAGGCCCCAGCTACCTGAGCGTGCACCTGCGCTTTGGCACCTTGAGCATCCGCCAAGCGGTGCGGCTGGCGCACGATCTGCACCAACAAGGGGTGGCCGGCGCCAGCACTTGGCTCAGCGAGCTGATCTGGCGCGAGTTTTACCAGCAGATACTGGCCCACTTTCCGCACGTGGCCGAGCGCGCCTTCAAGCCCGTCTACGACCGCATCCGCTGGGAGCACGGCAAAACAGCGCAAGCCCACTTTGCCGCTTGGTGCGCGGGCCAGACCGGCTACCCGCTGGTGGATGCGGCCATGCACCAGCTCAACCAGAGCGGCTACATGCACAACCGCCTGCGCATGGTGGCCGCCAGCTTTTTGTGCAAAGACCTGGGGCTGGACTGGCGCTGGGGCGAGCGCTACTTTGCCGATCATTTGATCGACTTCGACCTTGCCGCCAACAACGGCGGCTGGCAGTGGTGCGCCTCCAGCGGCTGCGACGCGCAACCGTACTTCCGCATCTTCAACCCCGTGCTGCAAAGCGAAAAGTTCGACCCCCAAGGCAAATTCATCCGGCGCTATTTGCCGCCATTGGCCAGCCTGCCCGACGCGCAGCTGCACGCACCGTGGCGCGCATCAGCCCACGATCTGGCGGCAGCCGGCGTGGTGCTGGGGCGCAACTACCCGGCGCCGCTGGTGGACCACTTCGAGGCGCGCGCGCTCACGCTCGAGCGCTACGCCGTGGCGCGCACCGAAACCTAGGGCTGAGCGCTGCGCGCACAGGCTTCCCGCACCCAAGCCAGCAGTTCAAGCTCAGAATAGGGCTTGCCCAGGTAATGCTCGACCCCCAGTGTGCGTGCATGCTGGCGGTGCTTTTCAGCCAAGCGCGAGGTGATCATGATGGTCGGTAAATCGGCCCAGCGCGGGTCTAGGCGCATTCGATGCAGCAACTCGAACCCGTCCATGCGCGGCATTTCAATATCGCACAGCATCACTGCGGGCTGCTCGACTGCAAGACGCTGCAAGGCCTGCACACCGTCACTGGCCAGCGCCACGCGATAACCCTCGCGCTGCAGCAAACGCTGGGTGACGCGGCGCACCGTGATGGAGTCGTCTACCACCAGCACCAGCGGGGCCGCTGCAGGCCCGACGGGAGTGGCCTGCGTCGCTGCTGTTTTGCTGGTGGCGCCAGCGCGATGTTCGCGCACCCACTGGCGCGCCGCCTCGGCGCACAAGGCCGTCAGGGCGACCGGGTTGTAGATCAGGCACACGGCACCCGAGGCCAACGCAGTGGCCCCTGCCAAGCCTGGCAAGCCCACCAAAGGCGGGCCCAAGGGCTTGAGCACCACCTCTTGCACCTCAAGCACCTCGTCCACATGCCATGCCACGCGCTGACCCGCACTATAAAACTCAACCACCTGCCACTGCCGTGCCTGCTGCGAGGCCTCATCCGTGCTCTCGGCCGACAAGGCCAACAGTGCCCCAGCCCAATGAAAGGCGATCGGCCCTGCAGCCTCACTAGACCAGCGGCCTCGGACGTAGGCGGCTGTAAGGGCAGGGGCTTGCGCTTGGTGAACTTGCAGCACCAAGTCGGAAGGTACGCCAAAGACAAAATCACCCACACGCAGCATCTGAACCTGGCTAAAGCTGCTGCTGCGAGGCAACCAAAGCCGAAATGCACACCCCCCCGCTGGGGGTGCTAGGCAGTCGATGCGACCACCGAGCGCACGCACCTCGCTGCGCACGGCATCGAGCCCAATGCCACGCCCAGCCACTTGGGTGACCTCATCCGCTGTGCTCAAACCCACAGCAAAAACCAGCCGCTGGGCCTGCTCCAGACTCCATTGCCCGGCCTTCGGATGCAGCCCTAAGGCGATAGCGCGCTGATGTATGCGCTCGCTATCGAGCCCGGCGCCGTCGTCGCTCAAAGTAATGGACAGGTCTTTGTCGTGGGATTGCAGCGCAATCGAAATCCGGCCAGGCAGCGGCTTGCGCAACAGGTGGCGCTGCACATCGGTCTCCAGTCCGTGCACGACCGCGTTGCGCAACAAGTGTTCGAGCACTGGAACCAAACGCTCCAAGACGCTGCGCTCGAGCTCGAGTTCACCGTGTTCTAGGCGCAGTTCCGCCGTTTTTCCACAGTCCTCAGCCGCCAGCCGCACACAGCGCTGCAAGCGCTCGCCCAGCGAATCAAAAGCCACCAGTCGGCTGCGCAACAAATCCCGCTGCAAATCGCGCGTCTGGCGGGTCTGCGCTGCCAAGTTGCCCTCAGCAGACTGCATCGCCCGCTGCAATTGGTGCTGCACCACGGCTACGTCGTTGATCGCTTCAGCCATCAGGCGCGTAAGCTCCTGGGATCGGGTGTAGCGGTCAAGCTCGAGCGGGTCGAAGCGCGGATCGGGAGACGAACCTTGCACCACGGCAGGAGATCTCTGCGATTCGGTCTGCAGTTCAAGTTCGCGCAACTGGCTGCGCAGACGGGCCACGTTGGTGGCCATGTCCTCGAACGAGCGGCGCACACCCAACAAATCCGACTCGATGCGGGTGCGGCTCAGGCTGAGATCGGCGGCGTGCAGCACCAGCCGGTCGAGCCAGTCGGCGCGCACCCTCAGGGTACTGACCACTGGACTCGGTTGCAGCAACTCGGGCGCAAACTCTGCCACCGCATGGCTCGGCCGATGCGCAACTGGAACGTCGGCTTGCGCCTTGACTTTGGCTTGGGCGCTGCGGCGGCGCAGCTGTGCCAGGTCGGCTTCGACCTGCTCCAGCTCTGGCTCGAGCGCATGCAAAGCGGTGGACTCGGGCACATCAGGCAGTGCCAGCACCCGGCTTTCGAGTCGATGCAAGCGCTCTCCCAGCTGCATGGCGCCGGCCAGACGGGCGCTTCCCTTCAAGGTATGCAGATGGCGCAGCAACTCACTGCGTGCCACCCCGTGCTGTGGACGGGCTTTCCACTGACGCAAGGCGGCACCCAGCTGAGGCAACAACTGCTGCGCCTCGTCATCGAAAACGGCAAAAACAGCAGGGTCGAGTACAAGGTCGCGCAGAAAAGCGGGGGCCAACTCGGCCTCGGGCACGACCGTAGACTGCGGCGTTGACGTCACCTCGCCGGATCGATCCCCTGGCGCAGCCCCAGCCACCCGCAATGCACCAGACTCAGAGCGCGTTTCGCTTGATGGCACCAAGCCCGCCAGAGCAGCCAAGGTCTCGGGCTGAGGGTTGCGCAACACACCGGCAGCAAATTGATGCAGGATTGCGCGCATCTGCTGCGCCGCTTCAATCAAGACCGCCTGCACCGGCTGCTGCAAGCGGGCACCCCCAGCAACCGGCAGCAACCGCTCCAGTGCTTGCTCCAAGGCACGCGCCAGCTGTGACAGACCCTCATGACCCACTGTGGCCGCGCCTCCAGCAAGCGCATGCGACCATTCAAAGAGCGGCGGTACAGTGGCCAGCTCCGGCTGCTCGAGCCCCTGCAGCAGACGGCGCGACCAGTCGTCGGCTTCGGCCAAAAAAACATTGAACAGATCGAGTTCTATGCGCAGCGGCCCCACTTCCTTGACGGGCTGATCAAGCACGGGCGGCAATTGAAGCGCATCGCGCAGCAGCGGCACGCGCTCGGGGTCGGGCGGTGATTGGAGCGGCAACGAAGCCTCGGCAATCGGTGCAGCCGGGAGCTCGGGTCGCATGAATTCGACTGTTGACGCCGCATCACCGGCTTGAGTCGATCCAAGGCCGAGAGCCTCGCGGATGCGTTCCAACGCGGTTGCGCACTGCTGCAACAAATCGGGGGTAGCCGGGAGGCGATCGGCCAGCCAGGTGTTGAGCACCTGCTCCACACCCCAGGCCAATTGACCCACCTGCGTCTGGCCCACCATGCGGGCGCTGCCTTTGAGGGTGTGAAAGGCGCGGCGCGTGGCCAGCAGGTTCGGCGCGCTGTCGGGCTGCAATTGCAACGCCGCCAACGATTGCGTGATTTGCTCCTGTAGGGCCTGCGCCTCGTCTAAAAACACCTCAAGCAAATCATCGGACTCGGACAACTCCGAAACAGAATCGGCGTCGGCCTTGGTGACACCGGCTGCATCCACCGCCGCATTGATTTGAGGCGCCGAAGTGGCCGCAGAAGCCACAGGGCGCAACGCCTGCAAGCGTTCGGTTGCAGGGTCAAACGCAAATGCCTCGCTAGCCAGTTCGGTTTGCTGCAACATGGCTTCCAGCAGCAACTCCAAGGCCGAAAAGTTGTCGGCCAACCATTGGGCCGATTCCAACTCTGCGCGCTGCGATGCGCTGGCTGTCTCCAGGGCCGCAAACCAACGCCGCATTGCTCCCAAAGTTGAAACCACAGGCTTCAAGTCCAGCCACTCGGCAATTTTGTACAGCGCATCGAAGCGTGGCCAGATCGCTTCGTCGGGCATGGCTGTCGGGACGCTTTGTTTGGCCTGCAACCAAGTCTCGAGCGCACGCTCGAGCTCGTTCAAATCGCTGCGCATCTGCCCGTACAGTGCGGCTTGGCTTTGGCGCTCGCTGAAGTTGCGGTAGCGCTCGCTCATCCAACTGGGAGCAGGCGGCAGCGGCAGTCCGTGGGCGCAGGCATGCAACCGTTGCAGCAGGTCCTGCTGGCGCTGGTACGCTGCGTTTGCATCAACCCGCTCGGTCGAGCGCGAGTCGGCAGAGTCGATCTGCGGGTGCGCATCGAAGTCATCGAGCTCGGCACCCAGGCACAACAGCGTGCTGGAGACTTCGAGCGCCAGCCCGGGTGGCCATGCAGCAGGGTCATGACTAAGGCCTTGCACCAGGTCGGTGCACACGCGGCCCCAGCTGGTTGCTCTGGATGGGTCTGAAGAGGGGGCAACCGCATCAGCCGACGGCTGAAGGGTCGAATCAGGCACCGCAGACTGGGGCAACCCCTGCCACAAGGCATCTAGGCTGCCACCCAAGCGCTGCATGGCTGCACCAAACTGATCGCCGCCCTCCCCGGCACTCCGGCGCTCCCAGGCCCGTTGGGCCGCATGCAACGCAGACTGTGCCTGTGCAAGCCGCAACGAATCGTCCTGCCCCAAATTTGACTCTGACTGCCCGAGCAAATCTGGTGGCTGCCAGCCATAAGTCTGCCGGATGGCCTGGACATGCAAACTGCCAATCCTGATGGCCGCAGCCGGCAAGTGGGCCACCAAGTACAGCAAGTCGTGGGTGTGGCGTGCCCATGGCTCGAATCGGCCTTGGGCCAGGGCGTTGTATTGCGTCAGCACGCCGGTAACGGCCCGCTTGACGTAGAGCGTGTCGGGCAGACAGCCCTCGGCCAAGGCCTCAAAGCAGGCCGCAGCAGCCAGCCAATACTGTGCCGCTTCGGGCACTGAGGCCCCGCGTGCCAAACCAGCGGTCAAGGGCACCAACGCCGCCGCTGCGGCGGCATCGCGGCTCTTGACCACCGCCAGCACATGGCGCTCGAGCCGGGTGCGCAACGCCGGTTCCGGGGTCAAGGCCGGCCCAGCGGGCAGGGGCACCATGCGCGGCTCGCAGGGCCACAAATCAGCCGGATGAATGCGCGCCGCACCGGCCAGTTGCTGCCATGCCAGATAGGTTGGGTACAGCGCTTGCGGCGACACCGGGCGCTGGCGCAGTTCGCGCCAGAGAAAGTCCAGCAACACCCGGCAGCCGGCGCTGACGGCAGCTGCCGCCGCCTCGGTGGCTAGGCCAGGCTTGGCGATCAGCTTGCCCACTGCCGCCTCCAGGGCGCGCAACGTCTGAGCTGCTGCAGCCAACTCGACCAATTCCAGCGCCCCTACCGCCTGGTGCAAGCGCTGGCTAAGCAGCCGCAGCTCGCTGGCATCGATCTCGGCCAAGTCGCCGCTGCGAGCCGCCACATTGTCAGAGACAAAGCGCAGCAGCGTGGCATCGGCCTCTTGCAGACACTGGCGCAGCTCTTCGTAAACCCATCCCAGGGGCCCCATACTCACCGCTTCTGACGCAGCAAAGGGCTGCAATCCGGCTTCAAGCGCACTGTGCGGGTTGGTTTGCATGGGGGCGCTGGTTGGATCGGCAGGGGAGGCGCTCAAGGCAGCTTTCATGGGCGGCCTTGGGCTCAGGCAATCTTAAAGCGAGTCACCGACAGGCGCAACTCTTCGGCCAGTTGCGCCAATTCGCGCAACTGCAGCACCGTAGCGCGCGTGCCCTCGCTGGCTTGCTCGGTCACCAGAAAGCCGTGTTGGATCTGCTTCGCCACCGCCCCAGCCTGCTGCGCTTCGTGGGTTGCGGTGGTGGCAATTTGGGCAACCAGGTCAGCCACTTGCACCGACAAGCGATCGATCTCGGCAAGCGCCGCCCCCACGTTGTCGGAGCGCTTCGTGCCTTCAACCACCTCGCGCGTCGAGCCCTCCATGGCCTGCACCGCGTCTTGGGTATCGACCTGAATGGCGCGCACCCGCGCAGCAATCTGGCTGGTGGCATCGGCGCTGCGCTCTGCCAAACGTTGCACCTCCTCAGCCACCACCGAAAAGCCGCGTCCAGCTTCGCCCGCCGCCGCGGCTTGGATGGCGGCATTGAGCGCCAGAACTTGTGTCTGCTCGGTGATGTCGTCGATCAGTTCGGTGATCTCGCCAATCTCTTGTGTAGATTCCCCAAGTCGTTTGATGCGCTTGGAAGTCTCTTGCATCTGCTGGCGGATGCGGTTCATGCCCTCGATCGCCTCGTGCACCGCACGCGACCCAGTTTCGGCCGCCTGACGCGATTGCTGCGCCGCAGTTGCCGCACCTTGCGTTTGCTGCGACACGCGTCCAATGCGCACCGCCATATCAAGCACCGACTGCGCGGTTTGACGAATTTCGTGCAGCTGCTCAGACGACGCAGAGAGCAACTTATTGGAAGCGCTTTCAACCCGGCCAGAGGTTTCGCCCACCCGCTCCGTGGTCCGCTGCACTTGGGCCACCAGACTGCGCAGCTCCTCGACCGTGTAGTTGACCGTATCCGCAATGGCCCCGGTCACGTCTTCGCTCACCGTGGCTTGCTGCGTCAGGTCGCCCTCGGCCACGCGCTGGAGCTCGTTCATCAGGCGCAGGATGGCCGCTTGCGTGGCCTCGTTGATGCGCCGGGTTTCCTGCTCCTGTTCTCGCGCCAAGACCTCAGAATCCACCAGGGCCTGCTGCTGCGCCAAGGCCGCCCGCTGCAACTGACCCATCATGGCGAGTGAGGACAACACCGCCAAAAATCCAAACCCAGCTGCAAACACGCTCCATGCTCCAGGGGGCAAATTGTGCGGCACCGCCCACTGTGGGTTGTACCACCCTTGCAACGCCGACAACACCATCAGCATGAGGAACAGCAGAAAAAACACCCACCAGTGGCTCGCACCCCACCACGACAGGTCGGCGGTAGCGATCACATCGATATCGGGGCGATCGGGGCGATCGGGAGTCGGGGCCACCTCGACATCGGGGCTCTCCAGGCGACCGGGAGTCGGATCGAGAGCGAGCGCCGCACTGTCGTTAGGGTTTAAGTCGCTCGTGGCTGCAGCGACAGGCTCGGTCGGCGTGCTGCCGGCCTTGGCAGAAAACATACGACGAAACACAGCAAACATGGACGACCTTAGCTAAGTAGGAGGCAAGGTGGGCTCGGAGCGAGAAAATCCTGAAAGCAACAAATTCTGAAACGCCGCCCGACTGCAAATTGCAGGCAAGTCGAGCTCCAGCCATTGCTGCCCTTGTGCATCTCGAGCCAGTCGTTGGACCCCGGAAGGATGGCCTGTGGCCGGAGCAAACTCCAAACTCTGTTCATAGCGCAAACCCAGCAAGCGGTCGGCACACAGCGCGGCACCAATGCCCAAGGCCGGACTCAACGACACCCAGTACTGGCCCGCCGCATCGAGCGCAGTTGGGGTGGCCTGCCCGGGTGCGGCGCAACCGAGCAACTGAGCCCAATCAAAAACCAACAAAATATTGCCACGCAAACCCGCCACGCCACACACCCAAGGTTGGCTGTGCGGTAAGCGCTGCAAGGGCGTCGGGGTAAAAATCTCACCCGCTTGGGCCAGCGGCACCAGGGCGAGGGCTCCTTGCCAGCCCAACGCCAACCATCCCGCTTGGGCACTGCGCCGACCCGACTCGGCCAGCTTGCGCTTCAATTCGGCTTCGTAAGATTTGCGGCTGGGTCGGCTGGAAGTCATCATGGTCAAGGGCGATGCTGCATTTTTAGCTCAGCGCCTCGATGTGCGCCAAAAGCGACTTGACGTCAATCGGTTTGGTGAAATACTCGCGCGCACCTTGGCGCAAGCCCCAAACCCGGTCCGACTCCAGATTTTTACTTGAACAAAGAAAAACCGGCACCTGACCGTACTGGGGGTGGCGCACCAATTGGCGTGTAAGGGCATAACCGTTGGTGCCAGGCATCACCACGTCCATCAGGATCAGGTCAGGCAACTCAACAGCCAACTCCTCTAGAGCCTGCTCGGCATTTTGGGCGACTCGCACCCGGTAGCCGTTGTTCCCGAGCAGTTTGCACAGGTGCAGCAATTCGGTACGCGAGTCGTCGATTACTAAGATATTTCGAACCATGGCATAAAACGTCTGTTAAGGCGCGCAAGGCGATCGCAGCGCGTGTTGCTGCACCGCCTGCAGCAACTGCTCGCGGCCAAAGGGTTTGCCCAAATGGTCTTGGGCGCCCGCCAAACGGCCACGGGCCAAATCAAAAACGCCATCTTTGGAGGATAGCATCAGCACCGGCACGTGGGCAAAGCGCGCGTTGCGGCGAATGATGGCGCAAGTTTGGTAGCCATCGAGGCGCGGCATCAGGATGTCGCAAAACACCAGATCGGGCATGAAATCGTGCAACAGCGCCAGCGCCTGGTAGCCGTCCTCGGCCAGCAGCACCTCGTGGCCGCCCTCGCGCAAAAACCGTTGGGCGCTCAGCCGTACGGTCTGGCTGTCGTCCACCACCAGCACCTTAGAAGGTATTTTGGAGCTTTCCTGCATGGCGTGCCTTTGTGACTCGATCGTAATTTAAGCTTGTACGCCGGGCGCACAAAGCAGCAACATCGCAGTCACAAGGCCACCATTTCAAAGTCCTCCTTGCGCCCGCCACATTCTGGGCAGGTCCAATTCATGGGCACATCCTCCCAGCGCGTGCCGGGGGGCAAGCCGTGCTCCGGCGAACCTGCCGCTTCGTCGTAAACCCAGCCGCAGATCAGACACATCCAAGTTTTGTGGGCGCTCATGGTTGAAAAATGCTTGACATAGAATGAAGACATTGTATCCAGCGCCGCCTGTAACCGCAGACCCCTTCTGCCCACCGCGACCCAGCCGCCCCTGCATGAGCCCTGTTTTGCCTCCCCCTGCGCCCGCAACCGCACCCCCCGAGGCCGCAGCCCATGCCAGTCCGCCCTGCGTGCTCACCTTCAACGCCAACGACCCCAGCGGCGCCGGCGGCTTGTCGGCCGACCTCACCGCCATGAGCAGCGCCTCGTGCCACGTGCTGGCCATCGCCACCGGCTGCTACGTGCGCGACACGCGCAGCATCCACCACCACATCGCCCTCGACGACGAGCTAGTCGACGACCAGGCCCGCTGCGTGCTTGAAGACATCACGCCGCAAGCGATCAAGGTCGGCTTCGTGGGCAATGCCGACAACCTCGGCACCATCGCCGAATTGCTGAGCGACTACGCCCAGATCCCCGTGGTCTGCTACCTGCCCGACCTCACTTGGTGGGACGAAGTGGAGCGCGAAAACTACCTCGACGCGCTGGCCGAGCGCGTGCTGCCGCAAACCAGCGTGCTGGTGGGCAACCACCACACCCTGAGCCGCTGGCTGCTGCCCGACTGGGCCCACGACCGCCCCCCTTTGGCGCGCGAAATCGCCGCCGCCGCCGCTGTGCACGGCGTGCCCTACACCCTGGTCACCGGCTTCAACGCCCCCGACCTCTACCTCGAGAGCCACCTCGCGGCCCCCGAAACGCTGCTCGCCAGCGCCCGCTTCGAGCGCTTCGACGCCACCTTCAGCGGCGCCGGCGACACCCTGTCGGCGGTGCTGTGCGCCCTGCTGGCCGGCGAGACCGACTTGCAAACCGCCTGCGCTGAAGCCCTCACCTACCTCGACCAGTGCCTAGTGGCCGGTTTTCAGCCCGGCATGGGCCATGCCATTCCCAACCGCCTGTTCTGGGCACTGGATGATGACGAGCCCCCCGAAGGCGCAGCCGACCCCGACGACCCCACGGCCGGCCCGGCGCAGCAGCTCGAAGCCTTCCCCACCCCATCCCGCACCCACTGATTCCTTTTTTATCTCATTTATGCAAGCCACCGACCGCAACCTCGCCCTGCTGCAGCGCGCGCGCCAACTCATCCCCGGCGGCGTGAATTCGCCCGTGCGCGCCTTCAAGGCCGTGGGCGGCACGCCGCGCTTCGTGCAACGCGCCCAAGGGGCCTATTTCTGGGACGCCAACGGCCAGCGCTACATCGACTACATCGGCTCCTGGGGCCCCATGATCCTCGGCCACGGGCACCCGGCGGTGCTCGAAGCGGTGCAGCGCGCCGCCCTCGACGGCTTTAGCTTTGGCGCCCCAACCGAGCGCGAAATCGAGCTGGCCGAAGAAATCGTCAAGCTGCTGCCCAGCATCGAGATGCTGCGCCTGGTGAGCTCGGGCACCGAAGCCAGCATGAGCACCATCCGGCTCGCGCGCGGCGCCACCGGGCGCAGCAAAATCATCAAGTTTGAAGGCTGCTACCACGGCCACGCCGACGCGCTGCTGGTCAAGGCCGGATCGGGCCTAGCCACCTTCGGCCACCCCACCAGCGCCGGTGTGCCGCCCGAGGTGGTGCAGCACACGCTGGTGCTCGAGTATAACAACCTGCCCCAGCTCGAAGCCGCCTTTGCCGAGCACGGCCCCCAAGTGGCCTGCCTGATGATCGAGCCCATCGCCGGCAACATGAACTTCGTGCGCGCCAGCGTGCCCTTCATGCGCCGCTGCCGCGAACTGTGCACCCAGCACGGCGCGCTGCTGGCCTTCGACGAGGTGATGACTGGCTTTAGGGTCGCGCTCGGTGGCGCGCAAAGCCTGTACGCGCAGCACATCCCCGGCTTCGAGCCCGACCTCACGGTGCTGGGCAAGGTGATCGGCGGTGGCATGCCGCTGGCCGCTTTTGGCGGCAAACGCGCCATCATGGAGCAACTGGCGCCGCTGGGCGCGGTCTATCAGGCCGGCACCCTGAGCGGCAACCCCGTGGCCACCGCCTGCGGCCTGGCGACCCTGCGCGAACTGCAACGCCCCGGCTTCTACCAGGCCCTGAGCGCGCGCACGCGCAGCCTGACCGCAGGCCTAGCCCAAGCCGCCGCCCAAGCCGGCGTGCCCTTTTGCACCGACAGCGAAGGCGGCATGTTCGGCTTCTTCTTGCTCGAGCAACTGCCGCAAAACTACGCCGCCGTGCTGCGCACCGACAGCGCCCGCTTCAACCACTTCTTCCACGCCATGCTCGAGCGCGGCGTCTATTTCGCCCCCGCCCTCTACGAAGCCGGCTTTGTGAGCGCTGCGCACTCCGAGGCTGATGTTGAGGCCACGGTGGCTGCGGCGCGGGGGGTGTGGGCGTTGTAATCAATTTAGGCTCAATAGCTGAGCTCGTTCGAGCTGCGCTCCTTTGATGCCGAAGCCCCGTTTTCGTCAACTCCAAAGTCTGCAAGACTGCGGATGTCGACCCCAAGACACTCAGCTGCGTGCCGAACGGCGTCGTGCGCTGCCTCTGGAATGTCCAAATCGTCGGGGTCTGGTTGCCAGCCGTCAGCGTGCGCAAGCAGATCGACCAAGGCCCATGCCGGTGTGAGCTTGCGCAACCGATCCCAAGCCCCTCCTGTAGCCAGCGTGGACTCATGATCCAAGGCCGACGCCTTTTGTTCATGCACCCGAGTAAACCATTTCATGGGCCGGCGCGTCAGCCCCACGTCAAATAGTTGCACGCAGCGTGATGTGGCAGGAACATTCACGTGTAAGCTGCGCGGGATTTGGGTCGTCCAGCCATGCGCATGCAAAACCGAGGGGCCGCTGACCATTGCTGCTGGATAGAGCGTCAGAATGGCGCAGGCACGCTGATCGTCAATACTGGATTGTTGCGCTAGGCGCTTGTAGTAAATGCCTGAGTGCGGCCCGGCATGGGCGATCAAGCCCTGAGCGGCCCATCGAGACAGCATGACCTTGGCTGATGCGGGCGTAGTGGATGCCAACAAGACAAAGTGCCCCAAGTCAAAGACCTCAGGCAGTTGAGTCAGGTATTGGATGGCGCTGGTCCTTTTGGCCTTGGCGGCTTTATCGATCATGGCCGACATCCTTGTGCGCCACGTGTTCCGTGTCCGGGGCATTGCCTTGCGCCGCTGCTGGTGTTTCTTTGAGCGCTGCTTGCTGGCTTGGCCATCGACAGACCTCGTTTTTTCTATGTGCTTGGTTAACTTGCAGGATAACCAAACGCAGGACTTACGTCAAGCCCCCTGTCTTGCCAAAATCGCGGACGGGGTTCATGGCACTCGGTTAAGCCCGAAGCGCGTGAAATCAGGGTGCGCGTTGCGCACAAGTCTGAGCCGTGTCCTGTGTCCGAACATGGTGAGCTTTCGTGGGGGGAATGGGCTGTGGCACTGTGGGCAGTCGGCCTCATACCGTCCGCTGCGCGGCCAAAAATCGGCCAACCGCCCCCAGCGCCACAGCCCCGCGCAAATCGGTGCTTGACTCCGATTCCCATGTTTTTGGCTTAACCGAGTGCCATGCTGGTCTGACCCCGCTTTCGTCTGCAAGACGGCGGATGTCGAGCCCAAGACACTCAGCTGCGTGCCGAACGGCATCGTGCGCTGCTTGGCCACAATTTACACGCTCGCATTGACAAAGTAAGGATCTATCCTTACCATAGCATTGCACTCACGCTCACAGGAAGCCTATATGCCCGACATTCACGAAGTCGCCACCCTCACCTCGAAGGGGCAGATCACCCTGCCCAAGTCGATCCGTCAGGCCTTGGGCGTAGCTGCCGGGGGCAAGGTGGCGTTTGATCTCACGGGGGATCGCATTGTCGTCTCGCGCGTGCGCGACGATGCGCACACCGACCCGGCCATCGGCAGCTTCCTGGCCTTGCTAGAAAAAGACCTTCAGTCCGGGCTGCACATCACCAGCTTGCCAGATGAGTTGGCGCGCTCCCTGCTCGCCCGGCTGGGTACGCCGGTGGATTTGGGTGCAGAGATCGAAGGCGACGTGGCGCTGTGATGCAGCGTCACGGCTGGAGCCTGCTCTTTCACGCTGGCCTGATCGCGCAACTGCGCAAGCTCGACGCCGCTGCGGCGCGCGCCCAGGCGCTAGACCCTGCGGGGTTCGAGTCCAACGCCAACGTCAAACTGCTCGGCGCCCTGTCGGCGCTGATTCTTGAAGCGGTGCCCAGCGACCCGAGCCGCGACGAATACCGGCAGGGCAACACCTTGGGGCCGGCGTTTCGCCACTGGCGGCGGGCCAAGATCGGGCGGCGCTTTCGCTTGTTCTTTCGCTTCGACTCCAAGGCACGCATCATCATCTACGCTTGGGTCAACGATGCGCACAGCCTGCGCTCAGCCGGCGCCCAGACCGACCCTTACGTGATCTTCCAAAAAAAGCTCCAGTCCGGGCAACCACCCACCGACTGGGATACCCTGCTGGCGGCCAGCCAGACCGATTGGAGGCCATAGCATGGATTTTGCAGTGACTGCTGCGCGACGCGGTGCGCTGCCATTTTGATGAGGGTCTGGCCCCGAGCTTGATTCGTTTACAGCTCAACAGCCACCCGGGGTGCAGCAGGAAATTGTGAAACAAGACTTTTGCCACGGTTTTTTTCAGCCGGAACTGGTTAAGCGCGCCCAGACGCAGCCGCAAGACATCACCGTGCATGGCAAGTCGGTGGCGGTGGTGGTTTCGCGCGCCACCTTTGACCGCTTGTCGCAGGCGCAGGGTTCGCTGGTGGTCTTCATGCGCCGCTCCCCGCTCTACGGCGCCGACGACATCCGTTTCGAGCGCGACCCGAGCGCTGCGCGTGAGGTGGCGTTTTGAGCTACCTGATCGACACCAACGTGCTGTCCGAACTGCGGCGCAAGGCGCCCAACCTTGGAGTGTTGGCCTAGTTTGCGCAGCGGCCGCCCATCTGGTCTGCCCCTGATTGGCGTTTCACGTGGGCCGGATGTTGTTGCGCTCGATCACCTCGCGCATGCGCTGTGTGTCGACCCGCACCCGATGCGCCAGTCCCTCGGGTGAGGTGCCGACCACCTGCCAGCCCTGAGCAAAAATTTGTTCGCGCACCCTAGGCCGGCGCACAATCTCTGCCAGCGCCACCGAAACCTGCCGGATGTGCGCCGGGTTCATCCTCACGGGTGCGGCCACGGCGTTCCAGATTTCTAGCTGGATACCGGGCACCCCCAGCTCCGACAGGCTGGGCAAATGCGGCACCAGCGAACTGCGCCCAGTAGACGTGACCGCCACGGCCTTGAGCCGCCCGGCTTGCACCTGCGGCATGGCCAAGCCCGGTGGCAACAAAGCCACTTGCAGCACCCCTTGCAACAGCGCAGTGATCACCTGCGGGTTGCCGGGGAAAGGCACGTGCACGGCTTGCCAGCCCGCCGCGCCGTTGAGCATTGCCATGCCGATATGGGCAATCGTACCCACCCCAGGCGAGCCGTAATTCCAGCGCCCGCCAGCCGCACGGCCCACCGCCAACAGGGCAGCCGCATCGCCAGCAACCTCGGCCCCCGCCACCAGCACCAAGGGCGCCGTGGCCAGCAGCGACACTGGGGCGAAGTCGGTCAGGGGATCGAACGGCGTGGCAGGGTTGAGGATTCTGGCCGTGGTCAGGTTGCCGTTGATCATGAGGCCCAGCGTGTGTCCATCGTCGGCTCGCGCCACCAGATCCGCCGCGATATTGCCCCCAGCACCCGGGCGGTTTTCCACCACCACGGGCTGCCCCAGAGCCTGCGCCAAGGGCTCGGCCAAGGTGCGCGCCATCAGATCGGGTGACGACCCCGGCGGAAAACCCACCAACAAGCGCAACCGCCGGCTGGGCCATGCCGTCTGCGCCCATGCTGCGCCCAATCCGGGCCCTAGGGCGTGGCCGATACCCACAGCGGCCATCCCGACCATCAGGCGCCGCCGGCTAGGCCGGGGCAGGGAAAGGGCAAGCTTCTTCATGAGGTTGACTCCTGTTGATTTGACCCTTCGACGATAACCGATCGAAACACTTAACCTAGCCAAGCAGCCAGTGCGCGCGCAGGGAACCCACTCGCATGGCTTACCACGCGCCCTGCTGCGGGGCCGAGGCGGCGGGCGGCTGCTCCCGCGGTTGCACGCTCAACTGCAGCCCCCGATTCAGGCATAGTAAACCCGGGCAACAAAACCGCGAATTTGCGTCTTAATCCCATGAAATTCGGGGGGCGCATTCAGGCCAGTAAGCAGTAAGCAAAAGCGCAGCGCAACGCTGTCTTAATCCCCTGAAATTCGGGGGGCGCATTCAGGCCGGCGCCTGATCTTGGTCGTGCGGCTCAGTGTGTCTTAATCCCCTGAAATTCGGTGGGCGCATTCAGGCCAAAAGTCTCTAACTCAACGGGCAAAAACGGGTTGTCTTAATCCCCTGAAATTCGGGGGGCGCATTCAGGCCGCCAGCGCGGCGAGACCCTCATCGGCCTGCGTCTTAATCCCCTGAAATTCGGGGGGCGCATTCAGGCGTAAAAGCCAAAGACCCTCAAATGCAAGCCGGTCTTAATCCCCTGAAATTCGGGGGGCGCATTCAGGCCAAGGTTTTTTCCTTGGCAGCACAGCTTGACAGTCTTAATCCCCTGAAATTCGGGGGGCGCATTCAGGCTCGGGCACGGCGGTGGTGCAAGGATTTGCCTGGTCTTAATCCCCTGAAATTCGGGGGGCGCATTCAGGCTGAACCAAATCAGCCGCACCATCGAATACGCGGTCTTAATCCCCTGAAATTCGGGGGGCGCATTCAGGCACACCAGCCACCACATCGAGGCGCCCGACGACTACGTCTTAATCCCCTGAAATTCGGGGGGCGCATTCAGGCGCGGCGCTGGCACTCGCCGTGATGGCGCTCATGTCTTAATCCCCTGAAATTCGGGGGGCGCATTCAGGCTTGGCCGCGTGGCTTCTTTAACCCAAGGAGATCTGTCTTAATCCCCTGAAATTCGGGGGGCGCATTCAGGCTGTATTCTTTGGAGAAATCGGGATGAACAAAATCGTCTTAATCCCCTGAAATTCGGGGGGCGCATTCAGGCGTTGCACCAGGTGTTTGCGCGGGTGTGCGGGGAGTCTTAATCCCCTGAAATTCGGGGGGCGCATTCAGGCCCATTCCACGACGCCGACGCTCTGCGCCTTCAGGTCTTAATCCCCTGAAATTCGGGGGGCGCATTCAGGCGGCCGCGAATACACACTGGTCACGCATTCGCCTGTCTTAATCCCCTGAAATTCGGGGGGCGCATTCAGGCCAGGCCGAAGGCGGCACCTACACGCCGGGCGATGTCTTAATCCCCTGAAATTCGGGGGGCGCATTCAGGCCAAGGAGGGTGAGCGCAAGTTCGACTACCAGGTCTTAATCCCCTGAAATTCGGGGGGCGCATTCAGGCTCACCTCATACATTCCGACCTCCCTGCGAGAGAGGTCTTAATCCCCTGAAATTCGGGGGGCGCATTCAGGCCCGGGATGTGCTGGTGAAGATGTATGCCGATGCGTCTTAATCCCCTGAAATTCGGGGGGCGCATTCAGGCCTATTCTTTGGTGTAATTGACAATGCGAAAGAGTCTTAATCCCCTGAAATTCGGGGGGCGCATTCAGGCGCTGCCGCGGTGGATGCTGCGGCGGCTGCGGTCTTAATCCCCTGAAATTCGGGGGGCGCATTCAGGCGAGAGGGCGCTGACGGTACAGGCGCACCATGCGTCTTAATCCCCTGAAATTCGGGGGGCGCATTCAGGCATTCGAGATTTTGACTATACTCATGCACGCAGTCTTAATCCCCTGAAATTCGGGGGGCGCATTCAGGCTGGTCGAAATAGACTACAGCGCCGGGCACCACATTGTCTTAATCCCCTGAAATTCGGGGGGCGCATTCAGGCTCTGCACGGCCAAAACCTCAGCCACATTATCGAGTCTTAATCCCCTGAAATTCGGGGGGCGCATTCAGGCCAAGCGCTGCGCCTGGTCGCCGACGGTGCCTCGGTCTTAATCCCCTGAAATTCGGGGGGCGCATTCAGGCGTTGAGCTGGCCGAGGATGGCGAAATCACGGCGTCTTAATCCCCTGAAATTCGGGGGGCGCATTCAGGCCTACCCGCAGCAGATTAACCCGCAGCCAGCCTATGTCTTAATCCCCTGAAATTCGGGGGGCGCATTCAGGCCCTTGCATTGGCGGCAACGGCCATCATCGTGGCGTCTTAATCCCCTGAAATTCGGGGGGCGCATTCAGGCCCTGATGCAAGCGCCAGCAGGCACAAAGACCGGTCTTAATCCCCTGAAATTCGGGGGGCGCATTCAGGCTCTGCGACATGCGCGGCACACCCGCACCGTGGTCTTAATCCCCTGAAATTCGGGGGGCGCATTCAGGCCTCATGCATAGCGCAGTAGGAGTCCCCGTCCTTGTCTTAATCCCCTGAAATTCGGGGGGCGCATTCAGGCCTAGAGCGGCACACCCACACCACGCCAGCGGGAGTCTTAATCCCCTGAAATTCGGGGGGCGCATTCAGGCAGGCGCTTGACCCAAGCACGACAACCGGAATCGTCTTAATCCCCTGAAATTCGGGGGGCGCATTCAGGCCGTGTTAGCCTCAACCCCAAAGAACGCATTACCAGTCTTAATCCCCTGAAATTCGGGGGGCGCATTCAGGCCCAGCTCACCGGCTACACCTTCGGAGAGGTGGTCTTAATCCCCTGAAATTCGGGGGGCGCATTCAGGCCTCGGGCTGGCGAGAAGACGGTGAGGTTGATATGTCTTAATCCCCTGAAATTCGGGGGGCGCATTCAGGCTTGGGAGCCATGCGTCTTAGACAGACAGTTGAGCGTCTTAATCCCCTGAAATTCGGGGGGCGCATTCAGGCAGGCTTTGGCGAAGGAATGGGCTGATGCCGGCTGTGTCTTAATCCCCTGAAATTCGGGGGGCGCATTCAGGCACCTTTAGAAATGTTCTTTGCGGCGGGCTTATTTATGTCTTAATCCCCTGAAATTCGGGGGGCGCATTCAGGCCACTGCACTTGCTGCATCGCTTGGGCTACCAAGGCGTCTTAATCCCCTGAAATTCGGGGGGCGCATTCAGGCTCGCGAGATTGTGCTGGCAGCGGTGACGAAAAGGTCTTAATCCCCTGAAATTCGGGGGGCGCATTCAGGCTTTCGGAAATCCAAGACTGCGGATTTGACGGCGGTCTTAATCCCCTGAAATTCGGGGGGCGCATTCAGGCGCCGCATCCAGATCTACCGCGTGGCGGGCGGCTGGGTCTTAATCCCCTGAAATTCGGGGGGCGCATTCAGGCCACTTGGCAGAACGACTTGCCCAGCTTACGGGCTGTCTTAATCCCCTGAAATTCGGGGGGCGCATTCAGGCTCCATGATGGGCGTCATGGGTGAGTCCGTTACGTCTTAATCCCCTGAAATTCGGGGGGCGCATTCAGGCGGCGGCCACTTCGATCATCGTGGCCCTCATCGTCTTAATCCCCTGAAATTCGGGGGGCGCATTCAGGCACAGTTCATGGCTTTCTTGGCCCTGTCCCTGGGCGTCTTAATCCCCTGAAATTCGGGGGGCGCATTCAGGCAGTTTCAGATTTGGATCCGGCTACACCTGCGCAGTCTTAATCCCCTGAAATTCGGGGGGCGCATTCAGGCTCCAGCCTTTAAAATATTCCAATATTTCAATAAGTTGCATAGCCCTTTCACAAAATTCCACCTTCACCAAAAGCCAAGGGGGTGGCATGGGTCTTGGTGCCAGATTGGCACGCGTAGTTGTCTTGCGTGATTTTATCCAAAAACTCATCGCTAAGCACGTTGCCATCGTCAGCAAACTGCCTTCCCAGCCCCCACATGCGCGTGACAGGTGTGAGAGGATAAATCCGTACATCATCCTCTCTTGTATTAATCATTTCCAGCAGTTTGAAGATGATCTGGTTCAGATAATCCCGGTCGCATTGGATCAGATAGATAGAATACTGCATCGGTATGGCCTCTTTGCTGATGAAGCGCCACACTTTTTGCAGTCTCTTTTTGTCGCGGATGTCGTAGGCTATCATCCAATGCTTGGCATGGCCATGCGGGATGGTACTGAGCCCTGACGTCGTTTTGCAGTGCTGACTCATAGCCAGTGACTCCTTAGAAATTGCTCAAACGCCACCATCAGATATGCTATGCGTTGCTGCCAATGAGCCATGTGTGCCTCGTGCAAACGCACCGCCCACGCTTGCGCCTTCTCAGGTGCTGGCAACTGTTGTGCGTGGTGAATGTCGGTATGGGCATGCAAGCCGATTATTGAACCCAAGTCCTCCATTAGATTTAGGCCCGGGCGACGCCATGCCAGCAGCGCTGGATCGCCTATTTCCTTTTCAAGTGCAGCCACCAGCGCTTGTTTTCCTAGGCTGGCGTATTGATCAACCCACAGTGTGCATGCTTGCCCAAATTTCTTTTGGTGTGCATTGCACAGTGCAGCACGCGGGTTGCGTCTGGCTTTTGCACTCCCCTGCACAGCGCAAAACATCAGTACCTGCGCGGCAACGGCTTTTTTCTGGTTTTCTAACCATGGTTTGTAAAGTTCTTCCCATGCAGGGTCATCAAGTGCATGGATTAGCAATTGTTTGAGGGTTGTTTCTTTTCTCCGTTGACCTATGCACCAGCCGACTGTGTCTCCGCTTTTGTCGGTTAGAACAATAGGTATGCCGCCTTGCATGCACGCAATCACCACTTCAAATGCGACATCGATGTTTGCAGAGCAAACGATCCGGGATACGTGATGCAGTGGAATGTGCACATCTGGCTGATGGCTGCGTTCAACCCGCAGTCTGCGCGCTGCATCCAGATCCAGACGGCGTACGGCAGGACTCTGGATGTACAGTGGCCGGACGTGGGATGCAGGCAGTAGCATGGCTTATCCTCCCTCGTGATCAGTGAGGGCAGACCAGTGGCTGGGTGTATCGGCTGTAACGAATGCGCTTGAGGCCAATTTGGCATACTTCTGCAAAATTTTGCCCAGCCGCTTCTGCTGCTCCTCCCACAAGGGGTAGTAGCTGGAGCGGCCTGCCTTGCCTAGCAGGCAGTGCCCGGCGCCATCTAACCCAAAATGCTCTGCTCGCAAGTGGCCATCACGGAACAATTGCCATACCCAACTATCAACTGCAGGCCTGAGCGGTTCCATGAGGTCGCAAGCCAGCGCTGCTCGGCCATGGCTCATGCTATGAAGGGCACCTATCGCCGGGTCGAGGCCAGCAGCCCAACAAGCTTCAGTTGCCCGGCTGTACAGCATGGTGTAACTCAAGGACAGCACCGCATTGACCGGGTCGCGTGGTGGCCGCCGGTTGCGGCCTGTTGCTCCAAGTTTGGGCGCAAATGCAGTGAAGTAGGCGCCAAAGTATGCGGCAGCACCGGCTCCTTCCATGCCTCTGATTTGCTCGAGTTTCAAGTTGTTGTTTTTTTCGTCTGTCAAGAGTGCTTCCACAATGGTGGCTATCTGTCGTTGACCGTCGTGCATGGGTTTGCGCAGGTCTGGGCGCAAGGCAGAAAGATGGCGCAGCACTGCCAGTTGCTTTTTCACCTTGGCTATGACGATGCGCCGGGCGAATTGTGTGCAGCCTGCTTCTTGGCTGAGAAACAGCACTTGCTGCCATCTGCGCTTGGCGTCGTTGTGCGGGGATCCGGTTATTTGTGCAATTTCCTCGCCCCTGCGCCCTCCCAGCGCGATCAGGTTGACGCCCTCTGCAGCCAGTCCACAAAGCACTTTGCTGCTGAGTTCGGTATCGGTGCGCAGCACCACCCGCTCGAGGTACTTGAGCGGCAGCCGCCTCGCCGTAGGATCATCTGGCGTGTTCACGACCAGGACGCCACCCGATAGTTTGAGTTGGCTTCCTTGGCGGTCGATGTACAGAGTGCTCATGGCTTTGCTGGGTTCAGGTGTCAGGCGATGTGAAAGTAGTCGGTGTTTGCAATGGATTCTGCTTGGCCCAACGTGATGCTCTGCGTTCGCGCGTCGAGGCGAACGATCACTACGCGATCGGCTTCGCCTTCGATGCCATTTTTCAGTCGGCCCAGCAACTCTTGCAGCTCGGAAACGGTAAGCCAACATTCGTAAAACGATTTTTGGCCACCCATGGCATGCGGCTGCACCTGGCGCAGCGCCTTGCACCGGCGCGAGTTGGATTTGATGTCGTAGCCGATCAGGAACAAGTGTCTGTGGGTCATGTCCGCGATTTTCGGACGCTTGCAAGCTCGCGTGGCGTTTGGCAAGCTTGTTGACCCTGCTCCCGCTTAACCAGGTTCTGGTTGGCTGGCTGCAAACTGGCCCAGCCCCATGACGGTTTCTTTGCCGACGTGGATTTGTTCAGCCAGCTTTAACAGGGGCATGAGGCTGCTTATGGCCCACTTGGGGCCATGCAGGGTGGCAGCACCCACGAGCCCACTCAGCGGTATTTTTTCGTTTAGTATGCTGTTGCGCCGCTGCATGTCATGCCAGTGCAGATTGTTTGTATCTAAGCGGCAGTGGGTTGCAGCTTGCAGCAGTGGCTCGGGCTCGGGCGGGGGTTGACACGTTATTTGGCACCACTGCATCTGACGCCTTAGCAACGCCCGAACAAAAACCTTGGCGTCTAATGCCTGCGGGTTTGAGATCGGGCTGCCGTTTTGTTGCACGCGAAATGGGGTGCGCCAGCGCAGTGTGAGCTGCGTGGCCGATTGATCGGCAGTGGGTTGAGTAGGTGTGGTGCTGACTGGCTCGATGCTTATTTCCTCTTTCGGGGTGCTTATGAGCTTGTACAGGCCCGGACGGTTGAGCTGCTGCGCTACAGTGCGCTGCAAAACGAGCGGTAGTAGGCCTAGGTGCTGATTTGAACCGGGGAAGAAAAGGATGGAGAAGGCTTGCTCCATGCCCGCATCCAAGCGGCAAGCGCCCATGGCAGGTGGCTGCACCACATACAGGGGGAGGCCATTGCGAAATGATGGGTGCAGTGGCTGCACGGGGGGCAAGGGGTCAAACACCACGCCGTAGCTGCAGTGTAGGCGCAATGCGCAGCCGTCGCAACGCGGCTGGCGCGTTACGCAGGCTGCTTCGCGCAAGGCGCGGCCAAATGCCCCGCGCAGCGTGCTGCCGGCAAAATGAGGCCAGGCCACGGGTTGCGTTGCAGCAATTTTTAAACTGATCTTGATCAGCTTGTGCTGGCCTTGGGCGTTGTGCATGCCTAAACCCTTTCAGGGCCTGATCCAGCTTTTCAGCCGATCGTCCAAGGAGGCCAACTCCCGGCCAGCAACCACTTCAATCTGCAGCACCTTGGCAAGCCGTTGCTCTGAAGGGCGCAAAGGGCGGTAGCTGGCCAGCATGCCGCGTGTTCCTAGCCCACCAATGCGTTTGCAGTTTTCGGCGAGCTTGTAAAGAGTGTCGTTGGCCTTGGTGTCATCCGGGTTGTTCATGCGGGCGGTCTTGCATTCAATGACGAACAGCCGGTTACGAGCCATCAAGGCCACGTCCATTTCGTTTGGCTGCCCGCTGGCGTCTGTTACCTGCAGGTTGGCGGCCTTGTCACGGATGCCCAAGTCACCGGTTACCCGACAAACGGCTTGATAGACGTGGTGTTCGATCCAGCCGCCGTTGGCAAAGCGACGCGCCGCTTCGTGCGCAAACTGCACTTGCTCGCCTTTGCGCTTGAGCACTTGCGCTTGTTCAAATTTTCTGAGCAAGGCGTCGAGGTGGTGGTTGGCGCTTTGCCGCGAACTCAAGGTGTGCACCAGGGTTTGCTGCGCCTCTTGGCTGAGGTAGTTCAGTTGGCCGATGGCTTCTTCTAGGCTGCCAATGTTCTGGATGAGATCGGTCACGAGGGCCTGCCATGCAGGATTTGGCTGCGGCCTTTCGATGCCTTCGCTAAGCTGGAAGCCGTAACCTCGCAGGTAGTGGCGCAAGCGCAGTTGCTGGGTGAGCGCTTGGGCGGGCCGGTTCTTGTCGAGCCAGATGATCTGGTCGGTGTCCACATCGACGTAAAACGAAGGCCAACCGGCCATTTGCGCGATGGTCTGGGCAGTAAGGGCCATGAGCTTGGTGCCGCCGGTTAGGTTTACAGCTACGCTTGCCGTACCCAGTTCGCTGCCTGTTTGCAGCATGACCTCTTCAAGGGCTGCGAGGTTGTGTTCGTCAGGCAGCAGTACCCGAGACGGCTTGATGCCCACTTCTCTGAGTACGGCCTCAAGCGCATCGGCTCTTTTGGCCATTTTGCTGCTCACGAGCAGCACCGCTTTTTCTGGTTTTAGCGTGGGGTCGAGTGCTGGAAGCAGGTTCGGGGCCGCTTGATCCGAAACCAGCATGATCTGCGTCTGAAATGTAGTGTTCATCTTGTGTGCTCTCGAAAGCGAGACGACTCATCATCCGCATGGGCTATGTGAAAGCGCTCAAGACGGGCGTTGCATGCCGTGAGAGCGGCGGCGCTCAGTTCGCGGCCCCGCCATTGCTCAGGAAGGTCGAGCGTGAGGTTGTAGAAGGCGGCGCCTTGGGCGCAAACCCGTGCAGCCAGATGAACCGGCAGGGTGCCGATGACGGTGTCGCCGCTGTGCACCAGCGCAGCGTCCAAGTGGCTGGCATGCTGGTCGATCTGCAGGCGCTGGGACTTTGCCCAAGCCAGTGCACCGGGGTGCCGGCTGACGAACCAAACGGTCATGGTTTCAGGCCTCGCCCTTTAGCACCGCCAGCTTGAGCTTTTTGCGCTCATCTTTCCAATCCACGTTAACAACCTTTGGCACCCATTCGGCCAAGGCAGCGGCAGCAGCATGTTTTTCGTCAGCGGTCCAGTCATCAGGGCCTTCAAGTGCTGCTTTGGCCAAGGCGCGGGCCTTGGCGTGGATTTCGGTGTTGGGATTCTCTCTGCTACCGCGCAGTTGTTCGAATCGGCTCTGGCAGGCCTGAGCGAACGCTGCTATTTGCCGCTCGTTGGCGCTTAAGCTGGCCATTTTGGCGGCTTGCTCGGCAGCGGCATGCGCCTGGGCTTGGGCTTGGGCCTCGTCGGCTTCGGCTTGGGTATTGCGGCTTAGGGCGCCGTAGCCGACTGCTGTTTTGGCGCCAAAGCCCAGCCAAGTAAAGGCGTGTTCAAAGGCTTGGGTGAGCAGCGCTTTCCAGCGCTCGTTGGCAGCCAAGTCGGGGGCAAGGCGCTCGAGCCGCGGGCAGTCGCAGACCACGTGAAAGGCGAATTGGGATTTGGGCGGTACGGTTAAAAAGCCGATCGGGTTGGGCGCGCCGCTGTCGTGCGGGTTGGTGCTGCCGGCTGCGGGCTTTTGCTGGTAGTAGTGGCTCTGGTGCGGGGTCATGATGTCCACCATCAGGCTGCTGCCTTCGATTTGTGGGATCACGTCCCAAAAGCTGAGCACGCCGCGCAGGTGCTGGGTGTCGCCCTCTTGCGGCTCGCGGCCAAAGAGCACGTCGATGTCGCTGGCGTCAAATAGGCGCTTGCCGGCGCGATCAAGAATGATGTGACGCTGATCGAGGCTCCAGTCGCTGGTTTCCCAGGCACCACCGGCCAGATCAAGGGCGGCTTGGCGCAACACACCCTTGACGCCGCTGCCCGGTAAATAGGGCAGCCCGTAGGGGTTGAGGAAGGCAAAGCCGTTTTCTAGCGGGTGCTCGATGCCCAGCCCGGTGGTAAATGGGGCAACGGCAGTGGCGTGCAGGCGCAGGCCTTGGGCCGTGGTGGTGCGGTTGAACAGTTGGGCCTGTCGCTGGCACAGGGCTTTGCTGATGCGCTTGTCGTCGGCGCTGAGCGCGCAGGCTTGTTGCAGTGCGCCATTGCTGCGTTGATCGGTGCCCCATATAGGCAGGTACATGCCAAAGCGCAAGCCGGGCGAGGCCTTGCTGAAATCTTGGCCTAGATATTCGGGTACGGCGGCAATGGGCATTTCAGGCTCTCTCTTTTTTGAGGCGGGCGGCTGACATTTGGCGCAGCCAGCGCAGCCATGCAAAGGCTTCGGTGGTGATGGCTTGGTAGTCGGCCGGTCTGGCTTTGAGCAGCGCCTCCATGAACGGCTCAAAACCTGGGTCGCGCGCCACGCCGTTGAAGCGCTGGTTGAGCCACATGCGCAGGTGGGTGGCCACCTGTTTGTTGGCGTCGCCTTTTTCATGGCAAAAAGCCAGCACTTGCATCAGGCCGCTGTTCATGATGAGCGCGGGCAGGCCTTTGGCACTATTGACGTGCTCTTTGTCGTATTTTTCGCACTTAGCCCATGCGTCTAGGGCGCGCTGCTGTTCAAGGGTGTCGGTGGTGTTCATGGCTGGGCTCCTTGGGCTTAAGCGCTGAGCACCGTGGCCGCCACCAGGCCGCGCCCGGTGGTGGCGTCGCCGCCCACTTGCAGCAGTTTGCTGTGCAGCACGGCTTTCATGTGCGCCATGACGGCAGCGGCTTCGATCTTCTCATCGGCTTTGCCGCTGCGGCTTTGGCTGGCCAACAGCGGCGCAATGAGTAGCGCTTCGGGCGGCAGGTTTTCGGTATAAAACAGGCCGCCATCGCTGGCGGTGCCGGTGGTGTCGTCGATGCGCACGTGGGGCTCGATCAGCATGGCATGCTGGCTAAAGTAGTCGAAGTCGGCGTTGCTGAGCACGACCAAGTCTTTGGCCATTTTGTCGCGGAAATACTGGTAGCCCTCGCCTGCCGGCAGGGCGCTTTGGGCTAGGTCGGTGGCAATGGTTTGCAGGGCGGCGCAGGCTTTGTCGGTGGCAACGTACTCAAAGGCTTCGAGGTGCAGCTTGTCGGCGCCGCTGCCGCCCAGATGCGCGCTGTGCGTGGTCAGGCATTTGCCCGAAGCCAGATCGGGCAGAGCGGGCCAGTTGCGCGCTAGGTTAAGGTGGGCCAGCAGGCGCTGGGTGCGGGCGATGGCTTGCGGGCAAGTGGCATAGACAAAGCTGCCTTTTAGGCTGCGCACCGGCAGGGCCACGATTTGGGCATCGCCAAAGCTGACTGCGCCCGCGTGCAGGTCGGCACTGCCGGATTCGGGGCCAAACAGGCGGTTGATGTGATTTTCATCGCCGCCTAGGCTCTTGAAGCTGTGGCGCACGGCGCCTTTGATGCCGCTGCCGGCAAAGCAGGGATGGCCGGTGTGGCGTTCGCGCTGGATGGGGTTGTCGATCACGCCGATGGCCTGCCCGGCACCCATGTGCACGGGGCTGACGGCGTACAGAAAAACGGCGGCTTGTTGTTCAAACATGGGGGCTCCTTGATTTTGCGATTGGGTGTGTGTGGGTTTGGGCAGCTCTAGCGGCACTGGTAGGCTGCGAAGGCAAAGCGGTTGAAGCCTTCGGCGCGCCGATGGGGATCTTCACAGGGATCGGACCAAAACCCGTTTTCGGCAAGGTTGCCTAGGGCTGCCTCTGTGGCCTCGATTTGGTCGAGCCAATAGACGCTTCCTATGGGGGCGCTGCGCAGCGCGGTTTTGGGCTGCCAGCGGGCCAAATCCCAGCCCGAGATGGTTTCGGAGCGTGGCACGGTGGCGCATACCAGCCGGGCGCGCACGCCACATAGGTCGAGCTGGAAGCTGGCGTCGCTGCTGCGCCTAAAGCCATTGGGCAGCCAGCCTTGGGCAAACACGCCCGGCGTGGTGAGCACGATGCGGCAGCGCCCGTGTTTGGCAATGGCCTGCAAGTCGGGTTGGGGCTCGATGTGCGCCACTTTTAGGCTGTGGGCAGCACGGCCATCGCCGCCCAAGCGCAGCGTGCCCTTTGCGGGCACGGCGGCACCGCGCACGCTAACCACAAAGCCCACGTCGGGCTTAAAGGCGACGGCTTGGGCGCTGTAGAGTTTGCCGTCGTCGGCGCTGCGGGTATCGGCGTTAAGGCCTATGCCCACACGCTCGTCGATGGCCCAGAGGGTACTGGAGTGCACCAAATCGGTCCCGGCTAGGGGCAGTTGGCCATTGAGGTAGCGCTGCCACCCTTGCTGGCTGAGCCAAAGGCCGCTGCTGGCTTTGCGGCGCTCGGTTTCGGCCAGCACGGGTACTTGGGCGAAGCCGCTGGAGCACAGCAGACCGGGGTGCGGTGCTTGCGGACGCAGGCTCTGAATGTGGTGTTTGCCGCCGTCTTTTTCGCTGACCACCAGATCGGCTGGCAGCGGGTGCAGGGTCTGCAAGCTGCCGTTGGCTAGCAGGCGCGCCAGGGTGAAGGCGCTGAGCGCAAAGCTGCCGGGGGCTGCGGGCACACCCAAGCTGGGGTGCTGGATCTGCCCTTGGGCAAAGGCGGCTAGGTCGATGCCCTCGTGCGCCAGCATCTGGCTGCGCAGGGCGCCAGCCACGACCGAGGGCCATGGCTGGGCTTGGGTTTCGCCGTGGCTGCCCGGGGCACCAAAGAGTTTGTTGCCGCGCAAAAAGAGCACGTCGAGTGGGGCGATGAAGCGGTGTTCGGTGGCGTGTGCGCTGCTCATGTGTAGGCCTCTTGGGTGCTGCTGGATTGCCCGGCACGGGTTTCGCGGGCCAAAAATTCGGCCATACCCATGAAGTTGGCGAGCCATTTCAGGCGCTCGCTCGTTTGCGCGCCACAGCGCTGCGCGAGGCGCTGGGCCAGTGCGGGCGCTTCATGGCGCGCGTGGCCGCTGGCTTGGCGCTCGAATTGGTAGGCCAGCAGGCTGCGCAGCATTTCGGTTCGCGCGCCGTCGGTGGGTTCGGGCAGGTCGCGCAGCCACTCTAGGCTGTTGTAGATGGCGCGGCGCGAGGTGCCGTCGGCGCGCAAAAACCCGATCAGCGCTTGCAGCAGATCGATGGGTTCGCCCCATTTTTCCGTAAGATAAAGCGCACCGCCCGAGCGTTTGATGACGGTAATGGAAAAGGCGTCGCGGCCGCCTTCGGTTTTGGCCCGCTTTTCGGCGGCGCGCAGTGCTTGCAGCACCGCCCCAAGCGGCGCTTGGTGGTGGGCAATCACGGCACCGCAAGAGGCGGTGGCGTGCTGGCCCATCATGCGCATCAGGCGGCCGTTCAAGATGGCAAAGCCTTTGCTGCAGTGGAGTGTGTCGCGGTGGCTGCGGGCTTGGCCCCAGTCCATGCGGGCGTCTTCGGGCAAGGTGCCGCTGTAGGCATGACGCAGGCGCTGCATGGTGCTGAGCAGGTCGGCGGTGGGCAGCATCGCCAACACATCGTCGCCCCCAGCGTAGATCACGCGGCCTAGGTGTTCGTGCTCCACCACATGGCGCACGACGATTTGCGAATAGTCGTTGAGCGCGCCCGAAATCGCCAGATGCCGGTTAGGACTGATGGCGCGGGCCTGCTGGCCGTAGGCGTGCAGGGCTTTGTTTTTGGCCGCTTGCGCATCAAAGCCTGTTTGCACGTTGGGGTGGAAGCTGTCGCGGTAGCGGATGGCGGTTTGGGTGGCGCTGTCGCCCGCTAGGATGGCGCCCATGCGGTCGCCGTCGAGCATGAGCAGGCTGTAGTAGGTTTCGATCTGGAGCGGCTTGCTGCCACTGGGCAGGTGCAGCCCGAGCGTTTTTTTGACCAGTTTTTGCACCGACTCCAAACCCCGCTCGTCGTCGGCGTCGCGCGCCGCTTCGAGCAAGCCCGCGAGCTTCTTGGCGTCTTCAAGGTTTTGGGGTTGCTGGCCAAAGCGCGTCATGAGCCGGCGCGGCAGGGCCACGGCTTCGGGTTTGAGCGTTTGGCAGGTGTGGGCAAAACCGGGCTCGGTGAGGGCGCCGTGCTCCAGCCATTGCTCCATTTGGCTGGCTAGGGCCATGGTGTGGGTGCTGACCACAAAGCGCGCGCAGTCCTTGCCCGTGGCTTGGCTGACCTGTTCAGCAAACAGGGTCGGCCACAAGCGCTTTATGGCCGCCAAACCGCCGAGGTGTTCACCGCTTTTGGCCCAAGACTTTTTGGCCCGATGCACCTTGGCCCAAAGCGTGTCGTTTTGCTGCCGGTACGACTGTTGTAGTTGCGCTGGGTCGGTAGTGAGCCATTCGCTTTCGCCCGTGAGCGAGCAGCGCCAGCCGGTTTGCGGCAGCTGGGCAAAGGTGCGTGCGGCTTTGGCTGCAGCCAAGGCGCGCTCGGCCAAGTCGAACACGGCTGGATAGAGCGTGCCGGGGTTGGGCGACCAGAAGGTGGTGCGGTCGTCCCAAGCCATGTCGTCTTTGAGCACTTGCCAGGCCGGGCTTGCCAGAAAGCCGCTGGGCTGGTTGGGCTCCACGCCAAAGAAAGGGGCCATGGCGGCGCTGAGCTGCGTGGTGTCGAGGTTGTTTTGTTTGGCGCTGTCACGTGGTTTGATGAGCGCGAACGGCACGGCGGCCCAGTGCACCTCGGGGAAGCCCGCCAGCTGTGCGCGCATTTGCTGGTGGCAGTGTTGCTCGGCCTCGGTTTTTAGGCCGGCGGCGTCGAGCAAGCGATCAACCACCTCGAGCCCAGTGCGCTGCAGCCAGTCGCGCACGGCTTGTTCGCATTGCTGGGCTAGGGCTTGGGCTTGGGAGGCAGGCACCACGGCCACAAAGCGGTTGGGCAAGGCGGCGCTGAACAGGGGGTTGGCGTCGGTGGCACCTTTTTGCCAACCGCAGCCGTTGAACAGTTCTGGGGGCAGTTGCATCTGGTCGCGCAGCCACAGGTCCACTTGGGGGATGCCGCGCAGGCGCGGAAACAGCACGGCGTCGGGCCCCAGCGCCTCGCACAGGGGGCGCACGCATTCCCAAGCCAAACGTGAGAGCAGGTGCGAGCCAGCCCACAAGTCGCTGGTGGAGCGCGCCGCAGCGATGAAGCTCTGCACCGGGCCGAGCGACACCGTGAGCAAAGCCACTTCTTGTTGCGGATCGGCGGCGAAGGCCCCGGCAAAGGCGCTGGTGAGGTCGAGGTGGTCCCAAATGCTGTGGTCGGGTACGCGCGTATCGGCGGGCAATTGGTGCCAGAGCTCGCCTAGGGCACCGTTGTCTTGGGTTTCGTTGAGCTCGGGGGCAAAGCGCCACAGGGCCAAAAGGGTGCGGCGCAGGTCGTGCGGCTGGCCAGATTGGATGCCCAGTGCTTTGAGCAGATCCAGATGGTGCGCAAAACTGCGCGCCTTGATGTCGCCCACTTCGGTGTCGTGGAGCTGACCCAAGTTGATTTGCTCGCCCGTGAGGGGGTGGATCAGCACCGGCTGGCTGCTGAAACGCACCTGCGAGCCTGGGGCCACTTTGAGCGTGACTTCTTTGCCCTTTTTTGTGGTGACCTCGAGCTCTTGCATGGGCCACTGCGGCCGGTCTGCGGCTGCGGCCCACCAGTCGGCACGCTGCACGGTTTGGTACATGCCAGTGGGCAGGCTGGCTTTGAACAGCAGCGCGCTTAAGGTGTGTTGGTCGGTGTCGTCGGTTTCGCTGTAATTGCGCAAGCCCATGAGGCGGCTGAGTGCCCACGAGGTGCCGTTTTCGTGCCCAGCAGGGTCGCGCATGAGCACCAGCGCTTTTTCAGCCGGGTCGTGAATGCGGGCCGCAATTTTGGTGTGCCAGACGGTGCTGGTGTGGAAGGGCTGGGTCATGGTGTTTAGGCGCCGATGCGGTTTAACTTCAGGCTGCTCTGGCTGCTCTGGCTGCTCGGCACGCTGGCGTAGCCGTCTAGCAGGCTGTGCACTTGGCGCCAGACGCGCTCAAGGGTTTGGGGGCTGGAGCGAAAATCAGCCGGTGGTTTGTGCGGCATGTGGAAGATCACGCCCACCAGTTGGCCGTCGGCAGTGGGGCGCACTTTGAAGCGCAAGGTGTTGGGCAGGCGTGCGTTGTTGCCCCAACTGCTGACCGCGTGGCGGGTAACTGGGTAGCTGAGCCAGTGGCGGTCGTGGACTTGTCCGTCAGGTTGTGCGTGCGGAAACTTAAATGTGCCGTGCGTGCGCAGTGCGATCTTTATTTGCGCCAGTGTTTTCATGAGCGCCGCCCAGTCTTTGTGCGGCAGCGTCTGCCAGATCAGTGCGCCTTGGGCGTCTGCCCCTATGGCGTGGGGCCAGTCGAGAGCCAAGCACTCGGTGAACGCTTTGCTGGCCGGGGCGAACTTCGCTGTGGGTGCATCGTGGCTTGGTTTTAGGCTGTACGAGCCCCAGCCGTTGCGGCTGCGCCCGCCCACGGTGCCATACAGCTCCATGAGTTGCAGGGCGTGGTCGAGTACAGTGGCGTCTTCGCTGGGGCAGGCGATGGAAAGTTCGGCTTCCTCGTTGGCTTGAATGGCGGCATGGGCTTTCAGCGTGAGTTCTCTGCTACCCCTTGGTAACACGACAGGGCCATAGCCCATGTACAGGTTGCTATCCACCATGCCCACCTCTGGATGGTTGACCTTGACTGCGGATTGCCAAGATTTCAAATGACCCTCATTCCAGCTGCTCAAGCGCATGCGCACCAGACTTTTGCGTGCGGAGACTTTGTTGTTGTCGCCATCGCGGTCACCTTCCGGCCAAACATGGCCAAACAGATGCCCTTCGAAAACGCGCATTTCGCGCATGTTGACCGCGAACTGGCGTTGGGCCGCGAAGGCTACGCGCCACCACTGGCGCAGATGGGCTTTGAACGGCGGGGTGCGCCAGCGCCCACTTTGGGCAGCGTCGCCAAGAAACGCGGGGGTGTTGAATCGAACTTGGAACTTCCGGATTTCCATTTTGCTGTTGGTATGCATTTGCTCCCCTTTGTGTACAAGATATCTCAAGATGTATGGACGAAGCGAATTTGCGCTGCCTTGATGCCCAGGCTATAACCATGCTGCCGGCCTCGGTTGCCGATGCGTTGCCGCAGCACCAAGGGCCGCAAGGGCAAGGCGCCGCTGTTGCGCAAGGCACGCTCCATTTTGGAAAGCTGTTGGCTGAAGGTTGGGCCGATGGGCTCTGCGCTGTTGTTCAAACGCGCATCGAGGCTGCTGGGTATGCGCATTTCTCCCATGCACTTGATCAAGCCTGTGCGCACCGTGGCCCGCCATTCGGGATCGTCGCCGTCTTTGAGCGGCGCCGGCAAGGGCGGCAGGTCTTGCAGGCATCTCCAGGCCAGCAGGCACAGCAATCCGAACTGCATGGGCGGCAGCTTTACGGCCTGCCGATTGATGTGCACGGCTGACGCGGCTACGTCTATCTCCAACTCTATTTGGTCAAGGGCCTGATTGGCCGCAGACACCGCTTGCGCAAAGCCAGATTGTGTGTCTTTGATGCTGGGCGGCAGCAGCCCGCGCAGCCGCACGAATGGGATATCGCCCAGCCAGACGCGAGCGGTGCTTGCATCGAGCGAGTCTTGCCCGGGGAAGTCGGGCGAAATGACGGAGGGCGCAGGCGTGGGATAGAAAAATTTGCTTCTGGATTCGAAGGGCGAAGAAACCAGAACGTGTGACAGCCGGTCTTGGGGGCGGCCCCACAGGCTCATGGCATAGCCCATAAAGAAGCCCATGGTTTTGCGCCCTCCAGCGATGGAGGCATGAATCTCGGTGCTCTCGTCCTCAGACAGTGACCGCACTAGGTCGGCAATGCTGTCGGCCGCACAATGGTTGTCGTCGTCGTTTTTTATGTCTTCGAGCGGCTCACCCTGCCTGTTGTGGATGATGTGTATGGTCTGGGTGTCAAACTGGATGCCGCTGAGTTGCCAGTCGCTGATGAAGCGGTGGAACCAGCCGGGGCTTTCGGACAGAAGCGCCAGTCGAGCGTTTTCGGCGCCACGCTTGGTCGTGATGAGGTGCACTTCGTGCGGAACCCAAGGCACTGGTTGCTGCACACACAAGGCGTAGAGCGTTTCGGTGACGATTTGCGGCGACAGACCCGTCACGCACACTAGTACCCGACGCGGCGCAGCTACGGGTGCGGGTGCATGGCTCGCTGCTGTGTGTGAGGCTTGAGTATTTTTCGGCATGTGTGAAGTATGGCCCCCACAAGATCGTTTTTTGCAATTGGCAAGCTTGCCACTTCCCTGAAACCCACTACGAACTACCAACCTCCCTGTGCTGTCGCTCCGACACCATTCATCGTGCCATAAAACTTGGCCATTTTGGCGGCCCAGCCCGCGAAACTTCCATCTAGCGGTATGCTTGATCTGCAGCTTGCTCACGCACCACCACCATGACCGAGATCCTCTTCATCGCCCAAGCCGCGCCCACGGGCGGCTACACCGCCCGCGCCGTGGGGCACGACATCTACACCGAGGCCGACACGCTGCCCGGCCTGCACGAGATGCTGCGCGACGCGGTGCGCTGCCATTTTGATGAGGGGCTGGCCCCGAGCTTGATTCGTTTGCAGCTCAACAGCCACCCGGCCGCACTGCGCCACCGGAATTCCACTCCCGGTCAAAGCATCAGTTGCCTGCCGCGTCGTCGTTGAAACCCACCCGCTCCGTCAGTGGGCCGGCTGCCCCTCAAGCCGTTGCGCCTGCCGGCGCACGCCCATGAAGATGGCCTCGGCCACGTCTTGCGGAAAATCGGCGGGCAGCTGCTGGCCTACTGCGCCGATGGCTGGCTCTACCCGGGCCAGCAGTTCGGCCACGATGTCTTCGGCGTCGGCGCCCCAGCCGCATTTGGCGGCGGTGGCGTTGAAGTGCCGCCGCATGATGGTGGCCAGCTCGTAGTGGCGGTTCTTACCGCTCACCGCCATGGCGAGCCGGGCGTTGCGCCACGCCATTTGGTTCTTGCCGCTGCCGATGATGGGCCAAGCCGAGAGCACGTCGTACAAGGGGGTCAGCGCGTAGGCGCACCCAGCCTGCAGCCGCAGGCTGAAGTTTTTGGCGTGACCGTCGGTGGCCGCCATCAGCCAAAAGGCCACCTGGCTGGCTAGGAGCGTGCGCAGGTCGGCGCGCGCATTCTGCGAGCCGCCCAGCACTTGGGCGAGTTGCTCGATACCCGGCCCCCCATCGGACTCGTATTTGTAGGCAGGGCCCACGCCCAAGGCTTGGCAAAAGTCTTCTTGGGGCAGGCGCAGCAACCCAGTGCCGGATGGGTGCATTTTGCGGTCGAAGCGCTCGACCACCAGAACCGGCGCGTGGTCGGCAAAGCGCACGATCTCGGCCTGGGCAACGTCGAAACCCAGCGCCCCCATGAGTTTCAGGCACAGCCACTCGTTGTGCACCGAGGTACGCATATTGGCCTGCATATTACCCACCAAACCGAGGGGCAGTTTGATGATGTGCGTTGTGGGCGTGGCGCCCAACGGCCGCAGCCACTGGCCCTGATGGTGCAACAGGGCGGTTTTTTCTTGGGCTCCGGCAATCGAGATGCGAAAATTTTGGTCTTCACCCCGGCCAGCAAGCCCGCCGCTGGCGACGGTGGCGCGCAAAACCGCGGCCACGCCTTCGTCGTCCAAGGCTTGGCCCTCGATGCGGTCGAAACCGGTGGGCGCCTCATCCTCTGGCAGGAGCTGAACGGCGCCCACGCAGTCGCGCCCGATGGCGGCCAGCAGGTCAAAGGTGTCATCGGAGCCCGCTGCATAGCGCTGCGCCAAGCGCCTGCGGATGGCGGCGCTGTCGGGCAGCAGGTTGTCAAAGAAGGATTGGACGCGCTCACCGCGCAGCGGCTCGTTGCCCACCAAGGGGAGCGGCAGCGACAGGGACAGGGGCCGGGCAGCGCTCGATGCCAGCCAGCTGTCTGCGTAGCGCAGATCCATGGGGCGGCGCGTCGTGGGCGTCCAGCGGCCTACCTGCTCGCCGTTGGCCCAGATGGCCAGCGGCTGGCTGCTCGAGCGGCGGCCCATGGCCTACCACACGAGCGGCTGCGGGGCCGAGGCGGCGGGCGGTTGTACCCGCGGTTGCACGCTCAACTGCAGCCCCAGCTGTGCGCACAGGGCCAAGAGCTGATCCACGCTCAAGGTGCCCGGCGCCCGCTCGAGTTCGGACACGCGCCGCTGGCTTAGCCCTAGGCGCTGTGCCAGCTGGGCCTGCGTGAGCCGCTGGCCTTTGCGCGCGCTGTGCAGCACGGCGCCCAACTGCGCCGCGGTGACGATGGGTTGCGTTCGAGGATGCATCTTTACCGCCTATTTCAGTAAATGCACTTTACCGTAAAAGATTCTAAAAGTCAAATAGCGGTATTGGCGGTAAATGGCAGCGAGCTTATCCGCAGCCTCACCCCTCTTCACCCGGCGGCTCTGTGCGGTAGAAGCAGTCTGGCAAGAAGGCTGGTGCGCAATGCTCTATCGAACGCTGCACTACGCGGTGCCGGGCGTAGATGTTGCGCCAGCTGCGCACCACCTGCTCGAGTTGCGCCACAATCGCTTGAGCTTGCTCGCGCGAAAGCCCAAACACCTCGCTCGCCGAGAGCAGGTTGTAGAGGCTGGCCGCACGCCCGTAGCGCCCTGCTTCCATGGCCAAGTCGCGCCGCTCTTGCGCAATGAGAGGCGCCGGCACGATGTCGTAGGCCGGTGACAGGCGCCAGCCAGCCGTCGTGCGCAGCAGCGCGTGGTTGCGCGGGTGGTCGTCGTTGTTGGTGACCATCGCGTTGAAGACCATGCGCCGGTACAGTTCGCGCCGGTCTTCGTCCGGTTTGGCAGACCAGCGGCGAAGTTCATCGGCCAGCCGCAGATAAGACCAGCGCTCGCGGCCTTGGATGCCGTCGTCGGCATTGAGCACCGTGAGACCAGAGACCAAGCCATGTCTGGCATACCCGCCAGCGCCTTGCAGCGCATCCGGGTTCCACTCCCGATCGAAGCGCACGAGCATCAGTGCCTCGGCTTTGCCTACCGCTTCGATGCGGGTGTCGCACACCTGCAGCCCCGCCTCCCGAGCCAGCTCCAGCGTCGCGTATTCGATGCGCTGCATGTTGTGCGCGTCCCGCTTTTCCGGCAGTTTGGCCAAGTAGAGGCGGTGGCCATCCTCGAGCGTGACCTTGGGCCGCGCTCCGCCCATGCTGGTACCAGGCTCCAGTTGCTCGAGCAGCTCGTACGGGAGCTTGCCAGTTTCATCCAATTGCTCGGCCGCCAGAACCAAGGCTTCGAGCTGGTGCGTGCGGTTGAACGCCTTGGCGGGCCCGGGGGGCTGCACGGAGCGTCCAAAGCGCAAGTTGCCTGCCGCGTCGTCTGGCCCATTGAGCAGGTACTCCATCTCGGAGATGTCCGCCTCCTGCCGTTGCAGCCGCGCTTGGATGACGCGACGCCCCCAGGCATCCGGGCTCGCGTCGCGCAAGGCGCCCGGAATGCCCTTGAGTTGGGTGAACTTCAGTGGCTTGGTGGTGAGCGGCAGGTGATACGGGTCGAGCTCAACGACGTTTGAGCGCTCCAGATAGCGCTTGCCGTAGGTGAACGTGCCCTCATAGGCATCGGCAGCAAGCTGCCTGACCTTCAGGGACGCACAGGGAATCCACTCGAAGCTGCCCGGCAGCTGAATGTACGCGTAGCAGAGTTCGTCTTTGTCGGCCATCGTGCGCTCTTAAAAATCGTTGTCCTGCGCCACCGGGGTGCGCACGCGCTGTGGCCGACGCGCCGCTTCGAGAATCTTGCCGTGTTCGTCCTGGTCCGGATGTGCCACGCCTTGGGCGGACTCCAGCAGCCCCAACTGCCACAGCACCGACAGAAAGGTGCCGAGTGCCACGCCCGGATCGCCGGTCTCGAGGCGGTAGAGCGAGCGTCGGCCAATGCCGCAGGCGTGCGCAAACTCCTGTGCACTCAGGCCACGACGAACGCGGGCGGTCTTTACCCGCTGACCAAGGCCCTCGAGCAAGCTTTGCACTTCGTACGGTACGGGCTCAGAGAACTTGGCGCCTATTTGAGTCATATACGGCCCACTGCAATTGATAATGGGCCATATTAGGCGCAAATCAGTTCGCCGTCAAGCACTGGTCACTGGTATTGGCGGCAAATGGCTGCGAGCATGGTCGCGGCCTCGGCCCTGCGCGCACATCGGCTTGCAGCTGGCGCATGGCAAGCCGCACGCTCGAGGCGCTGCAATTACACCGCCGCCCCCAGCAGCCGCGCCAGCAAGGCGCCCTGCACCGGCGCGCCCAGCGGCACGAACACGCGCACCGGGTTGCCTTGGGCCACCTGCACCGGCAAGCCGTCGGGGTTGTGCATGGCTTCGAGCTGCACGATGCGGTTGCCGCTGGGGTGGATGACCTCGATCTGGTCGCCGACGGCGAAGCGGTTTTTGGTCTCGACTTCGGCCCAACCGTCGGCGCGCACGCCCAGCACCTCGCCCACGTAGTGGCTGCGCTGCAGCTGCGAGTGGCCGCTGAGGTAGTTTTGGTAGTCTTGCGCCGGGCGGCGCTCGAGCAGGCCGCCGGTGTAGCCGCGGTTGGCTAGGCCCTCGAGTTGCAGCAGCAGATCGGGGTCGAAGGGGCGGCCCGCCATGGCGTCGTCGATGGCGCGCCGATACACTTGGGCGGTGCGCGCCACGTAGTACAGGCTCTTGGTGCGGCCCTCGATCTTGAGCGAATCGACGCCGATCTGGCACAGCCGCTGCACGTGCTCGACGGCGCGCAAGTCTTTGCTGTTCATGATGTAGGTGCCGTGCTCGTCTTCCATGATCGGCATGAGCTCGCCGGGGCGGCCTTTTTCTTCGAGCAGATAGATCTGGTCGGCAGCCGGGTGCCGCTGCCCGCTGCCGCAGGTGGCAAAGGCGGTTTCGGCCTCGGCTTGGGCTTGGCCAAAATCGAAATCGGCTCCCATGCGCGCCAGCGCAATCGCCTCGCCCGTGACCGGGTCCAGCTGCGCGGCTTGGGTGCCGTACTCCCAGCGGCAGGCGTTGGTGCAGGTGCCTTGGTTCGGGTCGCGCCGGTTGAAGTAGCCGCTCAGCAGGCAGCGGCCCGAGTAGGCGATGCACAGCGCGCCGTGTACGAACACCTCGAGCTCGACTTCGGGGCATTCGTTGCGGATGGCCTCGACTTCGTCTAGGCTCAGTTCGCGGCTCAGGATGATGCGCGTCACGCCCACCCGGTGCCAGAACTTGACCGCGGCCCAGTTGGTGCTGTTGGCCTGCACCGACAGATGGATCGGTACCTCGGGCCATTTTTCGCGCACCTGCATGATCAGGCCGGCGTCGGCCATGATGAGCGCGTCGGGCTTGAGCTCGATGATGGGCTCGATGTCGCGCAGGTAGGTGCGCACCTTGTCGTTGTGCGCGATCAGGTTGCTGGTGACGAAGAGTTTTTTGCCGCGCGCACGCGCCTCGGCCATGCCTTGGGCGAGTTGTTCGATGCGAAATTCGTTGTTGCGCGCGCGCAAGCTGTAGCGCGGCTGGCCGGCATAGACGGCGTCGGCGCCGAAGTCGTAGGCGGCGCGCATTTTTTCCAGCGAGCCGGCCGGCAGCAGCAGTTCAGGGGCTTTGAGGGTCATGGGGCGTATTTTCGGCGCTTTCGCTATTCCCTGCTGCGCGCCGACCTGCTGCGCGCCGACCTGCTGCGCGCCGCCCTGCCCGCCCCAGCCCTGCCTTCGGCCGCCTTGCCAGTGCCAGCCGCCTACAACTCTAGGGCCGCCAACTCTTCGTCGCTAAACACGCGCGAGCGGGTGTGGAAGGCGCGCCCGAGCGGCCCCTCGAGCGAGAAGGTGCCGCCCGTGCCCTCGATCACGTCGATGACCAGTTGGGTGTGCTTCCACGTCTGGTACTGCGTCGTGCTGATGTAAAACGGGCAGCCGCCGATGTCGCCCAAGTGCACATCGCCGGCCCCGATGGTGAGTTCGCCCAGCAGGTAACAGTTGGCGGCGCTGTTGTCGCAGCAGCCGCCCGACTGGTGAAACATCAGCCCTGGCCCGTGCAGGGCCTTGAGTTGCTCGATCAGCTCCAGCGCGGCTGGGGTGGCGATCACTTTATCTACCATGGCGGGCTCCTGTAAAAGGCAGATGATGAGAAAGCAGTGCTGCCATGCCACGCCCTCACATCGTATTTCAACCATGGCCGCCTGCCCATGCCGGGCCTATAGACCGCATTCACCTATAGGCCTTGGCATCGGGCAGGGGCTCATCGCATCACATGGCGCCTTCGAAGATGGCCTCGATCTCGGTTTGCGTGGCGCTGCGGGGGTTGGTGAAACCGCATGCGTCCTTCATGGCGTTGGCGGCCAAGGTGGGAATGTCTGCCCGCTTGACCCCCAGTTCGCCCAAGCTCTTGGGGATGCCAATGTCGCTCGAGAGTTTGCGTATGGCTGCCAAGCAAGCCTGCGCACCGGCTTGGGCATCCAAACCTTGCACGTTCTCGCCCATGGCTTGGGCCACGTCGCGCAACCGCGCTGCGGATGTTTTGACGTTGAAAGCCTCTACGTGCGGCAGCAACAAGGCGTTGCAGACCCCATGCGGCAAATCGTAAAAACCACCCAGTTGGTGCGACATGGCGTGCACATAACCCAAGGAGGCGTTGTTGAAGGCCATGCCGGCCAAAAACTGCGCATAAGCCATTTGCTCGCGCGCGTGCAGATCGTCACCTTTTGCCACAGCCGTGCGCAAATGCCGCGCAATCAATTCCACCGCTTTCAAGGCACAGGCGTCGGTAATGGGCGTGGCCGCCGTGGACACGTAGGCCTCCACCGCGTGGGTCAGCGCATCCATGCCGGTGGCCGCCGTGAGCGCCTTGGGCTTGGCCAGCATCAGATCGGGGTCATTGACCGACAGGATGGGGGTTACGTTGCGGTCCACAATCGCCATTTTGATGTGGGTTTCTTCGTCGGTGATGATGCAAAACCGGGTCATCTCGCTGGCGGTGCCGGCCGTGGTGTTGATGGCCACCAGCGGCAACTGGGGCTTGACCGAGCGGTCCACGCCCTCGTAGTCGGATATTTCACCGCCATTGGTGGCGCACAAAGCGATGCCTTTGGCGCAATCGTGCGAGGAACCGCCGCCCAACGACACCACACAGTCGCACTGGTTGGCACGCAGCAGCGCCAAACCGGCGCGCACATTGCCCTTGGTTGGGTTGGGTTGTGCGCCATCAAACACCACGGTGGCGATCTGCAGCTCGTTGAGCAGCTTGGCCACTTTGTCTGCGAGCCCGAGCTTGTTGAGCATGGCGTCGGTGACGATCAAGGCCTTGCGATAGCCCAAACCCTTGACAGCCTGCATGGCTTCGCCCAATGAACCACTGCCCATCAAATTGACAGCTGGCATGAAAAATGTGGAAGTCATGTTGAATCTCCTTGAATGATTGAATTGTGAATTGACAGAATTGACCGGAAATCAGAAAAACCCCAGCTTGTTTTCGCTGTAGCTCACCAGCAGGTTTTTGGTCTGCTGGTAGTGGTCGAGCATGACTTTGTGGGTCTCGCGCCCGATGCCGGATTCTTTGTAGCCACCGAATGCGGCGTGCGCCGGGTAGGCGTGGTAGCAGTTGGTCCAGACCCGGCCGGCCTTGATGGCGCGGCCCATGCGGTAGGCCACATTGCCGTTGCGGCTCCAAACCCCGGCACCCAAGCCATAGAGGGTGTCGTTGGCAATGGCCAGCGCCTCGGCTTCGTCTTTGAAGGTGGTCACGGCCAGCACCGGGCCAAAGATTTCTTCTTGGAAGATGCGCATCTTGTTGTGGCCCTTGAACAGCGTGGGCTGCACGTAATAGCCGCCGGCCAGCTCGCCGCTCATCTGCGCCTGCGCACCGCCGATCAGCACCTGCGCACCCTCTTGCCGCCCCAGATCGAGGTAGCTGGTGATCTTGGTCAGTTGCTCTTTGGAGGCTTGGGCGCCCAGCATGGTCTCGGTGTCGAGCGGGTTGCCCTGCTTGATCGCCGCCACGCGCTTGAGGCAGCGCTCGATGAACGCGTCGTAGATCGATTCGTGGATCAGGGCGCGCGAGGGGCAGGTGCAGACCTCGCCTTGGTTGAAGGCAAACAGCACCAGCCCTTCGATCGCTTTGTCGAGGAAAGCGTCGTCGTGCGCCATGACATCGGCAAAGAACACGTTGGGCGATTTGCCGCCCAGCTCGAGCGTGGCCGGGATCAGGTTGTTGGCCGCCGCCTGCGCGATCACGCGCCCGGTGCTGGTGGAGCCGGTGAAGGCGATTTTGGCGATGCGCTTGCTCTGCGCCAGCGGCAAGCCGGCTTCGCGCCCGTAGCCGTTGACGATGTTGAGCACCCCGGGCGGCAGCAGGTCGGCAATCAGCCCGGCCAAGATCAAGATCGAGACAGGGGTCGATTCGGCCGGCTTGAGCACCACGCAGTTGCCCGCGGCCAGCGCCGGCGCCAGTTTCCAAGCCGCCATCAGAATGGGGAAGTTCCACGGGATGATCTGCCCGACCACGCCCAGCGGCTCGTGCAGGTGATAGGCCACGGTCTGGCTGTCGATCTCGCTGATGGCGCCCTCTTGCGCCCGGATGCAACCGGCGAAGTAGCGGAAATGGTCCGCCGCCAGCGGGATGTCGGCGTTGAGCGTCTCGCGCATCGGCTTGCCGTTGTCCACGGTTTCGGCGTAGGCCAGCAGCTCGAGGTTGCTCTCGATGCGGTCGGCGATCTTGAGCAAAATGTTGGCGCGTTCGGTCACCGAGGCTTGGCCCCAAGCGCCGGCGGCGGCGTGGGCGGCGTCGAGGGCACGCTCGATGTCGCGGGCGTTGGAGCGCGCCACCCGGGTATAGACCTTGCCGCTGATGGGCGTGATGACGTCGAAATACTGACCGTCGGCCGGGGCGGTCCATTTGCCGCCGATGAAGTTGTCGTACTGTGGCTGGTAGGCGATTTTGGCGCCTGGGCTGCCTGGGGCTGCGTAAATCATGGTGTCTTCCTCTGTACGGGGGTTGCAAACAATTGCCGATGTGGCGACGACCTCTAACCACGTTTCGTGCCAACCCGGATTTATTTTCTAAGCCATTGATTTGATTGCGCGCACCACCGCAACAGCGATCTGCAGCAGCGGCCCTGCACGCAGGGCGCCGGCTGCAAAACGCGACACCTGTCACAAAACCGGACAGGTGTCGGCGCAGCCGCGCAATAAACCTTGCGCCAGGCCCGTCTAGTGCCTATACTGGCGGCCAGACCTTCAAAAGCAGCGCCCAGGAGACAACATGCGCGCACCCCTGCAGGCATTGGCTCTGCGCACTTGCCGGCAACATTTGCTGGAACACGGTGTCTGCCCGCCCGGCGCCTTGGGCGAGCGGTTGGCGCGCTCGTGGCAGCGCAGCTTGGCTGCGGGCCTGCTGCCCGTGGCGCGGGCCTTGCCCGGCCCCTTGGGCCAGACGCAGTTGCGCGACTTGCGCGCCAGCCAGCACGAGTTGCTGGCGCATGCGCTGCCGGCGATGGAGTATTTGTTCGAGCAAGTGCGGCTGGCGCAAGGCATGGTGATTCTGGCCGATGCGGGTGGCACCTTGCTGCACACCTTGGGCGAGGGGCGGTTTTTGAGCAAGGCCGAGCGTGTGGCGCTGTCGGCCGGGGCCACGTGGCACGAAGCGCAGCGCGGCACCAACGCCATCGGCACCGCCTTGGCCGAGGGCGAGGCGGTCGAAATCCAAGGGGCCGAGCACTACCTAGAGCACAACGCTTTCTTGAGTTGCGCCGCCGCCCCGATCGCCTCTGGCACCGGGCGCCTGCTCGGGGTGCTCGACATCTCGGCCGAACACGGGCGCTGGAACCCCTACAGCTTGGGGCTGGTGAACACCGCCGCGCGCAACGTCGAAAACCGCCTGCTCTGCACCCTGCACCCGGGCCAGACGCGGCTGCACCTGCACCCGCGCGCCGAGGGCATCGGCTCGCTGGGCGAAGGCATTGTGGTCGTCGCCGACGACGGCTGCCTGATCGCTGCCAACCGCAGCGCCTGCGCGTGGCTGCGGCTCGACGCCCGGCAACTGGGTACGCCGCCGACCCGGCTCGAGCATTGGCTGCCACTCGATCTGGCGCAGCTGCACGCCCTGCATCAGCGCCAGCCACAGCAGCCCTTGGCGCTGCGGCTGCACGATGGACGCACCCTGTATGGCCAACTGCACCCCGGTGCGGCGGCGCTGGGCTTGCGGTCGCCCACACGGCCGCCTGCATTGAGTCCGGCAGTGCCGAATGCCCCGAATGCCACAATGGTGGGCTTACCCGGTGGAACGGCCCACGCACCCACCGACGCCCTAGCCCGCCTCGACAGCGGCGACAGCGGCTGGCGCAGCGCCTGCGCCAAGGTGCGCCGCATCCTCGACAAACCGATCCCGCTGCTGATTCAGGGCGAATCCGGCGTCGGCAAAGAGTGGCTGGCACGCGCCGCCCACGCCAGCGGGCCCCGGCACGAGCGGCCGTTCGTGGCCCTCAACTGCGCCGCCTTGCCCGAGGGGCTGATCGAGGCCGAGCTGTTTGGCCATGCCCCCGGCGCCTTCACCGGTGCCCGGCGCGAGGGCCGCACCGGGCTGCTGCGCCAAGCCCACGGCGGCACCCTGCTGCTAGACGAAATCGGCGACATGCCGCTGGCCACCCAAACCCGGCTGCTGCGCGTGCTGCAAGAGCGCGAAGTCACGCCGCTGGGCTCGCACAAGGCCGAGCCGCTGGATTTTTTTCTGATCAGCGCCAGCCACCGGCCGCTGCGGCTCGAGGTCGAGGCCGGCCGCTTTCGCGCCGATCTGTACTGGCGCATCAACGGCCTCACGGTGGAGCTGCCGCCGCTGCGCCAGCGCAGCGATTTCGAGGCCCTGAGCGCCAGCCTGCTGCAAGGCATCGAGCCCGGGCGTGGTCTGGCACTGAGCGCAGCGTTGCTGCAGGCTTTCAAGCAGTACCCATGGCCCGGCAACCTGCGCCAGTACGCCAACGTGCTGCGCACCGCCTGCGCCATGCTGGAGCCGCACGAGCACACGCTCGATTGGCAGCACCTGCCCGACGACCTGCGTGCCGAGCTGCAGGCCAGCCCTGCCCCTGCGCCAGCCCATGCCCCAGCAAGCCCGGCAGCGGCCAGCGCCAAAGCCACCGCGCCCACCACCCTTGGCCCGCTGCCCCACAGCCTGATCCAGCTCGAGCAGGCCGCCGTGCAGCAAGCGCTGCACAACAGCGGCGGCAACGTGGCCCAAGCCGCGCGCACGCTGGGCATCAGCCGCCAGACCCTGTACCGCAAGCTGCAGGGCTTGCGCGGCTGAGCGCTGCGCAAGCCGCAACCCAAAAGCACTCAAGCCCTCAGGGTGCGGGCGCGGGCCCCACAGGTGGGCCCGCTGGCGGTTTTCAGACCGCCACTTCTTTGGCCGCCTCAGCGTATTCTTCGATCTGATCGAAATTCAGGTATTTGTAGATCGCGGCGCCGTCTTGGTTGACCACGCCCATGGCCGCGTGGTATTCGGCCACGGTGGGGATGCGGCCCAGCTTGGAGGCGATGGCGGCCAACTCGGCCGAGGCCAGAAAGACATTGGCGTTCTTGCCCAGCCGGTTGGGGAAGTTGCGCGTGCTGGTCGAGATCACCGTGGCGCCCTCGCGCACCTGCGCTTGGTTGCCCATGCACAGGCTGCAGCCGGGCATTTCGGTGCGCGCACCGGCGGCGCCGAAGTTGGCGTAGTGGCCCTCTTTCATCAGCTCGCTGGCGTCCATCTTGGTGGGTGGGGCCACCCAGAGCTTGACCGGGATGTCGCGCTGGCCGCCGAGCAGCTTGGCCGCGGCGCGGAAGTGCCCGATGTTGGTCATGCACGAGCCGATGAAGGCCTCGTCGATCGGCGTGCCGGCCACGTCCGACAGCACTTTGGCGTCGTCCGGGTCGTTGGGGCAGCACAGGATCGGCTCTTTGATTTCGGCCAGATCGATCTCGATCACGGCGGCGTATTCGGCGTCGGCGTCGGCGCGCAGCAGCTTGGGCTGCTCGAGCCACTGCTGCACGCGCTCGATGCGCCGCGCCAGCGTCTTGGCGTCTTGGTAGCCGTCGGCGATCATGTTCTTCATCAGCACGATGTTGCTGTTGAGGTATTCGATCACCGGCTCGGGGTTGAGCTGGATCGTGCAGCCGGCGGCCGAGCGCTCGGCGCTGGCGTCGGACAACTCAAACGCCTGCTCGACCTTGAGCTCGGGCAAGCCTTCGATTTCGAGGATGCGGCCCGAGAAGATGTTTTTCTTGCCCGATTTGGCCACCGTCAGCAGTCCGGCCTTGATGGCGTAGAGCGGGATGGCGTGCACCAAGTCGCGCAGCGTCACGCCGGGTTGCATCTGGCCCTTGAAGCGCACCAGCACCGATTCGGGCATGTCCAGCGGCATGACGCCGGTGGCGGCGCCAAAGGCCACCAGACCGGAGCCGGCCGGGAAGCTGATGCCGATCGGGAAGCGGGTGTGCGAGTCGCCCCCAGTGCCCACGGTGTCGGGCAGCAGCAGGCGGTTGAGCCAGCTGTGGATCACGCCGTCGCCGGGGCGCAGCGCCACGCCGCCGCGGCTGCTGATGAAGGGCGGCAGCTCGCGGTGCATTTTGGCGTCCACCGGTTTCGGGTAGGCGGCCGTGTGGCAGAACGACTGCATCACCAGATCGGCCGAAAAACCCAGGCAGGCCAGGTCTTTGAGTTCGTCGCGCGTCATCGGGCCGGTGGTGTCTTGGCTGCCGACGGTGGTCATGCGCGGTTCGCAGTAGGTGCCGGGGCGCACGCCTTGGCCTTCGGGCAGGCCCACGGCGCGACCGACCATTTTTTGCGCCAGCGTAAAGCCCTTGCCGCTGTTCACCGGCGCCTTGGGCAGGCGGAAGGCGGTGGAAGCAGGCAGACCCAGAAAATCGCGTGCCTTGGCGGTGAGCGAGCGCCCGATGATCAGGTTGATGCGGCCGCCGGCGCGCACCTCGTCGAACAGCACGTCGCTCTTGAGCTTGAACTCGGCCACGGTTTCGCCGTTCTTGACCAGCTTGCCGTCGTAGGGGTAGATGTCGATCACATCGCCCATTTCCAGCTTGCTCACGTCCACTTCGATCGGCAGCGAGCCCGAGTCTTCTTGGGTGTTGAAAAAGATCGGGGCAATTTTGCCGCCCAGCGTCACACCGCCAAAGCGCTTGTTGGGCACGAAGGGGATGTCTTGGCCGGTGGCCCAGACCACCGAGTTGGTGGCCGATTTGCGGCTCGAGCCGGTGCCCACCACGTCGCCTACGTAGGCCACGAGGTGGCCCTTCTTCTTGAGGTCTTCGATGAACTGCATCGGGCCGCGCTTGCCGTCCTCTTCGGGCTTGAAGGCCGCGTCGGGACGGGTGTTTTTGAGCATCGCCAAGTAGTGCAGCGGGATGTCGGGGCGGCTCCAGGCGTCGGGCGCGGGCGAGAGGTCGTCGGTGTTGGTTTCGCCGGGCACCTTGAACACGGTGACGGTGATTTTTTGTGGCACTTCGGGGCGGCTGGTGAACCACTCGGCAGCGGCCCAGCTCTGCATCACGGCTTGGGCGTGGGCGTTGCCGGCCTTGGCCTTGGTGGCCACGTCGTTGAAGAAATCAAACATCAGCAGCGTCTTCTTGAGCCCTGCGGCGGCCACGGGCGCCACCTCGGGGTCGTCGAGGAGCTCGATCAGCGGGTGCACGTTGTAGCCGCCCACCATGGTGCCCAGCAGCTCGGTGGCCTTGGCCTTGCCGATCAGGCCTACCTGCAGCTCGCCGTGCGCCACAGCGGCTAGGAAGCTGGCCTTGACCTTGGCGGCGTCGTCCACACCCGGCGGCACGCGGTGCGTGAGCAGGTCGAGCAGGAATTCGGCTTCGCCGGCCGGCGGGTTTTTGATCAGCTCGATCAGCTCCGACACCTGTTTGGCGTCCAGTGGCAGCGGCGGGATGCCGAGCGCGGCGCGTTCGGCGGCGTGTTGACGGTAGGCTTGCAACATGGCGGGGGCTCCAGTAAAAAAAGGATCAATTACAAAGGGTTCATTGGCCGGCTGGCCGCTGCGCGATGCCGAGCAGGTCGGGGCCGGGGTTGCGCAGCATGGCGGCGGCCACCGCCTGCTGCAGCGCGTTGCTGCAGTCGTCGAGCAGGCGCCGGTTCGGGCGCTGGCCGAGCAGCATGGATTTGTTGGCGAGCTGGATCCAGACCGCACCTTGGGCGCGGTCTTCGAGCCGGATGGCACCGGTGCTGGTCTCGACCGGGCGCAGCAGGTAGCGCTGGCCCCCACTTTGCAGCACGAAGTGGCCAGCAGCTTGCGGGGCCGCCTCGATGCGCACGCTGCGGCCGTGCGAGCAGGTCTTGCTGCCCACGTGCACCAGCGCTGCCGTGGCCAGCTCGCGCTTGCTCAACGGGGTGTCGGCCGGGGTGCCGGCCTGCACCGTGGGCACGCTGCGGCTGCCTTGGGCCTGTGCGGGGAGGCTTGTGGCCAACGCGGAGGCCACCAAGCCCAAACTTAGCCCCAGCCCCAGCAGCGCACTCGACCACGACACCAGCCGGTTGCGCGCGCGGCTGGGCAGCGCACGCGACGGGCTTGGAACAGCGTTCTTGTGCATGATGGGCTCCTGCGGTACAAGGGTTTAAGGGCTCGATCGCTGCCCGGCCAGCGGCGCTGCGAAAAACGGCTGCAACTCCGCATCGAGCGCAGCGCCGGCTTGCTGCGCGCGCTCCAGTATCTGCCAATAGTAGCGGTAACTGGCGCGGTCGTGCAATTGACCCCGGTGCGAGATGGGTGCCCAATCGGCCGCCTGCGCGGCCAAGATAATCGCCGTGGCGCGCTCGACCTCGTCGGTGGGCGGGGCAAAGGCTTGCAAAATGGGCTCGATCTGCTGCGGGTGGATGCTCCACATGCGGCTGTAGCCAAACTCGTGCGCCGCCGTGTGCGCGGCGTGGCGCAGCGCGGGCAGGTCGTTGATCTCGGTCACCACGCAGTGCGACGGCACCTTGCCGTGGGCGTGGCAGGCGCTGGCGATTTCGAGCTTGGCGCGGCGCACCAGCGGGTGGCTGAACTGCCCCGGCAGCCCCATCGCGCTCGCCGGAATCGCGCCGCCATGCGCCGAGACAAAATCCATCAGGCCAAAGCTGATCGATTCGACCCGCGGCTGCGCCGCAATCTCAAACGCGCGTTGCAGCGCCAGCGGCGATTCGATCAGCACGTGCAGCGGCAAGGCCGTACCGCCAGCGGCGTCCAGCGCCTGCAGAGCGCGCTGCACATCGGCCACGCCTTCGACCTTGGGCAGCATCAGGTAGGCCAGCCGCTCGTGCGCCCGCCCGACGATGCACTCGATGTCGGCCCCGAAGGCCGCGTGCCCCACCGGGTGCACCCGCACCCCCACGCGCGGCGGCACCGGCGCCGCCAGATCGAGGCCTTGCAGCAGCTCGACCACCAAGGCCGCGTGCTCGGCCTCGCCTCCTACCGGGGCGCCGTCTTCGCAGTCGAGCGTGACGTCGAACACGCAGCGGCCGTGGCGCTGGCTGTACTCGGCTTGCAGCGCCAAGCTCTTGCGCATGCGCGCCGGCACGCCGCTGTAATGGTCACACACCGGCAGCAGGCGCTGGCCGGCTTGCGGGCCCATCAACAGGTCGCGTGGGTGCATGGAGCGCTGCCGCACGTGTTACAGCAGGTGGTTTACAGCAGATGCCGCACGCCGTCTTGCTCGCCCTGCAGCTCGGCCAGGGTCTTGTTGATGCACTCTTGGCTGAAGGCGTCGATGGGCAGCCCTGGCACGATCTGGTAGTCTCCGCCCGAGCAGGTCACGGGGTAGCCGAACACCACTTCTTTGGGGATGCCGTATTCGCCATTGGAGGGCACGCCCATGGTCACCCAGGCGCCGTGGGTGCCCAGCGCCCAGTCGCGCATGTGGTCGATGGCCGCGTTGGCCGCCGAGGCCGCCGACGACAGGCCGCGCGCCTCGATGATCGCCGCGCCACGCTTGCCCACGGTGGGCAAGAACACGTCTTTGTTCCAGACTTGGTCGTTGATCAGGTCTTTGACCGAAGCGCCGTCGATGGTGGCAAAGCGGTAGTCGGCGTACATGGTCGGGCTGTGGTTGCCCCACACCGCCAGGTTTTTGATCGAGGCCACCGGCTTGCCGGTTTTGGCGGCCAGTTGGCTCAGAGCGCGGTTGTGGTCCAGGCGCAGCATGGCGGTGAAGTTGCGCGCTGGCAGGTCGGGGGCCGACTTCATGGCGATGTAGGCGTTGGTGTTGGCTGGGTTGCCCACCACCAGCACTTTCACGTTGCGCGAAGCGGCATCGTTGAGCGCCCGGCCTTGGGCGGTGAAGATCTGGGCGTTGGCCGCTAGCAAGTCGGCGCGTTCCATGCCCGGGCCGCGTGGGCGCGCGCCCACCAGCAGCGCGTAGTCGGTGTCTTTGAAGGCCGATTTGGCCTCGCTGTGGGCTTGCATGCCAGCCAGCAGCGGGAAGGCGCAGTCGTCGAGCTCCATCATCACACCCTTGAGCGCTTTTTGGGCTTTTTCGTCGGGGATTTCGAGCAACTGCAGAATCACGGGCTGGTCTTTGCCCAGCATTTCACCGGAAGCGATGCGAAACAGCAGGGCGTAACCAATCTGGCCAGCGGCACCGGTGACGGCTACGCGTACAGGCTTCTTGCTCATGAACACACTCCAAAAAATAATGCACAGGTTGAAAAAAAGCGCCCAATCCGCCTAGTGTACCCCGGCTTGACGCCGGCGTCAATTTGTCTTATGTCTTATATAAGATAAAATCGAGGCAGACACACCATGAACACCGACCTCAGCCCCCTCGCCACCCCGAGCCCCGCCCCCGAGCCGGCCGGGCCGCAGGTTGCGCCCGCCTTCAGCCCTTTGTACCAGCAAATCAAGGCGTTGCTGCTGCGCAGCCTGCAAAGCGGCGAGTGGAAGCCGGGCGAACCGATCCCGAGCGAGGTCGATCTGGCCACCCGTTTTCGCGTCAGCCAAGGCACGGTGCGCAAAGCCATCGACGAGTTGGCCGCCGAAAACCTGCTACTGCGGCGCCAAGGCAAGGGCACCTTCGTGGCCACCCACGCCGAGCAGCGCACCCAGTTTCGCTTTTTGCGCCTGCACTCCGACCTTGGCAATCTGGACCCCAGCGGCCCCGCGCAGCGGCGCATCCTGTCGTGCCAGCGGTTGCGCGCACCGGCCGATGTCGGGCTGGCCTTGGGCTTGCGCGCCGGCGACACCGTGGTGCAGGTGCAGCGCGTGCTGTCGTTTCAAGACGTGCCCACCATTTTGGAGCAGCTCTGGCTGCCCGGCGACCCCTTCAAGGGCCTCACGCTCAAGGTGCTGACCGAGCACCAAGGCCCCATGTACGCCCTGTTCGAGAGCGAATTCGGCGTGCGCATGGTGCGCGCCGACGAGCGCATCAAGGCCGTGGCGGCCGATGCCGAGGCCGCAGACGGCTTGGCGCTGGCGCCGGGCACGCCGCTGCTCAGCGTCGAGCGCTTGGCTTACACCTACCACGACCAGCCCATGGAGCTGCGCCGCGGCCTGTACCGCACCGAACACCACCACTACCGCAACCAACTTAGCTAGCCCCAAAGATAACCATAGACCCGCAGCGCAGATGTTGCGTTGCAATAGAATCCGAAAGAGATGCGTCAGGGTTTTCGTGCACATTCAGGCCCAGCCGCTGCATCGAACACCCCCCCGCTGCACCCGCCCCACCTGCCCCACCCCCCACCACAGGTTCTTCATACCATGGCTGAATCGCGCACCACACCGCGGCCCGAGTTTCGCAACATCAACGCCCTGACCGATCTGCCCAGCTACCGCCTGCCCGCTGCGGGCTGGGTCTCGATCCTGCACCGCATCAGCGGCTTGCTGATGTTTCTGCTGCTGCCCTTCATCGTCTGGATGTTCGACACCTCGCTCTCGTCCGAGCTCTCGTTTGGCGTCTTTGCCTCGGCCTTCACGGCCGGCATCGGTTTTGTGCCGGCGTGGTGTGTCAAGCTGGTGGTGCTGGGGCTGATCTGGGCTTTCTTGCACCACCTGTTTGCCGGCCTGCGCCACATCTACATGGACGCCACCCACAGCGTGGACAAAGCCTTTGGCAAGTCCTCGGCCGTGGCCACGCTGGTGCTCAGCTTGGCCCTCACGGCCGCGCTCGGCGCCAAGCTGTTTGGCCTGTACTGATTCACCCCCACAAAATAGCCACCCCTTAGGAGCCCATAAAAATGCCTGTCAACTACGGTTCCCGGCGCGTCGTCAGCGGCGCCCACTACGGCTTGCGCGACTGGCTGATGCAGCGCATCAGCGCCGCGCTCATGGCTTTGTTCACCCTGCTGCTGCTGGCGCAACTGCTGCTGGTCAGCGGCCCCATCGACTACGAAGTCTGGTCCGGCATCTTTGCCCAAACGTGGATGAAGTTCCTGACCTACGCCCTGATCGTCGCCCTCATCTGGCACGCCTGGGTGGGCATGCGCGACATCTGGATGGATTACGTCAAACCGGCTGGCTTGCGGCTGGCCCTGCATGTGTTCACACTCGTCTGGCTGGTAGGCTGCGCCGGCTGGGCCTTCCAAGTGCTCTGGAGACTTTGATTCATGACTGCCCTCACATCCTCTTTGCCCAAGCGCCGCTTTGACGTCCTCATCATCGGCGCCGGCGGCTCGGGCATGCGCGCCTCGCTCCAACTGGCGCGCGCCGGCTTCAACGTGGCGGTGCTGAGCAAGGTGTTCCCCACGCGCTCGCACACCGTGGCCGCACAAGGCGGCATCGGCGCCTCGCTGGGCAATATGAGCGAAGACAACTGGCACTACCACTTCTACGACACCGTCAAGGGTTCCGACTGGCTCGGCGACCAAGACGCGATCGAGTTCATGTGCCGCGAAGCGCCCAAAGTGGTCTATGAGCTCGAGCACTTCGGCATGCCCTTCGACCGCAACCCCGACGGCACCATCTACCAGCGCCCCTTTGGCGGCCACACCGCCAACTACGGCGAAAAACCGGTGCAGCGCGCCTGCGCCGCCGCCGACCGCACCGGCCACGCCATGCTGCACACCCTGTACCAGCAAAACGTGGCCGCGCGCACCACCTTCTTCGTCGAGTGGATGGCGCTCGACTTGGTGCGCAACGCCGACGGCGACGTGCTGGGCGTGACCGCGCTCGAGATGGAAACCGGCGACACCTACCTGCTGCAAGCCAAGACCACGCTGCTGGCCACCGGCGGCGCCGGACGCATTTTTGCCGCTTCCACCAACGCCTTCATCAACACCGGCGACGGGTTGGGCATGGCGGCGCGCGCCGGCATCCCGCTGCAAGACATGGAGTTCTGGCAGTTCCACCCCACCGGCGTGGCCGGCGCCGGCGTGCTGCTCACCGAAGGCTGCCGTGGCGAAGGCGCGATTTTGCGCAACGCCCAAGGCGAGCGCTTCATGGAGCGCTACGCGCCCACGCTCAAAGACTTGGCCCCGCGCGACTTCGTCAGCCGTTGCATGGACCAAGAAATCAAAGAAGGCCGGGGCTGCGGCCCGAACAAAGACTACATCAACCTCGACATGACGCACTTGGGTGGCGACACCATCCTCAAGCGCCTGCCCTCGGTGTTCGAGATCGGCCACAACTTTGCCAACGTGGACATCACCAAAGAGCCCATTCCCGTGGTGCCCACGATCCACTACCAGATGGGCGGCATCCCGACCAACATCCACGGCCAAGTGGTGGTGCCCGACGCCGCCGCCGGCGGCCAAAAAGTGGTGCAAGGGCTGTACGCCGTGGGCGAATGCGCCTGCGTCTCGGTGCACGGCGCCAACCGGTTGGGCACCAACTCGCTGCTCGATCTGCTGGTGTTTGGCCGCGCCGCCGGCAACCACATCGTTGACACGCTCGCGCGCAAAGCCGAATTCCCGGATCTGCCGCGCGACGCCGCCGACCGGTCGCTGGCCCGCTTGGCCCGGCTCGATGCCTGCACCGAGGGCGAATACGCCCAAGTGGTGGCCGACGACCTGCGCGCCACCATGCAACAGCACGCCGGGGTGTTCCGCACCCAAGCCAGCATGAACGAGGGCGTGGGCAAAGTCGCCGCCTTGCGCCAGCGCGTGCAAGCCATCGGCCTCAAAGACAAGTCCAAGGTCTTCAACACCGCGCGCATCGAAGCGCTGGAAGTCGAAAACCTGATCGAAGCCGCGCAAGCCACCATGACTTCGGCCGCCGCGCGCACCGAGTGCCGTGGCGCCCACACCGTGAACGACTACGAGCGCGCCGCCGACGACGCCGAGCACCCGCTGGGCCGCAACGACCGCGACTGGATGAAGCACACCCTGTGGCACAGCGCCGACAACGCGCTCAGCTACAAGCCGGTCAACCTCAAGCCACTCACGGTGGCTTCGGTTCCGCCCAAAGTCCGCACCTTCTAAAGCCGACGACGCACGCCCCCGGAGCACCAGAACATGGCCCTACGCACCTTCAAAATCTACCGCTACGACCCCGAGCGCGACGCCAAGCCCTACATGCAGACCCTGCAAGTGGAGCTCAGCGGGCACGAGCGCATGCTGCTCGACGCGCTCATGAAGCTCAAGCAGGTTGACCCCACGCTCTCGTTTCGGCGCTCGTGCCGCGAAGGCGTGTGCGGCTCCGACGCCATGAACATCAATGGCAAAAACGGCCTCGCCTGCCTGAGCAACATGAACACGCTCAAAGGCGAGATCGTGCTCAAGCCCCTGCCGGGCCTGCCGGTGGTGCGCGACTTGATCGTCGATATGACGCAGTTTTTCCAGCAGTACCACAGCATCAAGCCCTATTTGGTCAACACCAGCCAGCCGCCCGAGACCGAGCGCCTGCAATCGCCCGAAGAGCGCGACGAGCTCAACGGCCTGTACGAGTGCATCCTCTGCGCCTCGTGCTCCACCAGCTGCCCGAGCTTCTGGTGGAACCCCGATAAATTCGTCGGCCCCGCCGGTCTGCTGCAGGCCTACCGCTTCCTGGCCGACAGCCGCGACCAGGCCACGGCCGAGCGGCTCGACAACCTCGAAGACCCGTACCGCTTGTTCCGCTGCCACACCATCATGAACTGCGTCGATGTCTGCCCCAAGAGCCTGAACCCGACCAAGGCCATCGGCAAAATCAAGGAGATGATGGTGCGCCGCGCCATCTGAGCTTTAGACCAACCGACCATGTCCGCCCCCGACCACGCCCCCATCGACGAGCGCGCGCTTAGCAAGCTGCGCTGGCGCTGTCGGCGTGGTTTGCTCGAAAACGACCTGCTGCTGGAGCGGTTTTTTGCCCGCATGGGCGACCGCATCAGCGTGAGCCAAGAGCGCGCCCTGTTGGCGCTCATGGACTTGTCCGACCCCGATCTGCTCGACCTGCTGCTGGCGCGCAAGCCCCCCGGCCCCGAGCAAAGCAGCGCCGAAATCCTCGAGATGCTGCAACAGTTGCGCCCCACGGCGCAGCAGGTCTAGCCCGCTGCCCGTCCTAGGTTTTAGCCCCCTTCTTTACTCCCCCACTTCTCACAAGGATGCCGCATGAAACTCGCTGACCACAAAGCCACCCTGTCCTTCAGCAACGGCGCGCCGAGCATGGAGCTGCCTGTCTATGCGGGCACCATCGGCCCCAACGTGATCGACATCCGCAAGCTCTATGGCCAGACCGGGATGTTCACCTACGACCCCGGCTTCCTCTCGACCGCCTCGTGCCAGTCGGCCATCACCTACATCGACGGCGACAAGGGCGAGCTGCTCTACCGCGGCTACCCGATCGAGCAGATCGCCACCCAGTGCGACTACCTCGACACCTGCTACCTGCTGCTCAACGGCGAACTGCCCAACGAGCCCGAGCGCAACGGCTTTCACAAGCTCATCCTGAACCACACCATGGTCAATGAGCAGATGCAGTTCTTTTTGCGCGGCTTCAGGCGCGACGCGCACCCCATGGCGGTGCTCACCGGCCTCGTCGGCGCCCTGTCGGCCTTCTACCACGACAGCACCGACATCAACAACCCCGAGCACCGGCGCATCGCCGCCATCCGCCTGATCGCCAAAATGCCCACCCTGGTGGCCATGGCCTACAAATACGGCGTCGGCCAGCCTTATATGTACCCGCGCAACGATCTGTCCTATGCCGGCAACTTCCTGCGCATGATGTTTGGCACCCCGTGCGAAGACTACGTGGTCAGTCCGGTGCTCGAGCGCGCGCTGGACCGCATCTTCATCCTGCACGCCGACCACGAGCAAAACGCCTCCACCTCCACCGTGCGCCTGTGCGGCAGCTCGGGCACCAACCCCTTTGCCGCCATCGCCGCCGGCGTGGCCTGCCTGTGGGGCCCGGCCCACGGCGGTGCCAACGAGGCCGCGCTCAACATGCTCGAGGACATCCAGCGCAACGGCGGTCTCGAGAAGATCGGCGAGTTCATCCGGCAGGTCAAGGACAAGAACAGCGGCATCAAGCTGATGGGATTTGGCCACCGCGTCTACAAAAACTACGACCCGCGCGCCAAAATGATGCAGGAAACCTGCAACGAGGTGCTGAGCGAGCTCGGGCTCGAAAACGACCCGCTGTTCAAACTGGCCAAGGCGCTGGAAAAAATCGCCCTTGAAGACGACTACTTCGTGCAGCGCAAGCTCTACCCCAACGTCGATTTCTACTCCGGCATCGTGCAGCGCGCCATCGGCATCCCGGTCAAGCTCTTTACCGGCATCTTTGCGCTCGCGCGCACCGTGGGCTGGATCGCCCAGCTCAACGAGATGATCGGCGACCCGGAATACAAAATCGGCCGCCCGCGTCAGCTCTTCACCGGCTCGACCCGGCGCGACGTGCCCACGCTCGGGCAGCGCTGAACGTGGCCAGACGGAAGGAGGGTGCGCAGCGAAAAGCGTGCGGGTGCAGTGCTTGATTGCATGCCCTGACGCCATCTCTGCTATCCCCTTCCCTCTGCTACCCCCTCCCCGCTCCGATCCAGTCAGCGAATTGCGCAACGGTCAGGATGGGAATGTGAAATTGCTCCCGAACGGCCTGAATGTCGGCGTCGCCACTGACCAGCGCATCGGCTTGGCCGACGGCAGCCAGCACCAAAAAGACGCTGTCGTCTGCGTCGCGGATGTCGGGTAGGCCGTCCGGCATGGTGTCGATCTTGACGGTCTCGACGTAGGGCAAGAACTCGGCCAGCAGCGTTTCTTGCTCGTCGCGGGTCAGCTTGAACTTGGGGTAGGCGAGCACCCGCAGCAACTCGCTGACCGTGTCGTGACTGGCCAAAGCGACAAAGCGTTTGGCCTGCCAGGCTTGCCGCAACCAAGCGCAGTTGCCGCGCGCAAAGATCAGGGCCGAGACCAGGCAGTTGGTGTCGAGGACTACGCGCGGCACGCTCATGCGCGCTTTCTCGCCCAAGCGATCGCGTCAGCCACATCGTCCGGCGCGATGCCAAGTTCCTGCAGCTTGGCCCGTACCGCGTCCGCTTGCTGCATGCGCACCGGTGTCAGCACGATCTTGCCGTTCTGAACCGTGACGTCGTAGTAGTCCGCCTCACCCGCCGTCTGGACGATGGCCTTGGGCAGGGTGACCTGGTTCTTGCTCGTGCGCTTGGCCAGCATGACAGCCCCTCTGAAAGTAATGAAGTAAGGAATAACATTCTAGCAGCCCGTCGGACTTACCGGGTTCAAATTCTCTCCAGAACGCAGTATCCTTGCTTTATCGTAGTTTTTAGACTACAATCGCTGGCATGATCGAGCTCAAGCAGACCGAAACCTTCTGCAAATGGTTTGCCAAGCTCCGGGATGAGCGGGCGACAACGGCCATTTCCTTGCGCTTGGCGCGGCTGGCCTACGGACACACTGGCGACGCCGAGCCGGTAGGTAACGGTGTCAGCGAGCTTCGCATCCACTACGGCCCCGGCTACCGGGTGTATTTCCAACGGCGCGGTGACACGATCTACTTGCTGCTCTGCGGGGGTGACAAGAAATCGCAGGCCCGCGACATCAAGACTGCGCTGCGCCTAGCTGATGAATGGAGCGAGTGACCATGAGCAAAAAACTGACCACCTTCGACCCCGCCGAGCATCTGAAATCCGACCAGGCCATCGCCGACTTCATGGCCGGTGCGCTCGAGACCAACGACCCCGGTTTCATCGCCCACGCGCTGGGCATCGTGGCCCGCGCCAAGGGTATGGCGCAGATCGCCAGCCAGACCGGGCTGTCGCGCGAACAGCTCTACCGCTCGTTTAGCGCCGAAGGCAACCCGACGCTGCGCACGACGCTGGCCGTGATGAAGGCGCTCGGCATTGAGCTGTCGGCAAAACCTGCCGCCCCTGCCGCCGTTCGTTGACGCGCAGACCCCGCAGCACAGCCCCTACCCCTCAAGGCAGGGCCCGAAACCCCAGTTGCTGGCGTGCTGGCGCGCTCTGGCGCTGCGGCGTGTGGGTGAAAAAATCGCCCGCTGCGCTGATGCCATCACGCAGCGGCAAAATGGCCATAAACTTGCCCGCCAGCTCGGGTTGGGGGCGGCCGGCGCGGGTCTGCCACATCTGCTCAAACTGCTCGCGGCTGAAGCTGCGGTTGCCCAGCGAGGGGTCGGCCAGCCAGACCGTGTGTTCATCGATGCCGCGGATGACCGAAAAATGCTCGCTGCGCCGGTGGTGCAGATAGACCACCACCGGCATGCGCAAACGGCTCAACTGCGCCCAGTCGGCTGCCAGACCCTGGCCCCGAAACCCAAACTGCGGCAGCACCCGCGCCATATCGGCAAAGCTGGCCATGCCGTCGCCTTGGTCGAGCGCCTGGAGGATTTGGGCCTCGGTCAAGTTCTGGCCGTAGAACGCATTGAGCAGCGTTGCCAGCGAGGCCGCGCCGCAGGAATAATCGAGGTCTTGCTTGACGATGCGCGCGTCGCGCAGCGACTTCCAACTGCGCACCGGCACGAACCCGGCGGCACTGTGGGTGTGCAGCAGCACCCCTTCGGGGCTGGGCTGTCAGGGCGGGGGGCTGGCGGGCGGCTGCGCCCAAGCAGCAGCCCACAGCAGTGCCGCGCCCAAGGCCAAAATGGCCTTTAGGGCTACAACGAAACGCTTAAAAACACCCGGTCTCGCCACCTGAGGTGCTCGGCCATTGGTGCAGGCAAGAGGGGCGCTAAGGCCCGTACCCAGCAAACACCGCTTCAGTTTCGTCATGGCAATCTCCCTGTGCGCTTCAATGGCCCTGATCCTGCCTCAAGCAGCGCCCGCAGCCCTCGTGGGGGTGTGCTGCGCTTACTGCGCCATGGCGCCCGGCGCAAACAGCAGGAAAATCGCGGCCCCGATCAGTCCGGTGGCCAACATCGCCGGCAGCAGCGACAGCGCGATGCCGCCGATGCAGTAGCCCAGGCTGGCTTTGGGGATGGCCCCCGAGAGCGCGTTGGCACCGACCCAGACCGCGTACAGCCACAGCGGCAGCGTGAGCAGATACGGCACACCGACGGCCACCAAGACCGCACCGAGCACGTTGGACACCAGCCAGGACGCCGCCATGAGGTTGAACAAGTCGCCCTGCCCGTCCCAGCGCGCACCCCGGCGCAGCCACCAGCGCAGCACCGCGTGGATGATCAGGAATGCGACCCAAACCGACAGCAGCATGGACACCAGCGCCAGCGCCAAGGGCATCCCGGGCATCCCGGGCATCCCGGGCATCTCGGGCGTGCCGGCGCGCAAGGCCGGATCGAGCCCAACCAGCAGGCCGATCAGGCTGATGCCCGCCAGCGCCTGCCAGCGCGGGAAGGCAAAACGCTCAAAGGGCAGAGCGCGCAGGAGGAAGAGGGAGAGGGCGGTCTTGACAACTCCCGCACTGCATCCGCGCACATTGCCCCCTTCGGCGAGCAGAGTTCCATCCGGCGAAATGATGAGGTCGTAGGTTCCCGATAGGCCTTTGCCATTATCGATCATGCCGATGACTCTCAGATTACCTGAATGAGCGTCATCACGAACAACCTCGACCTCTGTTTGATAAAAGTTTTGACCATTCGGATCGCCTTGTGAATCGGTCTCAGGTTGCTGATTACCGACTCGCTGGCTGAGTTCGGCGTATGGCATCAAGCGATACTTTGCCAATTTACCTCTGAGGATAAGCAACAGTTCGTCTTTATTCATTTCCATTTCCCTGTAGCCCCGGAGTTCAACATCATATCGACCCCGGGTTCAGCCATCTTTACGGCCTGAAGAACGGTGTATTCGGAAGCGGGATTCGGAAAGCGCCGCCAGAGCCGGAGACGCCAGGGCGCCATGCATTGAATTGAATATGAGGGAGCCTCCCTAAACTGCCGAAGGAATGGTGCGCTGAATGATGTGCAATTCTAACTGCGGCAAAACGTCCTGCATGAAGAACGATCGGCGCGAACCATAGGAACGCCCCCCTTGGTCTCCTCCATCTCCTGCGGCGACAGCACGGCCACCCGCAGCGGCTCGTGGCCGGGCACGAACAGCGCTTGCATGTCGGCCGCACTGAAGGGCTCCGGTGGCGTCAGCGCCAGCACGGCAGGCAGCTCAGGCAGCTCTGCCGGCAGGGTGCCTGCCACCGCCTGCGCGGGCAATTCTGCCTGCGCGGGCGGTGCGTGCAGCTCAGCCACGAGCTCAGCTACCGCTACCGCCTGCACCGGCTGCAGCGCCAGCGCGCTCGGCGCTTCTGCGCCCAAGCCCTCAGCCGCCAGCGCCGGCCCCGCCAACATCCCAGTGGCCGCCAAGGCCAACAGTGTTTGCTTCATCCGCATCATGATATACTCCAGTTGCGTTTCGATGACAAAACCCGCCTCGGTCTCACCCGAGGCACTCTTTGGCCTTGCGTCAACAAGGCCAAACCTTTGTGGCGTGCGCTGCCTGCAGCGCACGCCCACAATTTTCTTCCCTTCCGCAGCCCCTCGCATCTCAGTTATCCATTCCGCGAACGCGGCACCCGCGACGCATGAAACCGGTGTGTAATTGAGGGGCGGCGTCCGGCACAGAGGTCGGTTCGTACTTGGTGCTTCGAGCTCGTTTCTCAGTTGGACCCGC